>Ga0181523_10004081_pt1 | contig 12861 bp, 15 predicted proteins | sample PEATcosm2014_Bin_43_FD_119752 | JGI IMG/M metagenome (GOLD analysis project Ga0181523, IMG submission 119752) | Peatland microbial communities from MTU Mesocosm Facility, Houghton, MI, USA - PEATcosm2014_Bin05_30_metaG | ecosystem: Environmental > Terrestrial > Soil > Wetlands > Peat | place... | reverse complement strand
TGTTCAGGACATTCAAAGAGACGGTCTTCCGTTATGCATGGGTCTTCACGTCGCTGCGCCAGATCGACCGCTGGTGCGCCGATTTCATGCAGCTCTACAATCGCGATCGACCGCACAGCAGCTACGGTGGTCTGACGCCCGACGAAGTCGTGGCGGGCAGCAAGCAGGCATCACCGCCACTTGGACGGGTTGCGTACTTCGACGGCCGAATGAAGTGGTACGCCTTCGGCTGACGTCAGCCGCCGGCCAACCACGACCCCTTTTCGCCGGCGGCAGCGATCTTTGAAATCTCCGCGCTCACCTGCGGCGTTGCTGGGCGACGACGGGTGGGATCTGCCACGCGGAGTCGGTTTCTCGCGAAAAAGAGGGTGCTCACGCCCAATGCCCACCGTACTCAACTCGCGTGGGCACGACACACCATCCCGCAGGCTCGCGCTGGCTGTCTGACTACCCTCGACGGGACTGAACCGATACCTCGCCGAAAGCTCGGGCGTAAATGTCGTCGGCCGGGAGGAATTTCATGAACCACTTCGAATCCAATATGCTACTGAAAACCAGCGATTGGAGGGGTTGATGCGTCGTTCCTCATTCTTTTCAGGTCTTCCAGGCACTGTGCTTCTTGTGACCGCTGCTGCGTGCAGCAGCGGGGGCGGGCAGCAGTCTTCGAGCACTGGCGGCAGGGCGGCTGGCGGCGGCACGCCCTCAGGGGGCGCCAGCGGTAGTGGATTAGGCGGCGCAGGGGGAAATTTCAGCACAGTCGTGTCATCTGGAACCGGGGGCGCAGCGGGGACGACCGGTTTGGGCGGAACCACGGCGAGCGGCGGCAACACCGCATCCGGCGGAACCGCTGGTGGAACTCTGGCTGCGATGGGCGGAGACACAAGTGCGACTGGTGCTAGAACGACAACGGGCGGAGGCGGTGCTACGTCCGCGACTGGTGGCAATGGTGGAGCAATGAGCACTGGAGGCGCAACGAGTATGGGTGGTAATCGCGACGCAGCGGCTTCGGGCGGCGCGACGAGCATGGGCGGCGCTTCAGCCGGCGGGAACCCTGCGGGCGATGCTTCGGCCCCGGGCGGCACGACGGATGCCGGCGGGGGAGCGACTGGGGCACCAAACGCTGCGGGCTACCTGTGGCAGAGCGTTGCGATTCGAGGCGGCGGATTCGTTCCTGGCCTTGTCTTCAGCACGGTCGAGCAGGGCGTCCTGTACGCGCGCACGGATATGGCCGGAGCCTATCGCTGGGACGACGCAAATTACGCATGGGTACCCCTCATGGATTGGTTGACTAGGCCGGACATGAAGTACATCGGCGTGGAAAGCATCGCCGCCGACCCGGCGGATTCCAATGTTGTGTACATGGCGATAGGCACCTATATCGGGTCAAACGGTCAAATCATCAGGTCCGCGGATCGGGGAAACACGTGGACGAGATACAACATCGCGACATCGCTGGGAGGGAATGCCGATGGCCGGTCCATGGGAGAGCGTCTGATGGTCGATCCGAACAATACCAGCCTTCTCTATTTTGGTTCGCGAACCGCGGGACTTTGGAAGAGCACCGATTCCGCGGCCACGTGGGCGAATGTCGCGAGCTTCCCGGTGACGGGCACGAACCCGTATGGGTTGAGCTTCGTCGTGTTCGATAAGACGAGCGGAACCGCTGGCAATGGTTCTTCCACTATCTACGTCGGCGTGGCGGCGCTGACCGTGGGCAGCAATCTCTACCGCTCGACCGACGCTGGATCTACATGGACCCTGGTGGCCGGGACGAACCCGCCTTCGGGTATGATGCCGCACCATGGGGTGCTGGCTTCGGACGGCAACCTCTGGATTGCTTACAATAATGGCTCGGGTCCCAACGGGATCACCAGCGGTTCGGTTTGGAAGCTAAATACCGCCAACGATACGTGGACGAACGCCAATCCCGCTGGACACGGCGGCGGTATCGGCGGCATCAGCGTGTCGGCGTCGGATCCCAACTATGCGCTTGCCTCCACGCTCGATTGGTGGGCGCCGGACGAAATCTATCGAACGACCGATGGCGGAACGAGCTGGACCGCGATTGGTCGCAATGCCACCCACGACACCAACGGCGTGCAGTATCTTTGTTTCGGTCCGCCCAATTGCACGGATCCCAGCTCGTCGGGCTGGGCGGGCGACATCGAGATAGACCCCTTCAACCAGAGCCGTGCGTTCTACGTGACGGGGCAGGGCGTCTGGTCGAGCAAGAACTCGGATGCGGCCAGCGGGATGGTTTGGAGTTTTGAGGACACGAATTTCGAGGAGACGGTCGGTATAGATCTAACAAGTTCGGTGAATACGGCGGTTTTTGCCGTGCTTGGGGACATCGGAATAATTCGCACAGCTACTAGCACGCTCGACACACCGTCGCCAACGGGCATGGTCACCAATCCCAAATTCGGCAATGGGAGCAGCGTCGATTTCGCCGGATTGAATCCTGACATCGTGGTTGATACGGGAACCGGAACGCCGTCGGGCGGCTATTCGAGCGACAATGGAGTGACGTGGACGCCGTTTGCAAGTCAGGCCGGGGGCTCGACGATAGCCGTGGGCGCCGATGGCTCGGTAATCGTGTGGGGCCAGAAGTATTCAACGGACAATGGAGCCACGTGGACTGCCTGCACGGGGCTGTCGGGTAGTCCACGCATCGCCTCGGATCGCGTGAATGCCAAGAAATTCTATGCATTTGGCAACGGAACTCTCTACGCCAGCACCGATGGCGCGGCGACGTTTACGGCCGCCACGACGGGGCTGTCCGGGAGCGGCCGGGCCGCCGCGGTTTTTGGTATGGAAGGCGAGGTCTGGGTAGCGGCAGGAGCGAATTTGTACCACTCAACGGCTTCTGGGGCGGGCGCGACGAAAGTGGCGACGGTTTCCCAAGTCTATTCGGTCGGCTTCGGAAAGGCCGCGCCGGGGAGTACCTATCCGGCTGTGTACATCATCGGCACGGTCAGCGGCGCTTCCGGCGTCTTTCGATCCAACGATCAAGGGGCGACTTGGTTGCAGGTCAACGATGCGCAACACCAGTACGGTGAGATGGATAATGTCGCTGGAGACGAGGGCTATTACGGTCGCGTTTTCGTCACCACCCAGGGCCGCGGGATTCCCTATGGCCAGCCGGCGCTGTCGGGTTCGTAGGAGCGCTGCGGCAATGGAGTTATCGACGGATGGCGATGGTAGCCGGCACGGGAGAGCCCGTGACCGAGGCGCAGGGCGAGTCCGAGGCCACCGGCCAGGAAAAACCCCAGCTCTCGCACGAGATCTGCTTGCAGGCGGATCACGCGAACCTTGTCCGGATCGAGGATCTGCCGGTTCATGCGCGAACAGGCCATTTGAAACCTAGGTAGGGACGATTTGGAATGTCGTCCACAGCGAGCCGAAATTCCTTGCGCAGTTTCTGCCGTTCGGGCTCGTTGCAACCGGCGCCACGATAACGCCGCAGCAGCTCGCGTATTTCGGCTCGGCGAAGGACTTTGTGCAGCCAGTGCGCAGCTTGATCATCGCCCCTCACCAGAATCTCGCGGACGATCGCGTACCGATGATCTGTCTCCGCCCATTTCAGAGCTTCCGCGTCGTAGCTCTTGAGCAGTCGTCGGACCGCCTCCGGTGCCTCCGCAGCTGTCAGAATCGGCAATCGGTTGGCCCACCGCGCTGTGGCCGCTCGCCGCGCCAACGCTTCTCGCTCCCGACGAGAGAGAGTCCGCGCCCGAGCCAGCCCCGCCTTCTGTGAGATCTCCCGGCGGCGGCTCGCGCTCAACGCCCTGGCGCGAGCCGGTCCCCCCTTGGCACCGCCGAGTCGGCCCAGTGCGACGGCATGAGGGTTCTTCATGCACCTATTCTAGCATATCCGCTCAAGCTAGCATCAATTCGGCCGCAGCCATGGCCGCCGACAAGTCTACGGAGGCAACTTTCGTGCATTGCCACCCGAGTGCAGGGAGACGACCTCGGCGAGATCTTGTTTGTCATTTTGCACCTGGTCTGTGACGCGCGACAAGAAGCTTGGGCTCACTCGCCATTGGTGCCCATCTCTTGTCGCGACCGTCGCTGTCTTTTGATTGAGCCGCACGATCGGCCCGACAACGATGCGGCCATGTTCCGGAGTGAAGCAGACGGCATCGCCCAACTTGAACTGGGCCAGATCCTTGTAGCAGCGGCCTTGGTGGAGAGATCGAAGCCGTTCAACGATCCGGCGGTTGAGCTGAATCAGTTCCGCTTCGCTGAAGTTCGTCAGGTCAATGTTGTCAGCCATAGCTATCTCCGAAAACGTTCCGCAAGAATGGACAAGAGCATACAGGGCGCGCCACCAGCCGGCGCGGTTGTGGTTACAGCGCGGTCGCCAGCCAAGCCAGCGCGCCCGGCGTGGCACGCCAGTTCTCGATGCCGTCGGATGCGTAGCAGACAGCCTCGTTGTCGTCGCCGAAACCGTGGTAGTCGGGTAGTGTCTGCGGCAATTTCTTGCGACCAAGCAAATACGCGGGCACATGACGGTTGTGCTTCACCGCTGCACGTACCAGTTTTTGCGACTTCTCGCTATCTCCCTCGCGTCGGAATGCGACGAGGGCTCTGCTGTAGGCCATCCACGCCATCCCGTCATCTTCAAATCGAGACATGACCTCTTCCGCTTCCTGGTCGCGCCCCATTTGCAGTAGGCACGTCACCAGCGGGTCTCGAATGCCTTGGTTGTCGCCAGGGTTGAGTCGCAGAATCTCCTGGTAGTGGGCCACGGCAGCGTCGCGTTCGCCCTGTGCCCAAAGGATCTGCGCTAGCCCTTGCCTTGCCCGCATGTACGGCCGTGTCTCCAGCAGGCCCCAGAAGTTCCCCGCGTTCTCCTCGAAGTACTCCTTGCCCAGAGCGCGCTCGCCTGCGGCCACCCCTTGCTCAAGAAGCCGTCGGGCCTCATCTCTATCCCGGGCCTGCTCGGACAGCAGCACGTACGCATCCGCACAGTCGGCCGAGATCTCCAGGGCCTTCCGTGCCAGCGCGACCCGCGTCTTCCGGTCATCCGCCTCCCATGCCTGGTACATCACGTCTTGCGCACGATCCACTGCCGAGTCGTCCTCAGCGTTCAAACTCGTGAATATCCGCGCCATCGTCCCTTCCATCGCACGACGATCCAGGTGGAATTCGGGGACGACTGGCGGAGACCCTGAGTGAACCAGAGAGAGGATGCCCCGTTTGCGATCCTGCCGCTTGCGCCGTTTACGCTTGAGCGCCTTCTTCTCGGTGTTCGACATGCCGAAAGCCTCATATCGGGCGAATAGACCCGAGTCAAGGCCATCGCCACCTGACCGTTGATCGATCACGAAGAGCGCGGCGTTGGTGCGAGAATTTTTAGCGGGTGTGGAGCTTGCCCCCACGCTGGGGCATTCGTCAGCGACGGGTCCGCGTCGATGAACCTCTCCATCGGTCCCATCGCGGAATAGTAATCGCGCGGCCAAGGGGGGAGGGTCGAGCCTCTCCGTCTTGATCGCATTCATGAGTACAGCCACCTTGGTTTCAAAGCTGCTCGGTGGGCGCAGGACCACGCCGAACAGCTTGGGGAGGCCGATCCCGCGATCCCTGACGAGATCAGGATGGCCAGCAGAGGTCTCCAGTTGTCCCTTGCTCGGTGATTCTCGTGACCGCTGGGCTATTAACCGCTAGCACCTCAAGCCACAGCGAATCACCTAACTTACTGACATCACAAACAAAACTCACAACCCACTTTTTGGACGGAATCGCCATCCATACGCAACTCGTTGAAGTATCAATGGTTTTCGTCTAGCACACGTCCAAAACCGATGCTTGATGCTTCCAAAAGCTGCCCTCCGGCAGGAACGAGATCCAAGCCATCGGTTCTGCAACGGAGATCGCTTCACCCAGCTACGATCTGCTCCGGCGAGAGCGCAGCAAAGTTGACCTGTCCCAACCCCATCCCTTCTGCGATGCGCAGGTTTTCCGGAACGGCTTTGTTCGGGAACAAGGTGAATGCCCACGCATCAAGTGCCACGGGGTCAACACCAGCGGCAATGGTTCTCGTGGGTTTGACGTCGTCGAGACTTCCGCCAGAAGGACCGTGCTCCAGCAGGAGCCGGGACGCATCTACAATGGTCAGTGTGGGACGCATGAGTGCGGCCAGCTCTGCAATTGAGTGCTGCAAGTCGGAGTGAAAGGTGATTCTCGTCTTGCCAGTGATGCCCAGCCAGTTCTTGAGGCCCGCAGTGACGCCGGTGAGGTCATGGTGCTTGGCCACTGGAACATTGATGATCTTGTCGGCAATGACAAAGGGTTCAAGGATGTCCCAGATGCCCAAGCGTTTTGAGATCTCCACCGTGTAGTAACGGCTGTCTTCGGGAAGGACGACTTCTGCTCCGGCTGCTGCCGCAGCGGCCAGGATGCCGCTGCGTTCAAATGCGGCGCGGGACCTTCTCACGGGACAATCACTGACAACGACACGCCTGGCGCCCGCCTCGCGACAAAGCCGAACCACTTCCGCTACCACTTCTGGATGCGTGTTGGCGCCCTGTTCAGCCGTCCGATCCCACCCGATGTTGGGCTTGACCACCACAACGTCAGCGGGGTCAACAAACGCGGGCATGCCTCCCAGGCGCGCCACGGCCGCACGAACATTGCGCGCCGGATCCGAACCACGAGCGATGACCATGCGCGGCCGAGCCGTCCCAAGATCCACGCGATGATCGCGGATTGTGCGCTGGGCGGTTCGCGCGAAGCGATCATATTTGTCGACGATCAGGAATCCACCAGCCCCCAATACGCCAGCGCCCACCACGCCGCCGATTCCAGTCAACACCGCGCGACGGGTCGTCAAGAGCCTCGGTTTGGCGGGGATGGTCTCGCCTGGCATGCGGGAAGGATACCGGCGCCGTCCTCAAATGTCATCCCGCGAGCCCGGTGCCAGGGCACCTAAACCCAGACCTCGTGGCCATCACGAAGGACAGCACGGTCTCCGCCTCTGGACAACTGGTACCCAAGAAATCTTCAAGACCATCCAGGTGAGCTGGCCTCAGCCCGATCAGCCCGCATCCGTAGACGAATGCCACCTTTGCAGGAGAACAAGCGGAGTGCTCGATGCGGGCCGCCTGAGGTCCGTCGGCTTCCCCGACCCGACGGCACGGGAGTGGCGCAGTCACCGCAATCGCTTCCGCCACGCTAGCAGCGGGCGTTCGATCAGGCAGTACGACGCGCCAGCGGTGGCGAACACCAACAGCAGGTTCAGTGGGAACGCGGTGAGCGGCGAGCGGGCAAACCGGTTGAGAAAGGGCTCCTGCCATAGATAGAGCGAATAGCTGAGCACGCCCAGCGCAGCCAGCGGGCGCGTTTCCAGCAGGCGCCCCACCCGATCATCGGGCAGGCGGCGACAGCGATCGATACACAGCGCGATGGCCAGGTTCAGCACGGTCTGGCCGACGAGGCAGTCGATCAGCGCGTAACTCTGGCCGGCGTTAGCGGCAATGCCCAGCAGCGGGACGACGGCAAACCAACCGGAACGCAGAAAGTGCAGATACGACGGTTTGGCCGCGAGCCAGTCCTCCAGGCCCGCCAGCAGGCAGCCGGCGGCCAGCGCGTCGCCGATGGTGCTGAACGCCTCGCCGATCTCGATCCGCCGAGTGGGCGTGAAGATCCACATACCCGTGCGTACCAGTGGCGCGGCGACGACCAGGGTCGCGGCCAGCGCGAGGCCGCGTCGCGTGCCGGCCAGCACCAGCAGTGCCGGCCACAGCAGGTAGAACTGCTCCTCAACCGACAGCGACCATAGATGCGAGACGTACCACGAGCGCAGGTGGTGGTAGTTGACCGTGTAGGTCAGCGCGTGGAGACGGTCGCCAGGTGCCAGCACGAGCAAACCCAGCGCGCCCAGCAGCAGGATGACCGTGATGTACAGGAATGCGGCGGGCAAGATGCGTAGCGCGCGGCGCAGGAAGAACCGCAACAGCGAGATACGACCAGTCGTGGCTCGTTCGCGCAGCAGCAGCAGCGTGATCAGAAACCCCGAGATGACGAAGAACACGCGCACTCCGAGGTTGCCCAGGCCGTACAGATCGGGCAGCCGCGCGTCGCTGGTTAGCTCGCGCGTGCCTGATAGGTGCGCCAGCAGTACCAGGCACACGGAGATCCCGCGCAGACCGTCCAAGCATGGCACGCGGACGCTCATGGGAACGCCATCCTCGCACAGGCGCGGGAGCGCGGCGACCCCTTCGCGGGCTCTACGATCCAAGTCTCTTGCCAATTCGGGCGCCAGGAGGTCTGCTTGTGATATCTGCGCTGGGCGCGCTGCCAGAACGGAGACCACAGATGGACTTCGAGCGGAAGATCCTAGAGCAAGTCTTGGCGTTGTATGAGGAGGGCGGGCTTGAAAAGCATCTCCTCGCTCACAGACTGTCCGCACTCCGGTCCCGGGAGAAGGGCGTATTGGTTTTGATTCAGAGGCTCTTGGCGGAGAACGTCCTGCTTGCAGGGCAAGAGCAGGAGACCAAGGCCATCACCGTTGCACTCAACCCTGCCTGTGTGGACCAAGTGAGGGCACAGCTTGCTATCTGCTCGGCTACAACGTCTCGATCGCGGTGTGGGTCGGCATGATCGCGCTAAGGTGCCTGGACGCCGAGACCGGCGTTTTCATGCTGCTCTTTCTCGACCTGGCGCACGACGAGGCCAAGGCGCACGGGCACTTGCGCACCACCAGCGATCTGGTCGAAGCAATCATTCACGGTGCGGTCAAGCGCGTGCGGCCCAAGGCAATGACCGTGTGCGCTGCCTCTATTGGCCTCCTACCCAGCATGTGGTCCATCGGCACGGGTGCGGATTTGATGAAGCGTATTGCCGCGCCCATGGTCGGCGGCCTAGTCACGTCTTTCGCGATGGAACTGCTGGTCTATCCAGCGATTTACTACCTGTGGCGTCGCAAGGAAGTCACGGAAGGCCCGGCGGCAGTGGGGCTGGCGGGCGAAAGCGTGGCTCTGCTGGTGGGAGCGGAACCATGAGCAAGAGCTGCAAAGTGGTCCTGGCGGTTGGGCCGTCGCGTTGTTTGTGGCGACGGTAACCTTTGCGATGCTCGTGTGGCGCAAACCACAACACTGGCTGGCATGGATAGGAATGTCGGCCCACGGGTGTAGACCAGTTTCTTGAAGGCCGCAGGCGCAAAGTGCGCTAAACTCATACGAACAAGGGTTGGGCAAGACGCAATTGCCGCTCCTAGCAGTTTCGCGAAGGGGATCGCATAGCAGTCTTTGGAGTGTGCGACTTGGTTGTCCCCGGGGAGACCGGATTCACCGCATCGATATTGAAGGAGGTCAACATGACCGCTTTACGGATGATTAGCCGAACCACTTGGGTATTGGTTTGCGGAGCGGCTGTCTTGACATCTGTCGCTTTCCTCGCCTGCGGGGGTCCCACGCCGATTCCGGGCAGCAGCAGCATCCTCGGCGCGGGGGCGCGAGGCGGCACCGGGACGAGCATCAATTTGACGACGAATGGGGCTAACACCAACGTCAGCACCGGCAACACCACGACCCCTACCGACGTTGATGGGGGCAACTGCGGGATCACGACCAACAGTCTCAGCCAGGAACCGGCTGACCTCCTGCTGGTCCTGGACCGTTCGGGATCGATGAGTGAGGACATCGCCTCCAACAACAACTGCGGCGGTGGCGGCGGTGGCGGTGCTGGCGCTTGCACGGCGCGGTGGCCCACGATGACGGCAGCCCTGAACCAAGTTCTCGCGGCCTCACCAGCCGGCGTCGAATGGGGCTTGAAGTTCTTCACGTCGCCAGGCGGAGGAACCTGCACGGTGAATCCAGGAGCCGAGGTTGCGGTGGGGCCAAACACCGCTGCTCAAATCCAGGCCGCAATGGCCAGCACCACGCCTGCAAACGAGACTCCGACTACAGCCGCGATCCAGGCGGCCGTCGCCTACTACGGGACGGTGAACGATGGCCGGTCCCACTACATCCTCCTTGCCACAGATGGACAGCCCAATTGCGACCCAGGGACCTCCAGCCAGGTCACCACTACCTCGGTCACGGACACCGCCAATGCTATCGCCGTAGCTGCTACCGCCGGCATCAAGACCTACGTGATCGGCATCGGACCGTCGGCTGGCAACCTGACCAGTTTCGCCGTAGCCGGCGGAACAACCAACTACTTCCCCGCGACCTCTCCGGCGCAGCTGACCACGGCGCTCAGCACCATCGCTGGCGATGTAGCGAGTTGCGTGTTCAGTCTGGGCAAGGCCCCTCCGGTTCCCAACAACGTGGTTGTCGAATTCAACGGCGACAAGAACTCGCGTGCGCCATACGACCCTACGCAGACCAACGGCTGGAACTACACATCCCCGTCGGACACCAGCATCCAATTCTACGGCTCGTGGTGTACCAACATCACCAACGGAACCTACAAGTCCGCCGAGGTTCTGATGGGCTGCCCAGGGGATAGTGGCATTATCCCGTAGCGCAGGACCCCTGGAAGCGGCCCTTCGTCCATGCTCTTGCGAGCGGGATTCTCGGGAATGTCCTCTCGCACAGTTGTGCTCAGCGGGTGCATTCCCGGCGGCTGGACAGCCTGAGGCAGGCCGGCGACGCCGACATATTGCGGAACAGCACTGGCACCAGACGGGTGCGGCCAAACGGGTCCGCAGCCGGCGCATGACTGATTTCGCAGCCCAACTCTTGCTGTAGACACTCGATGAAGCCGTCGCCTCCATCGCTGAGCGGGAGCAGGCGGTCGCAAGGGCTGCCGAGGAACTGAGCAGCCTGCCAGGGGCTCATGGTTCCCTTGAAAGCGGTGGGCGCGATCAGGCGCATGCTGTATGGATCATGGAGTCGGGACGACGATGGCACAAGGATCCGTGGGCGCGCGTGCGCCGCGCGTGAGACAATGGCCTTGGCCATGGAGCAGCTCAAAGCATTCGTCGGATGCACCCTCTATCTCATCGCGGTCATCAACCCGATGAGCAAAGTGTTCATCCTGTCGGTCATGGCCAAGGACGTGCCACCGCGGGAGCTTCGCTCTCTCGTCCTGCGCTCGTCCGCTGTGGCCTTGGCCATTCTGTTGGTCTTCGCCATCGTGGGCAGTCCTCTGCTGAGCGCGGTCTTCCACGTCGAGATCTACTCCTTCCAGATCGTCGGCGGCCTGGTGCTGTTCGCGACGGGCTTCAAGGCGCTGTCGCACGGCACGTTTTATGAGGAAAGCGACCGCAAGTCGCTGGCTGAAATGGCCATCGTGCCTCTCGCCTCGCCCATGATCGCTGGCCCGGCCACCATCACGGCAGCCATGACCTTTCCGGCGCACTACCGGCTCTCGGTGGGGATCGTGGCTTTGGCCATGGTAGTGGCCGTTGGCGGCAACCTACTCATCATGCTCTCCGCACGTCCCATCGGAACCCTACTCCAGCGTCACAATGTCATGGGGGCGCTGATTCGAATCACGGGTATGATCGTGGCGACGATTGCTGTTCAGATGGTACTGACTGGGGTGGCCGCCTGGCATATGAGATTGCCCGGTATGGTGCGCCCGTAGGCGGGAGTGCCGCGACTCTGAACGTGGCTGGGCGTCGATGGGGTGCAGTAGGGCGCGGCATGGCCGCTGCGCTCGCGGGTGGGACTGCGGCCATGGTTTCGCGTGCGACGCCGGTAGCTGCTCCCCGACCCACTGCACGAAGGACCTCAGCGCAGGTATTGCGTTGGGCGTTTCAAGAAGTAGAACACATCATTGCTGCCGGTTGGTGTGGTCCATTGATCCCGAAAAGGAGATGTCATGAATAGGAAGAAGACTTGGTTTATCACTGGAGCCAGCCGTGGCATGGGCGTCGATTTCGCCAAGGCTGCCCTGGCGGCTGGCCATGCCGTTGTGGCCTCGGGCCGGGATAGCGACCGGGTGTCCAAGGTCTTGGGTCAGTTGAAGGACCTGCTGGCCGTCAAGCTGGACGTCACCAAGTGCGCAGATGCAGAGTCGGCGGTGCAAGCTGCTGTCGACCGGTTCGGCAGCATCGACGTACTGGTCAACAACGCCGCCAGCTTTTACGCCGGTTACTTCGAGGAGCTGACGCCGGAGCAGATGGAGTTGCAGTTGACGACGAGCCTCATTGGCCCGATGAACGTCACCCGTGCTGTCCTGCCGGTCATGCGTAAGCAGCGCTCGGGCCACATTATCTCGATCTCGTCGTCGGCCGGCCTCGTTGGCTTTGAATTCTGTTCCGCCTACGCCGCATCGAAGTTCGGACTTGAGGGCTGGATGGAGTCGCTGCACGCCGAGGTCGCGCCGTTCGGCATCACTACCACCATTGTCAACCCGGGGTTCTTCCGCACGGAGCTTCTTACGGAGCAATCGACGAAATACGCGGAGTCATCTATCGAGGACTACGCCGAGCGTAGAGCCGAGCAGATCGAGTTTTGGAAAGCCCAGAACGGCAGACAATCTGGCGACCCGACCAAGCTTGCGCGAGCACTCATCATGATTGGCAGCCAGGTTCCGCCGCCGCGCCGTTTTGTCGCTGGCACCGATGCTGTTGCCACCGCAGAGCAGAAGATCGCCGATCTGAAAGCGCAGATCGATGCTGAGCGGGTCCTCTCGACTTCCCTCTCTTTCGACTGATTCCTGTGCAACCGGAAACATGGGTGACATTCCTGACCGGGAACATAGGTGACACTTGGTGCGGTTGGATTTTGCCTCGAAATTCTATCCTCTGAGCCTATTTGCCAACCTTCCTGATGGTGTTGTCGCCGCGGTCGCAAGACCCTGGGCACGCAAGTTCCTGGGATACTCCTTTACCTCGAATTTCAAACCAAAGCTGAAGGTGTCACCTCAGTCGGTGAAACGACTGAAGGCAAAGCTACGGCCGGTTTG
>Ga0181523_10004077_pt1 | contig 12871 bp, 5 predicted proteins | sample PEATcosm2014_Bin_43_FD_119752 | JGI IMG/M metagenome (GOLD analysis project Ga0181523, IMG submission 119752) | Peatland microbial communities from MTU Mesocosm Facility, Houghton, MI, USA - PEATcosm2014_Bin05_30_metaG | ecosystem: Environmental > Terrestrial > Soil > Wetlands > Peat | place... | reverse complement strand
GTCGCCGTCTGCGCTTCGCCCACATTCGTCGACGTGTTCTGCGCCGCGTCCGCCACCCCCTTGATGTTGTCCGAAATGGTCGACGCTCCCCGCGCCGCTTCCGTCACGTTGCGCGTCATCTCGCTCGTCGTCGCGCTCTGTTCCTCCACCGCCGTCGCGATCACCGTCGAAATGTGGCTGATCTTGTCGATCACTCCCTTGATCCCCCCAATCGCCTCGACCGCCCCGTCCGTGTTCTCCCGGATCACTGTGATCTTCTGTTTGATCTCTTCCGTCGCTTTCGCCGTCTGCTTGGCCAGTTCTTTGACCTCGTTGGCCACTACCGCGAACCCCTTTCCCGCCTCGCCCGCGCGCGCTGCTTCGATCGTCGCGTTCAGCGCCAGCAGGTTCGTCTGCTGCGCGATCGAGGTGATCACCTCAATCACCTTTGCGATTTCAACGCTCGAATCGCCCAGCTTCGATACCGTCCGGTTGGCCGATTCCGCCGATTCCACCGCCTCGCCCGCCACCCGCGCCGCCTCGGTTGCGTTCTTGGCAATCTCGCCGATGGTGGCGCTCATTTCCTCCGAGCCCGAGGCCAGCGTCTGCAGGTTGGTGTTGACCTGGCCGCCGGCTTCGGACACCACCTTCGCCTGCGCCGTCGTCTCTTCCGAATTGGCTGTGATCTGCTGGCTGGTGGCCGAAAGCTCTTCGCTCGCCGCTGCCACCTGTTCCGCCGTGCCGGCGATCGACCGGATCAGCGCGTGCAAGTTATTTTTCATGCCATTCAGAGCGGCCCCCGCTTTGCCCAGTTCGTCGTCGGACGCGACTTCTATGTCTTTGGCCAGCAGATTGTTGTCCGCAATTTCCTGAATCAGAACCAGCATGCTGGTGATCGCGGCCGCGATCGAGCGCCCGACAAGAAGCGTTAGCAGCGTGCCCACGGCCAGCCCGGCCATGGCCAGCGCCACCACGACCAGGCGGACCCGGGATTCAGCAGCGCTTTGTTCTTTCAGAAGATCGTCTTTCAACTTCTCCTCGAGATGCACCAGGTCGCCAATCGCCGTGCGCAGAGTCGTCCGAATTGCGCTCGTCTCCGGGCTGAACGCCAACTCCTCCGCTTCCTTGGACTTCCCAGCCCGCCGCAGTTCGATTTCCTGGACAGCGCGGCTGCGAAATTCGCCATAAGTGCGTTGAATCTCCCCATGCAACCGCTTGCCTTCCTCGGTGACGATGGTTTGCCGCAACTTCTCCATGTTCTCGGAGTATTCCTGTTTCCCCTCTTCATCGTGTTTGAGCAGGTCTTCTTTGCCCGCTAGCAGGAAGCCGCGGACGCCCGTCGTTTGCTTTTCGACCGAGGCTTCAATCTGCGTAGCCATGTCCTTCTTGGCCATCATCCTCACTACGCGGCCGGAAATTTCCGTGAGCTCTCCGACCGCGTTAAACGCCACTGTGCCCAGGACGGCCAGGATCAGCAGAAGACTGCCAAAACCCACGCCCAGTTTCATCTTCAGGCTCAACCGGTTCATTCCATTCTCCTTTTCGCAATAAGCGAGGCGCGTTTCACGCCTCGACCGCTTCCACCTGCCCGGCCACCCGCACCTCGCAGGCCTGGTCGGTATCGAGCACGTGCATCAACCGGTGCTCCAGCTTGTGCACGCCGAGGATCACCGACCGCAACCGCGGCGACAGCGTCTCCGGCGAGGGCTCGAAGGTCTCTTCTTCAACGTCCACCACGTTGCCCACTTCGTCCGCCAGCAGGCACACCGTACCCGAGGCCGAACGCACCACCAGGCAGATCGGGGTCATATCCGAGGGACGCTCGGGCAGCTCCAGTTGGCGGCGCAGTTCGAGGGCCACTACTACTTGTCCCCGCAGGTTCATCAGACCGCTCACCACCGGCGGCGCCAGAGGAACCGGGCGCAACTCGCGGTACGTGACCACTTCCTGGATCTTTTGCGATTCCACTCCAAACAAAAGATGATCCAGGTAAAACGTGCAGAATTGACGGGCGCTAGTCATAAAGTCGGGTCTTGCTTCCTGGTTCGTTCTCAGTTCCTCGGCATTCGTACCGGGTACTGAGTACTGGCTACTGGGTACTGAGTACCGGCTCGTACTGTTCTCCGCCGCTCAGCAGCGCGGGAACATCCAGCAACTCGGTCACCCGGTCCGCGATCACCGAGGAAAGCAGCACGCCGGCGCGCGTCGGAGGGGATTGCGGTTCGAGCGTGCTTTCGACGATGTCGAGAATTTCGTTCACCACCAGCCCGAAGGATTGCTGTTCGTGTTCGAGCACCAGCACCTGCAGCATGTCGCTGGTAGGCAGCGTCTGCAGATCGTCGCCCGGCGGCAGCTTCCGCCGCTCCTCGAGCGCGTGGCTCACCCGGATCAGGGGAAGAATCTGCCCCCGGTACTGGGTCACCCATTGATTTCCGGAGCGCTCGACCTCGGGCCCCGGAATGTTTTCCAGGCGCGCCAGCAGGTCGAGCGGTACCGCCATTCGCGTCCCCCCACGCCCCGTGAACAGCACCAGCTTTTGTCTCCCGTGCGCGTCTTCGGCTGCGGATCGTGCGTCTTCGCTCTGGATGTGCTCTCGCCCTTCGGACAGAATCTTGGCGCGCTGCGCCACGCCGAGCACATCCAGAATCAACGCCACCTTGCCGTCGCCCATGATGGTCGCCCCGGCATACACGCTGATGTTCTTCAAGTGCTTGCTCAGCGGCTTCACGACAATCTCTTCGGTGTCGTTGATCTCGTCGACCACCAGCCCAAACTCCCGCCCGTCGGCTTCGAGCACCACAATGTTCGAAACTTCAAGGTTCACGGCCTCGCGGTTCACGACCTCCTTGTTTACAACTTCCTTGTTTACAACTTGGTTGTCCCGATCTCTTCGTTCCGCCGCCGTCCGCTGCTCGATGGCCTGGACCTGCCGCGAAGCTCGCCCTGCCTCGAGCCGCGTCCGTTGCGCGGACCCTTCCAGCTCCCGGTTCAAATACACCAACTGCAGCAGACGTCCTCGCAGCCGGTATACCGGCGCGCCGTGAATCATCTCGATGCCCTTGCGCCCCGCTCCGCTTTCCACCCGCACCAGTTCCCGCAGGCTGACCTGCGGAACCGCATAGCGCTCGCCCGCGCTCGTGACAATCAGCGCCGGAATAATGGCCAGGGTCAGCGGAATCTTCATCCGGACCATCACCCCCTGGCCGGGTCTCGACTGCAGCTCGACGGTGCCGCCAATTTTTTCGATGTGGGTCTTGACCACGTCCATACCCACCCCTCGCCCGGAGACGTTGGTCACTTTCTCCGCCGTGGAGAAGCCCGGCAGGAACACCAGATTCACGATCTCGCGATCGCTCATGCGGTCCGCCTGCTCGGCCGTGACCAGCCCCTTCTGCACCGCCTTGTTGCGGATCCGGTCCTGATCGAGGCCGGCCCCGTCGTCCTCGATCTCGATGTTGACCTGTCCCCCTTCATGAAACGCGCGCAGCGACAGCCGCCCTTCCGCGTCTTTCCCGGCGGCCCGGCGAACTTCCGGGCGTTCGATCCCGTGATCCACAGAATTTCTCACCAGATGGGTCAGCGGATCCTTGATGGCCTCGATCAGCGTCTTGTCGAGCTCGGTCTCCTTGCCCTGCATCTCCACCCGCACCTGCTTGCCGCAGTCGAGCGCCAGGTCGCGCACCGTGCGCGGAAACTTGCTCCAAATATTTCCGATCGGCTGCATGCGGGTCTTCATCACCCCTTCCTGCAGTTCGGTCGTGATCAGGTTGAGCCGCTGGCTGGCCGCCAGCAGGCTGCTCTCTTCGGTGCTGTTGGCGAACTGCAGGATCTGATTGCGCGCCAGTACCAGTTCTCCGACCAGATTCATCAACTGGTCAAGCAGACTGACATCTAAACGGATCGTGCTGTCGCTGGCACTTTGCCCGCGTGCCGCCGGTTGCCCGCGCTGCGTATCCGCCACATCGGCCGTCGCCGCCGCTGCCTGCTCCACCACCATCTCAGGCGGCGCCGGCTCGTCCGGCGTCGCTCCCCCGACCGTGTGGAGTCCCGCTTCGCGAGTCTTTGGACTGAGAATCGCTGGACTGCTGATCGCTGGACTGCCAATCTCTGACGACGTCCCGCCTGCGCCCGCTGCGGCTGCGGCCACCTTCAGCTCAGCCCGCTCGCCGCTCTTCGCTTCGCCCTTTCCTTCGCACTTTACTTCGCTCCTTCCTGCGCTTTGCCCCGGCGCCTCCGCAGCCCGCTGCAGCTGGGTCAACCGCGCAATCAGCCCGCTGTCGTCGCGTTCGCCCTCCGCCCCGCTCGCTTCTATGCTCGCCAGCATCTGGCGGACGGCATCCACCATCGCCAGCAGGCCGGTGGTGATGTCTCCATCCAGCGTCAACTGGCCCTCGCGCAACCGGCCCAGCAGGCTTTCGCCCACATGCGCCACCGCTCCCAGCTTGTCGAAGTCCAGAAAACCCGACGTGCCCTTGATGGTGTGGATCGTGCGGAAAATGCTGCCCAGGATCTCGCAGTCGTTGGGGTTCTTCTCCAACGTAATCAACTCCCGGTCTAAACGGTCGAGGTTCTCGTAACTCTCCACCAGAAACTCTTTGACAATGTCGTCGGCGTCATCCATAGCGATTACCCTGTCCATCGGCGCGGATCTTCTCTCACTTGAGCCCCGGGGCCGCCGGCGAATTTCGATTTCCGTCTCCTCCGCAAGTGCCTCAGCCGCGCGGGATATCCCCAGCCAATGAGAAAGCGCTCACGAGGATCGACGGCTCCGGGGCTCGGAGCATCTACCGTCCCAAATGGGGACGCACCCGTACCTTCGGCAGTCTCCAACGGACGTCGGACCTGTGCATGGACTCCTGGGGGAGTTTTTGGTCAAAATTTTGTCCGGACTCTCATCCGAACCGGCGGGGTGTGAGTATCGCGCTCGATTGTTGGGTGGCGGATCACGTCAGGGCGTGCGAAGAAAACATTAAGGGCAAGGGCACGAGTTTAGAGGCTGCGGAAAAACTCGGTTTTGCACTTGCTTTTGGGTGGCGCAGCGGTTTACCGCTGCGACAAGTCGCCTATTTTCGTGGGCGGCTTTAGCCGCTGAGGTTAAACACTGCGGCAGAAAGGTGTCTTTCCGCAGCCTCTTTACCGCTGCTGCGCTTCCTGGTCCTTCGACTAGTCTTTCCGCAGCCTTTTTTTGCCGCTAATGCGAAACCGCAGCGCCGTCCTACACCGAGTACGACACATCGTCATTCGCCGCACCCTGCGCCACGCTTTCCGTCGCAGCCGCGCCATTCGATTTGCTCCCCCGCCGCATGGCGACAATCCCGGTCCGCACCATCTCCAATATTCCGTATGGACGCAGCACTTCGAGCAGTCCGTCGATCTTGTCTTCCCCGCCCGTGATCTCAATCGTCAATGATTCGGTAGAAACATCGACCACCCGCGCCCGAAACACGCTGGCCAGCTCCAGCACATGGGACCGCGCGCCGTGCGTGGCCGCTACCCTTATCATGGCCAGGTCCCGCACAATGGCCGGCTGATTAGTAATGTTCTCGACCAATAACACGTTTACGAGTTTGTACAAATTCGCCTCGATGCGCCGCGCCTGGTCTCGATCAGCGTCCACGGTGATGGTCATGCGCGACACCTCCGGCTTCTCCGTCCGCCCCACCGTCAGCGAATCGATATTGAAGGCGCGCCGCCGAAACAGCGAAGCCACGCGCGTAAGCACCCCCGGTTTGTTCTCGACATACACCATGAATGTATTCAGCATAGTTTTATCCGACTCGATCCTCGATTTCGGGTGGCGCAGCTTGATTTTGGGTGGCGCAGCGCTTCAGCGCTGCGGTTATCGCACATTTTGAATGCGGCTTCAGCCGCTGAGGGTCACCGCCTCTTTACTCATCCTCCGCCGTCTCTACAATCGGGCTCGGCCGCCGGATCATGTCGTGCAACGCCGCCCCCGCCGCCACCATCGGATACACCGTATCCTCCTGCTCTACTTTGAAATTAATCAGCACCGGCCCTTCGTGCGCGCGAGCTGCTTGCACCGCGGGCACAACCTCTGACCGCTCCGAAATAGTCATGCTCCGGATGCCATAAGCCTCCGCCAGCTTCGCAAAATCCGGATTCAGCAACGGCGTAGCCGCATAGTTGCGGTCATAGAAAAATTCCTGCCACTGCCGCACCATGCCCAGAAATCCGTTGTTGATGATCGCAATGTGGATCTTCAGATTCTCCTGCACCAGCGTGGCCAGTTCGCACATGGTCATCTGGAATCCGCCATCCCCCACCACCACCCAGACCTCAGCCTCCGGGCAAGCGACCTTAGCGCCGATCGCCGCCGGCAAGGCGAATCCCATCGTCCCCAACCCGCCCGAAGTAATCAGCGACCGCGGATGCTCATGCTTGTAATACTGCGCCTCCCACATCTGGTGCTGGCCCACGTCGGTGACGACAATAGTGTTGCCGTCCCGCGTCTGCCGCCACAAATCGTTGATCACATGCGCCGCATAAAGATGGCCGCTGTCCGGCAGGTTCTGAATGTCGCGCACCGCCGAATCGCCCTTCAGCCGGTCGATCGAATCCAGCCACTCGCTGCGATCAATGGATTCAACTTTCGGCAACAACTCCAGCAGAACCTCCCGCAAATCGCCGACCAGCGGCACATCGACCTTGACGTTCTTGTTGATCTCCGCCGGATCGATCTCGATATGGATCTTCTTCGCGTTCGGCGCATAGTTTTTCAGATTGCCAGTGACCCGATCGTCAAAGCGCATCCCGAAAGCCAGCAGCAAGTCCGCTTCCTGAATCGTATGATTGACCCACGCTTCCCCATGCATGCCCATCATGCCCAGATTGAGCGGGTGCGAGGCGGGGAACGCGCCCAGACCCAGCAGCGTCATCGCCACCGGAATGCCGGCCCGCTCGGCAAAATCGCGCACCTCGCGCATCGCTCCCGAAACGATGATGCCGTGCCCCGCCAGAATCAAGGGCCGCTTCGAATTGTGGATCAACTCCAGCGCCTGCGCATACTCCGCCGGAGCAGGCGACAGATCGGGCCGGTAGCCCGGCAACTGCGGCTTGGCCGCCTCCCAGTCAAACTCGCACGTACCCTGCTGCGCATCCTTAGTGATATCCACCAGCACCGGCCCCGGCCGCCCCGACCGCGCCACGTAGAAAGCTTCGCGAATCGTGCGCGCCACCTCGCTGGCATGAGTCACCAGATAGTTATGCTTCGTAATCGGCAAAGTCACGCCGGTGATGTCAGTTTCCTGAAACGCGTCCGACCCGATCAGCTTGCTGCCCACCTGCCCTGTGATACAGACGATCGGTATGGAATCGAGCATCGCCGTGGCGATTCCCGTAACCATATTGGTCGCGCCCGGCCCCGAAGTTGCCACGGCAACTCCCGTCAGTCCGCTGGCGCGTGCATAGCCGTCGGCCATATGGGTTGCCCCCTGTTCGTGGCGCACTAGCACATGATGGATCGTGCTGTGCTTCAGCGCGTCATACGCCGGCAGAATAGCGCCGCCCGGATAGCCAAAGACGTGCTTCACGCCCTCCCGTTCCAGACATTCCCAAAGAATGCTGGCCCCGGTTATCGTCTTGGAGCCAGTCTGCGCGCCGATCTTCGCCTCGGTCGTGCCCCCGTCCGTGGCCGTGGTGTTTTTTCGATCCGTCATAAAAGAACTCCTAGGTCCGCATTGGCAGATCCAGCCCCGGAGGGGCGACCCAACTTAGCCCAGCGCTTCAGCGCTGGGGAAAAGCAGGAAAAAAATTCAAGTCCCGGAGGGACGACCCAGTTCTGTCACACTGCACCACGGGCCGCATCCCAGAACCGTTCCCCGAAAAAACAAAACCCACCTTGCCACTGTTTCTGGCGGGTGGGAATCGGGAGCACTTTCGATCTCTAATCTCTCAGCTCACGCTCTCCCCCGCACCGCGACCGGCGGACATACTCGTACCCCTGGAATTCTAAAGCTAAGTCGTCGGAGGCTCCGTAAATTCACCACGCCTGCACCAAAAGCAATAGTACCCGACCGACCGTCCGGTAGGCAAGCAAAAACCTGAAGAAAAACTCTAACTCCTCGACGGACGGGAAGGGCACGAGTTTACTCGTGCCGTTAAGTCATTGAAAAGGCGAAGCGCTTTAGCGCCTGAGGGATGCCGTTTCCCTCCAAAAGCCACTACGCCCATGCCATAAATCCTCGGGAACTGCCCTCTACAGCCCCGGCCCCGGCGGATAAGTCGGCAGATCCGGAGGCCGCGCCGGCAGCTTCTTCGGATTGGCCTTGATCTGCTCCATCAGCATCTCGACCGCCTTCTCCAGCTGCGGATCCTGTCCCTTAAGTACCAAGTCCGGCGGATTGTCCACCACCACATCCGGTTGCACCCCGCGGTTCTCGATCACCCACTTGCTGTCCAGTCCATACAGCGAAAATTCCGGCCGCGTGATGTATCCGCCATCCATGAGCGGAATCTCCCCGCGAATGCCGCGCACTCCACCCCAGGTCCGCTCGCCAATCAGCGGTCCCAGTTTGTACTGCTTAAACGCATAGCTGAAGATGTCTCCATCGGACGCGGCGTAATGATTGGTCACACAAGCCATATACCCGTAGAAAACGTTTCCAGGCCGCGTGCCCGACTCCCAGTTGCGTGCCGCACCCATGGCCGACAACACCCGCCGCAGCCGCTCGAAAATCAGTTCGTCCACAAAGCCGCCGCCGTTGTAGCGGACGTCAAAAATGATGCCCTCCTTGCGAATCTGCGGGAAGTATTGCTTGACGAACTCGTTGAGTCCCGCGTCGCCCATATTCTGCAGATAGACATACCCGATGCGTCCGCCGCTGGCCGCGTCCACCTTCTTGCGGTTGGTTTGGACCATGTTCAGCTCGCGCAAGCTGTACTCGTCCCCGATCGGCTTCACTACTACCTTGCGAGCGCCATCCGCCGATGGCTTCGAATTGACACTAAGCGTGACCACCTCATTGGCTTTGTTGGTCAGCAGTTCGTCGGGAGTCTGGGGAGCGTGCAGCGCACGCCCGTTAATGGCCACCAGGTAATCGCCTTCTTTCACATTGACGCCCGGCTCCGTCAGCGGAGAGCGGGAGTGTGCGTCCCAGTTCTCACCGGGAAATATTTTCTTGATCCGGTACATGCCGCTCGCCGCGTCGACCTCATAGTCCGCGCCCAGCAATCCGACGTTCACCGGATGCAAATCCGGAAAATCGCCGCCGCCCACATAAGTGTGCGAATTCGATAATTCGCCAATCATCTCGCCCATAACGTAAGTCAGCGAATAGCGATCGGCCACATATGGAAGCAATTGCGCATATTGTTCCTTGATCTTCGGCCAATCCACTCCATTCATCGAGGCCTCAAAAAAGTAATCCCGTTCCTGCCGCCAAACCTCGTTGAAAATTTCCTTCCATTCCTGCGGAGGATCGACCTCAACCCGCATGCCGTCCAGTTTCAGCGCGCCCTCTCCGACTTTGTGCGCCGGCGCGTCCTTGGCATCGTCGCCGTCGTGCGATCCGCCCGGCGGCTTGGCATCGATAATCCCCATCTTCGGCTCGCCCTCACCCTCGCTCCGATACAAAAGCTTCGAGCCATCGTGCGAAAGTGCGAAATGGTCCGCGCCCTCCAGCAGCACTTTGTCTTTTCGATCCTTCAAGTCGTAGGCGTGGATCGACCTGCCTTCTCCCGGGATGGGCCCTGACAACCCCTGAATGGGCGACGTCGAATAGTAGATCGCGTCCTTCGAAGCATCCAGGCTGCGAATGTTTGCCGGCGGAACCGCCAGCGCTACGATCCGGTTCTGAATGCCGTCCAGGTCGATCTTGAAAACCCTCGGAGGCTCCTTGGTCTCGGTTTGCGCCGCCTTTTCTTCCGTCGCCGGCTTCTCTTCCTTCTTGTTTGGCTGCTGCTTTTGATTCTTCTTATTCAACTCGGGTTCGGCCGTCGCCGCCGCTGACTCCTCGCTTTTCACCTTCACCTCGTCGCTCAATGCCGGAAAAAGTGAAGGCTCGTCCGCCGTAAGCGTAATCACATAAACCCGCGTTGTTTTCGGATTTGCAAACTCGAAATCGACATTCCCCAGCACTTCGTTGTAATCGCGGTCGGAAAGAAAGTATAAGTACCGCTTGTCCGGATCGAACACCGCGGCATAACTATTGTTAAGAGTTGAAGTCACGGCGGTGATCTTGCGATCGCCCAGGCTGTACAGATACACCACCGAATAGCCGGACTCTAAATTCTTATCGTATGCCAGCCACTTACTGTCCGGAGACCAACTGTAATTGTGAATCTCAAAGAACTTTCCGCGGTCCACCTCGACCGGTTTTTTCTCCTTGACGTCGACATACCAAAGCTTCAAGTCCTTGTCCGCCCAGGCTATCTTCGAGCTGTCCGGAGACCACGCCAGATCAAACATGAATCCTTTGTGGCCGCTGGTGATCTGCTCCTCCGCGCCCAGCCCATCTTGCGGAGCGATGTAGATTTCATCCTCCCCGGTCCGGTCCGAAACATAAGCGATCCAGTGTCCGTTCGGCGACCAAGCCACATGCTTTTCGCGCACCCCCGGAGATTGCGTCAGATTCCGGATGCTCCCTTCCTTCGCCGGAACGGTGAACACCTCCCCGCGCGCCGCAATCACCGCGCGCTTGCCATCGGGCGCGATATCGAAGTCGGTAATATGCCGGCTCGCATTCACCCAGCGCTTCATCGCCTGGTCACGCTCCCCGCTCACATAGATAGTCAGCTTTTTCGGCTCCCGCGTCTGCAAATCGAAGCTATATAAGTAACCGCCATTCTCAAAAATAATTGCGTCCGGACCCAGGCTCGGCCACATTACATCAAACGCGTCGAACTTAGTAAGTTGCTCCACCTGTTTGCTGCGCACGTCGTAGCTGTAGAGATTGAGCCGGTGTTCGGCCCCGCGATCGGAAGTGAAAAAAATCGTATTCCCGTGCCACATCGGAAACGTGTCGGTGTATTCCGTATGGGGGATGACCTGGTCGACCACATTATTCTTGATGTCATAGATAGTAATGTCCTGCGCCAATCCGCCCGTGTAGCGTTTCCATTGTCGAAAATTGCGGAAGATTCGGTTGTAGGCGATCTTCGTTCCGTCCGCCGAGAACGAGAGTAATCCGCCCTCGTCCATGGGCATCGGCTGAGGCAGACCGCCGTCAATGCTTACGGTGAAAGCACGTTTAATCCAGCCGTTCGAAGCGTCTCGACGCGAAAGGAAGATGATGGCCTTACCATCCGGTGTCCACCCGATCACTTGGTTGTGCACGCCCATGCGGTCGCTCAACGGTTGCGCCGATCCCTGGTAGAAGGTCAACTGCTTCGGTTGCCCGCCTTCGGACGGCATCACATACACGTTGAAGTTGCCATCGTACTGCCCCGTGAATGCCAGCCACTTTCCATCCGGCGAAAACTTCGGAAACAGCTCCCGCCCCGGATGGGAAGTGATGCGCCGCGCCGTCCCTCCCGCACTCGAAGCCAGCCACAGATCGCCCCCGTACATGAAGGCAATTTTGTCCTTATAAATGTCAGGGAAGCGCAGCAAACGTCCTTCTTGTGTCTCCTGCGCCGCCGCCAGGCAGGCAAAATCGATCACAAAGGACAAGACAATCAACGCGAAAAACTTTCGGACAGAAATCATGAGAGATCCTTTCGCACCTTGCTCGGATTCTTTAACGGACGGGACGGATTCTTTAACGGACGGGACGGGCACGAGTCTAGAGCCTGCGGAAAAACTCGGTGTTGCACTTGCTTTTGGGTGGCGCAGCGCTTCAGCGCTGCGATCACCGGCTCAAGTTCATCGGCGGCTTTAGCCGCTGAGGTGACGAGGCCAGGCGGAAAACATGTTCTTCGCAGCCTGCTCGATAGATTCTTGCGGGAGTAATTAGCGGATGGCAAAACCATTTTTGGCAAGCGAGATTGTATCAGCTTGCACGCTGCTGCTCCGAACATTAATCAAATTTCATTGGCCCTGCGCATTGCCCGCCGCACGCACCGCTTCCTGGCAACGCCCCGCGGCGGTCAACACTTTGTCAAACGCTGTATCTGTGCGCAGCTTCGCCAGCAGCGGATCATTCAGCAGGTTCTCGTGTGCGCAATAATTCTGTTCGACCGCGCTTTCCAACAGATGAAGAGCCGCCGGCTTCCTGCCCGCATACGCGAAAAGCGTTCCCTGGTAATACCACGTCTCCACGTCAGGATCGGTAGGCACGCTCGTTTCCGCCTCCTGGGCCATTCGGTCCATATCCGCGGATGGCCGCAACTGCAGGCAAGCCTCCAGCAGATCGCGATGATAGCGCGGGTTGGCCGGCATGCGCTTCACTGCCTCGCGCGCCTCCGCAATCTTTCCCTCGCGCAGAAGCAGCGATGGCGTCACATACGCTGCCCATTCCGAACCGGCATCCAGACGGAGAAACTCCTTCGCTCGCTCCGTCTTCCCCAGTTCCATGAACGCCCATGCGCAGGACCGAAAAGTATAGTTACCAGGGTCGAGCGCCATCGCCGTATTGCATTCATCCGCTGACTGCTGCAGCATCCCCGCATAACGATAGACATAGCCCATCGTGAAATGCGCCTGTGCGCTCTCCGGACGCCGCTTCACCAGCGCCTGCGCCTCCTGGTACGCCTTGCCCAATTCGCCTCGTTCCACGTGATTGTTGATCAGTTGCCCGGCGGCAACCATCCGATTCGGATCAAGTGCAATCGCCCGTTCATAAGCCTTGCTCGAGCGCTGGAACATAGGCTCGCCGCCATCGGAATAGTCCGCGTCATAGTAACAACGCAAGCCCAGCTGTTCCCATGCCGGCGCGTACGTAGGATCGACCTCGACCACATGTTCCAGAACCGCGATTGCATCCTTGTTCGGCCC
>Ga0181523_10004075_pt1 | contig 12874 bp, 11 predicted proteins | sample PEATcosm2014_Bin_43_FD_119752 | JGI IMG/M metagenome (GOLD analysis project Ga0181523, IMG submission 119752) | Peatland microbial communities from MTU Mesocosm Facility, Houghton, MI, USA - PEATcosm2014_Bin05_30_metaG | ecosystem: Environmental > Terrestrial > Soil > Wetlands > Peat | place... | reverse complement strand
CCGTGATGGCGTGCGTCTGACGGATCAAGATGGCACGGTATGCCGCGTCAGCGCTTGTTATTGTTTCACCGTGTCCGCAAGGCGGTAGGACCAAACTAGTCTAGCGCATGGCCATCGGCTCGCCGGCGCGCCGCTTATTTGTGTCTGCCATTTGAGAGCCGAGAACTTGGACAAAAACACCCTATCGGCGCGGCTCGCAGACTGTTAGCCTTCGAGTGGGGGGACGTTACAGTGCCAACGCCCGTTCATCGCATAGCCCAAGTTTTTAGACGGCACCGCGCGATTGGCTATGCCGTAGCGGTTGCGTCAATCGGCATTGCCACCGCTATTCAATGGCTCGCCCGCGGCCTGTATCAAGAAACGCCCTTCCTCACCGTCTATCCCGCCGTCGTCATTACTGCGTTCGTTGGTGGTTACGGCGCTGGAATGTTTAGCGCGTTTCTAGGCGGGGTATCACAATGGTATTTGTTCATCCCTGTCTTGAATTGGCTAGGCGCCACAACCTATGCAGTGGATGCAATCGTTTGCGTGTTGTTGATTGAATACATTAATCGCAATCTCGAAAAGGAGACTGAGGCCAAAGAGCGTCAAATTCTCCTAAAGCAGGAATTACACCACCGTATTGGAAATTTTTTCGCTGTCATTCAGGCCGTCATTCGGTTTAGTTTGCCGAAAGATAACACTCCGGTTTCCCCAGCGTTGATTAAGGACCGTCTTTTGGACCGGCTTCAGGCCATGTTCGACGCCAATCGGCAGGTTATCGAGGCCAATGACCAAGTTCCTCTCCTTGACCTCATCGAAAGGCAAATTCGCGGCCTTCAAGTTACTGTTGATGGCCGAGCACACTTGGCGCTTAATCCGGAGACGACACAAAATGTTTCCCTCATTTTGCATGAACTCATAACAAACTCGCTTAAGCACGGAGCCTTGTCGTCTTCGGAGGGTCGTATTCATCTCAGGCTTGCGGAAAGGCCCACTGGTGTAGTCTTCGATTGGACCGAATTGAATGGGGCAATTGTCAGTGAGCCACTTGCTGATAAGTCGGAGGATGGATTTGGCTCCACTATCCTTGGTCCCTTTGCACGAAGTTTTTGCTCTGATGTAAATATTTCATATGAGCCACAAGGATTTCATTATCGGTTGCAAATACCTCGTTGACCGCGATTAAATGCTTGTTTCGTTCAAGCCCTCGACGGCATGAGTACGTCACCCTTAGGCCTTTGCTCCCGGCCGGCGCGCCGGACGTCGAGTATGAACATGATGCCTGACAAGCGCCCCGGGTTGGCAAACTCGCAAGTAACGGCGGACGCGAGCGAGCAGCCTTTTTACCTTCCCACAACGAAGTGTAGAGCAAGGTTTTGGCGGCGTTTCTGTATTTTTTGCGAGCGGGCCGGACAACTGGCCGATCAATTTTATGTTGATGTGCGAGGACCACGAATGTGCTAGTATTAGACATGGCTGAAGGGGCTTCCAACAAGGGAGTTCTAGAGATGTGTGACTTTAGTCTCCACAGCGTACGTTCGCGGCCTGCAAAGGTCGGCGATAAGCTTGTGACGCATTACTTCGGCACCGGGACACGCGGCTTCGCCGCCGCGGATGATCGCGGACTAGCGGTGTGTGTAATGCCGGGAACAGAACTGGCTTTCGCCGGAGAAGTTGCGTGCCTGCCGACTGGCCTACTCGGTTGGAGGACGAAGACAATCAACCACCAGACCGCAATCTTTCGACAGGTCAACAAGGACAAGGTGGTCGCACATCACGATGCGCTCGAATTTCCGGATGGGCGGACCGTGTTGCTGACGTGCGTGTGCGAGGGTCAGTCGGCAACAGTGCTGCAGCTCCCTGCGCAGCCATCGACTGCGACCGAGGCCGATGCCCAGAAGCGCGTCACCTACGTGGGCTGACAGTTCACAAGACCACCTGTCTAGGCCGCCTCACGAAGCGGCCTACTTTTTTTTCACGAAGGTCCGCGTGTAGATACGTTAAGGTCGCGCCCGATGGCGAGCGCGAACGTGCAACCGTTTTAGTGTGTCAGTTTTCCAGTCGCTTTTGGGGGCAAAGCGGACATGGCCGGACCTACTGCTGGCTCGACCCGGTCGCGAATGACCCACAGCGGAAGTGGGTGTGCATCGCAGCAATCGAGACGAGGTTGATTTTCGTAACGGCGGCGGAGAGCAATCCTTGTCTCTATCGCGACACATAGCATTGCCGAATAGCTATGTTCAGTTTGATCATTGCTGGCGGTAGGCTAAATGCAGCGCCGCGTTATGATGATGACAGTATGACGACAGCATTCTGAGAAGGACCCGAACTATATCCTTTTTGGGCTTGTGCTGCGGATGAAAACGGGATCATTATTAGACAGGCGCAGGGGCTTTGCCCTGAGGACTGCCAACAAAACGGCGGCGTACCGAAGCCACCGTTGATTAATCGGCAGCCGGTGTCGTCGGTGGGCGCAACAAACTCTCAAAATACGCCATTGTCTCGAGACGTTTGTCCCTGACGGGGCTTCGTGTCGGCTTTACTGGAGTGGGTGATCATGAAATCGAAATTATTGGGATACTTTGTCGGCGCTGCTATCGGGGCCGCATGCGTGGCCAGCCCGGTACGTGCTGCCAACCTAGTCGTTGATGGCAGTTTTGAGGATCCCGCCGTCTCAGCGGGGGGGTTTTCTCTCTTCTCTACTGGAGATTCGTTCGGAACAGGCAGCCCGTGGTCTGTTGTCGGTCCTAGTGGTGGTAATGTTGGGATCGTTAGCGGGACCTTTGTCCAAAATGGCATTTCTTTTCCTGCCGAGGCCGGCAATCAGTGGATTGACCTAACTGGCGTAACGCAGTCCCCCGCTGAGGGGGTCCAGCAGACCATCGCAACGAATAGCGGCCAACAGTATACTCTCTCGTTTTATGTTGGAAACGTCTACAACCCGACGGGCATTTTCGGCACAACGAGTACTGTCGACGTCGACATCAACGGAAGCCCAATCCTCGCAGCGGAAAACTCTTGTACTAGTTGCACTACCACGCTGACTTGGCAGTTATTTACCACGACATTTACGGCTACAAGCACATCAACTGTGCTCGCATTTCTAAACGGTGATCCGTCAAACGATACGAGCAATGGGCTTGATAATATCTCGATCAACGTGGCCAACCCTCCTTCAACACCGTTGCCCGCCACTCTGCCACTCTTCGCCGCCGGCCTCGGCGGCCTGGGCCTGCTCGGCTGGCGCAAGAAGCGGAAGAACGCTGCACTCGCAGCCGCCTAATCAAACAAACAATCTGATTTCGGAGAGACCGCCGCGAGAGGCGGTCTTTCTTTTTGCGCTCGAAGATCAAGACAGTGAGAATTGGCTGATGTCTGCTGTTGGCCCTTAGCACCGGATCACGTTTTGGTGGCTGACGGTCCCTATCGGAATTGAAGCGGACATGTACGAGGCCCGGGCCTTGACCATCTCAGTCGAGAATGACCCCACAGCGACATCGGTTCTACTTCCCTGGTACCGCCGTTACAGAGCCGTCATGGAACCGCCATCTGGCAAACTCTAGCAATCGGAGCGTGGCACTGCAGTGCGCCGATTGACAGGTCTCCAAAAGCCCATAAAGTTTGCATTTGGCAGCGAAAACGAAGCTGCCGAAAACGTGACCGCCCGCGGGAGGTCGTGCCCGCAGCAGGCTCTTCAGACTAAGCCACCGCACCGGAGGAGCTAGTCTCATGAAGACCATTCTCGCAACCACCACTGCTCTAACGCTCGTTGGCGCCCTACTTGCGTCTCCCCCAGCATCAGCAATGCTCCTCGACGCCGCTGGCGGCGGCGGCGGTGCAGGCTACTCCGACGCGTCCGTTCCAGGAGGTGATGGTCAAGTCGGCACGGCCGGACAGAACGGCTTCGGCCTATATGGCGGAGCGGCGGGTGGCGTGAACGGCCTAAACGGCTTAGGTGGCGGCGGCGGCACGAATCCCGTCGGCTACAACGGCGGGGGTGGTGGAGGCTGGCTCGGCAATGGCGGCAACGGCGTCGGTACGGGTCCGACACCCGGCCCCGGCGGGTCTGGCGACGGCGGGGGGATCTTCTCGGGCGGCGGCGGTGGCTCCTCCCTGGCCACTGAGTTTACCTCAACCACGCTGACAGCAGGTGCTAACGGCTCGTCGAATCCTGCCAACCAACCCGGCCTTAACGGCTACGTGGATATCAATGGCATCAATTTCAGCTATACCGGCAATATTCAGACGTACACCATCCTGACTACCGGCATCTACGACATCCTAGCAGCTGGCGCGCAGGGCGGCGGCGGTGACGGCTCGAGCGGTGGCTATGGCGCGTTGGCCGGTGGCGACATCCTTCTCGATGCCGGCACCATCTTGGATATCGTCGTTGGCGGCGGCGGCGTGAGCGGGGATTTCGGCACCACTTGGGGCGGCTCAGGCGGCGGCGGCAGCTTTGTCTATACGGCCGCCACTCCGTTGCCTTCAACATGGACCATGATGCTGATCGGCTTGGTTGGCCTAGGGTTCGTGGGCTATCGGCAGAGCAGGAAGGGCGCGCTGCAAGCAGCCGCCTGATCGCAATCTGAAATCGGAGAGTGAGGGCCGCCGCGAGGCGGCCTTTCTATTTGCAATGCGCGACTGTTATGTCGCTTATTGGCCCTTTTCGACCGACGCCGCGTTGTGAGCCGATGTCGGCTTCCGGGGTACTGCGGAAGTCCCGGAACATCACCGTGGCAGCGTTTCCGAAGAAGCGAATGACCGTCGGCCGCGCAGGCGAAGCGGTTTTACGCTTCGTTCAGGTAAAGCCTTAACGTTCCTGCAGGCGGAGAGCGAATACTGTATATGCGCCGCTTTGCTTCCACGCGTCCCGTGAGAGCCAAGGACTCCGCCGCAATGCCCGACCTCGTTTCCCGCTTCGCGCGAAGCTGGCAATTGATCCAAGCGAGCCGCGACGTGCTACGCGCCGACAACGCGCTCTTGATCCTGCCCGCATTGTCGGGCCTTGCAACGACCGCGCTCGCCGCTGGCTTCCTGGCGTTGGCGATCTCGGACGGCACCTTTGCGGCGATGCGCGAAAGCCGGTCAGTCAACGCGATCGGCCCATTCTATGCTTGGCTGTTTTGCTGGTATGTGGTGCAGTATTTCGTCGTCATCTTTTTCAACACCGCACTGGTCGGCGCTGCCATCGCGTTGCTCAACGGCGACCGGCCGACGGTAGGCGCGGCGCTCAAGCTGGCGCTTAGCCGCATCGGGGCTATTCTCGGCTATGCGGTCATCTCGGCGACCGTCGGCGTGCTGCTGCACGCCCTTGCGGAGCGCCTCGGCGTGATTGGGCGCCTGATCGAAGGCGCCATCGGGCTCGCCTGGACCGCAGCTACCTTCCTGGTCGTGCCGGTCCTTGCCGCCGAAGACGTTGGGCCCTGGCGGGCGATCGAGCGCAGCACCGCGCTGTTGCGCAAGACCTGGGGCGAGAATTTGATCGGCAATGCCGGCATTTCGCTGGTGATGTCGGTGATCTTTAGCGCCGTCGGCTTAGTCGGCTTTGGTGGCGGCATGCTGCTCTTCCAGCACGGCCACCCGGTGCTTGGTGCCGCGCTGTTGTCCGCGGCGATCACAACGTTCTTGCTCGTGGTATTGGTCGCCGCCGCGTTGTCGGCGGTCTACGCCGCGGCGGTCTACTACTACGCCGTGGTCGGCAGGCCACCCGTAGACTTTGACGGCGATCTGATCCCCGGCGCCTTCACGCACAAGGGCGCATAATCGGCATCGGGACGTCGGGAAGACCCATTGGCTTGTGCGAATTAGGTTCAGGCAGGTCTGCGCGAGGCAGCTTGGTACCCGTGATGTCCCTGGCGACCTTCTCCCTCGGACCAAGCGAGACAAGTAGGTGAAACGCTCGCAGGGTGTGGCTGTCCGCGTGGTTACTGTGGGGGCACCATCCTACTCGCAGGCTCCTTGATCAGGAATGTTGGATCGGTTGCCGGGCTTGGGGTAGCAAGGTGGCACGGTATGACGCTGGGCGTGTTTTACCGTTTTACCTTGTCACCGAAGCACAGCGCCCAACCCCGGTCCCGCCAATACCGCCACGCGCAGGGCGCCGCAGTTTGTTTCTTTGGCGCGCGGTTCGCTGCGTTGCCAAGTTTTACGGTGCCACCATGGTGGATTTTCCTCGTAGTACGCAGCAAGCATGGCGATGGCTTCATCAAGTGTATTAGCAACGGCGACTTCCTGCTGAAGAACAGCCAACCTAACGCTGTAGCTTGGTACACCAGACGCATTTTTCAGCACGCATACGTACCCGACATAGAAATCGGCAATGCCTTCCTCACACACGCAGAAGTAATCGATTTTCTTATCCTTCAAGCAAAGTGTGTTTTGTTCTTCCACATAGTATTTCATGTTTAGCTCCTATTTATTGTTTGGCGAACGGGCCGCGCCCAGCCGCGTGTGACGGTGTCGCGCCAGCCGCCGGGTTCGAACCGGCGAGACTTAATCGGAATAAATCCCAACGAGCGCATAGTCGCAGCGATCCGACGGCCATTGCCAGTGGTTTTCGGCAGCCCGAGCAGATCGAGCAGGGCCACCGTGCTTATGGCTTCCATGCCACGCACAATGGCCTCCACCTTCTCCTGAAGGGGATCAGCATCACGCGCAGCCAGTTCGGCTCGCGCTTTTTCTATGCGTTCGAGGAAGGACGACATGACAATCTTCGGTCCTTTTCGACAAGTCGATTTGTCCACGAAGATTATAACAGCGAATTGGTTTCAATTAGTTACCGGGTGGCTAACGATCCTGGTCGTGCGTCGCTCAGCGTGGCGCGATGCCTTTTCAAGGGTGTGACGGTTGCAGGGGTCCTAGGCGAGCGCTGGGGTGGTGGTGAATAGTCCAGCGTCAAACCGTGCGACCGTTTCACGGGACCGCCGCGTGCTCGATCCACGCGCGTCCCCGAAAGATGTTTTTGACGGGTAAGCCGTCAATCTCGGAAAAAGCCGTCAACCCGAGAACCGCTGCGGCACCGGGCATTTGACGACTTTGACGGCTTTGACGGCTTAAAAAATTGTAGGAAAAAGATTATAGGCGAGTGTTCCAGAATAGCCCCTTAGTGCCTCTTGGGCCATGTGCGCGTAGCCACTCGGGCTGTACGATTTGGACCCCGTCCGATCCGTCAAACCCGTCAAAAACCGCATGGATATTGGCTTTCCAGCTTGACAGCACTGTCGACGGCTTGCGCCAACCCGTCAACGTAGGTTCTTGTCCCGAGCCAGTGCGATGGTTGCGGCTACTTGCTCCCGCCCGCTCAGGCTCCTTATTTGCTTTAGTCGCTCATCTAAGTCCCGGTCAGCTTCAGTTGGCTTTCCCACATCGGCAACGGTCTGTGGCGGCGGCTGCGGGGATGGCTGTGCGGCCCCTAGACCAGTATCATCATCGGGCGCATCCTCGGCGGTCCAGTCCTTGCGGTCATCAAATTCGACCCCGGGGTATTTGGCCAAGATCGCCTTCCGTAGGGCCGGCAGCGGTGGCGCTTCCCATCCTCGGCCGGTGCCCAAGGACTTTGACTTGAAGTCCCATGCCTTGACGATCTCGGCCAGCGCCGTATCGCTTTTGTGTGCCATCTGGGTGCCGCCGCGTGCCTTCATCCCCTCGTACAGGCCGGGGGTTTGACAATGCCTTGGAAGCCGCAGGTCAGCGTGCGCTCGCGCGATCCACGGTCGATTTTTAAGAGCGCCCGGCAAGCACGCATCTTGCGCAAAGTCTATGACGATCTTGTCGCCTGCCGGCGCCGACTTTAGCTTTTGCTGTCGCCGTTCGGCCGTTTCCGGGATCGCCTCGGCATTGAAGCCGCGGATATCGCGGTCGAGGAGAAACCCAAGCAGTGCCTCGCTACCGCCATTCTTCATTTCGTCAAGGATCGGGATGAAGTAGGCTTTGCGTTTGTCGGCCTTGCGCTGTTCGTCGGGCTCGTTCGCAAATGACTTGTCTTCCCGAACATAGATCGCGGGATATCGCCGGTCATTATACTCGATTTGAATTGGATGTTCCGCGTTAGTCGCGAAAATCTGACGAGCAAAATTGTCGATCTGGATTGGGTCGATACCCTTACGCTCCAGCAACTTGGTAGTTTCTGAAGTCATGGTCTTGAGGATTTGTGCATCGGCCGCGATTTCGGCATACAAAGCCTCGTCGACGAAGATCAAACACGTCTCAGCTTGGTGCGCATTAAATTTTCCCACGACGTGGTCGCGGTGTGTCGCGTGTAGGAAATGTTTGCCAAATAGCCGACCATAACCCAGCGCGAACACGCCCTTGCCGCATCCTGGTACGCCGCGCAGACTTAACGCCGAACGGCCCGGATCGTCTGGGTGTTGCACTCCGCTTGCCATCCAATCGAGGACGTATTTGTAAAGCGCCTTATCAGCGCCAGCGATGTTATCGTGAATGTGCGCGAGGTACTTAGCGCACTTTGCCGGGCTATCGACATGATCCGGTACGACAGAGAAGCCAGAATAGGTATTGATGGTCCGATGGACGCCACCTGTGCGCTCGACTTCAATAATCGGCGGCGCGCCCGGTTGGAAGGTAACAGCGTCAAATTCACTGCGGCCGGACAAGCCGAGCCAATAGGCGCCGCGGGGTTCCGTCTTCGTGCCGTCCGGCTTGCCGGCCTTGTCGAACTTCGGCGCCTCCACCGCGGGATATCGGACACCGTTTATGAAGTCGTCTTTCGATATAAATTCGACGTTGCGTTGCAGCGGGTACCGTGGGTGCAGGTCAAACTTTGCAATCCGAAACTTGCTACCGATGAAGCCGGCCGCATAGTTGCGGTTCATTTCCTCAAGCACGGGATTGTCCGCATATTGATGCGCTTTCTCGATCACACGAGCTAAAAGGCGCTCCCACGCACGAGTATTGCTTCCAAAACGGCGGCGCTGGTCCATCAAGCAACGCGCGATTGTGCTATCGTCGACGCCGGCGCGCACAGCCATGGCCGCAAACGCAATTTCTGCGCGGGAGCGGTCGCCGCCATGCTTGGCCGCATAATCGGCGGCAGTCAGCATTGCGAGCCACTTGTCGCCAAGTTTCGCTAACAGAGGATCGTCTGGCTCGATTGGCTCATACTTGGCCGATGGCGCGAATTTCTGTTTTCTGGGAGCCCCTTTGTCCTTGGGGTGCTCGACGCCACGCGGAAAGGCCTCGATTGCGTGCGGCGTGTCATGACTATGATCTGGCAGCACATGCGCAAGCCTGCCCGTCTTGGTATTGACTGTTCCGGGCAATCGGGCGATGCGGTCGATGTTGCGGCAGCCGTCGGCGAAGTGGTCGCCAAAGGCTTGCTCAATGCCCTTGCCGTAGCATTCTACGGCTTCGGTGAGCGGCCCGTTCACCTTGTTCTTGCTGCCATCGACCGGCTGTGGCGCTGCGAGCCTCCAGTAGCCCCAATATCCGCGGCCGCTATCAATCACCCGGTTCGGCCGCGGCATCCCTTGAGGCAAATCGGTCGTGAGTAGCGCGAGCATCGCAGCGCGCTCGGCCTCAAGTGGCTCGCCCGGCCGGGGGTCAAGGTCGATCCAGAGGTGGCGTGCCTCGACCACATCGTTCTTGGTGGCTTTCTTGTGCAGCGTCCCCTTGATCTGGTTTGGGCTAAAATACAGGTCGAAGCCGGCATCGTTGTGATCAGCAATGAATTTTTGCTGCCCGGCGCGGTCAGTTGCGGCGAAATGGCGGGCCTTGATATCGGGCTTCTTGCCCTCGTGCTTCTTTATCGCAACAAGGTGGCGCTTATCCGCGCCAAAAAAGTCGTCCAGGAAATCCAGCGATGGGCTCGTGGCGCTCTGCCGCGCTTGACCAGCGTTCGGCCCAGCCTGCGCGCCCGTCGGGCCGCTGCTGCCGCCGCCGCCCTGCACGGCTGTATTCCCGGCCGTCCCAGCGTCCCCGGTCGGTGCGGTGTCTCCGGTCGGGCCGCTGCTGCCGCCGCCCTGCATGCCCGTACTCCAGGTCTGTCCGGCGTTCCCAGTCGGGCCAAATGGGAGCACCGTGCCTGGGATGTTGGGCTTCTTCGGCGGTACGCCGAGCTGTGCAGCACGGCGTTCTGCCTGCCGGCGGCCTTCCCGGAGTTCCAGGTCGGTTTGGTCCGTTCGCTCGGCCGCTGCCGCGACGGCAACACTCGCCTCATTCGGTGCGGGACCAGTGGCGCCGGTCGTGCTCATGAGGCGCTTCGCTGCTGTTCGCGTGCGCCCAACCATGCCCGCAAGCTGGAGCGGTTGTATAAAATGCGGCGCCCGAGCTTCGTTATCGGCGGCCCCTCACCTAGCCTTCGCCAGCGATCGAGCGTCCGGCTGCATACTTTCAGCTCAGCTGCGGCTTCATCCTGTTCGAGAAAATCAGTCAGGAGGTTCTCGCAGGTGTTCATGACACGCGCACTCCCGCCTTGTTCGAGAAGTACGCGGTCATCTCCGCCTTGCCCGCATCGTCCAGGTAGGGCCACCAGCGATCGATCGCGTATTTCAGATTGCCCTTCGCCTCGACAGGGGAGGGCTTGCGACGGGTCGATCCGGCGGCGCTGGTCGAGGCTGCGGTCTTGGCCTCGGCTTCTTGGCGGGCAGGCTCGCTCGTGCCCCGTGCATCGTCAGCGTCGGCCTGGGGCTCTGTATTGGCCTTGCACGGCTTGTGGGAGGCCGATGCCTGGGCGCTGGTGGAGTTCGCGCTCTCGGCTTCAGTGTCGGCCTCTGATCTCGCGTTTTCGGCCTTGCGCTTATCGGCGCTGACTTGTGGATCGTCAGCGTTGGTCTGGGGTTTTGTGCTCGCCTTGCGAGGCTTGCGGGGCTTGGACGCGCCCGAGGTGACCCGGTCTTTGGCATGCTTAAGGCGACCCGCTTTGGTCCTCGGACCGAAGGGGCTTTCGCCTTTGTAGTCCGACCGGCGCCATTGCAAGAGCAGGCTTACCCATGCCTCGGATTTGCCGATGGCCCTAGCCATTTCAGCTTGACTTGCACCGTGCAGCTCCTGGGCGACGGCAAGTGCCTCGGCGCAATCGTGGAGGGATTGCTCCCCGGCGTCGATTGCCGCCTTGGCGCGGTTCAATAGCGCGGCCTTCGTCGCCGTGTTTGTTGCGCTTGACGGTGCGGTGATCTTTGTATTGCGGGTGCTTTCTTCCTCTGGGAGGATCGGTTCCGACTGAGACATGGCGAACTCCTACGTGCGTATTTGCGCGCATAGGGCCACATCCGTAGACATCCCAATAGAAGGAAATCCCCACGAAACGGAGGGACTTTCCCTCCCTACTCTCCTTCCTCGAATGGCGACAGTTTCCACTTGCGAGCCGCCGGGTCCGTCAAGACCCACTTGCGCGCAGCCTTGATCCCATCAACCACGCCCCCGTGTTTGATCTTACCACTCACCCTCTTGCCCTTCTCTTCGTCGTCATAATTGTAACGGCCTTGCGCGATCAAAACTTCGACAACAAATTCAGCAAATGGCCCATCGCCCGCGCCGGGTATTGAGCCGGTGCTATTTCGATACAGAGCCGCTAGTTGCCAGATTTCGTCCCGCGGCAGAATTGCGGGTGTCCCCTGCTTTGTTGCTCTTGCATTATCCGCAGCGCGTGAAGCGGCGGCCTCTAAAGTGGCTAGGCCCGCAACTATTTTATCGAACTCGTTCTTAGTGCGAACCGGATCAAACACCTTAATTGGCTCCAGCTCGTTTGGGTCCCCTTTAAAATACGCGTTTACTTCGCACCATGCTGAGTACAGATCACTCCCAACATCTAATTGCATAATCCTATCCACCAAGCGGCGGGCTGGGCGTAAATTCTTTGCAATATCGCGCAAGCGTTCGCGGCGCTCCCAAGCGGGCACCGTCTTTTGTTTCACATTGCCCAGCTCAAAATAAAAACGGGCAAGTCCGGTTAGGCTGCGCCACGCTTTGTCCTCATCAAAAGGGTTAGACTTGGGACCCCGCTCATATTGATTGCGTAGCATGCCGAGAAGGGTTTTTTTGTGCTTGTCGAACTCAGCTATCCTAGCATCATCAGGCGCTTCGTAGTCGAGGATATTGCGCGTACGCGCCGAAATCCTGATCTTCATGCGTTCGTCGGCTCCGGCTTAAGCTCGCACGCGTCGTTCGCCAAGCGTCTCGACGTTCGACGGTAGCGGGTTGAGGATGCGCTCAATCATCGCCGCGAGTTTTTCGAGTGCATCCCGCTTCTCATCTGCGTAGGAGTGTCGGTCATACGTCCCCTCAACGCCAGCAATGACGTGGCCCAGCACGCGTTCGGAGATATCCGGCCGCACGCCTGCGCGCGCCATCAAGGTCTTTGCGGTGCGCCGTAGATCGTGAAGGGTCCAATTAGGTAGCGGCTCGACCTTCGCCCCCTTCTTCGCCTGCGTCTTCATGGCCGCGAGTACGGCCTTATCCAGCTTCGCCTTGCTCTTGCCGGAGCGCGAGTACGGCGTTTTTGCACGCGAGGGGAACACGTAATCGCAGTCATCGAACCGCGGCTGAGCCTCTATCACGGCAAGCGCGGCCTTCGATAAAGAGACAAAATTCGGCCGTTTCGTTTTGTACCGCTCGGCAGGGACGATCCATATCCCATCACCGCCGATCTCCTTGTGGCTCATGCGCGCGACCTCGCCGTGCCGCTGCGCTGTGAGTAAGAGCATCCTGACAAAGGCGCCGAAGGTCCCTAACTGTCCAAGTACCGGCCAGATGGCACGGATTTCCTCGTCCGATAGGACGCGAGTGCGAGCGCGATCTTTTGGCCTTATCCTCCCCATGCCGCGCACGACTGGCGCACTAAATAGATCATCTCGGATCGCATACCAGTTGAATGCTTTGCGGAGGTAGGCAAGGGTACGGTCGGCCATGACAGGACCATTTGCATGCTCGATTTCAT
>Ga0181523_10004074_pt1 | contig 12874 bp, 6 predicted proteins | sample PEATcosm2014_Bin_43_FD_119752 | JGI IMG/M metagenome (GOLD analysis project Ga0181523, IMG submission 119752) | Peatland microbial communities from MTU Mesocosm Facility, Houghton, MI, USA - PEATcosm2014_Bin05_30_metaG | ecosystem: Environmental > Terrestrial > Soil > Wetlands > Peat | place... | reverse complement strand
CGGAATGTTTGACCCGAGAATCTGGCGAGCTGCTTGGATGCACTTGATGTTGTTCGGATTGTGAAGGGGTGCAAGGTCGATACAGTCTTCTATCCCCTGCAAGACGTCGTCGGTGATGATGGCTGATTCAGTGAACCTCTCGCCACCATGGACGACGCGGTGTCCCACGGCATGGATGTCCGCGGCACTTTGAACTTCGGGAATACCCGATTCTTCCGAGGCAATCCAGCGGATCAGATACTCCAGTGCCGCTGAGAGGCTGGCAAGTGGCGCCGTGAATTTCCTTCTTGACGACTTCCCGGTCTCGACCGTGACGATCGCCTCGCCTCCAATCCGTTCAACCTCACCTTTGCATAGTCGTTCATCCGCATTGTTCTGGATGCGTTCGCGATCCGTCGCGATCAATTGAAACTTCAGGCTAGAACTACCCGAGTTCAGTATAAGAACATTCATGATCGACACCGCCCGTTGTATTCCCAGAGGGTTGACAAGACAGCAGTGGGTGATCGATAGACACAAGTCCTATTACCCACCACTTAAACGCCAGGGATCTATTGGGGCCAGGTCCATGCAGCAACAGTCGGCTCGTCAATACCGTACTGGTGAGCATAGTTCAGGCACTCGATCTTCTTATTTCGGAATTGTTCCTTCGCGTGAGCTCCAATTTCCTGAAGCCGCGGCACGCGGTCGATCACGTCGATGGCCAGGCTGAAGCGGTCGATCTCGTTTTCGATGGCCAACTCCATCGGAGTATTAATATTGCCTTTTTCCTTATATCCGCGGACGTGCAGCCCTTCGTGGTTTGCCCGACGGTAGGCCAACCGGTGAATCAGCCAGGGATAACCATGAAAATTGAAAATGATCGGCTTATCAACGGTGAAAAGGGAATTGAAATCCCGGTCTGACAACCCGTGCGGATGGTCCGTCTTCGGCTGCAGTTTGAAAAGATCAACGACGTTTACGTAGCGGATCTTGATATCAGGAAATTCTTCGCGCAAGAGTACAATCGCCGCCAGAGCTTCCTGGGTTGGAATATCTCCTGCCGAAGCCATCACCACATCCGGTTCCGCGCCCTGATCGTTGCAGGCCCAATCCCACATGCCGATTCCTTTAGTGCAGTGTTCGATTGCCGCATCCATATCCATGTACTGAAGGTGCATCTGTTTGTCGCAGACGATCACGTTGACGTAGTTTTCGCTTCGCAGGCAATGGTCGGCCACTGACAGGAGAGAATTCACATCAGGAGGCAGGTAGATTCGAGTCACGGCCGCGCTTTTGTTCACCACAACGTCCAGAAAGCCCGGATCCTGGTGGGTGAATCCGTTGTGGTCCTGGCGCCACACGGTCGAAGTGATCAGCAGATTCAACGACGCAATCTTTTCCCGCCACGACAAGTTATTGCAAATAGAAAGCCACTTGGCATGTTGGTTGAACATCGAATCAATTACGTGGACAAAGGATTCGTAGGAGGAAATGAATCCATGGCGGCCCGTCAGCAAATAGCCTTCCAACATCCCTTCCATGGTGTGCTCGCTGAGCATCTCGATCACACGCCCATCCGGCGCTAGCTCTCCCCCGTCTGCATCCTCCGGAAAGTACTCTTCAATCCAAAACTTCTTACTCACTTTATAAATTTCATCCAACTTGTTGGAGGTCGTTTCGTCAGGACCGAACACGCGGAAGCTCTTCATGTTCAATTTCATGACGTCACGCAATAATGTGCCGAACGGACGTGTATTTTCTGCTTGCTGAACTCCCGGCTTTTCCAATTTGAGTGCGTACTCGCGAAAATCCGGCAACCGAAGGGATTTTTTCAATTGGCCCCCATTGGCATGAGGATTGGAGCCCATCCGCCGCGTGCCTGTGGGTGCAATCTCTTTAATGTCGGCTCGCAACTTGCCGCTCTTATCGAATAGTTCCTCGGGTTTGTACGCGTGCATCCACTGTTCCAGCAGGTGCAGGTGCTCCGGGTTGTTCTTGACGTCCGTCATCGGGACTTGGTGGGCGCGCCAGAAGCCTTCCATCTTGTGACCGTCTATCGTCGCCGGAGCAGTCCAGCCTTTCGGCGAACGAAGCACAATCATGGGCCATCGCGGGCGCTCAAACTCGCCGTTGGCGCGAGCTTCCTTTTGAATTCGTCGAATCTCTTTGACGCAGAATTCTGTCGTGGCTGCCATAGCTTGATGCATGCTTTCGTGTTCGGAACCCTCGATAAAGTGCGGCGTCCAGCCATACCCCGTCATCAAGTTCTCCAATTCTTCGTGGCTGATACGCGCAAGAAGCGTGGGATTGTTGATCTTGTAGCCGTTCAAATGAAGAATCGGCAGCACCGCCCCGTCTCGAATGGGGCTAAGAAATTTATTGATGTGCCAGGAAGTGGCCAGCGGCCCCGTCTCCGATTCACCGTCGCCGACAACCGCCGCTGCAATTAATTCCGGGTTGTCGAACGCCGCTCCACATGCGTGCGACAGCACGTAACCCAGTTCTCCCCCTTCATGAATGGAGCCCGGTGTCTCCGGTGTGCAGTGGCTCCCGATCCCGCCGGGAAAAGAGAATTGCTTGAAGAATTCCCGCAAGCCTTCCTCGTCCTCGCATTTGTCGGAGTACACCTCGGAATAACTGCCCTCTAAATAGACCGGAGCGAGGACCCCCGGTGCGCCGTGGCCTGGTCCGGCCAGGAAAATCATGTCTAGGTCATATTTCTTGATCTGGCGCATCAGGTGAATATAGGTGAACGCCAGCCCAGGACTGGAGCCCCAATGCCCCAATTGACGATTCTTGATGTGCTCTACTTTAAGCGGTTCTCGCAGAAGTGGATTCTCCTGAAGATAGAGCATGCCAAGAATTAAGTAGGTACAAGCTCTCCAAAACGCATCCGTCTTCCACAGCTCCTCGGGGCTCAGAGGAGCGCCTTGGACCGTGGACCGCGCTTTACCAAAGGCACTCAAAGCTTGAATTGCTTGCGCTGTTGTCGTCATGGGGAACCTCTTTGTTCAGGTTTGGTAACGTAGGTCACTGGTAGGCTGAGAGTGCGACCGACTGTTGCCACATGTCTAGCTATCTGTCTCGCTCAGTTCAAGCCAGGAGGCAGCTGACACTTTCGTAGGCGCTGGGGGCGGAAGCCATCCTGCCCTACGAACAGGAATTCTAACCTATTTACATTTCTCCTGCGTTACGCAAACCTTCCACGAGGATTGAGAACTTGCGACCTTCATGAAAGGCGAACGTGATCAACTGTGGCATTCGGTTGGGTCTATAATACTTTCGAAGGAATCATTAGGAAGCTACCCTGACATCGACTGTTACAGCGGGAGGGAATAGTCATGAGGAGTGGACTGCACGGCGGAGCGAAAAGCGGTTGGCGTCGAATTCCATGTGCGTGGCTTGCATTAGCGGCTTTTTGTACATTTGGCTGCCAAAACGTCTTGGCCCAGGAGCAAGCTCCGAACATGCCGATGATGGCAGTTTCTGAAGATGGAGCGGAGGCGCGTTGGTTGAACAAGAAAGTGTTGGATTCGAGAATCCTCGATTCCATGGAGGATTTGTCGACTTGGTCGTTTCAAGGCGACGGAGACATGGTGCTCGCGGATTCTCCAGTTAAGGACAGCAAGCACTCCCTGCGGATTCGATCGATCCAGAACATCGGCAAGGTGGGAGGGGCAGGCGAGTGGGAAGATCTTATCGCCACTCGGAAATTTGCTTCTGAGGACTGGAGCCATTACAACCGCATTTCCATTTGGGTGTATCCCGACGTTATTGGAGCACCGGCTATCTCTGCCTCTCTCGTCCTTCACAATGAAGGCGTGCATGTTCTTCCGGACCGTTATAACGAGGGACGGCACGAGTCCATCATCTTGAAAAATCATGAATGGAACCACGTAGTGTGGGAAATCACGCCGCTCGCGAGGGATAAAGTGACTGAGCTTGAGTTTGCCTACAGTCTTCCGAAAATGCTCCCGGATCCCGGAGATCAGACGATTCTCTATATCGACCAACTGGAACTGCAAACCGTGGATCCGGATCACGTGGAAGGCTGGAACGTTGCACCGGGCAGGATAGCTTTCAGTCACGCGGGATATCCCGCAGGCGCCACGAAGACGGCGATTGCAAGCGATCTGAATGCCCACGAGTTTTCTGTGATCGAGCAATCTACTGGCAACGTGGTGCTGACAAAGCAGATCCAACAGCAGAAAACGCCGCTGGGCAATTATGCGGTGTTGGATTTTTCTGAGTTGCAGACACCCGGAAAATATATTCTACGTGCCGGCGACACGACCACCCGCTCCTTTGAGATTGGGCAAGACGCCTGGCGTGAAAGCATCTGGAAGGCCATCAATTTCATGTATAGCGAGCGCTGCGGAACCGTGATTCCCGGAATCCACGGAATCTGCCATCTGGATGACTACAGTATTCATGGGGATAAACGCATCATCGTGAATGGCGGCTATCACGACGCAGGCGATCTGAGCGCCACCGGCAATACCCCAGGGATGGCGTATGCGTTGTTCTCTCTGGCAGAGCGTTTGCAACAACAAGATGAGGATCCCCAATTGCGTGCCCGGCTGGTGGAAGAAGGGAAGTGGGGGTTGCGCTGGATCCTGAAAACGAGCTTTGGCGACGGGTTCCGCACGACCGGGCAACTGATCAGCTACTGGACCAATGGGATCATTGGCGACGCAGATGATCGTAGCGGTCAGGCCGTGAATAATCCTGAGTGGAATTTTCGCGTGGCTGCTGTTGAGGCGGTTGCTGCTCGTGTGCTGAAAGACAGCGATCCGGAGCTTGCTATTCGCAGCCTGCGCACAGCAGAGCAAGATTGGAACTATGCCGTGGAGGGTTTAAAGACGGCTGAACCGCGTCCGGAAGTTTATGGAGCACAGGATGAGCTGGAGCGCATTTCTTTCGGCGCGATTGCCTCGGTCGATTTGTACCGGGCCACGGGTGAGCAGCGGTACGCGGAGGAAGCCTTGAGACTGGCCGATCTCATCCTGGCGTCGCAGGAGCAAAAGCTCCAGCCGTGGACTCTTCCGATGACGGGCTATTTCTACACGAGCCCAAAGCGCGAAAATCTTTTCCATCGCTTTCATATTGGCCAGGAAGAAGAACCGATCATTGCCTTGGTTCATCTTTGCGAGACATTTCCGAATCATGCGGATTGGATGAAGTGGTATTCGGCAATCGTTTTGCACTCCAAGTACTACCAGCAGGTAGCCGCCAGCGTCGATGAGCCCTATGACGTGTTACCAGCCGCGGTCTACAAAGAGAGCGAAGCACGGCTCATTCCACAATCGAAGGACTGGACGCCGCTTCGTGCCGCCGATCGCGACGCCTATGTGGAGCAAGTTCGACGAGGCGTTCCGCTGGGCGGAGAATTCTATCTTAGAAGGTTTCCCGTCTGGTTTGACTTCCGTGGAAATTCCAGTGTCTTGCTTTCGGAAGCCAAGGCGTTATCGTCGGCAGGGCAGTTGCGTGGCGATCTGGAAGCGGAAGATCTGGCGCAACAACAGGCCGAGTGGCTTTTGGGCCGAAATCCATTCTCGGCCAGCATCATGTACGGTGAAGGCTACGACTGGACGCCCCTCTATAGCGTGCGTTCCGGGCAGATGGTTGGAGCTCTTCCCGTCGGTATCGAAACAAGAGAATACAACGATGCACCCTACTGGCCGAACCAGATTTGCTGGACTTATAAGGAAGTTTGGACACAGCCGGTTGGGGAATGGATCTGGCTGATGCAGGACCTGCATGGCGCTGCGGTGGTCGAGGGCGATGCCGATAAAAGCTCACTCGCGTCTATCGAGTTTCTCGATGAAAATACGGGTCGCGTGACTCAGATTACCGCAAATTCTGCGCACGGGAAATTTCACGCGCAGCTACCACAAGGTAACTATACGATTCGCCGAGGCACAATTCATACAACACTCACCGCGCTTTCCGGGGGTATCTATCACGTTGATTTGCGTGAAGACCGGGCGTTTGATTTTCAGGTATCAGCTGAAACAACAAAGGCGAATGGGGTTAAGTTGCGTGTTCGCGCGGCAGGTGCAGGCGTTCATATTCTGGATATAAGGGCAAGCAATCTTGATTTGAAAGAGCACGGAATACAAAAAATTGAATTGAGTCCGGGACACGATGTCGAATTGACCAGCATCGGTCGAATCCTCACTCCTGGAACCCCTTGGGTCATCGTGGTGATTCCGGATGGCGCCCTGAATGAGCATCGAGAGGTGACCGGGGTTAGTCCCGCCGGAAAATAAGGAACGTTACTTCACGTTTGGGCGTCGGCGCTGTGCTTCAAAACGCTCGGCGTTTCGAGCTGACTTCCCAGGCTAGCCGTGCTACTCCCAACAAATTTGCGTCTGCTCCCAATCTACTCGTCGCCACGCGCACTTGCTTTCCCGAAATTGGCTGCGCTCGCTCCTTCATGCTTTTTCGCAGCGCATCCAAAAACAAATCGCTCGCTTGTGCCAATCCTCCCCCAATCACCACAATTTCCGGATCAAACAAGCTCACCAGATTTGCTACGCCGTAGCCGAGCAGCCGTCCGCCTTCGAGATACACTTCGATCGCCATAGCATCGCCACGTCTTGCAGCCTCGGCCACCTCATATGCATTGATCGACTTTCCTGGTATCTCTTCCAATAGTCCCCCAGCCCCTCGCGCCAGTTCTTTCTTCGCCGCATGCGCAATGGCAGGTCCTGCCGCCAGCGATTCCAATTGCCCCATGCGCCGCGCGTCCGCATCATATGCGTCCGTCACCACCATCCATCCCGCGCAGCCGGACAGTTCATGTGCGCCGCGCACCAATCTCCCTCCGCTCAATATTCCCGCGCCTATCCCCGTCCCTAGCATCAATACTATCGCGTCATGTTTCCCGCGCGCCGACCCTCTCCACGTTTCGCCCAAAACGGCAGCGTTCCGATCGCTTTCCACGATGACCGGCACTCCAAAAGCGCTCTTCAATCGTCGCGCTAACGCCATCCTCTTCCATCCCCGCAAATTCGGTGCCCACACACTGCCATCGCGTCGCACCAAGCCCGGTACCGCTACGCCGACAGCCACAACGTTTCTCTTTAGGTTCTTCCCGTCCGCCAGGTCGCGCGCCATCGACACGATCTGTTTCACCGGTGCCAGCGCCGAACGGGGGTCAACGGGGACACTCTTCCGCCGCACCAATTTACCTTTGCGGTCCACGAGTGCTGCCGCAAGCTTCGTCCCCCCAAGATCCACTGCAACTACGTGTTTGGCGGCCATTCGGTTCCTTCGATTAACTCATCACGCGGTCCCTGTGCTTCGTCAGTAGAATTCTCAACGCCAGGACGCAGATTCCCGCCGCCCCTAGAAATGGAATCACCATTCCATACCGTACTCCCAATACCTGTGAAATTTGCCCCATCGCCCATGGAAACGACATCCCTCCCACCAGCGCGATTGCGAATAACAATCCAAATACGGTCCCCGCCAACCTCCGGTAGGAGTCCCCTGCAATTGCAAGCGCCGTCGGAAACACGCCTGCGTATGACAATCCGATCACAAGTACTCCCGCCACCAACATCCCTTCCGACCGGTTCGTCAGCAAAAGAGCCGCGCCGAGTAGCGCCCCCACTCCGCCCGCCAACACCAGTTGCTCCTTGCCTACGGATTTCAGCAGTCGCGCCACCAGCAACCTCCCTACCATCAGCGCCGCCCAATAGCCCGCCAAGATGAATGTAGCCGTCTGCGGTCGTAATCCCGCCGCACCCACGTACGTGGACGTCCATCCGCCGATGCTTGCCTCGTTTCCCGACTGGCAGAACAGCAAAAATCCCAGCACCAGTACACCGGGATAACCCGCCACGTTTACTGCTTCACGCCACGAAAAACTCTGTGCAGCGCTCGCCACGGGAAATCGCATAGATAAAAACAACAGCGAGCACGCTCCCGCCAAAGCCGCGCAGAAAAGCAACTGTGGTGGAATCGGAAAGTGACCAGTGACCGCCGCCGCGAACAAAGGAATGCACAGCGCACCGATACCGTAGAAAATTCCCAGGACATTTAGCATGGGCCCGCGCTTCTCGCCGTACAAATCGGAAATGAGAGCGTTTGTCGAAGTGTTCAGGCCGCCCCCGCCGCATCCCAATAGCACCGCCGGTATCGCCGCAGTGCCGAACGAATGCGCGAACGCAAAGCCTGCCATTCCTGCCGCCACCAGAGCCGATGACGCCACCAGTATCACTTTATTTCCTATGGCATCGATCACCGGCCCGACCACCAGTGTCGCCAGGAAAATTCCCAGGTACAGCAGCAGAATCATGTTCCCTTGTTGCGCCAGGTTGATCTGCAAGCGCGCCCGCATCTCCGGCAATCCGAATAACGTTCCCAGCACGGCCATCACAATTCCAAATACAAAAATTCCTGTCGCCGCGCCGCCGAATAGCACTGCCCGTCGAAATGTCTCCGCCACGGATCACCTTTTCAGTCGTTGCTCGTATTCCTCGTACACGCGATTCATTTGGTCTGGTCGTATGCCTGCCACATTCGGCGAAACAAAGACCGGTGGCGTGTGCCCCTTCGCTGCCAAATTCGCTGCCACCTGTGCGATGATCGACATCGCAATCGTGATGAACGCCACCGTCGACCCCGCCGCAACCGGTGCCTTCCAGCCTTCGATCTTCACCAGCGCATCTTCGGCAGGAGTGCAATTATCGATTACGATGTCCGCCACATCCGCCAGCTTCTTCCCGGAAGAATGCATCGCGGCTCTTTTCGAGTAATTGTCCATCGACGTTACCGCTACGGTCGTCAATCCGCGCTTCTTTGCTTCCATCAACACTTCGATTCCCACCGCGTTCAATCCGCCATGTGAAAACACGAGCATCACATCGCCCTTGCGGATCGGCTCGTTTTCAAATAGCACTTGCGCGTATCCCTCTCTCCGCTCCAGCCACAGCAAACCTTTCGCGCCGCCGCTCCCGATCACGTTTGTCCACATCAGCCGCATATCCATCAACGGCCGGAATCCCGGGTAGGCCCCGTAGCGCGGAAACATATCTTGTACTGGCAGCACCGAGTGCCCGCTACCGAACATGTGCACCAATCCCCCGCTGGAAATTGTGTCTGCCATCGCCGCGGACGCCTTCTCGATATTCCTCATCTGCGTTTCCCAGATTGTTCCCAACACTCCACTTATCCGTTTCTGATATGTGCTTGCACTCAAAATATGCCTCCCGTGGGTTTCCTGTTCTTCACATCAATAATCAATCCTGTAAATTTTTACTCCCTGCGCCGGCACCTCCGTGCGCAAAACAAATCGTTTTCCTTCTTCTTTCTGTGCTTCGCCGGAGATGATTTCTATCACTCTCGTCGCAGGCCGTTCCAACTCTTCTGAAAACTCTACTTGCGCTGGCTTTTCTCCGTGATTAAACAAAAAGACGAGATGTCCCTTGAGCCCGTCCATGTTCCGCAATTCGACCAGTGCTGGCGCCTTCAGTTCCGGCGCTGTCAATCCCGCCCATTGCGCCAAAAGTCCACCCAGGGGATGCATCGCCGTTGGTTTCGCCTCGTTCCACTGCCCCGCAAAGGTTCCGAGGAGAATCGCGCTGCCTTTTCCGTAATTGTGCTCGTACGCGGCGGGTGTTCCGTCCGCGAATTGCGCCACCACTCGAACTTTTTCATCCAAGACCGAGAAATGTTCTGCAAAGCTCATGCCGGTGAATTCCTCGTCGCCCCATCTCACAGGCAGTTCCTTCCCAGGATCAATCGAAGTCTCCCGCACCCCAAGCATCTCGATCCATCCAAATCCCGGAATCGCGCCTTCCGCGTGTCCGTCTTCATTCACCCATCCTGGCCGCGCCTCGACGAACAAATGGCCGCCCTTCTCCACATATGCTTTTAGGACTGCTGCTTCATCATTCGTCATCATCAAGGGGTACGGCAGAACGATGAGCTTGTATTTCTGAAGGTCGCGCCCTGCCAACTCACGCGAACTCAGCACTTCCACAGGAAGATTCCGTTCAAAAAACATCCGGTGATACCCCGCTAATGCCCTATGCATAGCGTTCCGCGAGTCTTCCTCGTCGTAGCCGCCCAGCAGCGGAACCAATGGACTGAAAATAATCGCTGCCTCTGCCTCTTTCGGTTTCGCGCCGAGCAGTAAATCTGCATTCGCCTCAATTGTCTTCGCGGTCTCGCCTGCGCGCCGGCTCCGTGCCGTCAGCGTTCCGTCCAACTGGATCAATCCGTATCCACCGCTCTCATACCCCGCGTTCATTGGATAAAACGCGTAGAAGTTAATCGCTCGCGCCCCACGCGACACCATCCCCCAGGTCCACGTCTGCAGATCACTCGAGGTCACTTCTGACCCAATGGTGGTTCCGTGCACGCCGAACCCACTCTGCAACTCCCCTACGTAAAATCCCCGGCCTCCGGTCATCGACGCTGTCAAATCCATGGCCAACACTCGGCGGTTCAGCTTCCAGTTGTATTCCACTGCCGTCAACTTCGGGTAAAAACTTGTGCCGAAATAATCCACGGAGTCCTTCATTAGAAAATCGTCCGTCGGGTCGTAAGGATCGGCCAGTGTCCGTACTAGCGGGGAAGGGTTCGGCGCATGGCTCGTTGTAACGTGCACCGGGTCAATCGCTTTTACTGCGTTGTTCCTCATCTTCAGATCTTCCGCCAACTTGTAACCGTAGTACACGCGCCAATCCATGAAATCCGTATATGTCAAGATCGTTCCAAACCGCGGCGGCTCCACCTGCTTCCAATCCGTAAAAGTCCGGTGCCACGCACCGTTCAGCTTCTCGAGCGTCCCGTACTTCTTCTGCAGCCACTCCCGAAAGCGTTCCATGCTCGCCGGGCAATAACAAAACATTGGCTCGGACTTGTACCCCACACGCGCCCAGTTCAGCGCGGCCGGCTCGCTCCACAAATCCCAGCCATAAAATGCCGGGCTCTTAGCGGCGTGTTTTGCGACTTCCTGGAAAAAGTCCAGTATCTCTTTCCGGACATTTTTATTATCAAAGCAAAATCCCGGTGCCGCCTGCGATGGAATGGGCTGGCCATCCTGCGCCGCGTATCGCCCTTCCGGATATTTCGCTCCTACCCATTCCGGTGCCGAATCAACGTAGACCTGCACAATCACCTTTAATCCAACGTCGTTCGCCAGGCGCAGCAACAAATCCAGATTCTCGAGATGGTATTCTCCTTCGCGCGGCTCGCCTGCATTCCATTCCACCCATGTCCGCACGGTATTGAATCCAAGTCCTTTAATCTTCAACAAATCTTCTTTCCACAACCGCGCCGAATCTCCGTTTATCTCCTCCAGCATCGGTGCGCGGGCTTTTCCGCCGCTGTACCATACCGACACCGGAAAAAATCTCCCTCCGTCCCCCGCCGTTCCTGTCGCCTGTCCTGCGCTTGCTTGTTGTGCCGCTCCTGGAGGTTCCGCCGCGCGCACTATACTCTGCGTCACGCCCGCAAACGTTGCCAACGTCATGCAAGCACACATTACGGTCGCACCTGTGCAATTCATCGCCGATCCTGTCAGTTAGGCTTGCTTAGCCGCTATGCCATTTCCATAAATCGGAATAATGTAGAGATTCCGGAACGTCTTCGTCCGCGATCTTCCTGTGAGTTCGATATTCTCGGTTCTGTTGCGGGTAGATGACGGCGTCTCGATCCCGTGCGTGCATCTTACGATAGCATGAGGGTGCACGCAATCGAGCTTGAAGACTATCTCGAATTACTTCGCTACTAAGTTCACAGACTTTCGTTTTCCGACGGGAGCTTTCCTGCGGCTCTTTCGCCAACAAAAATCAAAAGCTGGGCGATCAAACCCGTCCAGCCTGTTTGGTGGCTGGCGCCGCATCCGCGGCCGTTGTCCCCGTGAAAATACTCGTGGAAGGGAATCAGATCGCGCCAATGAGGATCGTTATTGAAAAGCGAGTTGGAACCGAACACCGCCCGATTGCCATTTTTATCCTTCAGAAAAAGTTGCACCAGGCGGGTTGCCAGTTCGTGCGCAATTTCTGCAAGTGTCATTCTCTTGCCTGATCCTGTTGGACATTCAATTTTGAACCCGTCGCCGTAGTATTGGTGATATTGGCGAAGCGCAAGAAGAATCAGGTGATTCATGGGTATCCACACGGGGCCGCGCCAGTTGGAGTTACCTCCAAAGTCTTCTGTCGTCGATTCACCCGGTTCGTAATCCAATTTGAATTCATGACCACTGAGATGAAGAATGAGCGGGTGGTCACGGTGGAAGCGAGAGACGGAACGCACCCCGAACGGTGAGAAAAACTCGTTCTCATCCAGCATGTAAGCCAGCAGGCGGCGCAGCTGGTCTTCGCGAATGAAGCCAAGAAGCAAGGTTTTGTTGGCACCCGGAGTAATCGATGGCTGGATGCCCGAGACAAGATCGGGTCGGTGATCGATGAACCACTGGCGGCGGCGCTGGAACTCCGGGTAGCGATCGAAGGTGTCTGCAGAAATGGCGGTGCCTCCAAACATCGGCACAAATCCGACCATAGTCCGTGCGCGCACGGGGAAGCCCTTGTTACGTTCCGAGAAGAGAAAGTCATAGAAAAATCCGTCTTGTTCGTCCCAAAGGGACTGGGCCGGATCGTCAGGATTGTTCATGGAATAGGCGATGTAGATGTAGTGCTCCCAAAATTTGCTGGCGAGATCTTCGTAGACGGGATCGCGTTCTGCCAAAACCAATGCGATGGAGAGCATGTTCTTTGCGAAGGCGGCCATCCAACTGGTGCCATCCGCCTGGCCAAGCAGGTAGCCTTGTGGCAGATTGTCGCGATCGAAAGGCCCGATGTTATCCATGCCAAGAAACCCGCCCTGGAAGATGTTTTTTCCAAGCACGTCCTTGCGATTGACCCACCACGTG
>Ga0181523_10004072_pt1 | contig 12877 bp, 15 predicted proteins | sample PEATcosm2014_Bin_43_FD_119752 | JGI IMG/M metagenome (GOLD analysis project Ga0181523, IMG submission 119752) | Peatland microbial communities from MTU Mesocosm Facility, Houghton, MI, USA - PEATcosm2014_Bin05_30_metaG | ecosystem: Environmental > Terrestrial > Soil > Wetlands > Peat | place... | reverse complement strand
TGGGCGAGTACGGCTCCGTTGTCTTCATCTCTGGCAACATGCCGATGCGCACCGAGATCGTGCCGCTGCTCATCATCACAAAGCTCGAGCAGTATGACTACCGGGGAGCGACAGCCATCGCCGTGGTCATGCTGGTCGTCTCCTTCGCCCTCTTGCTTGTCATCAACTTGCTCCAGAAATGGAGCCGGCGGTTCCAGGCCGTCTGATTCCTTCCGCCATGGCTGCTTTCTCGCGCACTCTTGCCTCGACCGCTCCCGCCGCCCCGCGCGCGGCGCGAGATCCTCGCTGGGTCCGTTGGGCGCTGACCGCAGGAGCGCTGGTTTTTCTAGGACTGTTTCTCGCTTTGCCCCTCGCGGCGGTTTTCGCCGAAGCATTGCGGCGGGGATTGGCCGCCTATGCCGAAGCGATCGCAAGTTCTGACGCCCTGGCGGCTATCCGTCTTACGCTATTGACGGCAGCCATCGTGGTTCCGGCCAACACAGTCTTCGGAACCGCGGCCGCTTGGGCGATCGCCAAGTTTCCGTTTCGAGGAAAGAGCCTGCTTATCACATTGATCGATCTGCCCTTCGCAGTATCGCCGGTAATTTCCGGTCTGGTGTATGTGCTGGTTTTCGGCGCCGACGGATGGTTCGGCTCGTGGCTGATCGATCACAATACGCCCATAGTGTTTGCGGTTCCGGGCATCGTCCTTGCCACGACCTTTGTGACTTTTCCGTTCGTCGCTCGCGAACTGATTCCGCTTATGCAGACGCAGGGAAATGATGAGGAGCTTGCGGCCGTCACGCTCGGTGCTGGTGGCTGGCAAACCTTCTGGAGAGTCACGCTGCCCAACATCAAGTGGGGACTACTCTATGGCGTCATTCTCTGCAATGCCAGGGCGATGGGAGAATTCGGAGCAGTCTCGGTCGTGAGCGGTCATATCCGCGGCGAGACGAACACGATGCCGCTTCACGTGGAGATCCTCTACAACGAGTACAATTTCGTCGGAGCATTCGCCGTCGCCTCTCTCCTTGCCCTGCTCGCCCTAGTCACTTTGACCCTCAAGACTCTCGTCGAGTGGCGGCATAGCGGCCAGGCCGGCCAATCTTGAGCTCTCCCATGAGTATCGCCGTCCAGAACATCCGTCGCAGCTTTGGTTCCTTCGCAGCATTAGCGGGTATCGACCTTACCGTCTCCCCGGGACGACTCGTGGCGCTGCTCGGACCCTCTGGCTCTGGCAAAACCACGCTTCTGCGAATCCTCGCCGGTCTCGAATATGCCGATCCGGGCAGCGGACGAATCTTTTTCGACGGTGCCGACGTGACCGATCTGCCACCGGGGCGGCGCCAGGTCGGGTTCGTCTTTCAGCACTACGCGCTCTTCCGGCACCTCACCGTTTTCGAAAATGTGGCTTTCGGCCTGCGAGTGCGGAAGCGGCGCGATCGGCCCAACACTTCCGAAATTGCCGACCGGGTCCGACGCCTACTCGAATTGGTGCAGCTGCCGGGACTTGAGCGTCGTTATCCCCACCAGCTTTCCGGAGGGCAGCGCCAGCGTGTTGCCTTGGCCCGGGCGCTCGCGGTTGAACCCAAGGTGCTCTTACTCGACGAGCCATTCGGAGCCCTCGACGCCAAAGTTCGGAAAGACCTTCGGCGTTGGCTCCGCAGGTTTCATGACGAGATTCACCTCACGACTCTGTTCGTAACCCACGATCAGGAGGAGGCGCTCGAAATAGCCGATGAAGTCGTCGTCATGAATCAAGGCCGCATTGAACAAGTCGGGATGCCGCAGGAGGTCTACGACAGGCCCGCCAGCCCATTTGTCTACCAATTTATTGGAGACGTGAATGTTCTGCGCGCTGCGTCCGACGATGGGACAGTGGCACCCCTAGGTGTGGCATCCTGGGATGGGAGGGTCTATGTCAGACCGCAGGATATTGCGGTGCACCGCCACCCCGGTGCGCCCGGGGGACTGCCTGCGGTCATTCGGCACATTCACGCGGCTGGCCCTCACGTTCGGCTGCAGCTGGAACAGGTGCATTCGCGGGAGGCTCTGGAAGTCGAGCTTTCCCGCGCCGAGCTTGGAGAGCTCAAGGCGGGCGTGGGAAGCCTGGTGGACGTGCGCCTCCGCCAGATTCATTCCTTCGACAACGGCTACGCCACAGGAATTTGAAATCAACCCAACCCGAACATGGCTAAAATATACAACGACATTGCAGAAACGATCGGCAACACGCCGCTGGTGCGCCTGAACCGCACCGCAGCCGCCCACGGGGCGCAGGCGGAGATCCTCCTCAAGCTCGAATTCTTCAACCCGCTCTCAAGCGTCAAGGACCGCATCGGCGCGGCCATGATCAACGACGCGATCGCTAGTGGTAAGATAGACAAGAATACCATCCTGATCGAACCAACCAGCGGCAATACCGGCATCGCGCTGGCCTTCGTCGCCGCCGCTAAGGGCCTGAAGATCATACTCACGATGCCCGAGACAATGACGACCGAGCGGCGCAAGCTGCTCAAGATTCTGGGTGCCCGTCTGATCCTAACCGAGGGGCCGAAGGGAATGAAGGGGGCGATCGCCAAGGCCGAGGAGTTGGCGGCGAAAATTCCAAATAGTGTCATCCTCCAGCAGTTCTCCAACCCCTCGAATCCCGCAATCCACCGCCGTACCACCGCCGAGGAGATCTGGAACGACACCGATGGCAAGGTCGACATCATCATCTCGGGTATTGGGACAGGCGGCACGATAACGGGCGTCGGGGAGGTGCTTAAACAGCGTAAGCCTTCGATCAAGATCATCGCGCTGGAGCCATCCGGATCGCCCGTTCTTTCCGGTGGCCAGCCCGGCCCTCACAAGCTACAAGGCCTCGGCGCCGGCTTCATCCCCGCCATCCTCAATACCAAGATCTACGACGAAGTCATCACGGTGAAGGAGGAGGATTCCGCCCCCATCAGCAAGGAGGTGAATAGGCTCGACGGCATTCCGATCGGGATCTCTTCGGGAGCTGCCGTTTGGGCCGCCATCCAGGTCGCCAAGCGCCCGGAGAATAAGGACAAACAGATCGTCGCTATCATTCCATCGTCTTCGGAGCGCTATCTTTCCTCGTGGCTCTTTGCCGAGATCGGCGTGGAGAGCGACTCCATCGACGATCTCCTGCCGAAGTCTTAGAATCATTTCCCACAATCAACCCCGTCCCCATCATGAGCGAACAAAACCCCACCATCGTCGCCGGCGACCATCCCCAAACCCCCAGCGGCTGGCGTGAACTCTTCCGCAAAGAGGATTGGTGGTCAGTCTGGCTTGGACTGGCTGTCGTCGTCATTGCCTATGTGCTGTTCGTGAACCGCCAGAATTTCGGGTGGATTGCCGTCGCACCCACAAAATGGGGCACGTTTTCGGAACTTGGCTCTCAACTCGCCACGAACGCCGGTCGCTATATCGCGCAATTCGCCGTATTCCTCGTGGTCCTGACCGGCGTCACTTCCCTTTTGGGATATAAACCGCGGGAGTTCGTTCCCTCGTTCGTTCTCGTCTATGTTCTCTCCGGCGCGGTGTTCGTAGCCGGAGCCTGGAGCCAGGCGCAGCGATACAATCTGGAGCCGCCGCTTCTGGCGCTGTTCATCGGCCTGGTGCTCTCCAATGCCTTTCACCTTCCGAAGTCGCTCGATGCAGGCTTTCGCGTGGAGTTCTACATCAAGCTCGGGATCGTTCTTCTGGGGGCGACGCTGCCCTTCACGCTGATCCTCTGGGCTGGTCCGGTGGCGATTCTGCAGGCAGGCATTGTCTCGGTCCTCACTTTCTCGGTCATTTATTTCACAGGGCGTAAACTCGGCTTGGAAGCCCCGTTTGCCGCCACGCTGGGCGCTGGCGGAGCGGTTTGCGGCGTCTCTGCCGCCATTGCCGTGGCTGGAGCCGTCCGGGCTCGCAAGGAACATCCGCCAATCGCCATCACCTTGGTGGTCTTTTGGGCCATCGTCTTCGTCTTTGCGCTCCCGTTGGTCTCGCGGCAGCTTCATTTGCCTGCAGGACAGGGAGGCGCTTGGATCGGCACTTCAGAGTTTGCTGATGCCGCCGGCCTGGCGGCCGCGCAATCCTACGGCGAACTTGCTGGTCCGGTGACCGGAATCTCGGGATCGGCCAGCCAAGCGCTTGCGTCTTACACCTTGATCAAGGTTATTGGCCGCGACGTCTGGATCGGCATCTGGGCTTTTGTCCTTGCCGCGATTTCAGTGACGCGCTGGGAGAAGGACGAGACCGGCCGGCGGCCGGAGGCGAAGCAGATCTGGTGGCGCTTCCCCAAGTTTGTCATTGGGTTTCTCGCCGCCTCGCTCCTGGTCACCTTCGCAGTACGTCATTTCTCGCTCGCCGAATATAACCGAATGGTGAAGCCAGGCTTGGCCGGTCCGATTACGGCGTTGCGGACTTGGGCTTTCACATTCAGCTTCCTAAGCATCGGCCTTAGCACGCGCCTGCGTGAATTCGCTTCAGCTAAGGGGCGGCCTTTTTGGGCGTTCAGCGCGGGTGTCATTGTAAACGTCATTGTCGGCTATATTCTCTCCGTATGGGTCTTCGGTCATTATTGGGCCAACTTAGCGCCATGAGGCCGGGTTTGGGGCGGTGTGCCGGCTGCCGGAATTTCCGCAACGATGCCGACTCTATCCTGCTGGCTTTTCCGGGGCTTTCAGCGATGGGCTCGGTGGGCGCCGACGTTCGAGCCGGCGATGGATTGTGCTCCTTACACGGCGTCTACTTGTCCTTCTCGGATCGGTGCGCCCAGTTTAGCGCGACAGCACGTCCCGAAGGGGAAGCGCGTTTCGAAGAAGAATTATCTAGAGGCTATGGGTTCAGCGGAGCAGCGGCCCAGCCCACCGTCTCTCCATCGGGAAAATGAACAAGCGCGGTATTTTGCGCTCCTCCGCGCCAGCGTCCGTCCAGCTGGACAACCGTGGTCTTACCCTGCTCGATCACCACCGGGACGGCAACCGTTCCGTACCACGTCGATTCACCGATCACGTTGTACCGACCGGGCGCCAATCCGACCACATCCGGAGCTTCGTCTTGGTCCGAGGCATGGTTCTGCACGAATTTGACCGTTCGGCCCGAAGCATCTTCGACGCGATAACTCGCGTGGGGATTGAAATACGCCTCGAAATCGACATCGACCCGATGTGTTGCGGTGAAGACTTTCAGATAACCATCATTGGTAGCGACCGCCCTGCTGCCCGCACCAGGTCCGACCGGAGCGAGCGTCAGCGAATTGGCAGTGGAGCATCCGGCAAAACAAGGCGCGGTCGTCGCGCAGAGCAGGAACAGGATGGGGGAGATTTTCATGCTCCCAGTCTACCACTCGCAGATTAAAAAATGGCGAATGACAGATTAAAGTTCATTCAGAAATGGCCGTTGCTTTGGAACGGGACCTGGCGAATCAGCGTTGCCGCTCAAGCTCTATGCCTTCTGAGAATGTGGCGCGACTGCTTAAAACTGAAATGAAATTGACCGTCAAGCCCGTGTTAGAATTGCTCTCTCTTGTCCAGGGCGTTGGATGCCCAAAGTCCCTCAGAGATGAAACTCCCCTGCAGCAGCCACTCGCCTGAGAGAATTTTCTTCACCAAAGGGCTCTGATCTTCGGCTAATCGCGGCTCAAGGTTTGAGGCGGCAGAGCCAGAAATTCGGCGGGATCCCACCCATTGTGAGCGGAAAAGATTTCTTTTTGGGCAGCAACGTTTTTGCTGGTTTTTAAACCTGACTGAACTACTATGGATTAATGCGCTCTTCGGCGAGAGAGGATCTTGGGCAACGGATTCTGCTGGCAACGGTCGAAATCGTTCATCCGTTGCAATGCGGGAAGCATCTTCGGTGCTTCGTCGGGGTTTTTTGGAAGCCATGAACACGCGACAAATCGTGATAATCGGCGGCGGGTGCTCCGGGACGCTTCTGGCCGCGCAAATGCTCCGGCAAGCACGCGAGGCCGTTCAAATCGTCCTGATCGAACGAACCCCTCCGGTGGGGCGTGGGGTCGCCTACAGGACGCGATACGAAGGGCATCTTCTCAATGTGCCCGCGGATAGGATGAGCGCTTGGCCAAATGATCCCTCTCATTTTTTGCGATGGGCGCGAAGTAATGGAAAGAGAGTTGGTTACGCGAAGCCGGTGAACAGCGGAGACTACCTTCCTCGTTATGTTTACAGCACTTACTTGGCGACCGTCTTGGAGGAGGCACGTGCTGCGGCCATTCCAGAGGCTAGCCTAGGAGTGCTATCTCGCGAAGCTATAGACCTCGAAGAAATCGGCGAAGGTGCCCGCATCACCCTGTCCGACGGTAGCACAATCATAGCGGCTTCGGTAGTGCTTGCACTGGGGAATCTTCCGGGCGAGTACCCGATTCGTCGGCCGCTGCCATTTTTTCATAGTCGTCGATACGTTCACATTCCATGGGCTACGAATGCGCTCGAAGGCTTGGACGAATCCGACGATATCCTTCTTGTCGGAGCAGGCCTCACGGCAATCGACATTATACTCCAATATCGGGCGAACGGGCATAAGGGGGTAGTTCACGCCCTTTCGCGACATGGTCTGCGCCCGCAAGCGCATAAGGAGGGCTTGCAGCAGATTGCGTCTTCGCTGCCAGTCGATTCATTGCCTACGACGGTGCGGGACGCATTTACCGCTGTGCGTCGGGCAGTTCGACGCGCTCGGGAGCGTGGCCTCGATTGGCGGTCCGTCGTAGATTCGATCCGCCCGGTGTCCCAGCAACTGTGGCAGGGTTTCTCTGTTGAGGAGCGAGCCCGTTTTATGCGGCATGTCCGTCCGTTTTGGGAGGCACATCGACATCGTCTTGCCCCGGAATGCGCGGCAATTGTGGCCGAACTCGAGGCGGCCGGACGCTTAAAATTTCACGCCGGGAGGCTTACGAGTCTTCGCGACCTGGCAGATGGGGCCGCCGCGGTGATTAAAATCCGAGGAAAGGAGGATTTCATGGCGCTGCGCGTGGCGAAAGTTATCAACTGCACGGGACCGAGGACTGATTACTCGAAATATCAACATCCTCTCCTCATCAATCTTTTGGCCGCGGGTCTTATAACTCATGACCCGCTAGCGCTGGGGATCTCCGCCTTGTCGACAGGAGAGGTGCTTCGCTACAATCAAAAGCCTGCGAAATGGCTCTACACCATTGGCGCTCCCCTTAAAGGCGTCTTGTGGGAGTCGACAGCAGTTCCGGAAATTCGCATACAAGCCTGCAATCTTGCGACTCGGATGCTAGCGCTCGAAACATCGAAAAATGACCGGCCAGTTCCGGCAAGCGCTGCATAAATTTGTTCGGAGGCTTGAGTTCCTGCGATAAGGACATCCTACGCCCGAGCATCAGGCGGCGCTTAGTCCCGTTCAAATTGTCGTCAGGTTGGCCTCTGCTTCCGCTTCTGATTGCAAGAGCGATCGGATCGTCTCCATGAGCTGGTAAAGATTTCGCTCGGTCATGCCGTAACGCTTGGAGACCTCCTTAATAGTATTCACCCCTCCAAAAGGAGTAGGCCCATAGACAAGCACGATAAAGGCAGCAAAGGCCCGGTCACGGCTCTTTGCAGTCGATTGATGAGCGATGTAGAGTAGGGCTGGGCTTAACCGTTGGGCGGCCTGCAGTAGATAGGCCCTTACCATGGCCTCGGTGACACTCGCGGAGGAGTTTCTGGCGCCGGCAACCGGCAATGCGACCAGGGGCGATTCCTGGGCGGAGCTTGCGGAAGGGAGTGGGTCGGAAACAGGCATGGAGGGTGAATCGAATGCGGCCCCTCCAGTGGTCTGGTCGCGGACTAGATGACGACGGGTTGTAAGCTTAATCAGGGCCATTTCCTGATTTCGTCAAATAATATTGAATTAGTATGGTTTAAAAATCGATCTACTATTATTAATAAATAGATTAAAAAATCCGATTTCAGCTGTGGAATCACTTATGTGGGGGTCTACCTCGCCGATACACCAAGCAAACACTCGCTGATGCACTTCCGGCCAACGCCGCCTCACTTCCTCCAAACCGGAGGCGGGTGGCTGAGCGGCCTGCTGTCGTTTCTGGGGCAGCGTCAGATCGTATGCTTTGCACGCGGGCGCTGCTGGCCAACCCGCGCATTCTGATCCTCGATGAGGCCACCAGCGCGGTCGACCCCGTTACGGAGCACCGCCTCCAGCGCGCTTTGGCGAAATTGCTCGCGGGACGCACAAGCTTCGTGGTCGCTCACCGGTTGAGTACGATTGTGCGGGCTGACCAAATCGTGGTTTTGCAACAAGGGCGGATTGTCGAACGTGGAACGCACCATTATCTACTAGGCCTGCATGGAGCATACCGTGCGCTCTACCGCGAGTTTGTATCAATGGGGGCTGAATCGGGCGCGGCCTTAAGTCGCGATGCGGATAGGAACATCAGAGCCCAGCTGTTGGCTTGAGGGTAACTCGAACTCTGCGCGGCCCGAAAGACAGGAAATCCTGTATTCGGGCCGATAGTGCGCATCACCATCGTTGCTCGCCCAGAATGGCCTCTCGATGATGTTCGAACTCCGCGGGGGCGGATATTTTGTGAAGATTCGTGAAGTCCTCCGCCCTGATCTGTCAGCCCCACCCCCTGGCTTCCGAAAACAGGATTACTAACCACCAGAAAGAACATAGGTTGGAGACGCATACACTTCGATCAATACTTGTCCTCCCTTGCCTGAATAATCTGTTACCTGGATGGTGTAGCTTCCGGGAGTGAAAGCCATTAGCATCATGATGAAAAAGACGGTCAGGAAGGCGACGAAAGGATGTTCGCGGCAGAAGCGCAGGAGCGAGAAGCGGGAGTTGTTGTCGTCGGGCGGTGAGATCATGGTTTCTGGAGGTTTCATCCGCAGATAATAGAGCGGAAGAAACGGCGCATGTCGTCCGCGTGGGCGGGCAAGCGATACGCGGCAACGCTCCCGGCAATCGTAGAATGGGACAAATCAGCCCCTTTGGGCGTCCCTATCCGAGCCGGCTGATTTCGGCGAAGCTCCGCAACAGTCGGACAAGCAGGCAGTTCTCATGCCCGAAATGCGGGGAAAATGAGGCGCCAATTTTCCCCGCATTCAGAAAAACCGAGTTTCGTTAAAGTGCCTTGCTACTTTCTACTATGATGAAGGACCGCAATTACCCCTCCGAAGAATTTTCCGATCTACCCGGCGACCGGGCGGAGCCGGATTTTGGCGAAATCAATTCGCCCGACAGGCGGCCACGTTCGTGCCCGAAAATAGGACAATGCGGACCCCTCACGGAGGCCGTATTCCATCGGCCCGGATTGCGTTAAAGTGGATTCCTGCGAACTGATTGATGAAAGACCACAATTCCAACTCTGAAGAATTTTCCGCTCCCCCCCGCCGGCCGGGCAGAGCCGGACTTTTCTGGATTCGATTCGGCCGAGGACCTGATCCGCGATGCGGAGAAATGGGGCCTCTTGGACGAGCTGCGGAGGCTGCTGGGCGTGGGCCAGGGAGAGAACAGCGCCGACAAGATGCGAGTCGCCCGCGACATTGCGTATGAATTTGCCGGAGAGAAGAACCGGGATTTGGCCGTCGATCTTTTTATCCATGTGACCGGGATCGCGGAATTCGGTCCGGCCAGCCTCCGGGACTACGGGCGGCGGCACGGCTGCACCCATGAATGGTTCCGCCGGAAAGCGGAAGCGATGAGGAAGCGGCTCGATCTGCCACTCCTGCCTTCCCAGAGGGACGAGGCGATCCGGGCCGAGCATCGGCTGGTGAATCGGAGAAATGGCGCGCGCTGAGAACATCATTTCTCTCCCTCCGGCGGCTTTCAAGTTGAAGCCGCAGCCGGCGGTTGTGCCCGCTGAACTCCTGGCCGCGCTCCCGAAGGAGCACGTTGAAACGGCCTCGCCGCTGGGCCTGTCCCTCAAGCCCGACCTGACTCTTGAAAATTGGTCGCGCCTTGTCGCTGCCGTGGTCCAAATGACCGGCCAAGCGAGCAATCGGCGCAATACGCTGACGGCCTGGCTGGGCGATCTCCTGGCTTTCGGTGGGGGAAAGTATCGCGGCCAGATCACGGAATATGCCAAGGCAGCGGACCTCGATCCCGGCACCTTGCGGGTCGCCAAGCTCGTCTGTTCGCGAATCCCTCTGTTATGTCGTCACAACGCTTTGTCCTGGTCGCATCATTGCGAGGTCGGCAAAGCTGTGAAAGATCCCGTCGAAATCAAGGAATGGCTGGAAACGGCTGCCCGGGAGCGCCTGAACGTGCGCGAACTGCGCAAACGCATCCGCCAAAAGCAGGCCGGGCCGCCGAATCCCGATGGGGGACCGGCGCCGGCTGGCGCTGCGGCGCCTTTCGCCCTTTTGAGGGAGTTGCGAGCGGTGGGCCGGTACGTCGAAAACCACCGTGACGTTTGGCGGGACTGGTCCCCGCAGACCTGCGAATTAGCCCTTTCGGAGATGAAACCCATTGCCGACTTCTTCGGCGAATTGAAGGCCCGGCTGGAGCGCCCGGAGCGTTTGGCGAAGGCGAGTTGACGTGTGGGCAAGGGCATTCAGGCGCACCGCCTTGCAACCCTATCCTATGAAATCCATCAAACATCGTCTCATCGTCCCCATCCAAGCGCGGGGCAACGTCGGTAAAAGCACGTCCCTCTCGGTCCTCGCCGGCTGGCTTGAGCAGCGCGGCGTCCCCTGGCGCGGCTTCGACCTCGACGCCGACCACCAGAGCCTGGCCCGGCTCTTTCCCGACCGGGTGATCCTCTCGCCGCTCGGCGACGAGCCGGAGGGCGACCTGATCAAAGTTCTACGCGGCTGCGCAGGCGTGCCTGTGACGGTGATCGATCCCCGGGCGCACCTGAGCGACATCCTCTTGCGCGGATTCGAGATGATCCGCTTTTGCGAGATCTTTGCCACGGCCGGCGGCCGGGTGACGGTTCTCCTGTACCCCGCCGATGACTTGGAGGTGATGACCGACCTCGATCATACCGTGAGCAACCTGGCCGGATCGGTCGACTACGTGATCCTCAAGAATCGGGCGCGGGCGGCGCGGACGCGGATGCTCGACGGTTCGGAGTTGGAGGCCGAACTGCAATCGCTGGGCGCCGAGGTGCTCGAGATTCCCGCCCTTCTGTCCGTGGCTCGCAACCAATTGGCCGCCCTCGAAGCCGAGCTGGGCCGGGGCGTTACGCACGCCGAAGCGGTCATGAACATTGAGCTTCCGGTGGATTCGCTCGTCCGCATGGTGATCGAGGACTGGCTGAAAGGGCTTTTTCGGAAGCTCGACCGAATCGCTGACAAACTTCTGCCCGAAGATCTGGCGGTGACGGTCAGTCCCGAAGCGGTCGCGGCGCCGGGAGGCATCGTGGTCCGTCGTGGGGCGAAGATTAACCGAAGCAACCTATGATGCCCGCCGAGGGGAAGTCCTACTTGGACCAGTGCAGCGCCGCGCTCCCGCCCGAAAAGCGGGAGGCGGCGAGGCGCGCCTTTTATGAAATCTCGGAAACGGGCGACGACAGCTATCTCAGCAAGCTTCTCGCCGTCCTCGAAGCCAGTGGAGCATACGCCCGCAAGGTTCCGAAGGAAATGACCGAAGCCGGCGCCAAAGTCGTCCGCGAAATGGAAATCATGTTCGGGCGAGTCGTCGAATTTGAGAAATACCGTCGAGACGCCTTTCAGAGAACGATTACCGATGAAGGCGAGCGCCTGGCGGATTCCCTGCCGGTGCGGGAAATCAATGCCGGCATTGCCCGTCAGAATGAACTTCTGGACCGCTTGGATAAGCTCTATGACAAGATCGACCAGGGCGTCAGCGGGGGTGCCTGCTTCCTTCTCGCTATGGGTGCCTTCATCGGCGGCATCGTTCTGACAACATGGCTTTTTTGGGGAGAGGCGCGTGATAGCCGCGAGGCCAAGTCCTTTTGGGATGCCGCGGCGCAGGCCGGGCTTCACCTGGAGATCAAAAACGCGAACGACGCTCCGGAGTTCACGGTGACCGGGCCGCCCATGATACTGGTGACAAGGCTTTCCCGTCAGGGCACAGAGTGCGGCGTCACTATTGATTTTGCCAAGCCGCAATGACCGGTGCCGCCTACATTTCGAGGTGGAAGCGGCGCTTGAGAGATGCCGGTGGGTTGGTCTTGGAAGGTGACGGCATGGTGATGGCCTCCGGCTTCGTGCTGTTCGGCTGATGAGCGCGAACGCGCAGAAAGTCATGGATAGTGCTGGGACTGGCCGTTACGCCAAATCGCTCGGCCAAGGCGGTGGCGATCTTGCGATAAGTCCAACGCCGCTGCCGCAGTTCGCGGATCAGACCGGCATAGGCTTCCAGCTTGCTCCGTGGCGGCCGGGCATCGGCTTCGGAGAGAAAGGAGATGATTTGTTCGTCGAGGTCCATGCCCGGGCAAGGGCGTCAACCGTTCGCCCTTGTTCGGCCACATTCGGCGGATATTCGGGGAAATTCGGCAATGTTCGGCGGCTTTTGCCCGCGAGGGCCGAATGGACCCGAATTTGCCCGAACAGCGTTCGGCTTTGTCCGGGTTTGTTCGGCTCGTGCGATTCATCGCAAGACATATTGCGTCTTTTCTCAAAAAAATGGATGCACGAAAAATCAGGACGTAAGAAAAAAAGCACCGCTCTCAGCGAAACCGCAGACAGCGGTTTGACGGCGCATTCCTCGTAGGAGGATTCACGCATGTTCACGATGGCAAAGATCAAGGACGGAGGGACGTACCTCAAAAATCACCTTTCAGCGAATGACTATTACTCTGAGAAGGAAACGGTGATCGGCCAATGGGTGGGCAGAGGTTCCGAGCACCTGGGCCTTCGCGGCGAGATTGCGGCGGGCGATCCCGCGTTTGAGGCGTTGAGGCAGAACCGGCATCCCGATGGATCGGGAAAGCTGACGCCGAGAG
>Ga0181523_10004071_pt1 | contig 12879 bp, 8 predicted proteins | sample PEATcosm2014_Bin_43_FD_119752 | JGI IMG/M metagenome (GOLD analysis project Ga0181523, IMG submission 119752) | Peatland microbial communities from MTU Mesocosm Facility, Houghton, MI, USA - PEATcosm2014_Bin05_30_metaG | ecosystem: Environmental > Terrestrial > Soil > Wetlands > Peat | place... | reverse complement strand
TTGGCGGAATCGGTTCATTCCGAATACGATTGCCCTGAGATAGGGTCGAGTAATACTCGTGCCTCAATACCTGTAAATAGAACAGCCTGCCGGCGACTCCAATCAGCATCACTCCGGCGATAACGCCCGCGACAATGCTCCGGACCGTAAATAATTGGGTCTCGGCATAAACATTTTTAATTCGAGACCTGCGGCTGCTGACCATTTATTCATGGGCCTTGATGGTTGCCTGCATCCTAACTCGGCAATTGCCGAATCCGCCAGTGAAACCGCGCCGCATTTTGCCGCGTGCATGGCCGCTCCGGCGGCAGGCGTTTCCGGGTGCGTCGGCGTCACTCGGCACGCCGTTTTTCCGACTGTTCGAACCGTGTCGAGACGTCGCCGGAAATCGAGACCGTGAAGCTCTTGCGATTCGTCGTTGCATCCAGACCCGTTGCGGTTGCATGCACATCGTACTCGCCCGAGTGGGTAAAGGCGTGCTGTACCTCCATGCCGTCCACGCTTGATCCATCTGCGAAGTCCCAGTGACAGGTGAGAACCGGCGCTTGCGCGGACGAGGCGACCGCCCTGAAGGTCAAGGTTTCCCCGGCCCGTGCGCCGGTTTCCGACCGTATCTCGAACGGAGGTTGGATGGCGGGGACGGATTCGTCGATCAGCTTGAGCACCTGTACAGAATGAGGTTTCTGGATCAGATTGATGCTGTCCGAAGTGCTGCTGCAGCAGCCTTGATCGCCGAGGGCTTCCACTATTCGATACTTGCCCGGTTCCTTCAAACCAAGACCCGTGAAATTGATGGTGCGCTTGAGTTCGCCATCGGTCCAGTTGAAGATCGTGACAATGGACTGGCGCTCGTTTTCTTTCAACAGAAAGACACTCGGTTGCTTGTCGGTTGGTGCATAGGTCATCAGATCGACGGGTGTGGATGCACGACCGAGACGCGCCATGTCGATGAGGTCTGCATTCCGTACCAGAGACAATCGTTCCGGAGATGCCCCGAGGGTGGGAAGATCGTCTCCGATCTCGAACATACCCCCTGAAACCGCCGCCAGTGCAATGGAGACTTTTGCCTCATCGAGAGTGAGCGGGCGCTGCCCTCCGTGCCAGGACTGGTCGTCGACCGTCTGAGTAGAGACGGTGAACGCGTCCGGATCGGCGACGAAAAAATTGCGATTCATAAAGTAGCGTGCTGCGATACCCAAAGCAGCGTCTCTGCTGGCATCGAAGCTGTGTCCGGTATCCTGAGAGATGCGGCCCGCATCCACGATTCCAACGGGGTTCAGCATGGGGCTGCCGTCCTTATCGAGCACCACGCTTTCGCCGACCGCGCTGCGGATTATATTTAGACCGATCCGTTGAGCTTCCAATGCCGTCGTGTTGGGGCGAAAGTAGGACCCCTCGACCGCCGTGTCGTCCATGAAATCCAGTTTGATATAGCGCACGCCCCAGTTATAAAGCGTGCGGTACGCTTGGCGCAAAAAGTTCTGGGCCCCGGGATTGGTCGTGTCGAGCACATACAGAGGATCTTGCTTTTCCGTGACGTAACCGATGTGAATGAGCTCACCGGCGTCGTTATGGAGCAGCCAATCCTTATGGTTTTGAAACACCCATGCACGCTCCGATACTTCGAAGGGAGCGGTCCATAATCCGAACGTAAGGCCTGCATGGCGCACCAGATCCGCAATGTACGGAATGCCGAGGGGAAAGAGTTTTGCGTCGGCGGTCGTATATTCACCGCGCGCATATTGGTACCCCTCGTCGATATGAAAGTAGGTGTACCCCAATTGCTTCAGGTTCTCGGCAAGCCAGTATGCGTTCGTGCCGGCAGTTCCCTGGCTGAGCCCAAAATAGTAAGCCGTCCAACTCCACCATCCAATGGGTGTCGAGGCGCTTACCCGAGCCTTATGCAGCAGCCCGACTGCCCGCCCATACTGCTCCAGCTGCGCGTGGTAATCCGAGCCAACGGCGAACATGAGGCGTTCGGATGAAAGGCTCTCGCCGGAATTCAGGCGCAGGCTAAATTTCACCTGTTCGGATGCCGGCGAATCCCTCAGTGACTCGCCCATCATGATTTCGGTCGTTCCCGTGGCTACCACCTCGTAGGAGAGAACGGTTGACTCGGCGCCTGCACCCTGTTCTTTCAGATGAAAGATCGTCAGCAGCCGCTCGGAGGTGAGGGCGCCGAGGAACATGCTTGCGCCACTCCGGCGGTTGTAAATGAGCTGGCTCCCGACGGCCCGGTGCATGCCGTTTGGGGCGTCGCCTAATTCACGAATCGCGAGTTGGGGCCTATCCTCGCTATAGCTATCGGACAGAACACGATCGGCGGAATCCGGCCCATTCAGATTGATGACCGGAGCATCCGCAACGTGAAGGCTGCGGATCGATTGCACGGAGATGGCGCGATCGGTCGTGTTCTGTACCTTGACTTCAATTTCCCCCCACGGTTGATCCCGGAATAACCGTACCGTAAAGATGAGATCCGGTGTGTCCGCAAGTCCGGTGTGAGTGACAGTCAGGGTTGATCCTGCACCGAATTCGTCTTGAAACTTGGATCGCACTATCGCGTGGTGCGGGTACGCAGTGGATCGCAATACCAGAGAGTCCACGTCCGCCTCTACGCCGGAACGAACCACCGTGGCCGCAATGCCGGGTGCCGTGATGGAGTAAGCCCCGTCGGAGTCGATGGCCACCGACATGTTCATTCCCTGTATCGAACCGAGAACGTGCAGTTTGCCGTGCGAGGCCGAGTACGGTTCTTCACCCGCCCCGGCAGTTGCAAAGTAGACCGGCGCCCCTGAGGCGAGGACGCATAAACACGATTTCAGCCATTGGTTCATTTCGATTCCTGTGATTCAGGCCCGGGCAATCTCGATACGCCGCCATTCCAAGGGTTTCCGAACCACCGCTCGGCGTTGGCGGCGTAGATCTTGCGCACCACGCTCTTCGGCAAACCCAAGCCGCGCACCGGTGCATCGAGTTCGGGAACGCGGAAGCTCTCGCCGGTGTTCAGATACCGCCAGTCGCGCAGCCAGGTCGCGTGCGCCTCGCGGCGCAGCTCGCCGGGATCCCCGCCGGCCTCCTGCGTCAGGTCCGTGCCATAAAGCAGGCGATCCTGATAGCGGAGGAAGAACCGGCGCACCTTGAGGCGATCGCGGTTGGATTGGAATTGCACCTGTCCCATGCGCGCGGCCAAATCGACCACCGTGTTCGGATAGCGGTCGAGGAAGACCGCCAATTCGTCCACACTCCATTCGAGACTGGCCAAATGTGCGCCCATGAACTTTAATTGCGGGTTGCGCGCCAGCATGCGATCGCGCGCCCCCATCTGCTGGTCGTAGGAAGGCAGTTCCGGGTGCAGAAACATGTGGTACTGCGGGTGATCGCGGAAGTATTCCTTGTCGTTGTTCACGCTCATGTCCGCAATGGCGAGCCAGCAATTGCGCGGCTCTCCCTGGTGCCCGATCAGCACCCGGTGCCGCTCGCGAATGAAGTCGAAGATCGGATCGAATTTCGGGTCATCGACCATGACCAATCGGCCGCTCGCATCGCGAAATTCCATGCCGATGTTTTTCCAGACCTTCACCGCGACGGCGCCGGCCGCGAACGCGGCATCGAGCTCTCGCATCACGCGCCGCTGCCAATCCGGCTCGTCCCAGCCGCGCATCGAGAACGAGGCTGCAAACGCCACCAGCGCCGGATGATTCGCGGCATGCGCCTGCGCGATTTTGAGCTGCTCGGCGAGCGGCGGAAAGTCGGGATCATCGACGTTGATGGTGAGGAGACGAAAGCGATCGAGGCCGGCCTGATCGATCAACGCCGAATCGGAGGAGTTGATGTGCACATGGACGTCGATCTTTTCCATGGAGGTGAAATCCTCGAGCGTGAACCGGCTTTGCCCGACGCCCGCAGCGTCGACAGGGGCGGCCGCGAGTATCGACCAAGCGCAAACCAATACGCACCCGATCATCGCGCCGCTCATGATTCGAGCTCGCGTCGCAGCGCATCGCTCTGCGCGCGCAGGCGTTCGATTGCCGCGTTCGACAAGGGTTGACCGTATCGTTTCGCAGCGTACAGCGCCGCGCCGATGGGCGGCGGCAATACGGGCTCGTAGACCCGGTACCCGGGGTGATATGCCTGCAGGGATGCCGTGAAGTGCTCCAGCAACATCGCACCGACGTTATCGAAGACACCGCCCGAGTAGGAGACCGCGATTGGTTCTGAAGCCGCGAATCGCAACTGGCGGCGGGTCGCGTCGACCATGAGCGCCAGCTCCCGGGCAGCATCCCTGACTATGGCCACGGCCTGGCGGTCACCTTCGCGAGCGGCTTGCGTGACCCACCTGGACATTTGCGCGATGCGCGCGCGATCGCCGCCCAGCCGCGTATAGACGTGAGCGCAGAGATCCAGATCCTCGGTGATATTCAGGTGTTGCCTGAGAATCACATACAAGGGTCCTCGCGCCGTCCTGCCGTCACTCATCCGCGCGAACAGGTTCAACCCGCGGCAGGCGATCCAGTAGGCGGAACCCTCGTCGCTGAACAATTCGCCCCAGCCGCCGCTGCGAGCGGTGGCGCGGCCGCGTTCGCCGTAGCAGATGGAGCCCGTACCCGCGACGATGCTGATGCCGTCGCGGCAGAGCAAGGAACCGGCCCACCCGCAAATCATGTCGTTGCCGCACAAATAGGCGTCGGCCGGAAGGCATTTTTCGGGAAGCCGGCTCAATGTGCCGGTCAGGGCGGTATCTTCGCCGTAGGCGGGCAGGCCGAAGAACGCAAAATTAAGATCTTCGGCGCGCACACCGGCCTTGGCCAAGACGGCGCTGACGCCGTCGGCGAGCAACGCGCCGAGCGCGTCGAGCCCTATCGTGAGGTAGTAGGACCCCGAGGTCTGGTGCGTCGCCCTGATCGCGCCATCGCCATCGATGAGCACCAGGGCCGTCTTGGTCCCGCCTCCGTCAACGCCGAGATACATGGCGCCAGCCCTCCCGTCACAGCGAATGGATGGTCACGCCACGAACCACGCGATTCACCGTACCGGAATTGTTCGGCAGATCGGGTGTGTTGCCCACTGACAACGATCGGTGAAATGCATACATCTGACCGCATACGATGTACGGAAAATAAAGATCGCCATCGCCGGCACGACCTAGCTGCCGCACATGCAGGTACTCGCCCTGCGTGACCTCATCGTGCACCTGAGCCGTGATGGCGATGACCCGACCCGCCTGAGCGTCCGAGCGCAGTTCGCGCAATAGATCGAGATCGTAGCAGCGCGTGTACGCATCATTGGAGATGAACACGAATAGCAGCGTGTCTTGGGTCACGATGGTCTTCGGTCCATGGCGAAACCCGAGCGGTGAATCGAATGCGGCGACGATCTTGCCGTCCGTCAGCTCCAACAATTTCAATGCGGCTTCGCGCGCGAGTGCCTTGAAGCCATTGCTGCCCAGATACACGACCCGCGAATAATTCTTCGCGGCCAGTTCCCGCAGCGTCGGATTGTGTTGATCGATCAGATTCTCCGCAGCCGACGAAATAAGGGCCACGTCCGGGGATCCATCGCCGGCGCCGTCAAACGCCATCCGGGCGGCGAGCATCATGGCCGTGAAGCTGGAAGTCATCGCAAAGCCTCGATCGTGAGTCTCGGCCGGCAGTAAGATCGCGAGGCTGTTGCGCCCCTCGCGGCAGCGTTGATACAGGGCCCCCTGTTCATTGCAGGTGAACACCAGTTGATGACACTCGCGCAGCATTTGTTCCGCCAAGGAAACCACCGCGACGCTTTCCGGGCTGCCGCCCGAGCGGCCGAAGGAAACGAGCAGGGTGGGCACGTCGCGCTGGAAATACTGACGCGGACCGGACAGCAAATCCGTTGTCGCGATCGCTTCGACTCGGCGATCGAGCCGGCGCAACAGCAGCGGCGCGAGACACTCACCGATGAAAGCCGAACTGCCGGCCCCGGTGAGAATGATCCGCAGATCGGTTCTCGCCAGCAAGGGCGCGAGGAAGCCGGCAATCGGCACCCCCTGCTGTCGCAGCAGCTCCTGCGTGCGCCGCCAGCTCGCCGGCTGCTGCGCGATCTCGCGCGCGGTCCACAGCGCGCCGGCGCGATTCAATGTGGCTTCATCCAGTTGCAGGAAGGTCATCATGTCAGCTCGCGTCGATGCAGGCCGCCGAATACTGCTCAAGCACCCGCTCGATGGCGTGCAGTACCAGCTCGCGTGCGCAAAGACCGATCCGGCCGGCGCGAATCGCTTGGTATTGCGGCGGCAGATATTGGCTCAACAGAGTGAGCGGCGGCGGATTCGCGTCCAGGTTCGCGAGCAGCCGATTCACCGCCGCTTCGACCGCGGGCATCGGCCAGTAGTAGCGGATGCGATCGCTCAAGCTGTACTGTTGATCCAGTGCCAGCTGCCGGCCGCCGGACCGATAGTATTTGTTCCAGAATCGCGGGGTCGCCGTCATGACCTCGTGAACGGTCTCGCGCAGCCGGGACGACTGGTCCTCTCCCAGCCACTCGCGCTCGATTTGGTCCAACGCCCAGAGCGCCTCGCGCATGGCGAAGGTCAGCGCCGGCCCGACCTTCAGTATCGCAAAGTGCCGCTGCACCAGCGCACGCAGATTGGCGGAGGTCTGATAGTCGGTGGAATGAGCTTCGTAGACCATGTGAGGTTGCGCCTCGATAACGGCGACCAAATCGGCGGTGCGAGGCGCCTCGAAGTCGATGACCTTGTGATGATCGAACTCGACGCCCGCCTGCACCACGAGCCCGATGACACGCGGCCAGACATGGTGCAATCCTGCGGCCTGGAACGCGCTCCAATGCGCGTCGATGGTCGCGGACGCGGCCCCCGCCTCGGTCAACGCCAGTTCGGTGAGCGATTCCTGCGCGCCTCCGGGGACAGGCACTTCGGTGCCAATTACATATACCGGCGCTTCTCCGCCGACGCGCCGCCACGTTTGCTCGGCCACGGCGCACAAGCGCACGGTGCGTGCCGCCACGGTCGCGTCGCTCAGTGCCGTCGGATCGCCCGCACAGGGCATCGAGCAATCCAAATGCATCTTGCGAAAGCCCGCGGCAATGTAGTCGGCAATGAGTTGCGCCGACTTGGCCATCGCGGCCTCCGCGGGTATATCCTGCCAGCAGTTCGGCCCCAGGTGATCGCCTCCCAGCTGCACCTGCTCCTTCGGTATGCCGAGACGCGCGGCGATCGCGAGCACGAATCGACAGAAATCCGCCGGGCGCATGCCCGTGTAGCCGCCGTCCTGATTGACCTGATTGGAGGTGGCCTCTATGAGCACCGAGCCGGAATGCCGCCGCACATGGTTCAGCGCCGCCTCGATCACCAACGGATGCGCGGAGCATGCGCAGTAGACACCGACGGAGCGCCCGGCTTTGTGCTGCGCGATGATTTCTCGAAGGGCTGTCATGCGATGATGACCTCGACACCGACACGTGCCAGTGCTTCGCGGGCCGAGTCGGGAATGCCGGCATCGGTCACGAGCTTCGAAATCCCTTGGGGTTCGAGAATCCTGTGCAGGCATATCCGGCCGAACTTGGAAGAATCGGTGACCACGATGATTTCCGAGGCCGCCCGGCACATCATGCGATTCAGGAGCGCCTCGGGCTCGAAATGTGTGGTGACGCCCTTCTCGATATCGAATCCGTCGGCGGCCAAAAACAGCTTCTCGACGTGCAGGTCCTGCAGCGCCTGCTCGGTCTGAGTGCCGTAGAAGGACAGATTCTTGCGCCTCAGCGTGCCGCCGAGAAACACCAGTTGCACCTTCTCGCGCACCAGCAGCTCATTCATGATGCTGGCGTCGTTGGTGACCACGACGAGAGAAGCCGCCGACTCGATATGTCGCGCAACCTGCAGGGTCGTCGTACCGGAATCGAGCAGTACCGATTCGCCCTCCTTGATCAGCCCCGCGGCCAATCTGCCGATGCGGCTCTTCTCATCGGCGAATAGCGTGCGTTTGACCTCGATCGCCTCCTCTATGGGCGATGGCGCACCGCGCCTTAAGATTGCTCCGCCCGACGAGCGGGTGCAGATGCCCTTGTCGTCCAGAAAATTCAGATCCTTGCGCAGAGTCTGCGTGGAGACGCGAAAGCGCTCCGCGAGCGCGGGAATTTGCACGCTGCCCTGTTCACGCAGCAGGGCGACGATGCGCTCGCGCCGATTGCTTGTGTCTCGCCGAATGATCATGACGGACCATGCTCCTTTATGATCTAGAGCCGCGGAGCCGTGTTGGGCGCGTCCGCGGTGCTTGTTTCTGACGCCGCGATTGTGATGGGCTCGGGCTCGATGGCCAGGAACACGGCGGCCAGGAGCGCCAGGGCGATGCCGGCAATCTTCGTCGCTGTCGGTACCGTGCCGAGTAGCATGATCGAGAGCACTGCCGTGATCAGAGGAGCGCCGGCATTGGTCAGGGGCGACACGACAATGGCTTTGCCGTAACGAAACGCATAGACCAGGCACAGTGCCCCGACGGAATTGAGAATCTGGGTGGCGGCCGCGAGATAGGGGCCGTCCGCACCCCAATTGATGGGCACCGAAAAATCCGTCATCGCGAGCGCGACCGGCGCCAGCATAAGGCCCGTGACCATCATGTAGAAGAATATGCTCTCGGCGTCCATGGTCGCATTCGCGAGCTTCATGAAGAACGCCTGCACGCCCCAGGCAGCCATCACAGCCAGCGCGAGCAGAAACCACAGGCCATGGGCGCCGGCCGCGAGGCCTTCCGATGCGCCGCCGGCGTAATCGAACAGGGGCAGCGAGCACAAAGCCAGCACGATACCGAGCGCACCAAGTCTGCCGGTACGCTCCCGCAACAACACGAGCGACAGGGCCACGGTGACCAGAGGCGAGAGCGAGATCACCGGAAAAATGAGATACGCAGGACCGGTCCTGACAGCATGGAACAACAGCATCTGTCCACCCGCGCCGAGGAACCCAATCAAGGCGCCATAAACTATGGATCGCGCATCGTGCTGCAAGCGCCAGCCGACTCGGTGCAAGGCGAACAGCGCGGGCGGGATCATGGTCAGGGACCACACGCAGTAGATCAGTGTTTCAGGAAATCCGCGGGTGGCCGGCAGACCGGTAAAGGCACCCCATACTCCCCACGCTCCCGTCGTCAGCAGCGCATAGGCTAACCATGTTCTTGATTTCATTAGAGTTAAATTCCTATGGCTTCTGGGGCGAAGGTGTCCGCACCTTACGGCCATTCCGAGAATCCCTTATATGCGAAACTTAAATAAGTTTCAATAGAGATATTATTACTACGAATACTGGGAAACTCCCTGCAATCATGGGTGCTTTTGGTAATTAATCTCAAAAAAACATCTATTGAAAGTTAATAATGTTTCGTTTATGGTCGCGTTGAATTGGTCCAACGCAGGGGCGCGTCCGTGTGCCGAGGCCATCGAGAAGAAGATTTTTCCAGGGGGAATCCTATGCGGTGGATGCACCGGAGTTCTGCTCTCCTCATGGCTGCCACGGCTGCGGCGTGGTGGAGCTGGCCGGCATTCGCGCTGGACGCCGCGCCTGCAGAGACCGCTGCCCCTGCAGAGACCGCCGCCCCCGCTCAGACAGCAGCGCCCGCTCAGACAGCAGCGCCCGCGATCTCCAGCAGTGATTCGACCGAGCTGCAGGAAATCGTCGTCACGGGTTTGCGCGCGAGTCTGGAGCGGTCGCTCGACACGAAGCGGAATGCAGCGGTGGTGATGGACTCGATCAGCGCGACCGAGCTCGGCCGATTCCCCGACGCCGACGTTGCCGATTCGCTGAGTCACATACCGGGCATCACGATCACGCGCACCACGGGGGGCGAGGGCCTGCGGATCAACGTCCGGGGCCTTGGCCCCGATTACAACATTGTGACTCTCAACAACCGTATTCTCGCGACCGATGACGATGGCCGGCAATTGGCATTCGATGTGCTTCCCTCGGAGTTGATCTCGGCCGCCGACGTGCTCAAATCGTCGCAAGCATCGGCGCTCGAAGGGAGCATCGGCGGAACCGTGAATTTGCGCACCGCCAGTTCATTCGACAACCCGGGATTTCATGGCGGAGCGCATGCGGAAACCAACTACAACGACATGTCGCAGCTGCATGGCAATAAATTTTCCGCGTTCGTCACCGATACCAACGAAGCGCAGACCATGGGCTTTGTTCTCGGCGCGGTGTCTTCAAATACCAATACCCGCACTGATTCGCTCAATGCCTACAATCAGAACACCTATGGACCCACGACTTATCCTTTCAGCGGGGGACCGAACGCGGTGCCGCTGGCGGCGACGCCGTGCTGCATCACGTTCGGCTCGATCTTCGACGATAAGAAGCGCGACGCCTACACCGGCAGTCTCGAATGGCGGCCTAACTCGGCGTTCCAATTGGTTGCGGATGGGATATACACCCACTTGAACGATCCGCAATATGGGTACAACGAGTCGTATTACTTTGCGGCCGACAACACCGGTTACCCGTGGACGAATCCGGTGGTCAAGAACGGCGTCGTGACCGCCGTCACCGCCAACGACTTCCAGCCGGAAATGGTGAATGCCACCACGAATCGACAGGTCAATACCTGGCTGTACGGATTGAAAGCGATCTGGAAGCCGGCTGACCGGTGGACCCTGACCGAGGATGTGTATCGATCGAAGGCCGACCGGCCGGAGGGCGGGCAGGATACCTTCGTCACCGCCGGGTTGGTCTCGAGCACGTCCAACCCGCCGGATACCCTGTACTTTAGCGACTTGCCCAACAGCCTGCCGAGCATCAACGTGGTGGTGCCGCCGAGCCAGTTGGGGCTCTCGACCTGTCCGCACGGTACCGCGAGTGCAACCACTGCCGGCCAATGCTCGTACACGGCCCTGATGAACTCGGGGTTCTTGGACAACAACAAATACTGGTCAACGCATTACGTGGGGTTGAACGGCTACTCGGTCGTCGATCAGGTCACGGGGTTTACGCTCGACGGCGCGTACGACGCGGGCCTTCGATGGGTGGATAAGATCTTGTTCGGTTTCGGCGAGTCGCTGCGCGAAAAGACCCGCGACGACGACAGCAACGACTGGACCAACGGCTCCGGCCAGTATGGAACCCTGTACATCACGGCCGGATGTCCGGTTCAGTGCAACCCCTACTCGTTCGCCTCGCAGGGTTTCAACGTCATCTCGATGGTCAATCTGCCCCACTTCATGCAGGGGGCGGGGGGCTCGTATCCGACCATCCTCCCGCAACTTAATACGGCTCAGCTGCTGGCGTTCTTGCGAAGTTTGAATGGCAAACCCAATCCGCAGTTCTGCCAGACGCTCCCCTGCCAAACGCCGTTCAACTTCGCCAGCACCCTGCCGCAATTCAATCCGTTCAATTCCTATGAGGTGACGGAAAGGACGTTCTCGCTCTATGGCGAGGCGGATTTCTCCGGCAGCAACTGGTCGGGAAACGTCGGCTTGCGCATCGTGCGCACCAGGACCAGCGCATCGACCGCGGAAGCGGTGCCGAGCTCGCTGTGGACTTACGACACCACGGGCTCGACTCAGACCTGGAATGTGCAGTATCCCACCTCCCAATCGGTCAGCACGAACGGTCAGTACACCCTGGCGCTGCCTTCCGCCAATTTAAATTACTGGGCGGTGCCGGATAAACTGCAGCTACGATTTGGGCTGGCGGAGACCATGTCTCGACCGAACTTGAGCTATCTGGCGCCGACCTCGACCAACAATGCCATCAACGGCCAACCGTCACTGACCTACAACGGGACTGCGGGACTTCGGCCCATCAAGGCCACTCAAGCGGATTTTTCGGCCGAATGGTATTACCGCCCGCATTCCGCGTTGACCGCGGCAGCGTTCTACAAGAGGATCACCGACGACATCTACTCCGGTACCCAAACAAACGTGAATCTGGGTACGGTGCAATATGCCGGGGGACCGCCCGGAACCGTACCCGGCGTGCCGTTTCTGTGGACCGTCCAGGCCCCCGCCAATGGAGCCAAGAGCGACTTCTACGGCATCGAGCTCGCCTGGCAATACATCATGGACAACGGTTTCGGCGTCGTCATGGAGTACACGCACACCTGGAACAAGAGCTATGGCCAGAATGGCAACAGCGTGGGAGCGATCAACGCCGTTCCGCCGGAGACCTATTCGGTGGGGGTGTTCTACGAAAAGGGGCCGATCACCGCCGACATCAACTGGGATTACGCGGCCAGCTACCAGTCCTACTGTTCGCAATGTACCGAGGTGCCGGGTTGGGCGGCGGACGCCAGTCCCTTCAGGTGGATGACCGCCAGCTTGCACTACAAGTTCACCAAGGCATTTCAGATTTATGTCGAAGGAAAGAATCTCACCAACTCGGTGGCGCGAACTTACTTGAACGGCAACCCGCTGTTGCCCTGGGCTTACGGCCAGAACGTCGGCCAGAGCTCGAGCGGCGTGGGCGACGGCTATTCGTCCTTCGGCAGGTTCTACACGTTGGGAATGTCGTATCAGTTCTGAGGTGCCGCGAGCTTGGGTTTCCACAGGTGCACGCCCCCATGCTCGACGATATCGACTCGGGTGCAAAACGCGGTGGAGAGCCAGTCGCCCGACAATGCCTCTCGAACGGTGCCGTGGCCGACCACGCCGCGAGGTCCTAGGACGATGAGGCGGTCGGCGGTCAGCGCGAGCGACAGATCGTGGATGGCGCTCAGCACGCTGACGCCGCAGCAATGCGCCTGTTCGCGCAGCAGCCGCGCGACGTCCTCCTGATGCGGCGGATCGAGGTGGGTGGTGGGCTCATCGAGCAGCAGCACCGGCGCCTCGACCGCCAACACACGCGCCAAATGCACGCGCTGCCGCTCACCGCCCGACAAGGTGGAGAGCCGCCGCTGGGCC
>Ga0181523_10004063_pt1 | contig 12896 bp, 7 predicted proteins | sample PEATcosm2014_Bin_43_FD_119752 | JGI IMG/M metagenome (GOLD analysis project Ga0181523, IMG submission 119752) | Peatland microbial communities from MTU Mesocosm Facility, Houghton, MI, USA - PEATcosm2014_Bin05_30_metaG | ecosystem: Environmental > Terrestrial > Soil > Wetlands > Peat | place... | reverse complement strand
GATGTCGACGGATCCGTCCGTTCCCGTCCGGGGGAATCGGATGCGGTGGTAGGCACCGGGGCGCTCCCGGTCCTCCAGCTCGGCCTGGGACACCGCCGTACGGAAGTCGACGTCCCACAGGGTGGGCGCCGTGTGCTGGGACACCTGGCCCCGCCGGGCCAGCCGGAGGAAGCCGCGCTGGGACACCCGCTGGGCCCGCTCCGAGATGGTGGCGTAGGTGTGCGACCAGTCCACTGACAGGCCGAGGGTGCGCCAGAGGTGCTCGAAGACCTGCTCGTCCTCGGCGGTCAGCTGATGGCAGAGGGCGACGAAGTTCGGCCGCGACACGGAGATCGGCTCCTTGCCCGGCGTCTCCGGGGGCACGAACCCGGGGTCGAAGGGGAGGCTCGGATCGCACCGGACGCCGAAGTAGTTCTGCACCCTCCGCTCCGTGGGGAGCCCGTTGTCGTCCCACCCCATCGGGTAGAACACGGCCCGCCCGCGCATGCGGTGGAACCGGGCCACCGCGTCGGTGTGGGTGTAGGAGAAGACGTGGCCGATGTGGAGGGATCCCGACACGGTCGGCGGCGGGGTGTCGATGGAGAACACCTGGCTCCGCTCGGCAGAGCGGTCGAAGGCGTAGGTACCGTCCTCCTCCCACCGGGCCGACCACCGAGCCTCGAGTCCCTCGAGCCCGGGCTTGTCGGGGATGCCGGTGGGGCGGCGGGCCGCCGGTGTGGATCCGTTCGTCTGCTCGGGCATGATCGGGTTACCGTACCCTGCGTGCTCACGCTCCACGACTCCGCCACCGGACGGGTGGCGCCCCTGCGGCTGCGGACGCCCGGGAAGGTCTCCGTGTACGTCTGCGGGCCTACCGTGGACGGCGTCCCCCACTTGGGCCACGGCCGCTTCTCGCTGGTCTTCGACGTGCTCCGGCGCTACCTCATCTTCACCGGTCTGGACGTGACCTACGTCTCCAACATCACCGACATCGAGGACAAGATCATCGACCGGGCCGCCGACCGGGGCATCCCGATCGCCGAGTTCACCGCGGCCAACGAGGCGGTGTGGTGGGAGGCGATGGACGCCCTCGGCGTCCTCTGCCCCGACGAGACCCCCCACGCCACCGCCTACGTCGACAGGATGATCGCCCTGGTGGCCGACCTCCAGGGGCGGGGCGTGGCCTACGAGACCAGCGACGGGGTCTACCTGTCGGTGGCCGACGTGCCCGGCTACGGCCTGCTCGCCCGTCAGCCCCTCGAGTCGTTGCGGGCCGGTGCCCGGGTGGAGGCCGACGAGGACAAGCGTACGCCCCTCGACTTCGTGCTCTGGAAGAAGGCCAAGCCCGGCGAGCCCTCGTGGGAGTCTCCCTGGGGGGCCGGCCGACCCGGGTGGCACACCGAGTGCGTGGTGATGTCCCTCGACCTGCTGGGCGATGGCTTCGAGCTCCACGGCGGGGGTCTGGACCTGATGTTCCCCCACCACGAGAACGAGCGGGCCCAGGCGGTGGCCTCGGCACGCGAGTTCGCCCGCCACTGGATGCACAATGGCTGGGTCACCGTGGGTGGCGAGAAGATGTCGAAGTCTCTGGGCAATTTCACCTCGCTGTCGGACCTGCTGGCCCGCAGCGACGGCCGCGCCTACCGCCTGCTCGTACTGCGGTCCCACTACCGTTCGCCCATCGAGGTCACCCCGGACACCATCGCCGACGCCGAGGCCGGGCTGGCCCGGCTGGACGAACTGGGCCGTCGCTTCCAGCTCGAAGACCCGCTGGTCGACGGCCCGGTGGTGGACCCGGGGTCTGCTGCCGGAGCGGGGGTCGACGCCGAAGCGGTGGCACGCTTCCGCCAGCACATGGACGACGACCTCGACACGCCCGGCGCCCTGGCCATCGTCTTCGATCTGGTTCGCCAGTCCAACGCCTCCGCCGACGCCGACGACTCGCCGCGGGCGTTGCGCGCTGCAAGCACCGTGGGGCTGTTGTGCGCGGCGCTGGGGCTGCCCCTCCATCGTGGGGCCGAGGGCGAGATCGACCCGACGAGTGCGAAGTTGGTGCAGCGGCGCGACCAGGCGCGGGCCGAACGGAACTGGGCGGAGGCCGACGCCCTGCGGGCGGAGCTGGAACAGGCGGGCTGGCTTGTCGAGGACGGCCCTGACGGCACCCGTATCCGTCGTCGGTGAACACTGTGTGAACACCGTGCGAGGAGGCCGATCCACTGTTGATCCGGCAGACCGTGCTGCTAGTTTTTCCGGTCAGTGATTCCCCATCGGTGAGCGGGCGAGAACCTGCCCGGGAGGGTCGGGGGCCAGCCGCCCGTGAGGATTCCCTGTGCACGCTGCGTGTGAAGGAAAGGGGAACGCCACCGTGGCTTCCGGAACAGTCAAGTGGTTCAACGCTGAGAAGGGCTTCGGCTTCATCTCTCAGCCGGATGGAGGGGCCGACGTGTTCGTGCACCACTCCAACATCCAGATGAGCGGGTTCCGCTCACTGGAGGAGGGCCAGGCAGTGGAGTTCGACCTGCAGGAGGGCCCAAAGGGGCTCCAGGCGGTGGACGTGCGCTTCGCCCAACCCGCCTAGGGCCGGCAACCCCCGGGCCAGCGGCCCGCGCACCGGTTACCAGATGCGGCGTCCACGCGTTGCGGCCGGGTGCGCGCCGCCCTGGGTCGGCCGCCGCCGCGTCACGGAACCTCCACCGACGTCGCTTGGCGCCGTTTGACGTCGATTGGCGCCACTTGGCGCCACTTGGCGACGCCGCACCTCGACGGCCCCCGGCGGCTGCTTGGCCACCGCATCGCCCCGAAGGTGGCAGGTGGCCTCTCCATTTGTTACCATTGGGTAACTACGAAGTTGACCACCGAAGTACACGAACGGTGGACGGTGCGGCCGATGGACCGCAATCGGCGGCCCGGACGTGAACGGCTCTCGGGCCAGAACGGAGGAAGGCACCATGGCTGAGTTCTCACTGGACCTCAACGAGGATCAACTGCAGATCCAAAAGTGGGTCCACGACTTCGCGGAGACCGTCGTCCGACCTGCCGGCCACGAGTGGGACGAGCGTGAGGAGACTCCCTGGCCGATCATCGAGGAGGCCGCCCGGATCGGGCTGTACTCCTTCGACTTCATCAGCCAGGCCTTCTTCGACGAGAGCGGGCTCTTGATGCCCATCGCCGCCGAGGAGATGGCCTGGGGAGATGCCGGAATCGGACTGGCCATCTTCGGGAGCACCCTGGGTCTGGCCGGCATCGCCGGTAACGGCACACCCGAGCAACTGATGGAGTGGGGTCCGCAGTGCTTCGGCACACCGGAGAAGATCCAACTGGCCGCATTCTGCGTGTCCGAGCCCGATGCCGGATCCGACGTGTCGTCGCTGCGCACCCGGGCGGTGTACGACGAGGCCAAGGACGAGTGGGTTCTCAACGGCACCAAGACGTGGATCACCAACGGCGGCATCGCCGACATCCACGTGGTGGTTGCCTCGGTCGAGCCCGAGCTCGGCTCCAGGGGCCAGGCGAGCTTCATCGTCCCGCCCAACACCACGGGCATCCGCCAAGGCCAGAAGTTCCTGAAGATGGGCATTCGTGCCTCCCACACCGCCGAAGTGGTGATGGACAACTGCCGGATACCCGGGCACTGCCTGCTGGGCGGCAAGGACAAGCTCGACGAGAAGCTGGCCCGCGCCCGCGAGGGGAAGCGCTCGACCAGCCAGGCGGCGATGAAGACCTTCGAGGCCTCCCGGCCCACGGTCGGGGCCCAGGCCTTGGGTATCGCCCGAGCCGCCTACGAGTACTCGCTCGAATACGCCAAGGAGCGCAGGGCCTTCGGGCGGGCCATCATCGAAAACCAGGGGATCGCCTTCAAGCTGGCCGACATGAAGACCCGCATCGATGCGTCCAGGATGTTGGTCTGGCGGGCATCGTGGATGGGTCGCAACGGCAAGGAGTTCACCTCGGGCGAAGGCTCGATGTCAAAGCTCTACGCCGGTGAGACCGCTGTCTACGTGACCGATGAGGCCATCCAGATCATGGGTGGCTACGGCTACATCCGCGAGCACCCGGTCGAGCGTTGGCACCGCGACGCGAAGATCTACACCATCTTCGAGGGGACCTCCGAGATCCAGCGGCTGATCATCGCCCGGGCCATCTCCGGGGTGCATATCAAGTAGCTGACCTGGGATTTTACTTCTGGCGACCAGTCGGAGACGGCCGGGGCTCGGGTCACCCTCGCCGGCACCATCGACGAGGCCCGCCAGCGATTGATCGACGACTGGTGGGCCGTCCACGACGAGCACACCACCGCCATTCTGGCCGTCCGACGGGTGGACGTGAGGACCCTGAACGAGATGGCCCGGGCCCGTCGCCAGGTGGCCGGTGAGCTCGGAGAAGAGATCAGGGTGGGGGAGAAGACCTTCAGTATCGGCGACCGGGTCATCTTCGAGCGGAACCAACGGGTGCGGGAGGTGGACCGACTCGACAGGGGCAGCGGGACCGGTTTGGTCCGGATTCGGAACGGCACCTTCGCCACGGTGGTCGGCGTCATCGATCCCGCAGGTGGGGATCCGGCGCACAACGTCAGGACCAGGGAGGGTGACGTCACCCTCAGCCAGGGTGACGTTGCTCGAACCGACGAGTTGGAAGCCATTCACGAGCGGGATGCCCACCGGGAGCCGGCCCCCGCCCTGGTCGTCGAGCTGGACGACGGGTCACGTGCCATCCTCCCCCGTGGCTACGCCGAGCACTCGACCAGCCTCGGCTATGCCCTGACCGTGTTCCGGTCTCAGGGGATCACCGTCGACCACGCCTTCGGGCTCGGCGGGGACGCCCTGTTCCAGGAGGCCGGGTACACCCAGCTCTCCCGGGGTCGGCTGTCCAACAACCTCTACGTGGCCGCTCCCGACTGCCCACGGTGGGAGGTTGGTCACCTCTCGGAGGACACCACTCAGCGAGACCATCTCGACGCGTTGGTCGAGGCGCTGTCCTCGTCCCGGGAGCAGATCATGGCCCAGGACCACCTCCCGAGCCGGCCTTCCCCCCTTCCCGACGACCTCGACGCCATCTATCGCCAGCATGCCGACCTTGGGCGGTGGCTGGCCGAGCACGCCCCGACTGACAGGACCGACCAGCTGGCCGAGTCCTGGAACCGGGACTACAAGGCCCGGACTGCCGGCCGGGAGGTCCAGGACAACGGTGACGAGCTGGCCACGCTGGCTCAAGAGCAGCGGCAGCGGAACGACTGGGTGGCCCGTCATCAGCACAAGGTCACCACCTGGTCGCAGCTGGACGGGACCATCCGCCGATACGAGTATCGCCTCGGTCAGGCAGCCGCATTCGCCCGTCCCGAGTATGTCACCCACCTCCTCGGACCGTTCCCCGAGCGCATCACCGAATCCGAACGGTGGCAGGTTGCCGCCGGTGCCGTCGAGGCCTACCGCAGCCGCTGGAGTATCGCCGGAGAGGCCACCATCGAATCCCAGCCAACCAACCCCGAGCAACGGGCCCACTGGGACGCGATGGCGGCAACTCTGGCATCAGCAGGGTTCACGAGTCCTGGTGGCACTTCCGGGCAGGAGGCCGACGCGCTTTGGTTGGCATCGCTGTGGGATCGGGTGCGGGATCTTGATCGCGTCAGGGATGAAGCGAATCTCGAGCGCGTGGCAGCCGGTGCGCCGTAGCCCTTCTCATGGTCCAGCGGTCGTGACTCTGGCTACGACCGTGGTCGTGACGATGGTTTCGGGCTGTGACGCAGGCGCACGCCTAGGTGCCGCACCGCGCCCCACTTCGACGCCCAAGGGCCGAGGTGCTGCGCCGACGATCCGTATGCATGGTCACAATGGCGGTTGCGTCCGGCAACAAGTACCGAGGTCCTCCTAGGCGATGTCATCTTGCATGGCGGACCAGCACGGCGGGAGCCACAGCTGCTGCCCAGGATCTCGCGATCGCCATCCGGTGGGCGATACCACGTCCTCCTGTGCTCAGCCCCGGTATCGTGGGGGTATGGCCCCGGCGCGTCCGATCATGTCTGGCGACAAGTGGGCGGCTGCCGATGTGCGTCGCCCACCCACTCCCGATGACGTGACCATCACCCTGGACGGCCGGCGGATCGACTCGAAGGAGAAGGCGATCGCATGGCTGGCCGAGATCGAGGCCGACCGCGCAGCCGGTAAGACGGCTGCCGACAACCTTGCCTGACACTCCCTCCCCTGACGTCGCTCGCCTCACGGAGACCCTCGACCGCCACGGTGTCGACTACCTGGTGATTGGCGGCATAGCCACCCGGGCCTACGGGGCCGAACGGCCCACCGGCGACTTCGACTGCCTGGTGCGCCGAAGCGCCGAGAATTTCGACCGGCTGGCTGCCGCCATGCGAGAGCTGAACGCCCACCTGCGAGTCGGGGGCCTCAGCGATGACGAGGCGGCCGCCCTGCCGGTCCAGTTGGACGGCCTCACTCTCAGCCGGTCACAGATCTCAACATGGACGACCGACGCCGGGTACCTCGACGTGTTGGTCGACATGGTCAACCGCCAGGGCCACCGGCAGCGGTACGAGGACCTCGAAGGTGCCGCCGAAGAGCTCACCGTTGCAGGTGTCCAGGTCCGCGTGGCCGGACTGGAAGACATCATCGCCTCGAAAGAGCACGCCGGGCGCCCCAAGGACCACGAAGCGCTCCCCGAGCTCTACCGGCTTCGTGACGCCTCGACGGGGGACACGTCCTCGGGCGGGTAGCCGAACCAGGTCTGCATCGGCACGTGCGATGCTGTGCATACTTGGTGACTGTTGGCACGCCCGACGTGCCGTTCTGCGCCGATGTCAGGCTGGCGATGGCCGTCGTTCTGGCGCGATGTTCTGTGCTCGAGGTGTGGCCGGTGGCACCCAAAATGCTGGCTTCCGAGCGTGGTTCTCCGATCCCTTGCAGTCGGGTGAGGCGCCACCGTGCTCGCTCCTGTTGCGGTGCCCGGAACGGCACTTTGATGGCAGGATTCACTCTGCGCGATGGATCGATGCCCGTCGACTGTCAGGTGCGGGGCACGAGGTAATCACCGGGTGACGGTATGGCGTGTGAGCGGCTTGGTCAGGACTACTTGTAGGGCACGACCACGCTGGAGGTGGCGGTCACCTTGGACCCGACCGGCGGGGTGCCGGTGGCCGTGCCGGTGTTGGTGATCGACCCTCGCTTCACGTCGGCCTGGGTGGTGGTGAAGGTGGCCGTACAGGTCTCGGAGCCCGCGGGGGCGAGCGAGGTGGCGGGGCAGCTGATGGCCGAGAGTCCCACCATGGGGTCGGTGACGGTCACCGGGCTGAGGGCCACATTGCCGGTGTTGGTCACCTTGTAGGAGTAGGTGACGTTGGTGCCGGCGGCCGTGTACTTGGAGATGGAGGCCGATTTGGTCAGGGAGATGGCCGGGGCGGAGCCGAAGTAGGTGCCGGTCGACGTGGCCGTCACCGGGGTTCCCCCACCCGATGGGGTGCCGGTGGCCGTGCCGATGTTGGTGTAGGCACCACTCACCGCGGTGCCGGTGGCCGAACAGGTCGCTGAGGCCCCTGGGGCCAGGGTGGCGATGGTGTTGGAGTGGCTCCCCGGACAGGTGATGGCTGAGGACCGCACCTTGTTGTCGGTGACGGTGACGTTGGTGAGAGTCACCTTGCCGGTGTTAGTCACCGCATAGCTCCAAGTCACGGTCGAGCCCACCGGGATGTCCTGGTCGTTGGTGCCGTTGGTCGTCTTTACGATCCCGATGGCCGGGGTCGGGGCGGCGGCAACGAACGGGACCTTCACCGAGGAGGTGGCGGTCACGTTGGGTCCGGTCGGCGGGGTGCCCGTGGCCGTGCCGGTGTTGGAGATCGAGCCTCCGGTCACGTCGGCCTGGGTGGTGGTGTAGGTGGCCGTACAGGTCTCGGTGGCTCCCGGGGAAAGGGAGTTTGTCGGACAGCTGATCCTCGACAGCCCGGACATGGGGTCGGTGACCGTGACCGGAGAGAGGGTCACGTTGCCGGTGTCGGTCACCTTGTAGGAGTAGGTGACCCTGGTGCCGGCCGCCGAGAAGCTGGAGATGGAGGCCGACTTTGTGATGGCGATCTTCGGGGTCTGGACGGCCGGGATGGTCAGCGAGGAGGAGGCGGCGACCCAGGTCCACGACGGGGCCAGGGCAAAGACCGTGCCGACGTTCTTGATCGAGCGTCGGTCCACGTCGGCCTGGGTGGTGGTGTAGGTGGCCGTGCAGGTCTCGGTGGCCCCAGGGGCCAGGGTGTTTCCCGGACAGGTGATCCTCGACAGCCAGAACATGGGATCGTCAACGTCGATGTGGTTGAGGGTCACATTCCCGGTGTTGGTCACCAGGTAGGAGTAGGTGACCTTGGTGCCCGGGGCCGAGAAGCTCGAGATGTTGGCCGACTTGGCGATGGTCACCTTCGGGGACTGGACGGCCGGGACGCACAAGGTGGCCGAGGCGGTGACCTTCACCCCCGTCGGCGAGGTGGCCTTCACCGTGCCGGTGTTCCTGATCGAGCCGTTGTCCACGTCGGCCTGGGTGGTGGTGTAGGTGGCCGTACAGGTCTGTGAGGCCAATGGGGCCAGGGAGGCGATGACGTTGGTGCCACCCCCGCAGTTGATGGCCGTAAGTCCCTTCATGGGGTCGGTGACGGTGACCGAGTTGAGGGACACATTGCCGGTGTTCTCCACCTTGTAGGAGTAGGTGACCACGGTACCGGCGGCCGAGTAGCTCTTGGCGGAGGCCGTCTTGACGATCCCGATGGCCGGGGCCTGCTTGGCCGGGACGGTGACCGTCGAGGAGGCGGTGACGTTGTGGTTTGCACCCGACGGCGGGGTGCCGGTGGCCGTTCCGGTGTTGGTGATCGAGCCCTTGTCCACGTCGGTCTGGGAGGTGGTGTAGGTGGCCGTGCACGTCTCGGTGGCCGCAGGGGCGAGGGACGCAGACGGGCAGGAGATGCCTGAGAGGCCCACCATGGGGTCGGCAACCGTGACCGAGGTGAGGGTTACGTTGCCGGTGTTGGTCACCTGATAGGAGTAGGTGACCGGTGTGCCGGCGGCCGAGAAGCCGCTGATGGAGGCAGACTTCACGATCCCGATGCTCGGGCTCTGGGTGGCTGGGATGGTCACCTTGTTGGAGGTGGCTGACACATTGGTCCCGACCGGTGGGGTGCCGGTGGCCGTGCCGGTGTTGGAGAGGGAGCCGTTGTCCACGTCGGTCTGGGAGGTGGTGTAGGTGGCCATACAGGTCTGGGAGGCACCGACAGCGAGCGTGGCGATGGTGTCGGTGCCACTCCCGCAGTTGATGGCCGAGAGCCCAACCATCGGGTCGGTGACGGCGACCGAGGTGAGGGCCACGTTGCCGGTGTTGGTCACGGAGTAGGAGTAGGTGACCGCGGTGTTTGGGGCCGAGTAGCCGGTGATGGAGGCCGACTTCACCAGGCCGACGGCCGGGGCCGAGCCGAAGTAGCTGCCGTTCGAGGTGTTCGTCACGTTGGGCCCGGACGGCGGGGTGCCGGTGACCGTGCCCGTGTTGGTGTAGGCGCCGGTGACCGCGGTGCCGGTGGCCGTACAGGTCTGAGAGGTCCCTGGGGCCAGGGAGGCGATGACGTCGGTGCCACTCCCGCAGTTGATGGAGGTGGAGGCCACCTTGTTGTCGGTCACGGTGACATTGGTGAGGGTCACGTTGCCGTTGTCGGTCACCGCATAGCTCCAAGTGACCGGCGAGCCCACAGGGATGTCCTGGCCGTTCGAACCGTTGGTGTTCTTGGTGAGCCCGAGCGAAGGGTTTGCCGCGGGCCCGGGCACCGTCACCGAGGACGGGTTGGAGGTCACCGTCGTGCCCGCTGGGTTCTTGCCGGTGGCGGTGGCGGTGTTGGTCACCGAGCCGGTGTCCACGTCGGCCTGGGTGGTGGGGTAGGAGCCGGTGCAGGTCTCACTGGCACCTGGGGCCAGCGAGGACTGCGGGCAGGTGAGGTTGGCCGGAGCCACCTTGTTGTCGCTCACTGAGATCGACGAGATGGTGGTTGTCCCGGTGTTGTTGACCAGGTAGCTGTAGGGGATGGACTGGGCGGCAGCGCCGTAGCCGGTGGAGGTGGTGGACTTGGTGAGGCTCAGCGACGAGGTGGCCTGACTTGCCGAGACGGTGACCGAGGACGGGCTGGAGGTGACAGACCCGCCCTCGGGGTCAGTGCCCGAGGCGGTGGCGGTGTTGGTCACCGAGCCGGCGTCCACGTCGGCCTGGGTTGTGGTGTAGGTCCCGGTGCAGGTTTCACTGGCACCGGAGGCGAGGGACGAGTCGGGACAGGAGATGTTCGCCGGAGCGATCTTGTTGTCGCTGATCCCGATGGAGGAGATGGTGGTGGTGCCGGTGTTGGTGACCAGGTAGTCGTAGCCGAGGGTCTGGCCGGCGGCGCCGTAGCCGGTGGAGGTGGTGGACTTGGCGAGAGAGATGGATGGGTTGTCGACGGTGAACGTCTGGCACGAGCTCGACACCGGTCCGGTGTCCGAGGTGTCACCGCTGTAGGTGGCCTGGAACCAGTAGTTCCCGGCGGTGGCCGTCCACGGGTTCGAGGCCCCGGGGACCCCGTTGGTCACCGCCACCGACGACCCGAGGGAGGCCACCAGATCGGTGCAGCCGGAGTCCGAGTAGACGGCGTAGGAGACGGTGCCGCCGGCGGTCGGACTGGCTCCGGTCAAGTTGGCCGTGTCGGTCACCGGGGTGTTGACCAGCACCGGGCTCGACGGGCTGAGGGTTTGGGACACCGTGGGTGTGTACTGCGGGGCCGAAGGACCGTAGGTCCAGGTGTCATTGAGGTAACCGGAGCTGTTCCCGCCGCCGAAGAGGACCACGTCCCCGGTGGCCGGGTCGTAGGCCATCGAGGCCACCAAGCGGGCGGGAGGGGAGGTGGCCGGGGACTGCTCGGCCCAGGTGGTCCCGTTCCAGGTCCAGGTGTCGTTGAGTTCGGAATAGGAGCTGTTGTTGCCGCCGAAGAGGACCATGTCCGCGGTGGCCGGGTCGTAGGCCATGGTGGCGTCGTAGCGGGCGGGAGGGGAGGCGGCCGGGGACAGCTCGGACCAGGTGGTGCCGTCCCAGGTCCAGGTGTCGCCCAGGACTCCGGAGTTGTTGAGGGCGCCGAAGAGGACCATGTCCCCGGTGGTCGGGTCATAGGCCATGGAGGCCCCGGCGCGGGCGGGAGGGGAGGCGGCCGGGGACAGCTCGGACCAGGTGGTGCCGTCCCAGGTCCAGGTGTCGTCAAGGAGACCAGAGCTGCCTTGGCCGCCGAAGAGGACCATGTCCGCGGTGGCCGGGTCGTAGGCCATGGAGGCTAAGTCGCGGGCGGGAGGGGAGGTTGTCGGGGACAGCTCGGTCCAGGTGGTGCCGTCCCAGGTCCAGGTGTCATTGACCAGACTGGAGCCGTCGTAGCCGCCGAAGAGGACCATGTTCCCGGTGGCCGGGTCGTAGGCCATGGTGGCCTCGTCGCGGGCGGGAGGGGAGGTTGTCGGGGACAGCTCGGCCCAGGTGGTGCCGTTCCAGGTCCAGGTGTCATCGGTGACACCAGTGCCGGAACTGTTTTCGCCGCCGAAGAGGACCATGTCCCCGGTGGCGGGGTCGTAGGCCATGGAGGCGCCGAAGCGGGCGGAGGGGGAGGTGCCCGGGGACTGTTCGGTCCAGGTGGCGGCGGGAGCGGTGTTGGTCTGTATAACGAGGGTGCTCGACGCGGAGTTCGAAGTGAATGAGCCGTCCGTCACACTCCAGCCGATCGTCCGGCTGGAGTCGCCACCGCCGTCCGTCGGGTCCCCGTTCGAAGGAGTGAAATCGTAGGTGACGCTTTCGAGAGCCGCCTGGTAGTCGACGACGCTGGCGGACCCTGACAGCGTGAGCACGCCCGTGGCTGCGTCGTAGGAGCCGGTGATGCCGTTCTGGTTGGTGAAGTTCAACTCGTCGCCAGAGAGGAAGCCCGAACTGATCGCCACCGTGGCACCAGCGAGGTTCGCGCTCGAGCCGTCCGTTACGGTGAGCCCGGGGTCGAGCGTGACGGCCGAGCCGCCTTGGGTGAAGGTCTTCGATGCCCCAGCGGTGACGACGGGGGGGGAATTAGTGGATAAGTCGAGGCTCCACCCACCGGAAATCGAGCCGGTGCCAGCGCCGGGGACATCTGTGGTCACGTAGAGGCTCCAAGTCCCGTTGGGGTTGGTCCCGCTGGGAAACGCCGAAGCGAGGGTGCCGCTACCCTGCGTAGCAGGTGTCCCGTATGGACCGGCCGGGGCGGGGCTTGGGAACGTGGCGCTGTTGTAATCAGTGGGTTTGTAGCTGCCGGAGCTCAGAGCGGAGCCTTCCGACGCAAAGCCTCCTGCGTCATCACTGAAAGTAAGATCCAGGCCTGATGCACTGGCCGTCCCGCCAGCGCCCGAGAGGAGGATCTCCGATCCGCCCTGGGGCCCGACAAGGAGCACCGAGAGGGCCTGAGGGTCCGGGTAGGAGATCCCCGAGAGGGTCACGCTGAGACTGTTGAGGCTGCCCTGGCCCGAGACGGGAATGGTCGAGGGATACACCGTGGCCGGGGCCGGGTTCGTGCCGGTGGTGCTTGGGTCCTGGAGCCCGATCGCGATGGAATTGGAAAACGTCCCCGAAGCCGACGCCGAGCTAGCCCCGAGGGCGCTCAACCCGACGGTGGACACCGTAGTGATGCCCACCAACATGAGGCCGGTCATGCTGAGCCGCAGTCCTGCTCGTCCCCGACCGGCCGACCAGAATTCCCTACGCATGAGTCAACACCTTCCACTCTTGGGGTGCTGCCCAAACGCCCGCCCGTGGATGGTGGTTTAACATCCGGAGCGGAACTTGGCAATCATTTGCCGAGATCGGCGACCCTCCGTGTTCGGCCGGTGACAGAGCGACCACGGACGCCAGTCTGCCGTCGGCCACCGAGT
>Ga0181523_10004061_pt1 | contig 12899 bp, 8 predicted proteins | sample PEATcosm2014_Bin_43_FD_119752 | JGI IMG/M metagenome (GOLD analysis project Ga0181523, IMG submission 119752) | Peatland microbial communities from MTU Mesocosm Facility, Houghton, MI, USA - PEATcosm2014_Bin05_30_metaG | ecosystem: Environmental > Terrestrial > Soil > Wetlands > Peat | place... | reverse complement strand
TTGAGGTCGGTGTCGGCGTTGCGGTCAAAGTCGCAGTTGGCGTCGCGGTGATCGTCGCGGTCGCCGTAGCGGTTGGCGGCACCACCGTCGCAGTGGCCGTCGCGGTTGCCGTCTTAGTTGCGGTTGCGGTCAAGGTCGCGGTGGCGGTTGGCGTTGCGGTCAAGGTAGCCGTCGCCGTCGCAGTTGCGGTTGCCGTCTTCGTCGGCGTTGCGGTGGCCGTCGCAGTCGCAGTCGGCGTCGCGCATCCATACCCGCTCACGTCCAAGCCGCGTTGGACAGAGAACGCATACGAGGTGCCCGATCCCGCTCCTTGCAGGTAAAAGGTGGACGTTCCCTGTGGGGTGGTGCACGAGGTCGTGATCGTCAGCGTCACAGAGCCACTGCAGTTGCTGGTGCTGGTGTTGCTCGGACTCCACGACACAGTCACGCCAGTCGGCGGGGTCCATGCGGTGCCCGCGGTGCCCGGGTCCCCAGCCGTCCCCGCTGGGTTAACAAGGCTATAAGTGACGGCGTTGGCGGAGGTCGTACAAGTGGCCGTATAGGTTGCTCCGGTGGTTGCGCCTGTGCCTCCAGCCAGAATCGTGGTGGGCGACTGCGCGGTCAGCGCGACGCCAGTCACGTGGTCGGTGAAGCGATCCTGCGCGGTCAGGCCCGAGGTCTGCCCGGTCGCCGTCATCACAAACGTCACGCCACCGTCGGTATCGCTAATAGAGAAGTTACTGGAGTCGGTGAACGACCCGGCGGAATCCGCAGTCTCATTGAGTTGGGTGCTTTCGTTATTCGACTGATTGATCTCGACGACGACTGTCTCGCCAGGCGCCCATCCGGTTCCATAAATCGTCACGTCCGAGCCCGGCGGATAGTCGGGCTTATCGGTGCGGATGGTCGGATAGGAAAACGTCGCGGCCTGCGTGAGCGGGTTGCCCGAGCTGTCCAGTCCTCCGCTTATCAGCAACTGCCCGACCGCGGGTACGGCAAAGAAATTTGCCGCGAATTCATCCGCCGCAGTGCTCATCGCCCCGTTGGCTGGCCCGTTGGCGACGAAGGCATTGACAATCGGATCGTAAACTTCGCTCGTGGCGACCGGCGCGCCCGCGTTGGTGCCGCCCGCGATGAACACCTTGCCGTTGTAGGGCAGCGTCACGCCCACATGGCCGCTGCGCGCGGTGATCATCTGCGCGGTGAGCGTGGTGAAAGTATCGGTCGCTATACTGAACTCCTCGGCCGAATCCAGGGCGTTGCCGTTGGCATCCTGACCGCCTTCGATCAGCACGTCGCCATTGAGATCGAGCAGCATCGATGCGCTGGCCAGGGTGCGCGCCGTGTTAAGGCTTCCGGTCTCGGAGACGGTGGCGGTGACCGGATTGTAAATCTCGGCGCTGGCAAGCGGCCCGGAAGAATCCGCGCCGCCGGCAATCAGGATGGTGCCGTCGGCAAGCAGCGTCGCGGTATGATCCTGCCGCGCGTTGCGCAAACTGGCGGCAGCCAGCGAAAATGTTTGCGAGCTCGGATTGTAGATCTCGAGGCTGGCGAGCTGCCCCGATGCGCCGCTTCCGCCGGCGATCAGGACGGTGCCGTCGTTGAGCAGCGTGGCAGTGTGATGGCTGCGCGCGGTATTCAGCGAAGGCAGCGCGGTGAATGAATTCAGCGTTGGATTGTAGAGTTCAGCCGCGGCGAGCGGGTTTCCTGAACTGTCAGCGCCGCCCGCAAGCAGGACGGTGTTGTCGTTCAGAACGGTTGCCGTCAGACCGGAGGCGGCGGTTGGAAGGCCGATCGGCACCGCGGTGAAGGTATTGGCCGACAGGCTGTAAATTTCAGCGCTCGTGAGCACGCCAGAGCTGCCGGTGCCGCCGGCGATCAGCGCCCCGCCGTTGGGAAGCATCGCGGTGGCGTGATTGGCGCGCGCGGTGTTGAGACTGCCGGAAACCGACCACACGCCGGGCGCCTCCGCCGATATTGGAAGCGCCAGCACGAGGACGACGAGCAGAGACTTCAGGACAATACGGCCAATGCGGCCCGCAGGTCCGCGGCGCCTTTGATCGATAGATTTCATATCTTCCCCTTCCCTTTTCCGCTCGATCCCAGAAGGGCGGACTCTCACAAAGCCCGAATAGTCTTGCGGTGTCTCTTCGCCCCTCTGCCCAAAGTGTCACTGGACATCGGCAATTAAGACGGAATTATCGCAAAATATCCACTATGAGTAAATAGGAGATAAGATAAGCTAAAGAAATAGCTGAAATGATTAAAAATTATCTGAAACTTACAAAAACTTCTCTGAAGATTACGGATAGTTATCTAAACAGACAGTTAGCCAAAATCAACAAGGTGTTGATCCGTTTGGATACAGTCAGACGGCAAGGCCGACTTTGAGGCGATCTTCTTGTAAGGAGGCGGTCGGGGGCGCGGCGCCCCCCTCGCTCAGCCATCGGAGATGGCCGGCGTTCATCGAGGCCGCTAGTCCCGATCGTTCCCCTTGCCGCTCAAATTAACCACCTGCGGACTATTGGCGGCGTCGTCCTGGAGCGGCAAGTTGCCGGTTCGCTTCCCCATGGCGGTCGGCGCGAAGGTGACGCTTACGGCGCATGTGGTGTGCGCTGCGAGGCTGGCGCCGCAGGTATTGGTTTGCGCAAAGTCGCCGGTAACCAACATCCCGGTAAATTTCACCGCCACCCCGCCGTGGTTGGTTACTTTGAAAGTCCTGGCTGAACTGGTGGTGCCAAGTCTGTGGTCCCCGAAATTCAACTCCGCATGCGAGATTGACAACGCGCCGGGCGTGGACGTCGCAGTGGGCGTCGCGGAAGCCGTCGGTGTTGCGGTCCGAGTCGTAGTCGCCGTTGCAGTCCGAGTTGCAGTCGCCGTTGCGGTTGAGGTTGGCGCTGGCGTCGGGGACCCGGTGGGCGTCGCGGAAGCCGTCGGTGTTGCGGTCCGAGTCGCAGTCGCGGTGGCAGTCCGAGTCGCAGTCGCCGTTGCGGTTGAGGTTGGCGCTGGCGTCGGGGACCCGGTGGGAGTCGCGGTGGCCGACGGCGACGGCGTCGCGCTTGGAATGGGCGTTGGCCCCGGCGGGGAATCGCTGATGAGCAAAACATGCGCCTGATAAGGCTGGTATGTGGCGGAGAAGCTCGTGCTGGTATCCGGCGCAGTGCTGACTCCGGTGTCGTAGTCGATAATGCTGGCCGCCGGCTGCGCAAGCGTGAACTCGGCGGTCACGGGCGACGCGGTGTAGTTGTACGAGAACAGGTAGCGGGTTCCGCCGCTCCCGAGCTTGGTCTTGGTGAACACGGTGCCCGCCTCGGAGTTCTCGGTGATCACCGGGGCGTCGGGGCTGAGCAGCTCTGGCTCAAGCGATTTGATCTCGGTGGTCACGTTGATCAGCTCCTGGTAAAGCGCCGCGTGCTCGACCGGATCTTTCACTTCATTGAGCCCGCGCAGGCCGTATTCCCAGTAAAAGAGTCCGTTCGCACCCTCGACGATAGCCATCCAGCTCATGTCGTGGAGTTGCTGCTGGGTCGGCCATGCGGATTCCAAATCCAATTGAAAAAACTGGATGACGGTCCACACCGGGCGCGAGCCGTAGCCAGCCTGGTACGCTGCGCGAGTGCGATCCGCAACTTCGGCGAGATCGTTGCCGGTGAGGGCAGCAAGCGGATAGGCATCGACGCCCAGAACATCGACGGTGTCCTTCCAGGCCGGGAGAGCGAGCGGGGTGTTGAGGACAGCCAGGTTGAAGCCCGAGGGATCGGCCGCCTTGATCAGCCCATACTGGGTGAACGTTTCCGGTTGCCGGCTGAGCGCGGGCTCGTCGCCAACGTAGTATCCCACCACGCTGGTGTCGGAAGAAAATGCCGCCGCGTAATCGGAAATCAGCGTGTCCTGATTCTCGGTTCCAAACTCCTTGGCGGGGCCGGCCGGCCAGGCTGCGAGGCCCGTATAGAAGGCGGCCACGTCGGGCAGAAACGCAATTCCGAACTGCTTCATCGCAGTGGTGTATGCGATAATCGCCGGCGTCTTCGCGTTGGTAATGTAGTAGTTGATAATCATGTTGACCGGCGCCTGCGCGATCGCGGCAAGCCGCGGCACGTAGTAAGCCGAACTGTCCGAATAATCGGTCGTGTCGTAAATTCCGAGCACGAAATGAGGGTTGCCGTCGATGAAATGCGCAAGGTTGGCGGGGTCGATCCACGCCTTCATGCCCGCGCGCAGCGATGCGCCGAGCTTCACGATGGCGTAGGGGCTTTGCGCCATCAGAACGTTGCCGCTGGAATCCTCGAGTATTCCCGCAACCTGGTAAACCCCAAGCGGCAAGGATGTCATGTCGAGGGTGCTCGTGAACTGAGCCGACTCGGGAGTGACGGTCTGGCTGGCGACAATATTGCCGCTGGCGTCCGTCGCGTTGATTACGACTTGCAGGCTCGACAGCGCGGTCCCGGCAGGCGGAGTGACGGTCAGTTCCACGCTTGCGACCTGGCTTTGATCGGAAAACATCATTCCGCGGTAGTTCGGGTACAGCAGAAACATCTGTAGTTCCGGCGGTATCTCCTGCTGCAGCGACATGTTTGCAAACCAGGCGCTTCCGGTCGGCACTGCGCCGTAGGTCTGAAGGCGAACAGACGAGTTCACCCCTGAGGGGACGGTCAGATGCTGCAGAGTCGTGGTGGTCCAGTCGGTGGTGCCGTTCATAGCGGGCGAACGGCCATAGCCGAACAGATCGAAATCCGCGCCGTCGACGGACTTTGAGCCGACAAGATCTTCAGTCATGAGCTCGCCGCTGAGCGTGTACTCCTGCCCACTGATGACCGCGAGCGAATTCTTCGCGATCGGAGCGAAGCTGTTGCAAGTCGCGAGTTGGCTCAACTCCAGGCTGGCGGCGCCGTTGGGCGCCACAGTGGTGGGATCGAGACTGAAGCAGGGGCTCGAAAATGTCCAACCGGTTGTACCTTGCGAGAAGTCACCGTTCACCAGCAGATTAGACCCCAACGACCAGCCGACTTCCGGAGCGGTCAAGCCGCCGTCGACAACTGTCTGAGCAAAGGCGGGAGATCCGCGTATCAGCGAAAGAGTATACAATAGTAATACCAAAACAGAGCATTTAGCTAATGACCTAGTAGCTAATGATGTAATAGATAATGATGTATAGTATCGGTATCGATGCGACATAATCGTTGCCTTCGCTTGAGTTGATGTGCGCTTCACAATCACTCAAAGAGCAACTTCCCTGCCGCTGGAGGTCTGTCAGCCGTCGATACTCATTGATGTTCCAGGGTGGAGCACTCTGTCGCGTAACCGCACACGATCTTCGCGCCCATGACGCATTTGATTTGGCGAACGAGCCAGCCGGGGTTCTCCGCTGTATCGAGCGGTTGGTGTTCGAGCGTCGATGGAGCCCAAAGAGGCTCCGTGGCGCAAAGTTGAGATGAGATCCGGCATGGGATTGGCGGTACTGTCCGAAACTGGACAGTACCGAATTGGCCCCAGTGCCAGCTTGCCTAAGATTCGAGGGATCGCGTCCTAGCTATGCCGGTACGGCATTCACATGGCATAGTGGCGGAGCACAGTTTTTCTATGGAGAGCGAATCGTCACAATGCCCCCCGAACCGGTAAACCGGGCGGCGCCATCGGATGAGGCGTCTGCACCGGAGATGAACGCCGCGGACGCGAGCGATGGCCACCGGGAAGCCGCTCACAAACTCAGGGAGGCGCTACTCAAGACATTCTTCACCGGTCTTTCATGGACCGCAGCGGCGCGCGGACTGACCTCCGTTGGCACTGCCGCGCGCTACATCCTCTTCGTGCGGTTGCTCAAACCCTTTGACTTCGGCGTGATCGCCAGTGCGACCTTGGTCTGCACGGCGCTGAGTGCGGTAAGCGATCCGCGCATGGGACAGGCGCTCATCCAGCAGGAGGATCGGATCGATCCGTATCTTGACACTCTTTTCACGACCTATCTCGTGCGCAGCCTGATTATCGGATTGATGCTGGTTGTGTTCGCGCGTCCGCTGGGAAACTTTTTCCATTTGGGCGAGGCCTACACTGTTTTCTGGGCTATCGTTCCACTGCCCATCCTGCAATCGATTCAGAGTCCGCGGCTTGTTTCTCTTTATCGGCGTCTCGATTTCCATTTCGTGACCATCATGAACGTTTCGGAGGTTGCGGCGAGTTTGATATTCGGCCTTATGGCCGTGCTGTACTGGCGCGACTGGCGCGGTCTGGTGTTCTCGTTGCTCGCCGGCGCAGTGGTGCGGGATATTTTGACCTACTGGCTATTTCCGCATTGGCCGCGGCTGAGCTTCAGCATGGCCCACGCGAAGACCATGCTGTCGTTCGGATTGTGGTTCAGCTTCGGCATGCTGTGCGAATTCGTTGCCAAGCAACTCGACAATCTGACCGTCGGCCATCTGCTCGGACCCGGCGCGCTGGGTAACTACCAAATGGCCTTTCGCGCAGGCGAGATGCCGGTCGCGGAATTTACGATGTCCGCATCCCTGGTGACGTTTCCGATGGTGGCGCGACTGCGCAACGATCGCCGCGCAAGAGTGCGCCTATACTGGTCCGTGGTAGGGGTGGTGGCTGCGGTCGGGCTGGCATACGCCGCATTCATATTCGCCTTTGGCAATCAGGTCGTTCTCCGGTTGTTCGGACCAGCCTGGATTCACGCGGTGAACCCGCTCAAGGTCCTGTGCATCTACGGGATCCTGCAGGGGATCCTGGTGGTCGGGCGAAGCTTTCTCAACGGGCTGGGAAAACCGGAACGATACGTCATCGCGGCAGCCACTCGCGCAGCGGTTCTGGCGATCGCGATCTATCCATTGACGGCGTGGCATGGGCCCGTCGGCGCCGCGGCCGCGGGCGTAATATCTATTTTGGTCGCGCTGCCGATAATGGCCTATCTGCTGCAGCAGACGGATTAGGCCGGTGAGATGAGTTCCCCCAGTACCGCGACGGCGCCATCGCCAATCATGCAATCGGGACGGCCGCTGGTCAGCATCGTAATCACCAACTACAACTACGGCCGCTATTTGCGCGCCGCAATTGACAGCGGGCTTGCACAGACTTATCCGCAGGTCGAAGTAATCGTGGTTGACGACGGCTCAACCGACGGATCGCGCGAAATAATCGAAGCATACGGGAAGCGCGTCATCCCGATAATCAAGGTCAACGGCGGGCACGGCTCGGCGCTCAACGCCGGGTTGGCGGCGAGCCGCGGCGAGATCGTGATGTTCCTGGATGCCGACGATGAATTGACTGCGCAAGCCGCCGCGCGGGTGGTAGAGGCATGGCGCCCCGGCGTCGCCAAGGCGCAGTTTCAGCTCGAGATGGTCGATGATCGCGGCAAGCCGATCGGCCTGCGCGTGCCTCCGTTCAACGGCTTCATACCCAACGGCGATATCCGCGATCGAATCGTGCGCTTTGGCGAATACCCGTCCTCGCCTTCGAGCGGCAATGCATATGCTCGCGCGGCGCTGACCCGGCTGATGCCACTGGACGAAGCGACCTGGTTTGCCGCCGCGGAGAAGCCGCTGGTCTTCCTGACGCCATTCTTTGGCGACGTGGTGTCGATTTGCGCGCCGCTCGGCCGCTATCGCATTCATGAAGACAACGACTCGCGTCTCAAAGGTCGCCATCTCGAAGCCCTTCATCGGCGATTGAGCGCGGTGTTTTTCGTTCCGGAAACGATTTGCGCCGTCGCGGCGGCCAAGGGGATCGAGCTGGATCCCCGCGTCCTGGGTTCAACCTCGCGGCGGATCAAGCTGCGAATGGCTTCAATCCGCCTTGATCCGAAGACTCACCCAATCGCGGGCGACACCCGGCTTAAGTTGCTCGTCAAGGGAATCCGAGCGTCGATCCGAGAGCCCGATTTGGCTGTCAAAGTGCGGGCATCGCAGCTGATCTGGTTCGTCGTGATGGCGGTCGGGCCGATGTCGGTGGTCTCGCGTTTGGCCGCGCCCGGACGATAGGCGCCGCGAACCTATTCGCTCTGTCGGGGTGAACCGTTCGTCGCCGCCTGCGCAGCGCCCGGCTTTATCAGGTAGGCAGCCCGATCGTGGAACTGGCGAAGCCTTGGGACCGAGTTCGGCGTCGCGATAGCCGCAACAAATTCGTTCACCGCACGCGCACATCCGTCCCAGTTGTAATAGTCATCGACAATTACTATTCCGCCCGGCGCGACATGCGGATACAGATTCTCCAGGCAGACGCGGGTGGAATCGTACCAATCGCCGTCGAGGCGCAGAACTGCGATCTCGCAAGGAGGAGTGAACCCCGGAGTCGTTTCATTGAACCATCCCTTGACGAGCGAAACTGAAGGTGCGCCGGAAAGCTTCATTGCTGCCGCAGCTTCTTGTTCAGCGGCGGTGCAGTTGTTGTAGTAAGTCGGCGACTTGGTATTGCTTTGCCACGCGGTCGCCGCCGCACCGTCGAGATCTTCGCGCGCGGGCGGCAATCCCTCGAAGCTGTCGAACAGAAAGTAGTGCCGATCGGGACCGAGCACCTCGGACATCCCGGCGCTCATTCCCCCGCGCCACACCCCGCACTCCACCACGCACCCGGAAATCTTTCTGAACTCGAAGCAGAGTTCCAGGTTGTTGACGTACTTGGCCTCGTGAATCATCGTGTAGGAGTGGTACTTGCGATAGATGTCTCGAAAGCCCGCGCGAAGGCGGCGCCTTTCCAGATTGGCCGAGATGACTGCGGGTTTGGGCAGCAGATTCGAGAGACTCATTTTCCGCGATGGTATATGATCGCGCCGTTGTTTGCTAATCGTCAGACAGAATAGAGGCGGGAACTGATGCGCAAAAGCCTGGCACACTATTACGCCGAAGATATGTATGAACCCGACCGCACTCTTGGGTCGGCTGGAGTCGTCGTGCCGATGGTGGTGGCGCTGACTCATCCGTCGAGCGTGCTGGACGTCGGTTGCGGCCGCGGCGCATGGCTGAGCGAATTCAAGGCGCAGGGGATAGCGAAAATCGTCGGACTTGACGGCGACTACGTCAAGCCATCGACGCTGCTGATTCCCACCGATTGCTTTCGTCCCACCGATCTGAGCGGCAAATTCGAGATTCCGCCGGGTCGATTCGACTTGGCCATGTGCCTGGAGGTTGCGGAGCATCTGCCCGCACCCAATTCGCGGCACTTGGTGCGGCTGCTGACCTCGGCGGCGCCGCAAGTTCTGTTCTCCGCAGCGCCTCCCGGTCAGGAGGGCGAAGGACATATCAACTGCCAGCCCCTGTCCTACTGGCGGAAGATTTTTGAAGAGTTCGGATTCAGGATGCTCGATCCATTCCGGCCGAAACTTCGCGACAATCGGCAGGTGGAATGGTGGTATCGCCAAAACCTGGTTCTGTTTGTGTCGCCTGACGCGATCGCCGGCAATCCGGCGCTGGCGGACTGTCCCGAGGTCGAGCAGGGGCTTGAGTCTGAATGGGTCCACAGGTGGGTGGCTGATGCGCAAGCGGAAGGGCCTGCCAAGCGCGCGAGAAGGCTGACTCGACGGGTGCTGCGGCGCGCCTCCAAGGCATTGCGGCCCAAATCCTGAAGAGGATTCTCCGGCTCCTGAAGAGCCCCGGCCATTCCATCCCGATCAACGCCAATTTTAAGCGGTAGAGTACCATGCCAACGGTGGAGCAAAACTTGATTTTGTGGGGCAAGCCGGACGGCTGGAAGGACGACGGCGACAAGTGGTCGGTAAAATGGGGCGGAACAGATCTGGAGTGGTGGGCTTCGATCTTCCCGCGCATTCGGAGCTTCATACCTGCGTCCACGATTCTTGAAATTGCGCCCGGCTTCGGCCGCTGGACACAGTTCCTCAAGGGATTTTGCGAGCAGCTCGTCGCCGTTGACGTCTCCCCGGCCTGCATCGAGAGGTGCAAGGAACGGTTCGCGTCGGACCCGCACGTGCGATGCTACGTGAATGACGGCAAGTCGCTGGCGATGGTGGAGGACAGGAGCGTTGACTTCGCGTTCAGCTTCGATTCGCTGGTGCATGTCGAGGTGGACGTAATCGCTGCGTATCTGAATCAACTCGGCAAGAAATTAAAGCCTGGCGGGTTCGCCTTCTTCCATCACTCGAATCTCGAGTCGTACCGCAGGTCCATTTGGCTGCCCAAGGCGATTGGCCGGCTCCAGCCGATTGGCGCCGACGCCGCCAAGCCGGCGCCGATGTCGCGGAGTCTATGGCTGCGACGGCGGCTGCAATCGAAGCTGACGGATTGGGGCCTCGTCAACACGTTCGACAACCGCGCCGAATCGATGAGCGCCAGAATATTCCGGGAATCATGCGACGCTGCCGGACTCGATTGCAGGTCGCAGGAACTAGTCAATTGGAACCACGGTCCATCGTTGATCGACTGCTTTTCCGTGGTGACGCCGCGCGACCGGAATACACGCAAGCCATCGCGGCTGCTCAAAAATCCTCATTTCATGGATGAAGCGGAACGGGCGCGCCGCATCGCGGAGTTTTACTCCGGTGGGTCGCGAGATTAGGTCAGCGTGCGGCGCGCGCGCGCGCCGGCTCGGATTGGTCTGCCTCGCCGGACGGCGCCTTACCGGGCTGGGTTAGCGGCTGCCGGCCGGTTCCGAAAAATTCGCCCCACCAGTAGTCCTGCTGCGGAACCTTGAATTCCCCCATTGCGCTCAGCTTGCGCCCGACCAGCCAGATGAGCGTGTCTCCCTTGGGCCGCTCAAGAAATCGTCCCTCTGGCGTAGAGTACCGCTGATAAACGACCTCGAACCCGTTCAGAGTCAGCGCGAGGCCGAGTCCCTTGGGATCAAACGTATGGAAGCCGTGACCGACGTATCCGCTGACCGGAGTGCAGAGCACATAATGGCCGCCGGGAGCGACCATGCGCATGCAGTTTTCGATGCATTGGCGGGTGTCGAAAACGTGCTCCAAACAGCCGATGTCGATGAACATGGCATAACGATTGTGAAGCTCCGCAGCGACCGGCTGATTCATATCGAGCCGGAGGTTCGCGCGGCTGTCGTACCAATCAAGGATGTCGACGGTTTGCACGCCGCGCTTACGGAGCAGCGCACCCAAGTCTGGCTGATCGAATTCGGCGGAAACTGTCCAAGGCAGATTGTGCAGCAGCCAATGGTGCAGCTTTATCAGCTTTTCGCGAATCGACAGTTTTGACCACGGCTTGCGAAAGACATCGGGGATTCTAATTTTGGTGACGCCCCAAGACAGGACCGGGTCGCCGACCACTTCGGGTAGCGCCAGGATTTCCTCGTAGATACGAATGTGTTGCGCAATTATGGGCATGATATCGCAGTCGGCAGCTTACGCCCGAGGTCGTCAGAATCCCATCGGTGCGAGCCGGGCGATTGCGGCCTGAGACCGTCCCCTGGGCCTCGCCTATCGAAACACCCGGTAGGGGACTGCGGCCGGTTATCAGACGTCTTCAGTCTCAGCGCGGCTTATTGATTGGGCGCCAGTTCGACGCGGCGGTTCTGGGCTCGGCCCTCAGCCGTGTCGTTGGTGGCGACGAAGTCATTCTTGCCGTACCCGTGCGGAATCAACTGGCTCGACGGAATCCCGGACTTCACCAGGTAATCCACCACGGCGACCGCACGTCGATCGGACAGCTTCAAGTTGTATTCCTCGCTGCCGATCGCGTCGCAGTAGCCGTTGACGTTTACCGACACGTTGGGGCTGGCCTTAAGCGTTGAAGCGTCTTCATCCAGAACGGCTGCATCACCGGGCCGGATCGTCGACTTGTTGAAGTCGAAATGGATACCACGCAGCACCAGCCTCTCCTTGATCGGAGGAGTAGAAGCAGGAGGATAAGCCGGAGACACCAGAGGCGATGGAAATGGCTGATCGACCACCTTGAGAATCATCGGCTTCGACCAATAGCTCTGTTCCAGCACCAAATGCGCGGTTCCCGGGGTCTCCTTACGGAAGTAGAACACCTCCGAGGTGTATCTCCGCGAGGCTCGCCAATTCGTCGGGCGGCGCTCGTCAGGCCCCGCTATCAATTTCAGGCCCCCGCCCCAATTGCGGGCCACATACCAGTAGTTGTCGTTGTAGGTCTTCATTGGAAGCGTCACGACCAGTTGTTCCCCGACCGGAAGCACAACTGTCTGTCCCGTATCCTGGAGATTAAGATACAGGGCAACCCGGCGCGGCATGTGCGCTGGGCGCGCCGCCGCCAGAGAAGCAGGCGCAGCGGATAAGAATCCGGCAACTATCGCGAAACACGCGAACAGGCACGACTGACGGAGTGATCGTTTGATCATAGTTGCGCGAAGCCCCATGAGCAGCACTCCTACCATACGGGCGACCCGGGGAAAAGGTGCGAAATCAATGGCATCAGGAAAAACCACGGTAGCAGAGCCCGCGGCTGCTACGGCGACGACAGTCCGCCGCAACCGCTAGTTGGCGCCCTTGCGCCGCAATACTGCCGGAACGGTTCGCAGCAATATCTCGAGGTCTTTGCCGATTGACTGGTCGCGGATGTATTCGAGGTCCAATTCGACCCGCTTCTCGTATTCCGCGATCTCGCTGCGGCCGCTGACCTGCCAATGGCCGGTCATCCCTGGCTTGGCAGACATGAAGAGCATCGCTGAATCGCCGTAATGAACCGCTTCAGGGGGCACGATCGGGCGCGGCCCGACCAGGCTCATTTCACCGATCAAGACATTGAACAGTTGCGGCAGCTCATCGAGGCTGGTGGCGCGCAGGAATCCTCCGAGCGTAGCCAGGCGCGGATCTTCGCCCTTGGGAAGCTTGAAATTGTTTTCCAGGTATTTGGCGTGCAGCGACGGCGAGTCCTTCAGGATTTGCTCCGCGTCGGTGCGCATGGTGCGGAATTTAAAGAGGGTAAAGGGTTTGCCGTCGAGACCCAGGCGCTTCTGGCGGAAAAACGCGGGGCCCGACGAGGTCAATTTTACCGCGACCG
>Ga0181523_10004060_pt1 | contig 12902 bp, 9 predicted proteins | sample PEATcosm2014_Bin_43_FD_119752 | JGI IMG/M metagenome (GOLD analysis project Ga0181523, IMG submission 119752) | Peatland microbial communities from MTU Mesocosm Facility, Houghton, MI, USA - PEATcosm2014_Bin05_30_metaG | ecosystem: Environmental > Terrestrial > Soil > Wetlands > Peat | place... | reverse complement strand
CATCGAAACGACCGTTGCGACCATAAGCGCCAGCCCGACCATTGCCAGGACGAGCGATACCGTGTTCTCGTCGTAGGAGCCGTATGGAATCGCGCGCGCGTGAACTATTTTCGTGTCGCGAGGTGGAACCATCGTAAAATGCCGGTATTTCGCGGCTAATTTCGGTTCCATTTGCTTCGACCTCCAATCCAAAGGGCGTGAAAAGTCGGCGCACAGCAGGCGTGCTATTCGATCTCACAATGAGGACGATGCTAGCTCGCGCCAGCGCAGGTGATCGCGACAAGGCGCAGACGCTGCGGGGCGAAGCCGGGTCGTCCAGCCCCGGGCGGCTCTCCGGATCTCAGCGAATTTGCCGGGAAGCGAGTTGCGACCTAAGGATGTCGCTCATCAGGAACATATCCGTGAGCAGGGCGCGGAGGTGGACGGAGGCGTTCAGATTGTCGACTAGTTGCGAGCTGATGGAGGGCTGGGCAAGCACCAGATCGATAGCTGCCATCGAGTTTCGCGCGTCGCGATCGATCACGGCGAAGAATGCGTTATACTTTTCGGCCGGCTCGAGGCGTTCGTCTTTCACAACCTTCGAACATCCTTCGGCCAGTGCCGCTATAGCAGTTGCAGCGCGCTGCAGAAATCCGCGAATCTGCGCGCCCGACTTGCTGCCCTGATCGCTCGGATGTCCTTGCGCGGCATAGGCCAACATGAATTCGTAGCACTCTTCGAAGGTGCTGCACTGCTCAAAGATCTCGGCTGACATTTCTTAGTCCTCGCTCTTCGATTCCATAAACTCCGGCGCCGCATCCGACGGACGAACAACCCACCGCTTGGGGTCGTGCTCCTCCAGATAAAACTCGCGGCTCATCCAGCCGAAGATCATCGACTTCGTGATCGGGCGCTTCTCGGGGCGAATCCCGAAATAGATGTGCACCATGATCAACGCGATCAGTCCTACTCCGGCCAGCCCATGCAGCACGTAGATGAAGCCCCAGGTCACATCGCCGAAGATATATGGGTTGCGGGGAAAAAAGATCGTGCGCACGCGAAACATCATGAATACGCCAGTCGCGATCGCGGACAAACCAGTTACCATGATGGCGCCATGGTAGAGCTTGTTCTCGAGTGGGTACTTGGCGAACTTCCTGGGCGGCGGCGCCGGCCGCCCGTGAAACCGCAGAACTCTCTGGTAAGCGTCGGTCATGTCGATTCTGTCGGGCCAAATCGACCAGAAGTCCAGCCAGAACGAAGCATGGAAGATGTGAAAAAGAATCGAGGCGGTCAGCACGGTGCCCGCGATCCAGTGGTATGTCACCCAGTTAAATTGGACGCCTACCCTGGGAAGGAAGGCAGTGAACAGCAGCGCCAGCATCGAGGCTGCCATGATCCAGTGGAACATCCGCGCGACCCGCGAATGTCGGGGCACGCGTGCTGGTATCTCGAATGGGATTGGATGACTTTCTGGCGCGAACTGTCGCGGCTTGGCGAAGTACCTCAGATAGCTGGCATGAACTATGAAGAACGCGAGTCCCGCGATCACCGCCACCCATATCAGGAACCATGCGATGTGAATCGGAACTCTAAGTCCCCAGGGGTCGATAGCCCATTGCAGGAAACTCATGTCGCTTGCTCCACTCCGCCGATCGAGCGCTTTACCAGGTTTCTCATCAGCGGAATCTTGTAGGCATTGAATTGGAGCGGAACCGCGCCTTGCACGGCCAGTTCACCGGCCATTTCACCGGTGGCAGCGTTCGGCGGCATACCGCGTACTGCGCTTTCGACATCCTTCAGGCGCAGCGGACGAGCGGCGGCAGCGTTCACCGCGATGCGGATCCGGTCGATCCTGCCGTTGGATAGCGTCATTGCAGAGGCAACATTCAGCAGCGGAAAATCCCATACGTTCCGGTCGCGTACTTTTTCAAAATAGAACTTCGCGCCGGCCCACGTGGAGGGAATTCGAATAGCCGTCAGCAGATCCCCAGGCTCCAGGATGTGCAGTCGCGTGATGTCGATGTCGGGACCGATGAAATATTCTTCGGCATCCACGACGCGTTGCCCTTTGGGCGTGCTGATTACGAATTTCGAGTCGAGCGCGATCAGGGCTGGGGCGGTGTCGGAGGGATTTACTGCGACGCATCGATCCGCGTGCAGAATCGCGTGCTCACGATTGCGGCCCTCGGGCGTGTCGGCATAGCAGATGTTTCCGCCGGCGCGGTAGCAGGGCCAGCCTGCGCGGTAGTACCAGCATCGAGCATCCTGCGACACGTTGCCGCCGATCGTGCCCTGGTTGCGGATCTGCGGCGAAGCTACCAGCTCCGCGGCCTGAGCGAGCAGCGAGTACTTATCCCGAATGACGGGATGCTGCGCGATTTCGGTGAGTGTGGTCATCGCGCCGATCTCGATACCGTCGCTGGTGGTGCGGATACCGCGAAGCTCTTCGATTCCGCTTAGATCGACCACAGTCTTCGGTCGCTTGATACGATCTTTGAGCCAGTCGAAGCTGTCGAGACCTCCGGCCAGCACCCAGGCATCGCTGCCGTTCTGTTCGAGCAGCCTCTGTGCCTCGGCAATGGAGTCTGGCTGAAGCAGCTCGAACGCCGGCATCACGTCTCGAATTACAGCCATAACTGTCTCCTATTAGATGTAAGCCATCAGCGGATGCTGCATCGGCCGCCCGGCTTCGAGCGAGGTCAGAATGGTGTCGAGGTTGACCGGTGCGCGCCGAAAGATTTCGTCTCCGAGCGCATCCGACAGTGCATTCAAGATGGAGGCGCATCCTCCGCCAACAGGCGGCTCACCGACGCCTCGCGCGCCCACGGGAGTTTCCGGGTCGGGAATATCCAGCGCGCCCCACTGCATGTTCACCGGCACGTCGAGAATGGTTGGCGGTTTGTTCTGGTAGAACCGCGTCGAAAGCATCGCGCCGTAGTGGGGATCGTATACCCACTTCTGACCTATCGCATGGCCCATCCCGAGGACTGAGCGGCCAAGCACCTGGCCGCCGAGCGAGCGTGGATGTATCACCGAGCCGACGTCGGCGTACGCGAGGAAATCGACGATGTCATATTTGCCGGTTTCGACGTCGACCTCGACCTCGGCGAAGCTCGCGACATAGGAGAACGTTTGGCCGTCGCGCGGGTAGTTATCCTTGGCAGCAGCGACCAGACCTTGGCCTGCGACGGCCGCCACGGACGCCTTGGTCAATTTGTGCAGGTCAGGCGAAGATTCGTGGCCATCGTAGATACCGCCGAGTTGAATTGCGCGTTGAGCCGCCTGCGCTAGACTCATGCCCCGGCCATCGCCCTTGCGGAAGACGCGCTCGTTGGCGACCTCGTAGTCCTCTGGTCTGCCGCCGAGACTCTTCGCCGCGATCTCCTGCAGCTTCTTCCTGGCGTCCATCGCGGTTGCGTACGCGGCCCGCGTCATCGCGTGCGTCGTCTGGCTGCCGCCGGACACGCAGGTGAACGGAAGGTTGTTGGCAGTATTGCCCCAAACGACATCGCACTTTTCCCATGGCACGCCGAGAACTTCCGCACCTGCACGATGCACATCGATAACCGATTCAGTTCCCAGGTTGCCGATGCCGGACTGGAAGGTGACGCGGCCGTCCGGCTTTATAACGAGGAGCCCATCGAAGCCTATCGTGCCGCCGACGAAGCAACTCAGCGAGACGCCAACGCCGCGCACTTTTGAGCCGCTCCGCTTCGGCGTGCGAGCGACTCTCTCCTGCCATTTGAACTGCTCCGCGCCACGATCGAGGGCTTGCTTGAGAAATGAGCTGGTTGCATGCAGTCGCGTTCCATTTACGGGTGCTCCGAACGGCGCCTTGCCGTCAGGACAGTTGATGCGCCGGATGGCCACCTGGTCCAGCCCGAGCCTGCGCGCGGCTTTCGCGATGATCGGTTCGATAATGATGATGCCCTGCAAGCCTCCCGGTGAACTCTGCGCGCTGCGGGGCGGAGTGTTAGTCAGGATCGTGGCACCGCGCCAGCGCATGGCTTGCGGCTGATACAAGAGTGAAACGATACGGCCGGATGTGGGGACGTCGCCTTGTGCGTCGTAGGGACCGTTGTTGGAAATAACGAACATGTCGAGGGCGACGATCCTTCCCTCCTTGGAGAAACCAACCTTCATCCGGCCCATCAGACTGGGACGCGCGCGGCCGATGAAGGTCTCTTCCTCGCGGCTGATGCGCATCATCACAGGTGCGTTTGCCTTCTTTGATAGAAGCGCAGGGATGACCAACGACACGCCGGCCGTGATTTTGCTGCCGAAGCCGCCTCCGGTGTATTCGCTGATCAGCACGACTTTGCCGCGGTCGATATTCAGCCATCTTGCGATGGCCGGTACTGTTTGCGCAGTGCTCTGCGTGCCCGTGTACATGTAGACCTTGCCGTTCTGCCAGTAGGCCATGGCGCTGCGCGTTTCGAGCGTCTGATGACTCGTGTCAGGAGTGACAAACGTTTCGTCAAGGACCAGCGCCGCACTCTCGAAACTCGCGCCGAGGTCGCCATAAGACCATTGGTCGGGAGTCTTGCCCATCGGCAACTGACCATCCTTGGCGTTTGCGAAATCCTCCTCGGTCCACTTGAGTTCCCCGATAGATGGCGGAGGACTTGGTGGCGCTCCGGGTGCGGGCGTTGGAGGCATTATCCAGATGTTCCCGTCCGTTCTTGGATTCGGCCCGCCCGGCCGCAGCGTCTCGAGCGGATCGATCGCGAACGGCAGCGGCTCGAGATCAATCTGGATCCTCTCGATCGCATCGGCGGCCGTGAGTTCGTCAACCGCGGCGACGGCGAGGATCGGCTCGCCCTGGTACACCGGCTCCATCGTGAGCCCGCGTTCGCTTTTCGGATTGGCTTTGATCACGGTGCCATTGTCGGTGAGGCTGTCGGCCGGCGGCGGGAGATCATCCGCAGTAAGAATTGCTCTCACACCCGGCATCGAGAGAGCCGCGCGCGCATCGATGTGCCTCACGCGCGCATGCGGCATCGGGCTCAGAAGCAACTTGCAGAACAGCATGCCGTCCGCGTGATAATCCTCGGCGTACTTTGCCTGTCCCGTGACCTTCGCGTACAGGTCGGGAGTTTCGTAATCTTTGCCGATCAGCTTGCGCCCGATTCCGTACTCGCGCGCGGGCTGGGCGGGGTTCGGGCCATCTTTTTCAGACATGGCTGACTTTCCTCATATTTTCTGCGCCGCGCATCAGCGCGGTGAGGATCTTGTCGTAGTCCTGGCATCGGCACAGGTTGCCCGAGAGGCCTTGCGCCAGCTCAAACCGGGTAGGGTTAGGATTCGACTTCAGAAAGCCTACCGACGCCATAATGAACCCGGGCATGCAGAACGCGCACTGAAACCCTTGCTCGTCGACGACGCCCTGTTGTACCGGGTGCAGTGTTCCGTCGGCGTGCGCCAGCCCTTCGATCGTCAAAATTTTCCGGCCACGCACTGTGTGAGTGAGCACTGAGCATGCGTAGTGCGGCACGTCGTCGATCAGGACGGTGCAGGAGCCACATTCGGCCCGGTCGCAGCCCAATTTTGTGCCGGTTAGGCCCAGTTTATGGCGCAACGTCCATGCGAGCGTCTCCTGCTTCATAACGTCGGCGCGCCGATTCTGCCCATTGACGTTGATCGTAAGCAGCCGTGAACCTGCTACACCGGATTGAGCCAGCACAGTGGAGGCACGGAATAGGTAGCCTGCCGAGGAGACGGCCGCGCCGCCGACGATAACCCCTTTGATAAAATCGCGCCTTGAGATCGCCCCTGGAGTGCTTCCGATCGTTTTTGGGTCGAGAATGTCGCTCATCTTAGAGGTACCTCCTGTGGCGTGGAGGAAGGCATATTGCATCAATATCCCATTCGAATATGAGCATCGGCAATTTGGTCGCCTCTGAGTTTCAGCAGGGTCTTAACGAGAAAGGCGTGAGAAGTGACGGCACAAAGTCAGGAGCGGCGGCACAATCGGACCGGGTCTGCCGTAGTCGGCGCAGGTGGTGGGGTTTAAGGAGACGCAGTCCTCCGGAAATTGCCTGTGGCTACCAAAAACTCGGAATACGTAGGAAAGTGTAGAGCTTTTCAGATCGCAGCCCGTCTTATTCGACAGCAATTCTCGCACCCACTCGAATTCAGGTTCACATGCAATTTTAAGTAGCGATAGGTGTTCGCGCCGGCGTCGGCGTGACCGCGGTGCGAGGCGCGCGGTCTCAATTCTTGAGCCGATGAAGCTGCGTTCGAGGGTTGTCCGCCACACTGCAATGGTCCGATCGATTTGATGGAGCTGCTTTTGGCGCGTTTGAACCGCTGTCCTGGTTCGCATCTATCAACCCAGCTTCCTCCGAGCTTGACACACCAGAGGGTGGCTGCCGTATGCTCTTGCGCAAAGACAGAGTCGAGTTCGCAAATCGGGTACGCATCTTCTGATACCGGATCCCAACAAGGATAACTCTATGGACCGAGATCTCGAAGACGTGAGGGTTTTGTTGCCACTCGGACCTGCGATCAAGGTTCTAATGGTCTGGCCGCGCTTTCCCGCCTCCTTTTGGAGCCTTGGGGAGGTGATGGAAATCGTCCCGGAGCGCTCCCTTGTCCCCCCGCTCGGGCTCATCACAGTGGCGGCGCTTTGTCCCAAACAATGGGAAATCCGTCTAGTTGACCTCGCATTTGAAGAGTTGCGCGATGAGGACCTCCTCTGGGCCAACCTTGTGATGGTCAGTGCGATGGAGGTCCAGCGCGAAGAGGTGCGGCAAATACTCGAACGCGCTTCCAAGCTGAGTCGGCGAACCATGATCGGAGGCCCTTATGCCAGCAGCGAACCCGAGGTATTACTGCCGCTAGCCGACCATGTGGTCGTGGGTGAGCCGGACGAGATCTTCCAGGAAATTGCCACAGATCTGGAGGCCGGCCGAGCCCGCAGGCTGTACCGTGTTACGGAAAAGCCCGATGTCAGGCGCACCCCGGTACCGCGTTTCGATCTGTTGGCACTAAAGAAATACAGTTCCATGTCGGTGCAATTTTCGCGAGGCTGCCCGTTCACCTGTGAGTTTTGCGACATCATCACACTCTACGGACGCCGTCCGCGGACGAAGTCCCCAGCGCAATTGATTGGAGAACTCGACGCGCTTCTGCAGCTCGGCTGGCGGAAAGAAGTATTCGTTGTCGACGACAATTTTATCGGAAATCACAAAGCGGCTTTGGAACTCGCTATGGAGTTGGAACGGTGGCAGCGCCGCAACCGGTATCCGTTCGCGTTCTTCACAGAAGCTTCAATCGATCTTGCTTCGCGGTCGGAACTGTTGGACGCGATGGTCAGAGCAAATTTCTGCCGTGTGTTCATTGGGATCGAAACGCCGTCTGCGGAGTCGCTAAAGGAAACAAAAAAATTCCAGAATCTCCGTCGCGATCCATTGGATTGCATACGCTTTATTCAACAGCACGGGCTTTGGGTGATGGGTGGCTTCATCGTCGGTTTTGATCACGACCCACCGGATATTTTTGACCGACAGATTGAGTTTATAGAGCGTGCCGCTATCCCTTGGGCAATGGCCGGTGTGCTACAGGCACCGCCTACCACTCCGTTATATGAACGTATGAAAAGTGAGGGGCGACTCGTTCAAGCCAGCCCCGAACCCACCAACTTTAGCCCTCCGAATTTCCGGACGGTGCTACCCCTATCCGAACTGCTCGGCGGCACCAAGCGGATGATGCTTACGCTGTACGACCCGCGTCGCTTCTACCAACGTGTGTTCGATTCCCTGGAACGCTGGCAGGTTCAACCGGAACAGCAAGCTACCGCGCATTCCTTGCTGTACCTGTTGAGGGTGATGTTCAAATCTGTTTGGAGGCAAGGCGTGCTGTCCGGCTATCGCCGGGCTTACTGGCACTTTTTGGGACGGCTCATGGTGCGCTGGGGATTGAACCCGCGGAAGAGGCGGCTTGGGTTCGAACTTGCGCTTTCCGGGCACCACTTCATCCGCTATGCGCGGCAAGTCGCCGAGATTCTGGAAGCTGAAAACTGTCAGGCAATTCAGTTCAAGAGTTCCGGATTTGTGCCCCAAACCGATGGACAAGTACCGAATCTGGTGCGGATCGACAGCGTGCCGGAACAATCGTAGCCAGTACCGGTATCCACATGTAAGGCGTCCGCGTCGAAGTGCTTCCCCATCTTTCCGTTGCGGCGATAGGTCTTGGGGAAATTCATTCGCCTCGCGATCTGATCTATATGCTGAACACGATTCGGCACGCAGTCGGAAGATAGCTGTCCGCCGTCCTGTTAGTTCCCAAGCCACGAAGCTCTCAGATCCAGCGTCCTTAAGCTGAACGCACGTTCATCGGTGGCAGAACCCCGGGGTTTGCCCCCCTTTTCGAGTCGGCGCCGGGCAGGTGTCTCGTGTGCTAGCCTCGTTCTTTTTTCAGATTACTTTCGTTGCTTCTTGCCGATACGTCGCGTCGAAAGCATGATCGATCAACTTCAGCGCTTGGTCGGTTGCTGGCCCGTCCCACGCAAATTCTTCCTGCCCTGCCACGAACACCCGGAGATATATCTTGCCCTTCCGATATAACTCGACACGATCAAGGGTCTTGGTTTCTAGGATTTGCTTGAGTGTTTCCGGCATGGAAGGTGAAGTGGCTTACTTTGGTTTGAGCCGCCGATCTTCGGTCGTGTACGGATTTGCGTTCCGCCAAATCACGTACGTCAATTACAGCCGTGGCTATTTGCTGTCTTATAACAATCTTTGCCAACTAGGTTACTCTTCGCTTTTTCTCCTGCGCTCGTCTGCGTCGTGGTGACTCCATTCTGATTCTTCGCTGACTTCCAAGTGTTGCCGTTCTTGGCGTTATATCAATTTGCTCGGCGGCTCGCGGAACCTAATGCGATTACTGAACGGGTCTATCACGTTCATAACCATACCCCAAGCAAGCTCTTCGCTACCGGGCTTCATGTAAACGTAGTCCTTCCGGACCAGCTCGCTTAGATACTCGCGTACTCCGAGGCAATTCTGTGCAGAGTATAGGGAAGAACGGATGGCGGCGAGGGCAACTGAGACCCAACCCCACGCGGGCCCCAAATGGCCTAGTTCGCGGGCAATTCCTGGGTAAAACTGCGTAAAACCGAGAGCGTGCTGGACTGGCTGCGTGCCGCGAAACGAGCAATGCGTGTGTCATGGGGCAGCAAATCGTGCGCGTCGAGGAGGACCACATATGAGCTTGGATGCCGAGCTGAAGGTCGCAAAATATCGAGAGAAACGATCATGAAGCGGCGGGCACCGGCTATCGGCCGCGAGGCGCTCCCCGCGGAAATTGCGAGCCTGTCGAAGCTGGGTATTGATGAACTCCGCGAGCGCTGGAAAGCCACGTTCGGAAAGGCGCCGTCGCGCGATATCAGCCGGTCGTTCCTGACGCGTGCGATCGCATATCGCCTCCAGGAAAAAGCCTTCGGCGGACTCAAGCCCTCGACGCAGCGCCTGCTGGCAGAGTTCGCCCATGACGGCGCTAACGGGCCATCTTTGGCTGCGGCACCGTCTCGCATCATGCAGCCCGGCGCGGTGCTGGTGCGTGAATGGCGCGGTATCAGCCATCAGGTAAGCGTTCTCGAAAAGGGATTTTCTTTCCGGGGCAAACGTTACCGTTCGCTCTCGGAAGTCGCACGCGAGATCACCGGAACTCGATGGTCGGGTCCCTTGTTCTTCGGCCTCAAGCGATCGCAAGAGGAGAGCCGCGATTGAGCACGCTAAGCCGCGAACACGACGCTGCGCAATTTACACTCGCAAAAGCTCAGAGGAGGGCCTTGAACAGGACTTCAACTCGCTGCACGCGCAGCGCGAAGCGTGCGAGGCGTTTATCAAAAGTCAGACGGGTGAGGGCTGGCGGCTCGTCAAAACCGCCTACGATGACGGCGGCCTTTCGGGCGGCACAATGGAGCGCCCCGCCCTTCAGCACCTGCTGGAAGATATCCGGCGGAGACTCGTCGACGTGGTGGTCGTGTACAAAGTCGATCGCCTGACCCGCTCGCTCGCTGACTTCGCCAAGATGGTCGAGGTGTTCGACGCGCACGGCGTTTCGTTTGTTGCGGTCACCCAGCAATTCAACACGACAACCTCGATGGGCCGACTTACGCTCAACGTCCTGCTGTCATTCGCGCAATTCGAGCGTGAGGTAACGGGCGAGCGGATTCGTGACAAGATCGCCGCCTCCAAGCGCAAGGGAATGTGGATGGGCGGCACGGTTCCGCTGGGCTACGACATCCGCGATCGCCGACTGGTGGTAAATCGAGCCGAAGCCACGACGGTGAAACGCATCTATGAGCGATATCTCGAACTCGGTTCCGTCCGGCTCCTGAGAGGCGATTTGGAGCGCCGCAGGATCGTCTCCAAAGTCCGGGTGTCGAAAAACGGCGTGCGATCGGGAGGCCGGCAATTTTCGCGCGGAGCTCTCTACCAGATGCTGTCGAACCCGATTTACCTCGGCGAAATCCGTCGCAAGAAGGAACGCCATCCAGGGCAACACGAGCCGATAGTGAGCCGCGAGCTGTGGGAGAAGGTCCAGCGACGCTTGCGCGATCAGGCCGCCACGCATCGCGAACGCCCGACCAAGGCGCCGTCTAGCCCGCTTGCAGGCAAAGTGTTCGACGAAAACGGCGAGCCCCTGTATGTGCAAGGCGCGGTAAAAGGCGCGCGCCATTATCGCTACTATGTCTCTCGAGAGCTGGTGAGGGGCTCCGCAGAATATACTGACCGCGGATGGCGCCTAGCCGCGCCGGAGCTTGAGCGGGCTGTTAATGCCGGGGTTCGACAGATTCTCGGCGATCGAGCGGCAATCGCCGGGGCTATCGAAGAGTTCAACATCGATGCGAGCCGATTGCCTTCGATATTCAAGGCCGCCGAAGCCTGGATTCAAAGCCTACGGTCCGAAGCGGAAGCCGCGTCAGCACTGATCCGGCTGATCGAACGCGTTCGGCTCAAGCAGGACGGCATCGACGTTTCAATCAAATTGCCGATCCGATCCGATGAAGGGCGTGGTGCCGCGACTCCGAACGAACTTGCGCTAGCTCGATTCGTCCCGATGCGGATGAAGCGGCGCGGCGTTGAGATGCGGCTGATCATTGATGGTGACGCCACATCAACGGCCCGCGTTGATCTACCGCTGCTCGACGCGACCGCCCGTGCGTATCGATGGTCCAACGATCTGTTGGCGGGTCGGGCGCGATCGATCGCCGAGATCGCCAGGCGAGAACATCTTACGGCCCGTCACGTGCGGCGCGTGATGCGGCTGGCGTTTCTGGCGCCCAGGATCGTCGAGGCGATTGTCGAAGGCCGCCAGCCTGCGGACCTCAGCACCATCGCGATGACCCAGAGAATCGAACTGCCCCCGCTCTGGAGCGCGCAGCAGCAAGCTCTGGAACCCGGATAGACTCACGCGGGCGTAGTTGCTTGCGTCAGGCGTTCTTCCCGAGGACGCGGGTTCGCAGATGGACATGCCAAAATCGCGAACAGAGAATTTTGATCGATTTTTGCCGTCAGCCGCAGCCGTTGGCATTCTCCGGGTCCACGACCGCGCGTGAATCGCGCCCCACGCGCCGATTTTATCGCTTCTCCAAAAAGTAGGTAAACAATACAGACTGATTGGCGGATGACACAGTCTGATACGAACGCCTCTCCGCGGCCCAAAATTCCCTGTTATCGGGAAAAATACAGGGAATTCGACTAATTCGGAGGCCACAGGCATCCCGATCAGGCCGATTTGACAGGGGTTTCACGCGAATTCCCTAAAGGTACGAACAGGGAACTTTAAATGCCGTAACAGGGAAATATTTTGGCGCGAACAGGGAAAGTGTCAGCGGTATCAGGGATCGCTTAAACTTGGCGGACCATAGGTCGGCTGCCCGCACCTTTTTGCACACCCTATATTGATTCGTTTCTAGTCGGCGAGCTATAAGATCTCCAAGAACGTCCGAGACCGGTCCGCGAGAATTTTGCCCGCGTCCGTGTCTCGGGCGTTTTTGTTTAGGAGGTGGATAAGGTGGCAAGCGGAAATCATCTGACAGCGAAGCGTCCTGACCCAAGCCCACGGGCGTCAATCACATACCGGTTAATCGACGACCTAAAGCTGGATCCGAAAAATCCCCGGGTCCACAGTCCCCGTCAGGTCCGTCAAATCGCGAGCAGCATCGAAACATTTGGTTTCAATGTCCCGGTGCTAATAGACGCATTTGACAAAATTATCGCCGGACATGGCCGAGTCATGGCGTGCCGTAAGCTGGGGTGGCAAGAAGTGCCCACCATTCGCCTGGATCATCTGACGGAGGCTCAGGCGCGAGCATTCATGATTGCCGACAACCGGCTCACCGAGAACTCCGAATGGAACGACCAATTGCTGGCCACCGAACTCAGAGATCTGGACGCCCTCGACCTCGACTTCAGTCTTGAGGTCACGGGCTTCGAGATCGGCGAGATCGATTTGCGCATAGAGCAGCTCTCTTCGGCAACCGATGATGACGATGACCGAGCCGACCGCCTTCCAGAAACCAGCCAGGGACGTGCGGTCACACGCCCGGGCGATCTGTGGACCCTGAACGAGCACCGGGTCCTTTGCGGCAACGCTCTGGAGCAAACCGCCTTAGCGACTCTGATGGGAAGCCGGCGGGCGCAGACGGTGTTCATCGATCCGCCTTACAACATGCGGATCGCCGGGAATGTCAGCGGCTTGGGCGCGACTCACCACAGAGAGTTCCAAATGGCCTCGGGGGAGATGAGCGAAGATGAGTTCCAGCAGTTTCTGACCAAAGCGTTCTCATTGCTGGCACGGTTCAGCGCACCGCAAGGCCTTCACTATGTTTGCATGGACAGGCGGCATGCAGCCGCGGTGCTCGCGGCCGGACGCGAGATCTACGACAACCTGGTGAATGTGTGCGTGTG
>Ga0181523_10004059_pt1 | contig 12902 bp, 5 predicted proteins | sample PEATcosm2014_Bin_43_FD_119752 | JGI IMG/M metagenome (GOLD analysis project Ga0181523, IMG submission 119752) | Peatland microbial communities from MTU Mesocosm Facility, Houghton, MI, USA - PEATcosm2014_Bin05_30_metaG | ecosystem: Environmental > Terrestrial > Soil > Wetlands > Peat | place... | reverse complement strand
TGAAGTTTTCCGTGTCATCTTTGTCAGCAACCATCAGCGCATTCGCCGTCCACGGACCATTCGTCGACTCGCCTTCATACGTCGCGATTTTTCCCACCACGGTCGTGGCTTCGTCCACCGTGCTCACCGGCAAGCGCCCGGTGGCGATAGTCGGCGTGCCCGAGTCGTTGAAATCCGAAAACCAGTCGTCCGACCCCGTCATCAGGCTGCTCGCGGCCACCATGCGCGTCGGAACCAAGTCCAGGTATCCGAAGCCTAAATAATTCCGCGGATCGAGCGACGCCCGCCCGTTCAGCAGCAGATAGGCCGGCGGCTTCTTCCAGTTCTGTTTCGCCGTCTGCAGGAACCACCGGATCGCAAACGGTGTGCGCTCGCCGAAATTGAACTCGTCATACAGATCGTTGATCGGAATCACCGCGGAGGTTTTCCCCTCCGCCTGGTGTGCCCGCACCAGCGGCGTCAGCGCTTCCGCGAACGGCCCATACGTCACCATGGCAATGTCGGCGCCGGTCTGCGCGCTATGCCAATGCGAGGGATGGTTCGGCCACACGCCGCCAGCGTAAGCAATCTGATCGGCAGCGACCGCCAGCAGCGTATGCGTCCCCGAAGCCGAACGATTCGTGGAACTAAACGGCACCTGCACCGCAACCTCATACTGTCCGCTCATCGAAATCACCTGTGGCGTCAACTCGACCGGCCGATTCGGGTCCGTAATATCGAGCACCGCAGGCGCGCTGGTGAAACCACTCACCATGAGCTCGTCCCCTGCCCGCCCCGTGAACTTCAGCTGATCGGAATCCGCCACATACACGTGCGGATAGGTGATGCGGATGTAGTCGACCAGGCTGGTATCATAGTCCCCGTTTTGCGCGGTCAGCGTAACCGTGTTGCTCCCGGCTTGAAGCAGTCCGGGCGGAATATTCACGCTCAAACTCCCTTGCTCCTGGCCCGTGAAAACCACGTCTCCCAGCGGAGTTCCGTTGAGCACAACCGACACGTCGTGTGGGAAGGCCGTGATCACGCCCTGCAGCACCACTTCCAGCCGCGCGGTTTGCGCGGAAGTCGCGCTCAGGTGCGGCGTCTCCAGCACCTGCTCCACTGGCGTGGGCGAGACCAGGGCGCCGAAGAAGTTTTGCCCGGTCGTGGTCAGCAGCGCCGAAAAATAAATCGTGTGCTGCTGCAGTTCCACCGTCGCTGAATAACTCGCCGGCGGCTGGTTCGATCCCGACGACACCGGCAACTGCCGAATGCGGGCGCCGTGTCCTTCGCCCGCCGCCAGCCAGTAGACTCGAGTGCCTGAGAAAACTGTATCGATCCCCGTGCCATAAAAATTGATCGCTGCCTGCGGCCCAAACCCGCCCGGCCCCACCGTCGCGCCCGTAATCTGCATCGGCTGCTCGATCGCCTCCGCATACAAATGCAGCAACGCCGGATCAACCTGCGGGTCGAGCCCCGCCTTCACCAGATCCGGCTGCGCCACGCGATACCAGCCTTCGTGCCGTACATGAATCTTGACTGCCGGGTGCGCTGCCAGTTCAAACTGTTTTTGCATCTGAATCGGAGTTGGCGCAGCAGCAGCCGCCGGCCAGGTCTCAACCATATGACTTTGCTGGCTGCCCGGCGTTGCCGGCACCGCCTGGTTCATCTGGCTCAACATCCGCGTCTCCGACGCAGTCGCGTCGCTTTCGGCCGCTCCTGACGCCGATACAGGCGACACCGAAACCGGACCATGCATCGTGCGCGTGCCGTTCACGTCCACATCCTCCAGCCAGTAAGCATCTCCGGCCACGGTCGCCGCAGCATCGATCCACGCATAACTTCTGCCTGCGTGCTTGGGCTGCGCTCCGCTCATTAGCAGCGCCGAACCCGCAATCAGGGAAGCATTCATGCGCACCCGATTCCCGTTCTGCTCGCGGTACACATTGAACCCCAGGTTGTGCGCCTCTCCGCCAGTCTTCCACGTCAACACGACTCGACTCGCGCCGTTCTTGTCGATGCCGGAGTGCGCCGAGAACGATTGCAGCGTGATCCTGGTCGGCGCCGTGATCGTCTCCGTCTGCGTCGACGTGTTGTTCGCCTGGGTCGGATCCGTCTGGTCTGCCGTGACGGTCGCAGTGTTCGAAACGATCCCCGACGCGCCCGGAACCGTCAAAATCGAAAGCGTCGCCGTCGTCGAATTCGCCATCGTGCCTAGCAGGCACGTCACCGTTCCACCCGCCTCTGAACACGAACCCTGCGTCGTGTTGGCGGATAGATACGTCACCACCGAGGGCAGAGTGTCGGCCACCGTCACATTCGTCGCGGACGTCGTCGCGCTGTTATTCGTCACGGTCAGGGTGTACGTGAGCAGGGTTCCTTCCGTCACCGGATTCGGAGTCCCCGTTTTCACAATCGACATATCCACGCTGTTGGCCGTGCCCACAACAACAGTCGCGCTGGCGGTATTGCTCGTGATGCTGGGAACAATGTTGGTCGCCGAAGCCGTGGCCGTATCGGTAATGTTCGTTCCCGAAGGCGTTACGGAATTTACCTGCAGTACCAGGCTGAAGTTTGCCGTGTTTGGCGTCCCAACCCCCAGAGTCCCGCCGTCGGTGCAGGTAATCGTGACCCCGCCCCCCGGCGCAGACGCAGTCCCGCAAGTCCATCCCCCGGGCGGCGTCATCGACACAAACGTCGTGTTCGGCGGCGTGGTCTGCGTAAACGTCATCCCGGCCGTCGCCACCGCCGGGCCATTATTCGTGACGCTCTGGGTATAAGTGATGTTGCTTCCCGCCGCCACGGGGTTGGGAGAAGCCGTATTCGTCACGACTAGATCCGCTTGCGTCGCAAGGGCCACCACGTCGGCCGCTGTAGCACCGTTGTTCGCCGAGTTCGGATCGAGGGTCGCCGAACCCACCGTGACTGTGTCGTTCACCGGCGTCCCGGCCGCGGTTCCCGCAGTCACCGTCAACACCACCGGGAAACTCGCAGTCCCCGGGGCGAAGCTTGGATTCGTGCAATTGATCGTGCCCGGGTTTCCAACCGTCGGCGTCGTGCAAGACCACCCGCTCGGAATCGGTGCTAGAGAGAAGAAGGTCGTATTGGGCGGAGTGGTTTCGGTAAAGGTCGCGCTCGCGGCCGCGCTCGGCCCTCCGTTCGTCACCACCTGCGTATAAGAAATGTTGTTGCCCGCGATCACCGGAACCGGGCTCGCGCTGTTCGTAACCGAAAGATCCGCAGATCCCGCCACCTGAACGTTGACCGTTGCGCTGTTGTTGCCGCCGTTCGGATCGCCGGTCGTAGAGGAAACCGAATCCGTCTGCGTAATGGTACTTCCGTTCGCCACCGTCCCAGCCACTGTCACGATGAACGTAAAGGTCGCCGTCGTGTTGGCCGCCATCGCCGCCGTGTCCGTACAGGAAAGCGCTCCGCACGTCCATCCCGCAGGCCCATTCAACGAGACAGCCGTCGTATTCGCAGGCAGCGTTTCCGTGAACACGGGAGCGTTCGCCGCCACCGGACCGTTGTTGGTCACGCTCTGCGTATAAGTAATGTTATTGCCCGCAGTCACCGGATTCGGGCTCCCCGCATTGGTCACGCTCAAGTCCGCCTGCGTGCCCGAAGCTACCGCGATATTCACCGTCGCCGAGTTGTCCGCGGGATTCGAATCGTGCGTCGCCGAAGCTCCCGTATCAGTGTCCGAAATAATTGTTCCCGCCGTCGCTCCCGCGGCCACGGTGTAAACGGCTGTGATCGTTCCCGTCGATCCTGGTGGAACGCTGGGATTCGTGCAACTCACCGGCCCGGTATTCGGACAAGTCCACGTACCTCCGCCCATGGTCACAACGCCCACCGAGAAAAACGTCGTGTTCGCCGGAGTGCCTTCCGTAAATGTCGCTGTGGTGCAGTTGCTCGGCCCGTGGTTGTACACCGTCTGTACGTACGTGATCTTCGCGCCCGCCGTCACCGGACTCGGACTTCCGCTGTTGGTCACCGTCAGGTCGCACACGGTGCTCACGTTGGTCGTGACCGAAGCCGTGGCCGTGGCAACCGCGTTCGTCGCCGTCACCTGCGAAGGCGCCGTTATCGTGGCCGCCGTCACACTCGACGGAACATTCAGCACCACCACAATGTTCGCCGTATCTCCGACCGCAAAACTAGGATCGTTGCAGGTGACAGTTCCCGTGCCGCCAACCGCCGGGGACGTGCACGTCCACCCCGCCGGCGCGATCACCGATTGGTACGTCGTGTTGGCCGGCGTCGCCTCGGTGAAACTCGCCGCCGTGGCGGCCGCCGGACCAAGGTTCGTCACCGTCTCGGTGTACGTGATGTCGTTCCCCGCGATCACCGTTCCCGGCGCGCCCGCGGCATTCAGCACTAGGTCAGCCTGGGCTGCCCCGGCCACTATGTCATTCGCTACCGCGGAATTAGGTCCGTACGACTGGTTCGTTCCCGTCACCGTCGCCGTATCCACAATCGGCGTCGCGTTCGGCGTTCCGGCCTTCACCAGGTAGACGACCTTGAACGTTCCCGAAACACCTGCGCCCACGCTCGCCGTGGCCCCACACGGAGTCCCCGGGAATCCTGCGCAAGTCCATCCCGCCGGAGGAGTCACGGAAACGAACGTCAAATCCGCAGCCACCGTCGCCGTCTCGCTGAACGTGGCGCCCGTAACCGCCGTCGTTCCCGTATTCGTCACCACCTGTGTATAAGTGATGTCAGTCCCGGCCTGCACCGGAACCGGCAATCCCACATTCGTCACCGACAGGTTCGCTCCCGTCGCGCCCACCAGCGTGCTGACCGAAGCCGTATTGTTCGCCGAATTCGGATCCAGCGCCGAAGATCCCACCGACACCGTCTCGCCGATCACCGTCCCGTTCGCCGTCCCGGCAGTCACGTTCGTCACCAGCGTGAACGTCCCCGAACTCACTGCCCCCATATTGGCGTTCGAACAAACCACGTTGCCAGTTGCTCCCGCCTTGGTGTTCAGGCAACTCCATCCCGCGGGCGCGGCAAACGACACCAGCGTGGTATTCGCAGGAATCGTAGTCACCACGGTGGCGTTATCCGCCGCGCTCGGTCCGCTGTTAGTGACTACCTGCGTATAAGTAATGTTGGCCTCGGCGGCGACGGTCGGGCTGGGCGAGCCCGCGTCCGTCACGCTCATGTCGGCGCTCGATATCACGCTGGCCGTGTCGGTGGCCGTGTCGTTCAGCAGGTTCGCTTCGCCCCCACCCCCAACTACTGCCGTATTCGTCACCGTCGCCGGAGCCGATTGCAGCACGTTCGCATTCAGCGTGATCGCCGGATAAGCCGCCCCCGCCGCGAGCGCGTTCGTATCCACGCAGCTCACCGTCTGCCCCGAAACCGAGCACGTCCATCCCGTACCCGTCGCACTCGTCGGAGTCAGGCCAATCGGTAGCGTGTCGTTGACGGTGACCACACCGCTGGTCCCGCCTAATGTGCTCACGTTCGACGCCGTGATGGTGTAGCTCGCCGTCGATCCCCGCGTAAAGCTCCCCACGTGGCTCTTGGTGATAGTCAAATCCGGAACGCACACCGCCGACGACTGCAGCCCGGTCACCTGCGACAGCGTCGCGTTGGTCGCGCTCGTCCCTGCCCCGCCCGGCGTCGCTCCGTAAGGTACGCCAGGTGTCAGCGTTGTCCCATTCCCTCCACCGGTCACGCTGATGCTGGCGGCCGCGCCCGACACCAGAACCACTCCGCCCGCGCCGCCTCCACCCGGGCCGTGACGATCCGCCAACCTGTAAGTGTCTGAGTCCCAGGCATCACCGCCCCGGCCGCCGTTGGCTTGCAGGGTCAGCCCGCTCTCTCCGCCGTTCGCCGCCAGCACTACGATCGTTCCGCCCGCTCCCCCGCCTCCACCCGCATCATTCGCGGTCCCGTTGTAAGCGGCCATCCCGTTCGCCGTCAGGGTTCCCGTGCCGGTCAGGCTGTCAGCACGAATAAAGATGATGCCGCCGCCCGCCGCTCCGCCGCTGGCCAGACTGTCTCCGGGACTATTGTTCCGTGTTCCTGCCCCGCCTCCACCGCCCATCGCAACGCGGTCAATCGTTGCCGGAAACAGCGATCCACCTTCTCCACCTGTACTGAGATTGGAGTTCCACGAGTCGCCGCCAAATCCGCCAGGTCCGCCATTCCCCCCGCCACCGCCACCCGCGTTATCGTCGTTCGCACCCGGATCCGCATCCGTGCCCCCGCCACCGGCGTTGCCCGGCGCCCCGCGCGCCATGCTGCCATCGGTCCCAGCGGTGCCGCTGGGATAATTACTCGTAGTCTGCAGGTAGCTGTTATTAAACTCGACCCACTCCGGCGTACCGGCCACGCCTTCGCCCTTGGCAGCATCGGTGCCAGCTGCGGCAGCGCCTGCATACGTTGCCGGCGACACGTGCCAATAGTCCGCGTTCGATCCCGCTGCACCCGTCAACTGCATTCCAGCCCCACCGCGGAATCCTTGTCCATCGACGACAACCGATCCCCCATTCAGATTCAGTTGTCCCGCAATATCCAACGCCATGATCCCGCCGGTGCTTCCGTTCCACGGAGTCGCTACCAGCGCGCCCAGCGAGGCTGACAAATATTGCGGCACCAGCACCACCTGATACGTGCTGAGTCCCTTGGTCGCCGAAGCTGCGGCCGCCGTGTATGCGAACACCAGTCCGCCGCCCGGCCCGGCTCCCTTGATGGGCACCACCCCTCCAGCAATCGGCCCCGTCGCGGTTACGAATTCATAATTGCCGGCGTTATTGATCGTGGTAAATCCCGTGCCTGTATACCCGTTTCCGTAAGCCACCGTGTTGGAATCGTTGATGCTGGCATCCTGCATCTGGATCACCAGCAACTCGGTGCCGTTGGTAATCGTTCCGGCCGCCCCGGTCGCGGTCCCCACCGAAATCGACGTTGCCCCCTTCGCCGCGCTCGCCGTTCCCGGATAGTACGTGTTCACCGCCCCATTCAGCGTTCCACCCGCGCTCAGAGCCGTCGTGGAACAGACCACGCTGACCACCGGAGCCAGCGCCACATAGGTATTGTTGCCGGTGTTCGGATCGGGAGGCGTTCCAGAGTCGGCCAGCGACGCCGTGTTCGCGTAAAACCCAGCCGTCAGAGTGGACACCGTCACCTTAACCGTCGCCACCGCTCCGTTTGCAAAAGGAGTCGGTAGGGTGCAGGTGATCGGCCCGGTTCCCGTGCAAGTGGTCAACGCGCTCGGCGTCGCCGAAACGTACGTGGCTCCCGCCGTCAGCGTGTCGGTCAGCACAACATTGTTCGCCGGCGACGGGCCGTTGTTGGTCACCGTGATCGTGTACGTGGAGTCCTGCCCTAACGGCACCGCGCTGACGCTGGTCGTCACGCCAATATCCGCTGAACTCGGATTGATCCCCACTCCCCCCAGCGACCAGTTCGAGGTCCCGCTGAACGTCTCCGACATCGGCACGCTCGGCGCGCCCGATCGCGTGCTGCCCCACCCACTCACATCCGGAGGAGAGGTCGCGCCGCTCGCCAAATTCCATTGCTGCGCTTGCGTGCCCAGACCCACCGTAATCGTCTGGTCCCCACCGGTGGCTAACGTGTCCATCACCATTCCGTTGACTACGCCAGGGATGTCCAATTGTGAGTAGCCGCCCGCCGCGCCATCCCCCGAAACGAACGTCCCTAACGGCTTGGTCTGGTCCACCCCAGTAAACGTTGTCGCCCCCGCGACCACGCCCACGGTCTGCCCCGCCGCCGGAACATCTACCATCACATGTACGTTGTGGGTCCCCGTCGCCGGAGCCAGCAAATACCACATCTCCACCCGGCGTGTATCTCCCGCGTCGTTATGCGCACCCGCAAAAGTAAAATTGGCGCCGGCCAATGTCACACTCACAACTCCGGCAGTCGGCGAATTCGTAATGTTGAGCGATACGCCCACCACCATCAGCACATTGGTGCCGGTTGCGGTTGTCGTATGAGTAAAGAGCAGCGTCGTCGTGGCATTTCCGGTCATCTCGGCCGAGCCACTGCTCGAGGCGTCCACCGCCACTTGCGCGCGGGAATAGACGGCCACCAGCAGCACCAGCAAAACGCCCAGCACTCCCAAGGCAAATCGCGACGCTTTTTGCGCCCGGCTTCCAGCGTCGGTCCGCACTCGGCCTCCGGCAGCAGCCGTCCAGACTTTCGCCATCACGCGCTGACCCCGCGCGGCGCCACGCAAAAAATATCCTCCCACCCCGACGAATCTCGCCAGGAAATTTCTCCGCCCCACTCGCACCTCTTTATCCACCGCGACTCCCAAAATCTGCTCGCCGCTGACCGCCGGGTCATCCTGCTCCGCGCAGTCGCCCCGCGTGATGTAGACGTCCCGCTCCGCGTCATCCACCACCAACCGGTGCAGCCGGAATCCTCTCTCGCCCTTCACCAGAACAATGTCTCCCCGGCGCAACTCCTCCAGCACCACGGATTTCACATGCACCATCTCGCCATCGCGAATGGCTGGAGACATGCTCGCCCCCCGCGCCTGAAAGCGAATCCCCTTCCCCTCTCTCAGCAACTGCCGCACAAATTCCTCAAACAGCCTTGACTGCACCCGGTCCTCGGCGAAGCTCCTTACTTTTTCGTTGTCATCCTGAGCGGAGGGGCTGCTGCGCGGAGCGGAGCAGGCCCGCAGTCGAGGGATCCCTAGCTCGCCCACCACGCCACGAGCTTCATCAGAACTTCTCCCCGCGATACTCGCGCGGGATTCGCTGACAGATGCCTCAATCACGGAGTTCGAGAATCCTCTCCACCGCACCTTCATTGGGTTCGAAGGCATAGCGATAACAGGGAACCGCACCTACCAGTTCTTGCAGAAACTCCAGCGCCGACTCCACATACTCATGCCGGTGAAACGGCACAAAACTGCGGGCAAACAATTCCCCCACCGCTTGGCTTGGAGAAAGCCGCGTCAATACATTCCCCCGCCCATGTTCGAGAATGAAGATTCTCGCCAGCCGCGCACTCCCCGGCGACGCATACGCCGCCTCCCCATGCCACGGCGTTCCATACATCCGCATCCCCTTGTCATCCTGAGCGGAGTAACTGGTCCGCGAAGCGAAGCAGTCACGCAGTCGAAGAGCCTGCCCTGAGCTTGCCGAAGGGACCTCGTGTTCCCCAGGATCCGCGGCGCTATCCCGCCGCACAATGATCCGGTCATCGCTCAAAATCTCCACATCCTCCCGCTCCATCCACAACCGCGTCGTCGTGCTCTTCCCCGCCCCCGAATGCCCCACAAACAAATTCCCCGCGCCATCTTCCCGGACGATCCCGCAACTATGCAACTCAATCGCCTTCTCCCGTGTCAGCCGGTGCATGATCAGCAACTCGTCCAGCGGATAACCCAGCGGCGCCGCATACGGAAACGCCGCCGAAACCTCCGCGCTCATCTGCAATGTTGCCTGGGAAAAATCACGATCCACCAGCAGTCTCTTGTAAGGCTGCTCTCCAAAAACCGGCGCGCGAAAGTCGAACTGAAACCCCGCCTCGCACTCATGCAACCGCCAAAGCGCTCCCGAATCAAACAACTGAGCTCCCGGCGCCGCGCTCAACTGGTCAATCCACTCCACTCGCACCCGAATGTCAGGCAGGCCAGGCCCGGCTCGAAACGCCATCAACGATGGAAGCAGCGCCACCGCCGCGCTGTCGTCGCCGGTCAACCGCACCGCGACTCCACCCACCGAGAAATGACTGCTGCACTCGCTGCTACCCGCCTCCCGCGCAGCCGCCAGTGTTTGTACACCGTTGCTCATCGCGCAACCGATTCCATAGGCGCCAACACCTCTTACGATCCAATACTCTGGCAGCCGCCCAAAATGATTCCGCACCCCGGAGTCGGCCCGCCTCCCGACGCGTTTTTGCAATGTCCCAGCACAGCCTCTTCCGGCCGCAGACTGATCGTGACGAGCTGCGGCGATTCATACGGTTTCTTGCCGTCGCCTTGGTTCGATTCGCGATTCATTCAGACTCACCTCTCGTCATCGGCTCAATGATTCCCACAACTCCCGCATCCCCCCGCCGCCGCACTCGCGTTGTTCAGGATCGGCAAAATATGTTGCGGCCCCACCCAACTCTCCACATCGATTTCCTTGTTCACAATCCGGCGCGCCGAATCCAGCACTGCCGCGTGCTCGCGCCCGCCCACACAGAAATCGCACTCCCCATGCCCCGGAACCTCAGCCCCCACGGCTGCCGCTCGCAGATGGGCCACATGGCACAGAAACTCGACAGGGCTCTCCCGGTCCCCGTTTTCCAACTCGCCGTTGGCCGGGCACATCGCGCACAGCGACTGGATGCGGCACTGCACACACTTCGTGATCCGTGTGCGTTTGCGGTCGCGCAACTGCCGCAGCGATTCCTCCCACACTTGCCTCACTCCGCCTCCGCGAATGCTGAACGTCTCCTGCTGCGAAATCACGCAAATGCCGACTTCTCCATACGCGTTCACCGCGAACGAATTCACCCCGCCGCCGCAGATATAAATCGTGTCGACCGTTGACAAATTCGGCACATTCCCCAAATCCCGCGCCGCCAGCTTGCGATACTCGGCGGCCACTTTCGGATCCTGCATGTCCAGCGCTACTACTTCCTCCGGCGTAAGCCGCACCGCCAGCGGACTCTGCGAACAGTCGATCCGCGGATTGATCTGCCCATCGCACTTAAACTCCACTCCCAGCTCTTCCTCCGCGAACTGCCGCATCGCCAGTACTTCATGTTTGTTGATGCTGGTCGCCACCGTCTTCAACTTCAGCGGCAATCCCCGCTCCTTCAGCAGCCGGATCCCCCGCAAACACCGGTCATACGATCCCGGAATCGCCGTCAGCGCCTCATAGGTTTCCCGCGTACGCCCGTACAGCGTCACTTCAATCGCAAACGGCGGCCACTCCGCCAGATAATTCGCAATCTGTTCGGTGACGATCGTGCCGTTGGTGAACAGCGTGATCAGGAATCCCTTTTGCTTGGCGTAGGTATAAATCTCGAGGAAATCTTTGCGCGCGAAAATCTCCCCCCCGGTGTAAAGCACCCAGAAGCAGCCCATCTCGACCAACTCGTCGAGCATTCGAAAATGTTCTTCCTTGCTCAACTCCCGCCGCTTGGCATCCATATCGCCCATCGCCAGGTTGTTGTAGCAGTGCAGACACTCCAGAGGACAACGGCGCGTTACTTCAATCGAAACCTGCAGCGGCACCCGCTCGCCGCCCTGGCGCTGGTGTAGATCAGCGCTGAACGCGCTGTAGCTTAACTGCTCCAAATCCCCCTCCGTTGCTGATGGCAGCGGACGCACTGTCCACGCGCCCGCTGCCGCCAGTCTTCCCGCCCCACTGGTCCTTCAGTCTCCGGCCATTGCTACCGCCGCCGGAACCTCGACCAGACCTACTGATTTCATCTCACTCACAAAATCCGTCACATCCCGCTGGGCCCGCACCCGATCGACTTCATACACCTCGGCTACAGCCGTCGCCAGTTGCGCCACGGTTCGCGGCGACTCCAGTAACCTCCAGATCAGCGTCCCGGTGCCGTTGAAGCTGTAAATTGACGCCAGGTCGCCCACCTTGGCGCGCACCGGCACAATCAGCGTTTCTCCTCCGACCACGCGCGCCACCACTGCCCTCGAGCGCACAAAAATCTCATCTCCCAATATGTCTGCCAAGGCGCCCTCTCTTCGCTTCCGAACTCTGTTCCGAATTTCGTAACAAACGCTACCCTTCGAAACCCGCCGCGCTTTCGTCCCAATCTGAGATTACGGCATAGCTATCCCCCTGAGCATCGGACTTTGGTGGCAGGTATTGGGTTGGTTATCACCCTCAATGGTTCCCAAATACCCACTAGAACATGGGTTACAGGGTCAACTGTGCTTCTGATTGCCCTCGCATCAAGGGCCGAGAGCGAGACTGTCGAGGGCCGTTCCCTAAACCGGCAGGCACAACCTTTGCAGTAGACAAACGAAACAAAACGCTATAAAAAGAAATGTAGCCGTACGAATCGTCATTTACACTGCCAATTCGCCAAGAAGCGATTCCTGTGCTCAACGAAGAACGTCGCCGCGCCATCCTCGATCAGTTAACCCATCAGGGCCGGGTTCTAGTCACCGAACTCGCGCGCCAGTTCGAAACTTCACAGGTTACGATTCGCAAGGATCTCGAAATCCTCCACGCCCACGGCCTGGTTCACCGCACTCACGGTGGCGCGCTCCCTTCGCGTGACGGCGCCCTCGAAGATCCCACGCTGCGCGAAAAAGAAAAACTTCATCATCAGGAAAAGCTGCGCATCGCCGACGGCGCCGTCGAAAAGGTGAAGGAAGGCCAGGTCCTGATTCTCGATTCCGGCACCACCACGACCGCCATCGCCCGCGCCCTGCGCAATTTCCAGAACCTCACCATCATTACGAACGCGGTCAACATCGCCGCCGAACTGGCCGGGACCGCCGTCGAAGTCATCCTCACCGGCGGCACGCTGCGCAAGAACTCTTTCTCGCTGGTTGGCCCTATCGCGGAAGAAACCCTTCGCCGCCTCAGCGCCGATCTTTTATTTCTTGGCGTTGATGGCTTCGATGTTCACTTTGGATTGAGCACACCCAATCTTCTGGAAGCGAAGGTCAACCGCGTGATGGTCGAAATCGCCAAGAAAACCGTGGCCGTTTGTGACTCCAGCAAATTCGGCCGCCGCAGCCTATCGTTAATCGTCCCGCCCTCGGCCCTGCACGAAGTCATCACCGATCGCGGCGTCCCCAAATCCGATCTTCGCGCCCTAAAGCAGGCGGGCATCGAAGTGACCCTTGTTTAATGGAAATGAGTTGTCATCCTGTAAGTTGTCATCCTTGTGTATTGTCATCCTGAGCGAAGTGACGGCTCGGCGAAGCCGAGCAGTCACGCAGTCGAAGGATCCCTATA
>Ga0181523_10004057_pt1 | contig 12908 bp, 14 predicted proteins | sample PEATcosm2014_Bin_43_FD_119752 | JGI IMG/M metagenome (GOLD analysis project Ga0181523, IMG submission 119752) | Peatland microbial communities from MTU Mesocosm Facility, Houghton, MI, USA - PEATcosm2014_Bin05_30_metaG | ecosystem: Environmental > Terrestrial > Soil > Wetlands > Peat | place... | reverse complement strand
GCTCAACCGAGTCTTTCCCTCAAGGTAAAGTGCCATTCTTGAGCTGATTTTCCTACTGTCCCTTCCGTTTTTGCGGCGTCGCATCGCGCACACAGGCCGCTCTCTCATAATGCATTGACCCCCCAGTCAGTCAAATTCTCAGCAACTACCCTGAAGAGCCCATATTTCTTCATATCAATTCAGATGGCTTCACACCGGCTCCATGGACGTTTCCAGTGATCGGGTGCATTCTGCCACCTAACGAGCAGCAAAAGGAGAACCACCATGGAAAACAAAGCGAATGGCGAAGTAAGAAGCACGACGTGGGACAGCCCGAAGCCGAAGAACCTGAAAGTGAAAACCGGTATCAAGGCTGGACCGAAACCGATACCTCAGAACGGGGGAGACTGAGGGCATTCGCCAGTCCCCGTTTGGCAGTGAGACGAAGAGCAGGATTCAACAGAGCCCGCGGGCACTGAGTAGATTGGAATTTCAAAACTTACGAGAGGAGCAAGGCCATGAAGACAAAGACGAATGTGAAGGCTGGTTACCCGCCTGAGCCCTGCCATGATTAGTGGCTGGTCAGTGAGATTGGATGCAGCGTGACTCAACCGTGCAGAGCGAATTTGAAAGGAGAAAAGCCATGAAGACAAAGACGAATGTGAAGGCTGGCATGCGTTTCAAGCGTTAGTTTTAAATCCGCGCGGTCTCTGGCTTTTAAATTTCACGAAAGGAGCAAGCGATGAAAACCAAAACAAACTTGAAGGCTGGCACGGTGGTGAAATTCCGTTAATTTTAGCCCGCCACCAATTTCAAAACTCGCGAAAGGAGAAAAGCCATGAAAACGAAGACGAATGTGAAGGCTGGCGTCAGACGGTACCTGTAGTGGCACGGTGGTGAAATTCCGTTAATTTTGGCCCGCCACTGCTAATCAAAACTCACGAAAGGAGAACGGCCATGAAAACAAAGTCTGGTGCGGAAGGGGGGATTTGAACCCCCACGCCTTTCGGCGCCACCCCCTCAAGATGGTGTGTCTGCCAGTTCCACCACTTCCGCACTTTGTAAATTACCGGTAATCAATAGCTTAGCAAGTTCGTCCTGTGAGGGCATTTCCAACTGCACCGGATTTTGCACCGACTTCGCGCACGCGATGCGCTCTTCCGGTCGCAAGTCCGCGAGCCGCAAAAACAGCTTGTGAACCGCAGCCTCGCGTGGGTGTACGTAGCGCATCGTCGTCTTAATGTTATCGTGTCCAGCGACATACTGCAACGTAAAGGGATCCGTGTACTCTCCGGCCTCGGTCAGAAAAGTATGACGCAGAGCGTGCAGGCCGGCATCGGGATGGGTCTTGATCTTCTTCCGTACCTGGCCCATCTGTTCCTCCACCACCCAGGGTCCCAGAGGCTTTGTCGGATCTTGCGGGCTCGTGAAGACATAGTCGCAACGGGAGGCTTTCAGAAGCCGTTCGAGTACTTCCTTCATTTCGTGATCAATCACCAGCTTGCGCTTTCGCGCTCGCCGTTTCAGACCACGCTTGATTATTAGCTCTCCGCAGATTTTCCCATCTGCACGCTGCTCCGAGTGGAGGCGAACGCAATCCTTCATCAGCTTTAGCATCTCGTTACGACAGATACCGGAGTGCCGCGCCAGAATGGAAGCCGATCGCAAGGGTTCAGCGGCGCGCGAAGTCCATTGCGCATACTCCTCTGCGCTGAAGACGTAGTCCGTTTCACGCTCTGCTCCTTCGTCCTTCGTGTACTGTTCGACCGTCGGCACTTTGGCAATCAACTTAAGCTTGAGATGCGCATAACGCAGGGCCTTGCGGAAAGTGGCCAAATAGCGATTCACCGTGGTTTTGCCCACCGGCGTAGGTTTTCCGTTACGTCGTCGCCCCGCGTGCTTCAAAGCCCAAGCTTTGAATGCTTCGATGTGAGCTTCGTCGATCTGGTCGAGGGGGAGATCAGCCCAAGGACCGTAACTGAGCAGCTTCCGATAGCTCTCCTGATAAAACTTAACTGTGCCTTTTTGTTCGGCTTTGGCTGTGGCAACCCAACCGTCGAAAGTTGTTTGGAACTGCCTCAGCGTAGGAATTCCCCTGGGCTTTTCATCACTCGCGGAAGATTTCCGCTGCGGCTCGGGTTCTTCGAGGCCAGCGGCCTGGCGAACAAGGCGAGCCCGCGCCGCACCCGCGATAGCCTCTGCTTCACGCCGGTTTTCGGTCCCAGTCGAGCGGTAGTATTCCTTGCCTCGGTACTGGAATTTGTAGGCGTAGTACGAGCTTCCGGAACGTTTGAATACCTTCATCAGCCTGCCGCACGTCGGGTGTTGCTTGTCACGAACTGACGGATAGTTTCCGGCCGAATCATGACTCTTGTGCCGACTTTCACATAGTCGATCCTACGACCCTGAATCCAGTCACGCAAGGTCTTCACCGAAATGCCTAGCAAATGGGCAGCTCTGCTCACGTCGAGTAAGGGTTCGATGGGATCGGATGCAAAGGCTGGGGGCATCGCTTCGTGCAATGCCATGACGTGCCTCCTTCCGGGGAACCGCGGGTCTCCCGCGATGCGCTCCCGCGTCGGCTTATCAGACGGCGATTCGGAACCCAGAACTGCCGTCCTCGGCTGGTCAAGTCGCTGCGGGGCCGGGCGATGTTAACCAATTTGATTCATTCCTTCCGCCGTGTCCAATAACTTTTCGGATGGAGTTCATTCCTGCAGGTTATTAAACACAGCACTAGCCCGATTCGGCACATCCAATTGCCGCTGACAAATCCACCGCGCGGATGCAGAACTTATTGAACAAGCGCGGCTTACAGAAGGGAAGTCATTCACCAAGGACGCCTGAGATTCGTTGAGGCAGCGATGGGACTCGCCACCTTGCGGCTTGTATTCAGGACAATCGCCGCAGGTTACCCGGAAATATGTGAGTACTCGCAGATGGCACGAGCGACGATGGGTATGTCCTTTGTCGCAAAGTCGATGGAGCTGTTCTCATGCCGACCTCGAAAACAAGTTTTAAGTCGAATCACTCCACCTTTCGAATTCATAACCCCCAGGAATGAACTCCATCCGAAAAGTTATTGGACACCGTGATTCAGTGCGGTTAGGTTTGCGCTAAAAGCAGCCGCTTTAAGCCCCTGCCGGAGGTACATATGCCACGTTGGTCCCAGATTTATTTCATCCGTCACATCCAGCCGCTTCTTCGGTCGAAATGTGTCCGTCCAACCGCCGTTATTCTTGCGCTGCTTTTCCTCGCACCTATGGTTGCGATGGCACAGGGTTCACCGTTCGACACCGGCTTTAACGCAATCCAAAGCCTTTTCACCGGCACTATCGCGAAGGTTGCAAGTCTGGTTGCAATCGTGATCGGCGGCTACGGCTTCGCGCACGGGGAACCCGGTGCGAAAAAGGCGCTCGCCGGCGTTGCCGCCGGAACGGGCATCGCGGTTCTCGCGGTGAATGTCCTGAGTTGGCTCTGGGGAGTGTAGCGGAGGTTTGTTGCTCTGCCCGCGATCCCGTTGCGCGCCACGCTGAAACGAGAACGATATGCCCGACAAAGCACAGCAGAAACGCCGCACAAATCGAGTCTTCAAGAGCCTGCACAAGCCTCTCACCTACTTGGGCGTGGAGCGCACACTCTTTTACTTCGTCTGCGTGGGCGCGGTGGGGGCCTTCAATCTCTTTAATTCCATCCTCGCAGGTATCGCCGTCTTCATTGGCGGCTTTGCCTTCGGCCATTGGGTAACGAACAGCGATCCGGCATTCCTCCCCATCCTCGCAAAGTCGGAGCGCTACAAGCTGCGCTATGACGCCGCGAAGCAGCAAGTCCCCCGCGTGGAGGTAGTGTGATGTTGCGTCTCGATAAAGTCATCAAGCCGTGGAAAGAGAGTGCGGCGCTGAACGACCACATCAACCTCTACGGCTTGTGGAATGACACGGCCTTCCTTACCAAAAGCGGGGATGTCGGCATGATTCTCAGCGTTTCCGGCGTGGACTACGAGAGTCTTGACCGCTCGGAACAGGAGTATGCGGTGAAGCGGTTGGAGGCGGCGCTGAAAGCCTTTGGTCCAGGCTTCCACGTTTACCAATACCTCTTCAAATCGAACCGCCCCGACATACCGTTCGCAACATATGATGACCCCATTGTCCAAGCGGCCATTGACCAGCGACGGAAGTTCTTTGAAGCCAAGCGGGACCATCTCTATCAAGTTGAAATCTTCTACTGCATCCTGCTCGAAGGCACCCGGTCGAAGACCGGCGTCGGCACGGCGCTAGCTCGCCTGTTACGCGATCCAGAGGGCGCGATTGCCGAACTCAAATCGCAGTTCACCAACGACAGCATGAAGAAGTTGTTGCGGACGCATATCGAGCGCGATCTTCAACGGCTCGACCAGCACGTGCAGGCTTTTGCTCGGCAGCTCGTAGATTTCATGCAAGTCGAGATCTTGAATCAGCAGGGGCAATTCACGTTTTTCCGCCGGTTACTGAATTATGACGATTGGCGTGTTGCCGGCAGGCCGCAGTCCACCCAGTTTCTCGACTATCAGGTGGCCAACTCGGACATCGAAGCCGAACGCGATCATCTGCGGGTAGGCGATCACATCGTGCGTGTCCTGACAATGAAAGAAGCCATCACAGAGACCCGGCCGCTGGTGCTCGACGCGCTGCTGAAGATTCCGGCCAACTTCTATGTGGTCACCGAGTGGACGCCGCTCCCCGCGGACAAGGCCCGCAAAGAGGTGAACAAGCGCCGCCGCCACTTCAATATGTCCAAAACAGGGTTTGTCTCCCAGATGGGCAACGATGCCACCAAGACGAACCCACGCGATGTGCTAGTGGACGAGTCCAAGCAGGCGGATATCGAAAACCTTGGCGATTGCCTGCGCGCCATGGGCGACGGTCAATCGCTTGGCGATTTCTCGCTCACGATCGTGCTGTACGGCCGGTCACGAACAGAACTCGATCAGCTTGTGGCCGAGTTTACTGGCGTCTTCACCAACGCCGACGGCAATCTGTTTGCGGAAACCTACAACCAGTTGAATGCCTATTTCGCTACCGTGCCAGGCAACTATGCGATGAACCTCCGCCAGCTGTACATGCTGAACACGAACTACGCCGACCTGTCGTTTCTGTTTACGATCCTTCCCGGCGAAAAGACGAACGCGCATCTCGGCACGGAGTACCTGGCAGTCGTCGAAACCGACAACAGCACGCCCTACTTCCTCAACCTGCATACCCGCGACGTTGCCCATACCCTGATTCTCGGGATGACAGGCAGTGGCAAGTCATATCTCTGCGTTTTTCTGCTGCAGAACGCGCAGAAGTACACGCCGCTGACTTTTATCTTTGATATCGGTGGCAGCTTCCAGTCGCTTACGACGATATTCAAGGGCTCCTATCTCAATGTGGGTCAGGAAGCGCGGGACTTCACCATTAACCCCTTCTCGCTTCCTCAGACCAAAGAGAACCTGCAGTTTCTTTTTAGCTTCTTCCGCGTGCTCATTGAGGGTAACGAGCAACGTTACCGACTCGACTTCAAGGAGGAACGCCGACTGTGGGACGCGATCGAGCGCATCTACGTACTGGAGCCGAACCAGCGCACCGTCTCGAACTTTGGCAACATCATTGGCGAGCTGAAAGAACGGTTGCACCGCTGGACCCGCGGTGGACAGTACGGATTTCTGTTTGACAACGCCGAGGACACGCTTTCGTTCAAGAGCTTTCAGACGTTCAATTTCCACGGCTGGAACGATGCGCCGGAGGTCTTGGAACCACTGCTGTTTTATGTTTTGCATCGCGCATCTAATGAAATTACCGACCCGAAGAACCTCGGAACCCCGAAGTTCTTTCTGCTCGACGAAGCGTGGCTCTTCATCAAGAACGAGACCATTCGAAATTATGTAGTGCAGGCGCAGAAGACCTGGCGCAAGCACCTAGCCGCGATGATCCTGGCGACGCAATCCATCAAAGAACTTGAGGAATCGGGAATGCTGGCGATAGTGGCGGAGAGTTGCCCGACAAAGATCTTCCTCGCCAATCCGGACATGAACCGAGGAGTTTACCGCGAGGCGTTTCATCTGAACGACACCGAACTGGACCTTATCGACGGACTTGTTCCACCGGGCCAAATGCTGATTCGCAAGGCGCAGACCTCCAAGAAAGTGCACTTGAACGTAGATTCGGTGTCGCACTGGATGGCGACGAACAATGCCCGCGACAACCTCATGAAACAGGAATATTTCGACCGCTTCGATTTTGCGGATGGGCTTCGGCATCTCGCGGAAGATCATCCATTCCAGCCGCGCACGTTGGCTGTATCAACTTCGAACACTAACCGCTAAGGAGAGCTTTATGCGGTATCTGAAATTCGTCGTCAATTGCGCCTTGGTTTTCGCTTCCATCGGTAGTTTCGCCCAAGAATCTGCGCGCACGGTGCAGTATCACTCGCAGGACATCGTTGCCATCCGCGCCAAGGTGAAATATACGACCCTTATCGAACTACCAACGACCGAGAAGATCATGGAAGCCGCCACGGGTGACAAGGAGTTCTGGATCGTGGATGTGGTTGGCAACTTTTGCTTCGTGCATCCGGCGAAGCAAGGCATCAGCTCCAACTTGAATCTCATTACGGACAAGGGGAACATCTACAGCTTCACCCTCCAGGACATCTCTGCCTTATCGACGACCCCTGATCTGAAGGTGATCGTCGAGCCCGCCGATCGCTCTGCGATTGTGGCCGCCAGCGGTCCTCCGCAGTTCGTGCCCGCCGCCCAACTCGAACAATCGCGGCAGCAGCTTGCCGCTCTGCAATCGCACGTCGAGCAGGCAGTGGATGAATACAAGAGCGCCTATCCAACACGGCTCAAGTTCGACTATGCCTACAAGGCAAACGAAGCTCCTTTCGACATTCAGTCGATCTATCACGACGACAGGTTCACGTACATCAAGACCAATGCGCCGGAAAAATTCAGCGTGTATGAGATGAAAGACGGCAAGCCCAACCTCGTCACCTACGACCTCCGCGAAGGCACATACATCATCCCGAAGATCATGGACAGCGGATACGTGGAGCTCGGCAAGAAACGGATGGAATTCACGCGCAAGGGATCACCGTCATGACCGAGAACGTCTTCACTCCCCACACAGAGCCGCAAGTCGAGCCAACATTGCGCCGCAGCCTGGAACTCCCAAAGGGTGTCTTGCAGAAGAACCTGAAGACTTTCGTTTATCTGGGGGCGGCGGCGCTGGTGATTGTGGCAGCGCTCTTCAGCTCGTCCGGAAAGAAGACGCCTGCACAGCAGGCCGCCGCCAAAGGCCAACCACCGCAACCAGCCTTGCAGGACAACACCGACAGCAACGTGCAGGAGTTGAAGAACCAGATTCAGGCCGAACGTCTGAAAGAACAGCAGGCGACAATGGCCGCCGCTGCAATGGGAGATTCAGCGCTCGCGTCTGCGACTCCCCAGCAGCGGGCTGCGGCCGCGGCCTACGGACCGACTGGTGTTGCCGTGCCCTGCATTCCGGGCCAGCCCTGCCCACAAGCACAGCAGAGCAACATGCAGCTACAACTCACGCCGGTGCAACAGCAGGCACAGTTGATCGCTGCGAAAGAACGCGAGCGTGCTGACAACTCCCGTTTCGCTTCCAATCTTGTGTACTCCCGATCTGCCGATCCGCCCCAACAACAACAGCAAGGCCAGACGATGCCCGCCCAATATGGCCCTGCCGAACGGCAGACAAACAGCAGTCTCGTCGCCCCACCAGTCGAAGGAAAACAGGAGGACACGCCCGGAGTCTATAAACGCCCACTGGAGGCCAATATCGATTCAGCCGTCGGGCAGCCCTATCTCGTCTACGAGGGCTCGGTTCTCGACACCGTTCTCATGAATCGCCTGGATGGAGACGCCGTCGGGCCGGTTAAGGTCCTGGTCTCAAATCCGCTGTACTCGCACGATCATCAACACGTCATCATTCCCGAGGGAACGGTTGTTTTAGGCGAGGCAACGAAGATTGGAGCAGCGGGCTTCGGTCAACAACGGCGGATGGCGGTGGTTTTTCACCGGCTGATTATGCCAGACGGTTACTCCGTCGATCTCGACCAGTTCCAGGGCCTCGATCAGATCGGACAGGAAGGATTGAAAGATAAGGTCAACAACCACTACCTCCAAATCTTCGGCACCTCGATCGCTTTGGGTGTGATCGCCGGAGCGAGCCAGATCACTCAGGGTGGCGGCACCATTACCACGAGCGGTTCCCAGGCATTCACCAACGGGGCGGCGGGCAGTGTTTCGCAGTCTGCCACCACGATCCTCGACCGTTTCATGCAAATACCGCCCACCATCACCATTCGAGAGGGCCATCGAGTGAAAGTGTATTTCACGCAGGACTTGCTTCTTCCTGCGTACTCGAACCACACTATTCCACAGACGTTTTAAGGAGGCTTTTCCATGAGAACAGTTGCCCTCTCCCTTTTACTCCTGTGGACTCTCGCCCTCGCCGGCTGTCAAAGCAAGGCGGAAAAAGTGAAGAAGTTGCAGGACCAGTACAACGCCGAGTATCCGGCCTACGCCAAGGATTGTATCGATCCGGAGACCGCCGGCTCCTCAAGAATGCTGACGGGAGAGAAGTTGACCAAGGAGGAGATGGACACCCTCGAAGCCAGGAAGAAAGAGCGAGACGCACGGTGCAAGCCACAGGCTGATCGTCTCGCACAGCTCCAAAGAGAAATTCTTGCCGCGCAGCAGTAGAGCCGTATTGCTGCAAAGGTCCGACCAAACCAACGGCGAAAGAAAGGGACAAAACCATGAGGAAACTGATCCTCACCGCACTCGCCGTTGGATTTGCCGCAGCATTGCAACCCGCCGCGCACGCCCAATTCGGCTCCGGCGTCGTCTTCGATCCAACGCAAGCGGGTCATGCCGTCACACAGATCGAGAACGAAGAGAAATCCATCGCCAACGAAGCCCGGCAGATTGAGCAGGGCCAACAAATCTTCACCAACACCGTGAAGATTGCGACGACGGCGCTGCAAGCCTACAACGTCGCAAAGCAACAATACCAACTCACGCATCAGATGATCCTCGCGCCCAGGATGCTCTATGCGCGGTTTCTCTCTCCAACTTCTGACCTACTGTTGTTGCAGCAAATCTCGAATACCTATGGCAATTCGATGGGCTGGCTGAATTCGGCGAATACTGGAAAAGGGGCCGCAGCCTCGTACCAGCAAGTCAGCGTGCCGAACACCACAAAGGCAATCCCTGGCTACAGCACCGCCAGTGTTGCTGGGCAAATGCAGATTGCCGCGCAGGGAGCCACCGTTGACCTCAACGATTCCGTTTTGACCAATAACCTGCAAACCCTCGGGACCATCCGCGCCAATCAGACCGCAAGGCAAACGGATATTGCGAATCTTGAGGCCGCGACCCAATCCCAGGACGTATCGCAGCAGACCATCATGGCCGAACTTCAGCGCATCAATCAGGCCCTCCTTTTGCAACTGCGTACGCTTCAGGACGCAAACCAGATCAATGCCAATCTTGCCCTGCAGCAGATCGTTGCCCAGAAGCAGCAGCAGGATGCCATGAAATCGTCATTTCGTGACTCTGCAGGATACGAAAGCTACTACAACGCCAACATAACAACGACCAGCGGCGGAGCTGCGAATCTTCTCACGCAAGCGTACTGAGTAGCTGCAAACACAAGGAGCATGGAATATGGGCACAGGTCTGTTCGAGTTCATCGCTCAGGGGTGCCAGTCGCTTGCAGCCACGGCGGCACCCTCCATTACAGCGATGGGGATCCACATGGTCCTTGCGCTGGCCACCATCATGCTCGTTTGGTTCGGTGTTCAAGAAGCACTAGCATCGGCGCACGGTGGGCCAGGGTTCAGTATGGGGAGATTCCTCAACCTCTTCATGCTGCTCACCTTCGCTTACGTGATGGTGAACTACTACGACAGTTCGATCCCTGGACTTGGGTTTTCCATCAAGGGTTTTATCGACGGCGGCACAATCAATCTTGTGAACCTCATTGGGTCGGATGGTTCAAACACCATGCTGAACGAGATCCATGCGGCATCCGCCAAGCCCGGACCATCGATTCTGACAAGCATGATGTCTCCGTACTACGCCATCGTGTACTTCGCGGTGCAATTCTTCTTGGCCCTGCTGGCGGGGATCGTTTCCGCGATCCTAGCCTACGGAGCCATCGCCGCTACGATCATCGGATTGCTCGGACCGATCTTCATCCCATTTCTTGTGTTCGACAAACTCGATTGGCTGTTCTGGGGATGGCTCAAGGCCTACCTCGGATTCAGCTTTTACAAGGTTGTTGCGGCAGCCACCATGAATGTTTTGGCCCACGTTCTGACGAACTACTACATCCAACTCGGGCAAAGTCTGGCAGACCCTTCAACGATTGTCCAAGCATTGCCGCTTCTCATCATTCTCGTGCTGGTCAACATCTACATCCTCTTCAAGATTCCGACGATGACGCACACCTTATTCACCGGCGGTACTGGTGGACATGGCGGAGGCCTAGGAGCAGCGATGATGGCCATACGCGCCGTTGTGTAAACCACAGGGCGAAGAAAGCGAGGCGAGAGATGAGTGCTGAAGCGATGAGCGTCGAAACAAAAGCCACCCCGGAAATCACACGCGCCGCAGAGCGTTACCTGGAGCAATACGGAGACCCCTTGGTCATGAATACCTATCTGAAAGTGACCATTCTCGTGCTCGCTTTCATTTGCTTCGTTCTAGCGGCGCTCACCTTCAAGAGTCAGACGGCGCTCGCCAATATGCACCCTCTGATTGTGCGCATCAACGACGTTGGCCACGCGGAAGCGATCGACTATCGGAACTTTCAGTATCGCCCGCAGGAAGCGGAGAACAAGTATTACCTCACCCGCTGGGCTGAGCTTTATTTCAGCCGCAATCGCTTCACGATCGAACGTGATCAAACGCAGTCGCTCTACTTCCTCAATAGCGACGTGCAACGCGCCGTGATCGACCAGGAACGCAAGGACAACAGCATTCAGAATTACGTAAAAGACAGCTCGCTGCCGTACGTCGATGTGGAGATCAAGAACGTCATCCTTGACGACCTGCGACAGTCGCCGTATTCGGCGCGCATCGAGTTCGAGAAGGTGTACACCAACCCCGCGGATCATTCCGAACTCAAGCGGGAGCGATGGACAGCCAGCGTTACCTATGTCTTTCGCGAGAATGTGAAAAACAATGAGCTTGCCGTGAACCCCCTCGGTCTGACCATCGTGCGCTTCCGGGCCGACCAGGCATTCAGCTAGGGATTCAGCGACCTGCCCCGAGGCTTATTCATGTCCTTTCATGCTGTTAATCCGGCTGGCTTTTCCTACCTGTCCTCCTGTCCGGTGGAGTCGCCGAACAAGAGCCTTTCGACGCGCAACGACGGTGGCGATTTGCCTCCTTCCTACCGCGGACCTTGCCGCTCGAATCGCACTGCAATTGCGGCGAACTTCCGCAGCCAGTGCGCGGATGAGAACTTTGCTCTGGAGCGTGTCTGCCGTTATGTATCCCGTCTTTGCTCGGTCACAGCTTCGGGGCCTTTCCGGCGCCCGGCGGCACTCGGTCTTCTGCTTCGTATTCTGCGCCCCTTCGGGGTCTCGGTTCCTCCCAAAACAAGTTTGAGAACCACGGCAAAGAACGCCTCTCAAATTTCTTTCGGGCCCCTCCCAGAAAGCAGACCTTCGGCACTTGGGAGCCGGGCCCACTCGTTAAGCTCCGCCCAGTGTGACCCGAGCAACAACGGGCGAATTCAAGAAACGGAGACACTCTCATGTACCAGAACAAAGTAACCCTCATCGGCTTTCTCGGCAGCAACCCAGAAGCTCGCACCAACAACCCGGACTTCAGCGTCACCACTCTTTCGCTGGCAACCAAGTCCTCCTATAAGAAGGATGGCAAGTACATCTCGCACACCGAATGGCACCGTTGCGTCGTCTTCGGAAAGCTCTCGGAGTTCGCCAAGACGCTCACCAAAGGCGCACATGTCCAGGTGGAGGGCGAACTGCGCAGCCGGGAGTACCAGAGCAAGAAGACCGACACGAAGCAGCGGGTCTGGGAAGTTCGGGTCGCTTCCATCCTGAAGCTGGACCGGGCGGAAAAGGCCGCCCCTGAAGATCAGGAGCACGAGGATGCGCCCCAGGAGGAAACGGCTGCATAAGCCCTTGCTCTTCACTCTCGGAAGCCTAGCTCAACGCTGGGCTTCCATCGCTGTGAGGTTCCCGCTATGAGTTTCGAGTTGATCCTGCCATTCCTTCGGCCCATTGAGCCGCTGCTGCTTGACGAAAGCGTCAGCGAAATCATGGGCAACCCGGATGCCTCGTGGTGGTACGAACGCGACGGCATTATGTTCCAAGAGCAGAACATTTCGTTCGACGCCGGCAAGCTACAAACCGGCCTCGAAGTTATTGCTAATCAACTCGGTAAAAAGCTTGACGAGGACAACCCACTCCTGCATGCACAACTCCCGGATGGGAGTCGGTTGGCGGCGGTCATCCCGCCTGTCGTGCGCTGTACACCTGCCCTCATCATCAGGAAATTCACCAGCCGCCATTACACAGTTGATGATCTGGTTGTTCGCGGCACGCTGACGCGGGCACTTGCGGACTTTTTAGCCGAGCAGATTCGCCGAGGTAAGACGCTCCTTATCAGTGGCGGAACCGGTACCGGCAAGACCACGCTATTGCGCATACTAGCCGACTTTATTCCCGAACAGGATCGCCTCGTTGTCATCGAAGACACTTCCGAACTTCAGATCCAGAAGCCGAACATTCTGCCGACGGAATGCCAGACCGATACGTTCAAGGCCAAGATAACTTTCGACGACCTTCTAAAGTCCGCTCTCCGCTGGCGACCGGACCGCATCATTCTCGGGGAAGTCCGCGGAATC
>Ga0181523_10004053_pt1 | contig 12917 bp, 11 predicted proteins | sample PEATcosm2014_Bin_43_FD_119752 | JGI IMG/M metagenome (GOLD analysis project Ga0181523, IMG submission 119752) | Peatland microbial communities from MTU Mesocosm Facility, Houghton, MI, USA - PEATcosm2014_Bin05_30_metaG | ecosystem: Environmental > Terrestrial > Soil > Wetlands > Peat | place... | reverse complement strand
GCCCGCTTGAGCTCTGCCACGTTGCGCGAGCAGAGAAAGACGCGGGCGCCTTCGTCGGCCAAGGCTTTCGCGCAAGCCTTGCCAAGTCCTTTGCTGGCGCCGGCAATGAACGCCTTGCAGTCTTTCAAACCGAGATCCATGGGGAAACCTTTCGGCGGCCGAGGCAAGCACGCCACTCATTCTTGCTGTTTTCTTAAGCGCCAAGCTAGGACATGATCGAAGAATAGCCAATGTACCTTTGGCGCCACCGTCAACGGGTGAAGCGATGCCGATCAAGTCGAAATATCTGTTCGTCGTCAGCATGGACGTCGACCCCGATAAGGAGGCGCTGTTCAACGAGGTCTACGACAGCGAGCACGTGCCCAATCTTTTGCAGGTGCCGGGCGTCCATGCCGCAGCCCGCATGGCGGGTGAGCCGTTCGTCCTGAATATCGGCGGCGAAGACAAGCGGATCGCGCAGGATGGCCCGCGCTATACCGCGCTCTACGAGATCGACGGGCCTCAGGTGCTGGTCAGCCGCGAATGGGCGCAAGCCTCCGAAACAGGGCGCTGGCCTGGCGAGGTGCGCCCCTACACCCGCAACCGGCGGCACGCGCTCTACAAGTTGCGCTAGCGCACATGGCAAACACTCACTTTGGCTGCGGGGCGATATGGTCGAGCGCGTCGAGCAGATAGGGCCGAAAGCCCGGATAGTTCTCGATCATCGGGAAGTGGCCCATGCCCTTCATGAGCCGATAACGCGAGCCCGGGATCGCCGCGGCGACGGCTTCGGTCATCGCCGGCGTGCATGAGTAATCATATTCGCCGGTCAAGAGCGCGACTTTGCAGCGCGCGGTATCGATCTGTTTGATATCCTCGCGCGCATCCCAATCGACGCTGTAGAAATACACGTCGCCCTGATAAACGCCCGGGCCGGACTGGGCGTAATACCACCAGTTCTCGCGCCGGTTCACTTCCGGACTGTACGGCGAGTTCAGGCCATAGGTGTAGCTCGCGCACAATTCGCCGCCGTGGATGGCCGGGTGGTGCAGGAAATCGTTGTAGCGGCCCGGCGCATAGGCCGAGCTTTCCAGGCCGACGATGCCGGCAAGCTCGTCCTGATAGCGGGCCGCGAGCTTGAGCACGATTGCGCCGCCCATCGAGCAGCCGAGCAGCGTTGGCCGCTCGAGCCCAAGCGCGCGCCAGACCGCGCGGATGATGGCGATATAGGATTCCGTCGTCAGGCGGAATTTCTTCAACCACCAGCGATCCGGCGGCGTCGAGCGGCCGTGATACGGCATGTCGAAGGCGATGACGCGAAACCGCCCGGTGATCGCGCCGTCATTCATCATGTGACGGAATTGCCGGCTGTCGTTACCCGCCGTGTGCAGGCAAAAGAGCGGCAGACCGCGGCCGGCCTCCTCGATGAAAATCCGGTGCCGTTCGCCGGCGATATCGATCGTGATGTAGCGGCCGGTGATCGGCTCGAATTCAGGCATCGGGCATCCCCGTTTCCCGCATGATGTTCATCAGGCGATGCAAGGCGCGCGCATTCTGCATGGCAACGAGGCTGTCGCCCTCCAGGCGGAATTCCGGCACGCGCATGAGCATGGCGAAAAAGTCGTGATAGAGCGGCGGCGGATCGAGGCATAAGAACTTTTTCCAGACCTCGACCGGCGCAGCGAAGCCGAATGCAGCACGCACATCGAGCCGCGGCGATGCGACGATGTCGGCGATCTTTCCCTTTTCTATTTTCAAGGCGTAACGGCTGTCGCCGAATGACAAGGTCAAGGTCGTATTGAACCACTCGCCGATGACATCGAGCTCAGGATCGCCGTTCACGCGTTCGCGGTATCGCGCAAGCCAAGTCGCACCTGGATAGTCGCTCATGATGCCAAAGCTCACACGATAGCGGCGTTAGTGGGCGTGCGCGGTCGCCAGATAAGCATGCTCCAGCCGGCGCGGCAGATCGGCCTCGCCGGTGCCGGCTTCCAGCACGATCGCGCCGCGCGCCAGCGCATAGACGCGATCGGCGAGTGCGAGCGCTTTCTCGATCAACTGCTCGACCAGCAACACCGCGGTGCCGGCCTCGCGCAGGCGGCGCACCACCACCAGCACGCGATCCACCAGGACCGGCGACAGGCCGGCGGAAGGCTCGTCGAGCATGAGGAGGCGCGGCCGCCGCACCAAGCCCTGCGCCACCGCCAATATCTGCTGCTGGCCGCCGGAGAGCGCGGCGGCGCGTTCGTGGCGCTTGGCGGCGATTTCGGGAAAGAGATCGAGCGCTTCCTCGACGCGCGCCGAGCGCTCGCCGCGGGGCAGGTCGTAGGCGGCGAGCAAAAGGTTGTCGAGCACCGCAAGCTGGGTGAACACACGGTGTCCCTCGACGACGTGGGCGAGGCCGGCCTTGACGATATCGCGCGGACTAAAGCCAGCGAGATCGCGGCCGGCAAAACGAACGCTTCCCGACCAGGGCAAGAGTCCCGACACCGCGCGCAACAAAGTGGTCTTGCCGGCGCCGTTCGGGCCAAGCAGCGCCACCACTTCACCCGTGCCAATCGTCAGGTTGACGCCGTGCAGCACGCCGATCTTGCCGTAGCCGCTCGACAGGCCGGCGATGTCCAGAAGCGCGTCAGCCGCCGAGATAGGCATTGACCACCTCCCGGTGCGAGCGGATTTCGGCCGGCGTCCCGGCCGCCAGGTTCTTGCCGAGATTGAGGACAGTCACATGATGACAGATGTCGAAGATCAGATCGGCGTGATGCTCCACCAGCAGCACGCCGGTGCCGGCGCGCGCGATCGCCACCACCAGCGCGCCGAGCCGCCCGATCTCCTCGGCCGAGAGTCCGGCCGCCGGCTCGTCGAGCAGCAGGAACGCCGGGCGCAGCATCAAGGCGCGGGCGATTTCGGTGAAACGCAATTCGCTGTGCTGCAGCCGGTCGGCGCGCACCGGCGCAAGACGCTCAAGGCCAACCGCCGCCAAGGCCAGCATGGCGGTGTCGCGCAGCAAAACTTCGTCGCGGCGATGGCGCGGCAGCGATAATAGCGATTCGACGAACGTGCACTCGCCGTCGATGGTGCCGCCGATCATGACGTTCTGTAGCACCGACGCCGAGCCGACGATGCGCGGGGTCTGGAACGTTCGCGCAATCCGCATATGGGCGCGGCGGTGCCGCTCCAGCACCGGCAGCGCGGCACCGTTCAGCCGGACCGCGCCGGACTGCTGGGCGTAATAGCCGGAGATGACATTGAGCGTCGTGGTCTTGCCGCTGCCGTTGGGGCCGATCAGGCCGTGGATTTGACCCGACCGGATTTCGAGGTCGAGACCGTCGATCGCGTGCACGCCGCCGAAGGCCAGCGCCACCTGTTCCAGCGTCAAGGCGCCGGCGCCGGCGCCGGCCGGCGCGGCGAGAAGGCGATCGAGCAGTTCGGGCCGCGGGACGATGGCGCGGCCGCTCTCGAGCGGGCGGCGGTTCTTGAAATCCAGGAGCTCGGCAATGCCGCCCGGCATGGCCAACACGATGACGAGGAGCAGCACCGCATAGAGAAACGTCGACCACGCCACCAGGGGAGCGGCGAATTCCGGCAGCACCGTCAAAAGAATGGTGCCGAGGAGGGGCCCGAGAATGGAGCTGCGCCCGCCGATCAGGATGGCGATGAAGAACAACACCGACAGATCGAGGGTGAACGCGTCCGGCGTGATGTAGGATTGCAACGAGGCAAACAGGCCGCCGGCAACAGCGGCGACGGCGCCGCTGAACAAGAACACCAGAGCCAACAGCTGGGGCTTGGCGATGCCGCAGGCTTCGGCGGCAACCTCGGCGTCGCGGATCGCGGTCAGCGCGCGGCCGAAGCGGCTTGCCGCGATATTCGCCGTCATCCAGGTGCAGATCGCGGCGAGCCCAAAGCAGAAATAATAAAAGCCCCACTGCGAATCGAACGGCTTTGGAAAAATCGGGCCGGCTACGCCGACGCCGCCGCCGGTCACGCTCTGCCACGCCAACGCCACCTGGGTGACGATCGTGGCGAAACCAAGCGTGGTGATGGCGAAATAGAAGGTGCGCAGCCGCAGCGCCGGCAGCCCAACGATCAAACCGAATATTGCGCCGACCACGGCCGCGATCGCCAGCGCCAGATAGGGCGGTAGCGCCGGCATAACGTTGCCGGCGGCGAGCACGCTTGTGGTGTAGGCGCCGAGCGTGAGCAGCGCCACCCAGCCGATGGCGATCTGGCCGGCGAAGCCGACCACAAGGTTGAGGCCGGACACCAGCACCCAATAGACGCAGGCGCGTGTGGCGATCACGCCCCAATAGCCACCGCCGAACAGCGGGAACGTGACGCCGATGGCGAGCAGCACCAAAAACGGCAGCGCCACGCCGAGCGCGCTCGTTGCCCCGAGCGTGTCGGCACGGCCCGGGCGCACTTGTGCCATCGGCATATCCATCAAACGCGGCGTTGCACGGCGGCGCCGGCGAGGCCTTCGGGGCGCGCCAACAGCACGATGATGAAGACGGTGAAGACTGCGACCGAGGCGAAGATGCCGCCGACCAGAAAATTCGCGGTTTGCTGAAACAGCCCGAGCAAAAGGCCGGCGACCACGGCGCCGCGGTTGTTGCCCATGCCGCCCAGCGCCACCGGGACAAAACCATAGAAGGTCAGCATCGGCCCATTGCCGAAAAAGGCCAACAGCATCTCGCCGCCGGCAAAGCCGGCGAGCGCGCCGATGGCGCCGGCGAGCGCATAGCTTGCCATGCGCAGGCTGCGTTCCGGCAGCCCGAGCGCGCGCGCCGCATAGGTGTCCTCGGCGATGGCCAGAAAGGCGCGGCCGATCAGGGTGTGGCGATAGAGCAGTTCGAGGCCGACAATCACAGTGGCGCAGGCGAGCATCGGCAGCCAGAACTGCTGGTCGAAGCCGCCGCGGGCGATGTCGAAGAGGCGCGGAAACGGCCGCGCCTCGGTGCCCCACTCGATGGCGGTGAACTGTTGGACAATCAGCGCCAGCGCCAAGGTCGAGAGCACGTAGAGATGCTGGTCGAGGCTTTTGAGCACCGGCCGCACGGCGACGATCTCGGTGACGATGCCGAGCAATACGCCGCCGGCCAGTGCCAGGAGGAAGCCGACCGCCACCGGCAGGCCTAGGCGGCCGATGAACAGCGAGCCCAGCACGCCGCCCAGCATGCCGAGCGTGCCCGCGGTGAAGCTGAACACGCGCGAGGCGGAGAACATCACATTATAAGTGATGCCGATCAGTGCGTAGATGCAGCCGATCGCCAGTCCAGTCGAGACGATCGATTCGACCATCGGCTCAAGCGCTGTAGCCGGGAGCCAGGTTGAACGCGCCGTCTTTGAGCGAATTGGCCTCGACCATCACCACTTCGTCGTCGGGATAGCCGTCGTGTTTGTCGGCGCTGAAGGAGATGTCGCCGTAGACGCCGGGGAAGCCTTTCAGCTTGTTGAGATAGCCGACGATCGCCTCCGGCTCGGTGCCGACGGCCTTCATCGCATCGCCGATCATGTGCGGCGAGTCGTAGCCGAGCGCGATCCACCACAACAGCGTGTCGCCCATGTCGATCTTGGCGCTCTTCAAGCGGTCGAGGAAGGCTTTGGTGCGATCGGTGAGCTTGCCGCCGGGGGCGTAGCAGACCGGGCGGAAATTGTTGGGATAGACTTTTGCCCAGTAGTCGGGCTTTTCCAGCAAATCCTTGGTTTGGCCGGAGCCGAGCGTGGTCTGGCCGACGATCGGCACGTCCCAGCCCATATCGCCGCGCGTGTTGATGATGCGCGACAGGAAGCCGGCATTCACGCTCCACGGCATGATCGCTTCCGCGCCCGCCGATTGCATGCGCAACAGCTCGGGTTTCAGATCCGGATTGGCGGCATCGACATTGCCCTGATAGACGACGTCGGCGCCCTTGGCTTTGAGCATCGGCACATAGGCGTTGACGGACGCGGTGCCGTAGCCGGTGGTGTCGCTGATGACCGCGACCTTTTTGCGCTTGAGCACTTCCATCACATAGCGGTTCGCGGCGCCGCCGATCTGCTGATTGGTGGGCGCGTTGCGGAAGCACATCGGATATTTCTGCGGGTCGGTCAGGCTGTCGACCCAGCAGGGATGGACCTGCGGCGTGTTGGTGCGGGCCAATAGCGGCACGACGGCAAGCGACTCGCCGGAATTGACCGGGCCTAACACGACGCTGACCTTCTGGCCGCGGGTGAGCTCGGCTGCGCCGTTCACCGCCTTGGTCGGATCGCTTTGGGTGTCGCGGGTGATCAGTTCGAGCTGCCGCCCGTCGATGCCGCCGGCATCGTTGATTTCCTTCACGGCCAGCTGGATGCCGCGATTGATGCCGACGCCGGTGGACGATGACGGACCGGTGAGCGCCGGCAGATAGCCGACCGGGATCGGATCTTTGGCCGCGATCGCGGGCTTGGCGAGACTGCTTGCAACAACGACGGCGCCGGCGGACTTGAGTGCTTGACGACGAGTCAGCGACATTTTGGTTTCCTCCCTGAAAACTTGGCTTCCGTAACTTGCCGTGTTGTCTCCGGCTTTTGCCGGCTACTATAGCCCTGGCGTGATGGTCCGCAAAGGTCCTGTCGGCCGTGGGATTTCTCCCAACATCTTTCTCCGGCAGTGCTTCTGCGACAGGCGCGGCCCGATCGGTGGCGCACGTTTTTTGTAAAAGGAGCTAGCGCAATGGAACTGGGGCTCGCAGGCAAGACGGCGCTCGTCACCGGCGGCAGCAAGGGCATTGGGCTCGAGACGGCGCGTGCGTTGGCGCGGGAGGGTGTGAAGGTTTTGATCTGCGCCCGCCGGGAAACGGCGCTGGCGGACGCGGCGCGCGACATCATGGCGACCACGCAGACGAAGATCGAGACGCACTCGCTCGACGTGACCAAAGTCGAGCAGATCGAAAAAATTCCGCGCATCGTCGGCGAAAAGCTCGGCCGCATCGACATTCTGGTCAACAATGCCGGCACCGGCACCTACAAGCCGTTTCTCGAAGTGACCGACGCGGAGCTGGTCGAGGGCATGGCGATCAATTTCTTCGCGCAATTCCGCATCTGTCAGCGCATCGTGCCGCTGATGATCGCGCAAGGCGGCGGCCGCATCGTCAATGTCAGCGGCCAGACCGGGATCATGACGCTCAACCCGCCGTTTCTGTCCTCGTGCACGGGGCCGGCCAAATCGGCCGAGATACGCTTTTCCAAGGTGCTCGCCAACGAGCTGGCGCCGCACAACATCCGCGTCAACTGCGTGATCCCGGGCTTCATCAATACGCCGGAGCGTTTCGCCAAATGGGAACGTGAGATGGCCAAGCGGAAGCTCAGCCCCGAAGACGCCGCACGCGAGCGCGCACAGTGGTCGAGCGATCAAGGCATGCGCGATACACGCTGGGGCACGCCCGAGGAGATCGCCAATCTCATCGTCTTCGCCGTCTCGGACGCGGCGAGCTATATCAACGGCGCGGAGCTGGTTGCCGACAATGCGATGGATAAGTCCTGACGGGAGCTCGCATCTCCTGCCGGGTCGGGTCGTCGACTCGATGGAATAGGTTGGTGACGAGCAATACCGAGCTTGATCGCGAGGCGGGGCAATTCACGAGCCGCCAGTGAGCGCAATAGGTTCGGCCTCTGACCGGAACGCGAAACGTCGCATGCCAGCGTTCGTTTCATGAGAGACATCCACAAGCCGCGGCTGCGGCCCTGCGATCTTCAATACGGCTCGGAATTCGCCGTCCTTTGGCCTCTCGAATTCAGCAAGGCTAATCAGCTTTCCGAGGCCGCTCTGCGATGAGTTAAAATGCGCAATGATTTGGTCTTTGCCCCAATCGGGCTTACTGACCACGAGCCCCTGCATCTCGTGAATATATCCACTCACGTACCCGCGCAGGACGTTTTCGATATCGACTGGTGGCTTGGCAGGCAGCGCCTCGATGCACCGGAATAACTCGCCATACCTATCCGCCAAACAGTTGTCGACCGTACCGGTCGCAAGCAGGGCAACCTCCGCAGCGACCGCAGTTTTCTTTGCGCCGTCACTCAACGCATACCGATCACCTGAGTACGATGGCAAATAATGCTCCAAAGCGCCGCCGCCGAGGAGAAAGATGTTCTTCGTCCGAAGCGCCGCTTGGACCTGTCGCAATCGTCCTTCGATGCTGGCAACGCGCTGCTCGGTCAGAAGCGGTAATAGCGCCTCGCGGTTCGCAGCGATCTCGATGAGTACGGCCACGCGTTGCTTCGCCAGTTTCTTGGGGTTTTCGTGCAACGTCTGGAAATAAGTCTGAAGGCCTGCGACAACGTCTTGCGCATTCGCAGCCGTCTCGACGTCCTTAACAGCATCGGTCAGCTCACGGTCGAGCGCTCCGCAGTAAACAGCGAAATCCCCGCCAACCCCAACACTGGCAAGAAAGTCAGCGATGCTTCCGTCGACGCGGAGACATTGGCGAAGACTGCCTGCGAAGAGGCTGTCAAGATCGAACAGAAAATATGCTTCTTTGGCGTAGTGACGGCACAGTTCGACATACTTGGTCACTTCCTCACAGCCCCCGACATCAATTAGGCAACTCCCTGCGGCAGTGATCGACGTTTTGCGGCGTTCCTGTATGGCCTCAATGAGCTGCGCGTCCGAAATACCTTCCACGAAAACCGGATTATCGGCGAAGAACAGCTGCTTGTGATGGACGTTGAGTCTTGGGATCAGCGAAACTAGGCGAGTTTGCTCAGCTTCCTGCAAAGAGGCAATGAATTTCGGCGGAGTATGGTCGGCGGAAAAACAGAACACGGATTGCAGATCGTTCAATGTACGGAGATCGAGAATGAAGGGCGAGTGCGTGATCAAGAACACCGCCTCGCGACTCGTGCCTGCAATGTGCGTTCCGGCGATTTTGCGGACCTCCTGGATGAAGAACGACTGAAACTGTGGGTGAAGGTTGAGTTCTGGTTCGTCGATGATCAGAAAGGCATGTTGGTCATTGTGCAGATGCGTGAGCAGTACCAGAAGCTCGCGAATGCCATGGCATTCCTCGCGGTCCAACCGGTAAGAGTCGCCGGTTCGCGACAGCCGTGCCTTTGGTACGAGATTGCCGGAATCCCATTCGAGCATGATGTCGCGGTTGAAAAGCGAGCTTAAGGTTGCCTCGACGATCACTCGTATGTCGGGACGTTCTTCGAGAATGATAAAGGCATCGAAGCCGGAACCAAGGTTCCCCGCCTGGCGAAACTGGCCGAACTGGTTCTTCTGCAAACCGCTGGCGAAACGGTCTCCATAAAATGGCATCATACTGGTCGACATGCCTTCAAGTCGGTCTGTTCCGAGTAGCCGCGCGTGCGGAAGCACCGCTCTTAGGCTATCTGCGAAACGTGACTTGCCGCTGCCGTTTGGACCTACGAGAAACGATAGCTCTCCGAAACGCTCGACCGCGAACCGCTGGCCGCTCCAAGGCTTTGGCAAATTAAAAGCAACTGGTTGTTCAATCATCATCACCACCGATTGGCGAGGCCAAAAGACAGGTCGTTCACGATTCCATCCCTGTCAGGTGGGATAAAGTATCACAAAAGCACTGTGCTCCTATGCCGTATGGGTCATGAAACTATCGCGGACGCTTTTCGAACGCACTCTTTGCCGACGGCAGCGTCCAGAAGGCGTTAGGCTAACTCGAATACGGGGAGATACAGCAACGGCGCGGAGCTCGTCGCGGACAATGCGATGGATAAGTCCTAAAACGGTGATCAGGCGGCCGCCGAAAGTCCTGCCTTCGCATCCTCAAGGATCATATCCGCACCCTTTTCGCCGATCATGATCGTTGCCGCGTTGGTATTGCCGGAAACGACCGCCGGCATGATCGAGGCGTCGATCACGCGCAGGCCCTGAAATCCGCGCACGCGCAGCCGTTCGTCGACCACGGCCTTGGGGTCCTGGCCCATGCGGCAGGTGCCCACGGGATGATAGGTGGTGGAGCCGCGGCGGCGGATGAAATCGAGCAATTCGTCGTCGTTGTCGCATTGCGCGCCGGGCTCGATCTCCTCGGCGATGTAGCGCGCCATGGCGGGCGCCTGAAAGATGTGCCGCATCGCGGCGACGCCGGCCGTGATGGTGTCGCGGTCCTTCTGCGTCGCCAGATAGTTCGGGTGGATGGCCGGCGCCTCGTGCGGATCGGCGGATTTGATTTTCACGTAGCCGCGGCTCTCCGGCCGCAGCAGCACGCAATTGCCGGTCACGCCCGGGTATGGCGACAGCTCGCCGCCGATGGTGCCGGCCGAGAACAGCGAAATCGAGCATTGCGAATCGGGCGTTCCCGATGACGGCAGCGCGCGCAAGAAAACCGCGGACGAGACCGCCGGGATGGCGAGATAGCCGCGGCGCGTGAGGATGTAGTGCAGACCGTGGGTGAGCCTGCCGCTCCAGTTGCGCACCGCGTCGTTGAGCGTGATCGGGTCCTTGCAGCGCAAGATAATGCGGCCTGAAATATGGTCGTTGAGATCGTCGCCGACGCCAGGAGCATCGGCGACCACCGGGATTCCCAGCGATTGCAGGAGCGACGCCGGTCCGACCCCCGAAAGCTGCAAGAGTTGCGGCGAATTGAAAGCTCCCGAAGCGACGATCACCTCGGCATTGGCGCGGGCACTGCGTTTGTCGTTACCGGCAAGATACTCGACGCCGGTGGCGCGCCGGCCATCAAACAGAATACGCGTGGCGAGCGCCTTGGACACCACCTTGAGATTGGCGCGGCGCCGCGCCGCCTTAAGATAGCCGTGCGCGGCCGATGAGCGCACGCCGCCGCGCATGGTGGTCTGGTAATAGCCGGCGCCTTCCTGCACCGGTCCGTTAAAATCGTCGTTGCGCGGATAACCGCATTGCACCGCGGCCTCGACATAGGCCACGGCGAGCGGATGCCGGTCGCGCAGGTCCGAGACGCCGAGCGGCCCGCCGGCGCCGTGGAATTCGTCGGCGCCGCGTTCGTTGTTTTCCGCCTTGCGGAAATAGGGCAGCACGTCGGCAAAACTCCAGCCGGCATTGCCGAGCTGCCGCCAATAGTCGAAGTCCTCCGCCTGGCCGCGGATATAGATCAGGCCGTTGATCGAGCTCGAGCCGCCGAGAACCTTTCCGCGCGGCGCAATGACATTGCGGTTGTGGCATTCGGGCTGCGGCACGGTCTCGTAGCACCAATTGTAGCGGCGATCGCTGAACAGCTTGCCGAAGCCGAGCGGGATATGCAGCCACGGATGCAGGTTGCCGGGGCCCGCTTCCAGCAGCAGCACGCGATGGCGGCCCGACGCGGTGAGCCGATCGGCCAGAACGCAGCCGGCGCTGCCGGCTCCCACGATGATGAAGTCGAAGGCTTCTGATTCCGGCACGCGTTTTCCTCCGTTGCCACAGTCCCTGGGAGACCGCTGCATGCCGCGCCGCCATTGGATCGCGGTCGCTGCAAGATGGAAACGATATCACCGACGCCCGTGACCTGCACCAAATGCGAAGAGCCCCGGACCAGGTCCGGGGCTCCCAAGGCGTGCGCCGCCTGAAACGGCTTATTCGCCGTACCGAGAATCCCACTCGCGGCTCAACTGGGACCGAATCTGTGCGTCGGGATCGGCGCCCACGATGTGGCCGCGAACGATCACTTTGTACTGATCGGCCAGGTACTGGTCGGGCAGGTACTGATCGGCCAGGTACGGATTGGGCCGCTGCGCAACGGCGGGGCCCGCGAGCAGCGCAAGGCCGAGGGCAGACAAAACGAGCTTCGTACTGAGAGATTTCATCGTTGCATCCTCCGTGTTTCGCACCGCGACTGGCTGGGAAACTTCTCGTTGCTTCGGCAGTGCAAGCGATACGGAAATTGGCCGAGAGGTCTTCACAATTTGGTTTTGGCAACCGGCCAATTGATCTAAATTTCGCCGACGAATTTATCCGATACGGTGCGTTATAGACGCGATATACTCTTACACTTGAGCGCGACAAAGCTTCGTATCAAGGAGAGAACAATGAAGGCAGGGACCATCGCCGCAGCAGTGCTGGCGGTCGCCATCGGCGGCGCGGCGCAGGCGGCCGACAGCGTGAAGATCGGCGTCATCTATCCGTTGACCGGCAACGCGGCGAGCGCCGGCCAGTCGGCCAAGGACGCCGTCAACCTCGCCGCCGAGATCGTCAACACCGCGCATCCCGAGCTGAAAAACCTGCCGCTCGGCGCAACCGCCGGCCTGCCCAATCTCGGCGGTGCCAAGATCGAACTCGACGAGGCCGATCACCAGGGCAATCCGCAGGTCGGCCAGCAGCAGACCGTGCGCCTGATCACCCAGGACCACGTCGCCGCCATGCTCGGCTCGTACCACTCCTCGGTGTCGCTGGTGGCGACCGCGGTCGCCGAGCGCCAGGGCGTGCCCTATCTGGTCGCCGACTCGGTCGCGGCCAACATCACCGGCCGCGGCTTCAAATGGACGTTCCGCACCACGCCGTTCGCGCCGGATTTCGCCAAGGCCTATGCCGATTTCCTCAACGAGCTGAAGAAATCCGGCAAGAAGATCGACAGCATCGCCGTCGTGAACGAGAACACCGATTACGGCACCTCGGTCTCGGCCAGCGTCCTGGATGCGGCAAAAACCGCCAACATCAAGGTGGCGGCGCAGATCGCCTATAACGCCAACAGCTCCGACGTCTCCGCGCAGGTGCTGCAGCTCAAAAGCCTGCAGCCCGACGTGGTGATCTTCATCAGCTATACCCAGGACATCATCCTCTATTTCAAGACCATGAAGAATCTGGATTACCTGCCGCCGATGATCATCGGCGACGATGCCGGCTTCTCCGATCCGAGTTTCATTCCCAATGTCGGGGATCTGGCCCAGGGCGCGGTCAACCGCAGCGCCTTCGATATCGGCAAGCCGGGCGACAACAGCTACATCGTCGACCAGATGTTCAAGGCCAAATACGGCCGCGATCT
>Ga0181523_10004050_pt1 | contig 12919 bp, 15 predicted proteins | sample PEATcosm2014_Bin_43_FD_119752 | JGI IMG/M metagenome (GOLD analysis project Ga0181523, IMG submission 119752) | Peatland microbial communities from MTU Mesocosm Facility, Houghton, MI, USA - PEATcosm2014_Bin05_30_metaG | ecosystem: Environmental > Terrestrial > Soil > Wetlands > Peat | place... | reverse complement strand
TTGACGTTAAGACGAGGGCATTCCACGAAGCGGGCCACACGGTCGTCGCTGTCGCCCGTGGTATCCCTTACAAGCACGTCACCCTCGTTCCTCGCACCAATCGGGATGGGGGTCACATTGCGCTTGATTGGAAGGAGATTCGTACGGAACTGCGGAAGGGGAACACTAAGCTGCGTAGCAGTTTGTGGGTCTTCTACCATGCGGGTGTTGTTGCTCAACTTTTCTACAAACCCGAGTCTCCGGTAATCGCAGGAAACAAGGACTTTGAGGCTCTGGAAGGCGAGTTGGGAAGTAAGCCGTTGCAAGTGTTTATCCACGACAAGAAAGCTGATGCCTACAGGGTGCGCACCCCCGCTCAAGTCCGTGCGGCCCTTCGACGGAGGTCTGCCTGCGCTAACAGGACCGCAATCAGAATCATAGCACATTACTGGCCCTTTGTTAAATTGATCGCCAGAGCACTGGTGAAAAACAAGACACTCTCGCGGACAGAAGTAGATGCGGTTGTTATGCCAGCCATGGCAAGATTCGGCCTTTCGGGCAAGGACACCGCCGCCTGGCGGCAAACCGGACTCCGTCAATCCCCGGCGAATCGGCATGGCATTCGCGAACAGGAAAGTTAAACTGCGGGTACCGGCAGATTTTTCGCGTAGCCGAACCCGGGATATGCGCGAGGATTCGTTCTCAAGTCACCGCCCGCAACCCGCTCATATCCGGCGGCGTGATGCCCGGGGAGTGCCATTGCCGGACCGAACGGCGCCGTTCGATTTCCCCACGAGTTACATGGATATATAGAATCTGCCGCAACGTGTGGCGTAGATTTGCCCCGACCCCAATCCTGCATTACGGTAGGCCATACAAACCACATTAATCATGTCAATTAGACCATGGTTCTGCGTCCTAAGCTTGGTCGTTGCCACTGCGTCGCGGGGTGCGATGCCAGCTTGGCCCACCTTTCGTGGCCCCAACTGCTCGGGCGTCGCCATTGAAGCCACACCCCCGATCAAGATCGGCCCCTCCAACTCAGTCCTGTGGAAGCTGGACGTACCGTGGTCACCTTCCTCCCCTTGCATCAGCGGCGACCACGTGTTCCTGACCACGTTCGCCGAGAACGAACTCCAGACCCGGTGCTACCGGTGCGAGGACGGCAAACTGGAATGGCGTGGCGGTGTGAAGCCGGAGAAACTCGAACTTTATCACCGGAAGGAAAGCAGTCCAGCGGCCAGCACTGTTGCGACGGATGGCCAGCGGGTGGTGAGTTACTTCGGCTCGTTCGGCCTGGTGTGTTACGATCTCCAGGGTAAGGAGCTTTGGCGTCATCCCTTGCCGGTAGCCCTGAGCCCAGGCGGTTACGGCACGGCCACCTCACCTGTTATCGCGGGAAGCCTCGTCGTGATCAGTCACGACCAGGACATGGCTTCGTCCCTATTGGCTGTGGATTTGATCTCGGGCAAAGCGGTATGGGATACGCCCCGCCCGAACACGCTCGGTAGCTTCGGCACCCCTATCCTCTGGCAGAACGAAGGAGCCCTGGAAGTAGTGGTCCCGGGATCGCTTTGTCTCAAAGGCTATGCCCTCAAGACCGGCGAAGAGGATTGGGTGGTTCGCGGGACGACTTCCTACGCCTGTACCACACCCGTGACGGCGGGAGGATTGCTCTTCTACGCAGCCTGGTCCGACGGCAAGGCGGACGACCCTTTACCTACCTGGGAGAAGTTCCTCGAAGAGCACGACAAGAACAAGGACGGAGTGATCACCCTGGACGAATTCGACGAGAACAGCCGTGATTACTTCCGCGGGTATGATGTCAACCGGGATGGAAAGATCGACCGCAGCGATTGGGACCAGATTCGGGCCTCCCTCGCCAAGGGTGAAAACGTGATGGTGGCCGTAAGGTCTGGAGGCCGGGGTGATATCTCCAAGACGCATGTGGCTTGGAAAGCGACGCGCGGCCTGCCTTACATCGCCTCGCCGCTCTACTATGACGGTCGGGTTTACCTGATCAAGACCGGGGGCATGCTGTCCAGCCTGGACGCAAAGAGCGGCCAGCCCTTTTACCTGCAGGAACGCCTCGGCGCGGAGGGGTTGTATTATTCCTCGCCAGTCGCCGCCGACGGCCGGATCTATCTCGCCTCCCAGGCCGGAAAGGTCACGGTCGTCAAGGCGGGCGGGGACAAGCCCGAAATTCTGCAGCAGGTGGATTTTGGCGAACCCATTTACGCCTCTCCCGCCCTGGCTGGTGACAAGCTCTACTTGCGGACCCGTTCCCAGCTTTACGCCTTCGGCCCTCAGACCGATCTCCGGCCAACCCAGCCTTGAATCCGACTCAGAAAAGGCTCACTGCATAACCACCTAGTAGGAACTGAGTTCAAGCTCTGCCTTGAATTCCGAACAACTCCTTGCCCAACCGGGCAGTCTCGGCGCGTTGCTCTGGGGCCAAACCACGATGGAAGGGCCATCGTCGGGCGCCAGCCAGCGTGCGAGTGACCTTCGCCAAGGCGCTCACCACGTGGGCAAGTTCGGTCACGGCCACGTTCTCCAGGTTATCCTGCGCACTGTGGTGCTGCCAGCGCATGCCGCTATCCATGTTCGGCCGCAGGAAACTCATCGCCGGCACCCCGAAAATGGAAAACGGGAAATGGTCGGCAAGAGGCATCGGTGCGGCGTTTTCACGCGCATCGAAGCCCGCCCGTGCCAAGTCGCGCAGCAACCACGAGCCAAAGGCCCGGGTGCCAGCCCGGAGCACACAATGATGGCCCAACGGCGAGGAGATGCTGTCCAGGTTCAACACCACGCCAATGCCCGGCATCTCTTTCCGGTGGGCAACGGCATAAGCGGCCGATCCAACTGACAATTGCTCCTCGGCGCCAAACGAGACTAGACGAATCGTGCGCAGGGGCCGCTGGGCTCCCAACAAGACCGCCAGTTCCAGCAGCGCCACCACGCCGGAAGCATTGTCATCGGCGCCGGGATTGTGGCATTGCGTGTCATGGTGCGCCCCCAGCAGCACCAGCGGCAGTTCCGGACGCCGGCCGCGGATTTCGCCCACGACGTTCTGGGAGTGCGCGCTCTTGAGTTCCGCGATGATTCGGGCGCGAGCCCGGTTGGCGCCGCGTTTGCGCCAAGCCCAGGCCGCTTGGTAAGGGATGGTCACCGTGGGCGGCATTCCGTATTGGCGCACCCAGACCGGGTAGACCCCGTCATCTTTGACCCAGTCGAACGGGAGGCGGTCGTCCAAGTGAATGACGGCGGCTGGCTGGCACTGGACCAGGCACCGATGCAAATCGGCTCGCGTCGGCATCGGGCCGAACAGCACCACGATCTTGCCCCGTAGCGCCGGTTGGAAGAGCCGCGCCGCTTGCTCCCGCATTTCCACCCAGACCAACTCCCCGCTGACCGCTCGCCCGCCGGGCGTTCCGGGCGACCCGGCCAGAACCCGTGCCGGGACGGCTTCCAGCGAGCGGCCAAGTCCCAGCGCGATTTCCGCACGCGTCCGGCCCACAGCCGTGCAGGGAAACGACTCGGCATGAACAGTATCCAGGTGGGTTTGGCGGAATTGATCGAGGATATACTCGGCGGCGGCCCGCTCACCGGCGCTGCCGGCGCGGCGCTCGCCGATAGACTGGCACAGGTGAGACCAACGGGCTTGAATCCGCTCCGGCACGGGGCTTGGTGGCAACGGCTTGCGAATCACATTCATGCTCTGGCGGGTTATACAACCGTGGCCGGAAGCGAGTCAATTCGGACGCGTAATGGCGTGACTTCCTGGGCGACTCGTCGGTGAATGAAGTCTGGAATTACATGCAGCGGAAATGGGCGGTGCCAGGAGAGGCAGGGCGTGCCGCACCAATGGAATAGCCGTTTTAGTGGCTACCCCCGCTCGACTCTAATAAAACGCCCGCCGCAGTAGCCAGGGCGGAAAGGCAAGGCGCGTGGCAGGAAGTCCGATGCCGGAGATTTCCCAACCTTAAACTCAGCGCCACCCGCACGAGTTCACCGTTCAAACAATAAAAAGCACCAGCAGCTTGGTCTTCTTCACGTATTCGGGGTAAGACGTTGGGAACTGCTTCAGCATCATGCGCTCCTCGCGACGTAGTTTAAGAACAAAGCTGAACACAAAAAGACCGAACGCCAATATTCCGGCCGCTCGCCCAACGAGCAGGACGATCGCAGCAAACATCAAGATGATGCCACTGTAGATCGGATGCCTCACAAACCTGTAAGGGCCAGTCTGGACCAGCTCGTGATCAACCTTGACCATTACCACGCTGCTCCAATTACGACCAAGCGTGATCCTCGCCCAAAGGCAGGTAACCAGCCCCGTCGTGCTGAACGCGACGACCAGGACGCAAATGGGCGTCGTACTGGGGAAGATGACTGCGGACATCGGCTTCGGCATCCGTGCAGCATAGACGAGCACAATGCCCGCGACCACCACGGGAATGCGATAGATAAACGAACCGGGAAACGACTCCCTCACCGCTGTTCTCTTCGTGGCGAACGCCGATACCAACCAGTAGGTGTAGAAAACTCCCCAGCAAGTGGCGGTGACATAAAAGGCTATTCGTTGCATCGCGCCGCGTAATTCTCAGGGGACCGTAATCGTTGCTCCGGTCAGCTCCACCGTGTTGGTCCTGCGATTGACCGATTATACCACGCCCGGTGCGCCGAGATCGAGCACGAACACGCAGCAGGCTACCACCTGGGCGATCGGGCGCAGAGGAATACGATTCGCGGCAGAGGCAGAGGGGGGCGGAAGCAGCTAAAGGCAGAATGAGAATCAAGGATGGCGCGAAATCTCGACAGCCGGAGGGTGATGGAATAGCTAAGAAGAAGCTTGCCAGGCGAGCGGGCACGTTCTTTATCAACGCCACCATTCTCCCGCTCATAGCTAAACGGCAAGGCAGTGCATAGTTGCCGACAGCCCTCCGCACCCGCTCCTGCAGCCCGGTTAAAGGCCACAGGAGGAGGTGCAGAGGGCGAGGACGTGATTCAATGGGCACGTTCGAATCGCACAGCCTGCCTCTCCTTTGTGGCGTCAAGGATATCCTTCCAGCGCGGCAAGCGTCTGACCTCGATCAGGATGTCATCGCCCATAAACGCGGCGACCGCTTTAGCCAGGCTGCGTTTACGGTGATGGATGGTGGAACTGCAGACGCCGAGCTTCCGGGCCATAGCCGATCCGGACGTGCCCTCGACCAAGCCCTCGATTACGGCCTGGTCCCTGGCGGACAAACCAGCCATGAACGCCTCCCAATCCATTCTCCGGGCCGCCTGGATCCCCGGATCTTCCTCATCCCGGGATAGCACGTCGTCGAAGGTAAGCTCACCGCCGGTTTCCTCATCGACGGCCGCCGGCTCATCCAGACTGCTCAGGCGTGTGTTGCCCTTAAGCTGAGTGCCCGCGCCATGCACATCCACGACAGTTGAGCCGGTGGAGCGCCGGCCACACCGGAGTTTCTCAATCGTGTAATAGCAGACGTTGCCGGCCGTAATTCTTTTGCCACGACGGCCACGAGCAGACCTGACCACCTTCTTGCCGGCCTGCTCAGCGTTGTGCATCATCATGGCTGCCAACGCCGTGCCATCCTGGATTAACTCCTCTGCATCCTCACAGCCAATGAAGGCAACCGCATTGGGGATGGCACTACGGAGGCGGGGCACGACTTGATCCTGCAATAAGAGACCAACTTGTGGACTCATGAATTTCCTTTCTTTTGAAGGGTTTGTTTAGACGAAGAACCCCCCTGCTGTTGTTGATGGCAGCAGGGGGGTGGGGATCAGCTTGGGGCTAATCCGTTAGCTGGTGATTAACCGCCCGCGCCTGTTCCCGGGCAAGGACGGTTGGCACGATCGCTTTGGACTCAGCGACCGAGAGCGTGAACGCATTTCCATCTCTTGCGGCCCGGTGATTAGAAGGGCCGAGGCAGGTAACGCAACCGCTCCCAGAGCCGGAGCGCCAGTCCCAGGCCGAGAATGGCGAGAATCAGCACCGCCAACGGCAGCAGCTTGAGGGCAAAGACGACCGACGCGACGATTCCAACCGCCACGCCGCAGGCCAGCAGCACCACCTTGAGATTCTCTTTGTCCACTTGTGCGACCTTGGCCGCCAGCCGGCCCTTGATTCGGTTCCATCGGCTTTCAGTGTCGTCCCGGGACGCCCTGCTGCCCGCACGTCGTGCCTTGGTGGCTTTCCTTCGCGTCTTGCCGTTGGGCGGAGGCTTGGGTTCCGCGTTGTTCTGCGATGGCTGCTGCTGTGCCGCCCCGGCGTTCAACGACAGGTTCAGGCTCTCAGCCGGTGGTAACGGATTTGATGGGGTTTTCTTTTTCATGTTTGCCTTTCTGTTGTGGGTTGGAACGAAAAGCCAGAGGGGCATTGGCGCCCTCCGGCTTGAGGATTTTGACCGTGGAAGACGGCCGCTACTTTGAGCTTATGACTCGCTATCTGTGACGGACTGGTCTGGGGTCTTTCGAGCACACCAGCCCGTTGCCTTTGGGTTCCCAGAGCCTTCGAAACGCGCTCAGGGATACGCGATTGCGGGTGAAGAAGGGCAGGCCATTGTTGGCGAGATAGACCTGGTCGGGAATCCGCCGGTAACCATAGACGACCACCCAATGGCGGGAGTCGGCACCGGGATTGCGGATCACCACCAGAACAGGGCTGCCCTCTTTCATGGACTGGCAGAGGTCGCTGAATTGCAGCCGGCCCCTTGCAGTCACCCGCAGGCCGCACGACCTCATCGCCCGGGCCACTTGGCGGGGTTGTGCGCCTATTTCTGGCAGTGGGGCCACGGCATCGTAAACTGCGCCGAATGGCATCTGCGGCCTGAAATAGCGGACGACCATGACTGCGGCGACGGCGCCACAGCCATAACTGTTGGTTTGCAGATAGCCAGGGAGGTCGAGCGTTACGGCCCGATGACCAGAGGCTCGCGCCAACGGCACGCGCAGTGCGGCCAGCCTTGTCCAGTCGGTAATCTGATCACCTAGCCACTGGGCCGTGCCGACGACGGCCCGACTGATGCCGCGCGCCAAGGTCATCCGTGTAACGGCCAGTGTCTCTCCTTGTAAGGGCCGGAGCCGGGGTTTTCGCCCCGGCTCGCGGGTTGACTCAGATTTCGACACTCTGGATTTCCTTGAGTTTGGCGCGGACGGTCTGGACTTCCTTGGCCGCGGCACGCTGATCCCGCTCGGTCGTCTTCAGCAGGGTCACCGCGTCATTGAGGTCGCCGATCACGTCGCGCAGGCAGACTTTGATTTTGTCGATTCCCTCAATGGCGGTCTGGAACGCGGAGCGCGTCTCCACGCCAGTCTGTGGGGGGTTGTGGCCGTTGCCGCGGAGGTTGCCGCGTTCCGGCGCTGTCATCGTCGGTGGTGTGATTGCCATGATGTTCCTTTCTTCCGTCACTTGTTTGGCTCCGGGCGCTGACGGGGGCGTACTCGGAGCGGTTTCAGTTGCAGGAGGCTTCTCTTTGTTGGCTGGCGCGGACTTTTCTGGGCCTTCGCCCCGGAGCGTCATCACGATCATCGTCTTGCCGGGTGCTCAGCGGGCAAGCTCCTGATCTTCACGCCAGCGACCGTGCAAAGCGGCACGCCATCTTCTCTCGGCCGGCCACGATGTTGTTTCGCCATTGGGGCAACCGCTGCACCTCGGTCAGGATGTCCGCGCCCAAATGTTCGCTCGCCAGCCGTGCCAGGCCCATTTTGTCGTTTTGGATCGACGACCGACTCCGCTTCAGCTTCGGCACCAAGGTCGTCAGATCCTCACCCGCCATTAGGCAGTGCAGGATCTTCCGGGCCGTAGCGTCAAGTGAATCGACCAATGGTTTCCAATCCAGCCGCTTCGCTGCCTCTTGGCTGGGGTCTGCGCTGCCGGCGGCCAGGACATCGTGCAGGCACAGGTCGTCGCCCTCGGCTTCCCCGGCGATTGGCTGGTCCAACGATTCCACCTGGCAGCGGGCCGCTATCTGTGTGCGTGGGGACATTGCGTCGGTCGTGCTCTGGCCGGTACTGCGCCTGCCCTGCCGCACGAGCCTGGTGGCGTAGAAGGCGACATTGCTGCCGCTGACTTGTTTGCCCCGGGCCTCCGCGCTGGCCAGCAGCGAGGCAGCGATGGCGATGCCGTCCTGGCACAATTCATCGCGGTCGTCGGCGCCGACCTGGGCCACCGAACTGGCCAGGGAGTTACGAACTCGCGGGGCTATCTCATGAACCAACATTTCTCCAGCTTGTGGACTCATAAACGTGGGATTTGCTCCGTGTGGATGTGTACAGCAAAAAGCCCCTTCCCGGAGTGGGGCTTTGAGAGGGTGTTACGAAAGCCAAAGTGTGAAACCCTGATTTCATTGGGTGTTTTGCGGATTCACGTTTAGCTTCGGTGAATGAGGCGCGATGGTCTCCGCCTCCAGTTCCAGAGAAAGTTGAAGGGGCATCAAGCTTGCAAGCAACTGGCGCGGGGTCGGTCGTCCGAGCAATGCTCGCGCCCGCAGCAACACCGCCGCATCCGCCAGCAATGCCATCGTCCAAGTGAACCGCAAACTATTGAAGAACACGTCGCCCAGGCCCAGTTGGTTCTTCTCGAAGGACTGTGCCGGTTCAATCCACGGACGCACCTGCTGCAACACTTGTTGCGCCAGTCGGCTGGCCAGCGGCAACCGGCCCAGCAACGTCTCGTGTTCCCTTGGCTGATGGGCAAATTGCTGCGGGCAGCGTGCGGCTTCCCAACAACAGCGGCATAGCTCCGGTTCCGCGCCGACGCCAAACCAATGTTCCCCAGCCCGGCCATCGTAACCCAGCCACGTCAGCGGTTCGCCCTGCGGGCAGGCGGCTTGATCCCACGCCACATAGGGCGGCACCAGTTTCATGTCGCTCCGCAGCTTGGTCAGGACAGCCACCCGCCACCGCTCACGGCAATGTTGTTTGGCCGCTGCCCCCAAATACCCCATGCCCGCCACCAGCAGCGGCGGACACCAGTCCCATTGCTGCTGGCAATAATACAGGCTGGGAACCAGCAGCCCGCCCTCGGAAACATTGGCGGGCGCGACCCAACTGACCAGCGGCACCAACTGCACCCCGACCGCGTAATGGTGTAGCCACAGGCGCAGCGTGTGTTTCTTGTAGCCGACGAAACATCGGCTTTGCCCCGTCTTGAGCGTGCGCCCGCCCAACGCAGCGTGCACGGCGGAGAACTGCCCGGTGCTTTTTTTTGAAGCCGACACAGGCGGCGGGCAGATCGGTGGCATCAATCAGTCCTACCGACCACGGCTCCCAGGCATAAGTGGCGAGCAATGGCGTAAGCAGGTGTTGGTTGATTCGGCGCAAGCCCGCCACGCCCACGCGACACCGGAACTGGTGCATCATCCGCACGTCGGGCACCCGGCTTTGGCGACGCAGCCCAGCGAATTTTCGCCACGCGCGTTGTTCCGGCAGCAATTTGATCAGCAGGTTCACGGAATGCACCGGCGAGAGCAGACACAACAAGTGAACGCGAAAAAGTTGGCACGAGGTGTGTTCGCAATGCCGCCCGCCGGTGTGGCCGCGAGGCCAGTTTTCGTTGATGAAATCGTCGGGCGCAAACGGATCCAAGAGTTCGAGCAGTGCCACCGTGCCAGTGGCCGGAAGGTTGGAATTCATCGGAGCCAGACTACCTTTGGAAATCTAACTCGTCAGCGATAATGACCAATCCCGCAATTTACGACGCATCCTCTTCTTTTAGACCAGGTTACAAGAACTTCCGTAACACCCTCTATGAGATCGACCGGGAATCGAACCGTCCCAAGGGGGCGGTCGGCTGCGGTCAAATTGGGAATTTAGAGGGCGGGAGAATCAGGCGCGGGTATGGACTTGGAGAGGGAGGAGGGAACCAAACCTCTCGCAAAGGCTTATAACGCAGATTTGAATGCTGTTACTGACGGGTAGAAGGCCGTGTGCGTAGCAAAAACTTCATCCGCCCACAAATCGTTAAATTGCAGCGACTTGCCGCCGAGCTGTTACCCGCTGTTTTTCGTACTTTGGCCCAGTCGAACGCCGCGTGAGGAACAATTCGCCAGGCACGCCGGCTCGGCCTTCTTCGCTGGCTCGACCCAGCGGCCCGGCTTGCCCGGCGATTCGCTGACCTGGATTATCGAGAGGGTTTGCGTCGTTTGACGAGCCGTGACTGAGGGAGGGCGACCTGCGGTTGAAAAACCGCCGCCCAGAGGCGAGGGTGGAAGGGATTTATGCGCCCGAACGACAATCTAAACCTGATGAAGACCTGCTTGGCAGCTGCCATGGCCCTCTCCTGCGCCGGTCGACCGGCGACCGCCGCTCTCGTGACATTCACGATCGACACGGCCCAGAGCAGCGTTGTCCTGTCCGGGAGCCTGACGGTCCCGCGAGTGGGCACTTTCAGCTACGAGACGCAGGGGACCGGGAGCCTCACGACTTCCTATGGGGGAACCGTCGCCCTGGAACTGAAGCCCCCGAATATCTCCTTCCCTGGCGGCAGCGACATACGCCTGGAGACCAACGGGGTGTGGCAGCCCTCCGCCGCAGGCGAGGCCGGCTCGCAGCCTGCCGATTATGCTGGCCGGATAACCCCACCAGAAACCACCAATTACTTCGCCGGGAGGAACATTCAGTTCGATGTCGCTGGCGCCGCGACACTCCTTTCGGACGGGTCATTCAACCCCACTAACATCGTCATCAGCTACCTAACCAACTCGGTCCCCGCGCCGGCCATTGATTTTCGGGTCACCTCGGAGGTCCCTGGAGATAGCACGAACGGGTCCGTCTCGCTGGTCGGGTCATCGACCAATACAACCACCGGTGCTACGCTTTCCAGCGGTTCGGGGCTGCTTACGCTGGTGCTTCCGGTCCATGCCACCAACAGTTTGACTTTTGGCTCATACCCCTCGACAACCATCTTGGATGGACAGATCGTCGCGACCGCCCCGGCCAGCGCCTGGCCGCTGTTCGTAACCATTAGCCTCGCGGGCACCAAGCTTAACCTGTCTTGGCCCGCCCTCCTCGGGCAGTCCTTTTCGGTCCAAGCTACCGGAGCTCTGGGAGAGCCATGGGGCGGAGCTTCTGGGACAACAAAACTGGCAGGTGGCACTGCCACGTGGACCACCGTTACCACGACAAACGCCGCCCAGTTCTACCGCGTGGTCCTCAGCCAATAAACCGGACGGTTCCTTGCTTGTCAGCGGGCTTCAGCCCGTCGGGCAGCTGGCGGCACTACCCGGAGAGTGGCCATGAGGGGCAACCCTCCCGGCAATCTGTTCCGGCTTCCAGCCTGCATCCCGCCACGCTCGCACCTGCCGCAGGGCCTGCTGTTCGGCGGGGTTGTCGGGGAGTTCCTTGCAAAACTCATGGCGTTGGTCAGAACCTCGAACATTGTCGCGAAAACGTCCTGCGATCCGTGCGTACGTGCGCGCGCACCCTCGCTTAAGCATTCTGTTGCCGGATGGGATTTTTGGCAACGACAACCGGGATCGATGCCTCGGGCCGCGGACCTGGACTGCGGTGCGGCAGCAAGTCTCCGTCAGCACCAAAATCGAATGATCATTCGATTTTGGGTGAAAATGAACCCTTGTGGCTCAGTGCCTGGCGTTTGAGCCGGTGTGGGTGCCTGTTTCGCGTAGAGTGATTTTGTCGCCAAAAGGCGACAGTTTCCCGTCCCATGGATCATCAGGTGACGATTGGACACCCATCTCATTGCCGCTGTTCCTAGTGGTGTGGCTGATTTCACTGCCACGACGGCTTTCCGGAAGCTGTAGGCAAATAGACACCGCGTCCTCCCTGTGCGGGTGCAGACCGGCGGACGATTGACACAAAGCAGGGCTGGCTTGAATCGCTTGCACCTCTTGGCTTTGCGGTAAGCCCCTTGCGTGCAGAGCAGCAGGTTTGAATCTCCTTACCCCGGTGGTGCGAGTTGCAGTTTGAGCAATTCAAGTGTATAAAAAGCGGGAAGTCCCCAGCCTTTTATTTGGAACGTAGCGTTCCCTGGGCCGAGGACGGGAGGCTGATACATGGGTGAATCAATGGAACCAGTGACGCAGGTCCTCGAGGCGGTGGGCGCCGGGGAGGAACACGCGGCGGAGAAGCTGCTGCCGCTGGTTTATGAGGAACTGCGCCGCTTGGCCTCGGCCAAGATGGCGCAACAGCCGCCGGGCCAAACGCTCCAGGCCACCGCGCTGGTTCACGAAGCCTGGCTGAGGCTGAGTGCCGGACGAATGCCCCGATGGGAGGACCGCAGACATTTCTTCGCCGCCGCTGCTCAAGCCATGCGCCCCGTCCTCATCGAACGCGCCCGGAAGAAACTTCGCGCGCGCCATGGCGGAGAATGCGAACGCGTCGATCTCGATGCCATCGAAATCCCCGCACCGACCGACGACGAGCGGCTTTTGCAGATAAACTCGGCTCTCGATGAACTGGCCGTGCTCGCGCCGGAGAAGGCGGAAGTGGTCAAATTGCGGTTTTTTGTTGGACTGGACGAAACGGAGACGGCAGAACTACTTCACATTTCTCCCCGGACGGTTGAGCGGTATTGGCGCTACGCCAAGGCCTGGCTGTTCGAGCATATAAAATCATCTGAGGCATAAGAATTGTTGTTGGACGTGTCGGGTTTGAGCGCGAATTGGCGTACTCCTCAGTAGAACGACGATGGTTGCTGACCGATCATGAACGAATTGGACCCTAGAGAAGAGGTCATCTTCAACGCCGCCCGGCAATTCGCCAATGCGGAGAAGTTGCGGCAGTATCTGGATCTTGCTTGCGAGGGCGAACCGGAAATGCGCCAGAGGATCGAACGGATGCTTGGGACCGCTCCGGAGGCCGACTCGTTCTTTGGCCGGAACGCCGCATTCGCGAAGAACGTGTTCGCACCCGCCGCTCGCCTTGCCTCGGTCCAAGCAAGCCCGGGCGTTGACGAGCAGGCTGG
>Ga0181523_10004049_pt1 | contig 12919 bp, 11 predicted proteins | sample PEATcosm2014_Bin_43_FD_119752 | JGI IMG/M metagenome (GOLD analysis project Ga0181523, IMG submission 119752) | Peatland microbial communities from MTU Mesocosm Facility, Houghton, MI, USA - PEATcosm2014_Bin05_30_metaG | ecosystem: Environmental > Terrestrial > Soil > Wetlands > Peat | place... | reverse complement strand
TAATGGAACATACGTTGCAAGTGCGCCGTCCGCCAGCTACAATTTTGGCACTCATCGAGACCGGCTGAGGGAAAGGCCCTTAGACGCCGGGGCAACCGTCGGATATCCGAAATGGTGCCAACTCCTGCGGTGGCCGAGCCTTTAGGGCTGGCACCGGTAGATGAGGGCTCGTCAAGACCGACCCGTCATGACGCCGATCCGCAGGAGTGCCGAGAGTATGCGCAACTGGCACTGCGGAGAGCGGCTTGAATTCAGTCCCGAAAATCCCTCCCTCCTACGACGGCGGCGATGACGCCGACGCTGGCATCGGCACGGCAGAGCAGGGCGTCTGGCAGTGGCCGGGCGCGCTGTCGCTGCAGCACGGCGGCATCCTGCGGCAGCCGAGGATCGGCTGGCGTCTTGAAGGGGCGCGCGATGCCCCGGTCGTGGCCGCCCTGGGCGGCATCTCGGCGCATCGGCGCGTATTCGATGCGCAGCCGCCGGGCGAGGGCTGGTGGTCGGAGTCGGCAGGGCCCGGACGGGCGCTCGACAGCACGCGCCTGCGCGTGCTCGGGATCGACTATCTGGGGGCGAGCGGCGAGTCGAGCGGTCCGGCAGCCGGCGGTGACTTCCCGAGTCTCTCGAGTTACGACCAGGCCGAGGCGCTGCGCGGCCTGCTCGATCATCTGGGTATCGCGCGCCTGCGCGCGATTGCCGGGGCCTCCTACGGCGGCATGGTGGCGCTGGCCTTTGCCGAACGCTTTCCAGACTGCGTCGAGCAGCTTCTGGTCCTGAGCGCCGCCGATCGTTCGCACCCGATGGCGACGGCATGGCGCAGCGTGCAGCGTCGCATCGTGCGCTTCGCGCTCTCGGCCGGGCGTCCGGCCGAAGGGCTGCAGCTGGCGCGCGCGCTCGCCATGGCGACCTACCGCTCGCCGCAGGAGTTCGCGGCGCGCTTCGCGTTCGCACCTTCGCTCGGCGATGCCGGATTCGTCTTCCCCGTGGAGCAGTACCTGATGGCGCGCGGGCGCGACTACGCGCAGCGCTACCTTCCCGAATCCTTCCTGTGCCTGTCGGAGTCGATCGATCTGCACGCCGTGGATGCGCAACGCATCACGGTGCCCACGACGCTGGTGGCCGTGCGGGAGGATCAGCTGGTCCCGCTCTCGGACATGCAGGCGCTCGCCGGCCGCCTGCCACGCGCGCGGTTGCACGAGATCAGCTCGGTGCATGGGCACGACGGCTTCCTCAAGGAAGCGCGGCAGCTGACACCCCTGTTCGAATGTCTGTACGGAGAGCCAGAGTGAGCGAGTTCGACGATCCGATCACGCGCGCGGTACGCGCCGGGCTGGAGTGCGACGATCGCACCGGCGCGGTCGTGCCGCCGATCCACCTGAGCGCGACCTATGCGTTTCGCGGCTATGGCGAGAAGCGCGCCTATGATTATTCGCGCTCCGGCAACCCGACGCGCGACCTGCTCGGCAATGCGCTCGCCGACCTCGAGGGCGGCGCCGGCGCAGTCGTGACCGCCTCGGGGATGGGTGCGGTGACGTTGTGCCTGCAGATCCTGCCGGCGCACTCGCGCCTGCTCGCGCCGCACGATTGCTACGGCGGCACCTACCGGCTGTTCGATGCGCTGCACCGACGTGGCGACATCGAGGTCGAGTTCATCGATTTCGGCAACGTCGGCGCACTGAGTGCCGCGCTGTCCCGGCCCGCGGCCATGCTCTGGATCGAGACGCCCAGCAATCCGCTGCTGCGGCTCACCGACATCGCTGCGACCGCCCGACTGGGCCGCGCCGCCGGCGCACTGGTGGTGGTGGATAACACCTTCCTGTCCCCGGCCTGGCAGCAGCCGCTCAAGCTCGGCGCGGACCTGGTCGTGCATTCCACCACCAAGTACATCAACGGACACAGCGATGTGGTCGGCGGCGCGGTGATCGCCGCGCGCGCGGATCTGCACCAGTCGCTGTGCTGGTGGGCCAACTGCCTCGGGCTCACGGGCTCCGCCTTCGACAGCTACATGACGCTGCGCGGGCTGCGCACGCTGCATGCCCGGCTGGACGTTCACGGGCGCAATGCGCAGCAGCTCGCGGACTGGCTGGTGCAGCAGCCGCAGGTGGCGCGCGTGTACTTCCCGGGCCTGCCCACGCATCCCGGGCACGAGCTGGCGCGGCGCCAGCAGTCCGGCTTCGGAGCCATCGTGACCTTCGAGCTGGCCGGGGGCATTCCGGCCGTAAAGGCTTTCGTCGACGGCCTGAACTGCTTCTCGCTCGCCGAATCCCTCGGCGGCGTGGAGAGCCTGGTGGCGCACCCCGCCTCGATGACCCACGCGGCGATGAATGAAACCGCCCGCCGTGCAGCCGGACTCACCGATGGACTGCTGCGCCTGTCGGTCGGGATCGAGGCGTTCGAGGATCTGCGCGCGGACCTGGCGGCGGCGCTCAAGCGCGCGGCCGGCTCGCAGGCGGCTTGAGATCCACGTCAACGCCGGCTGGGCGCGGACGTTGAAGATCCGGGTGGGGCGCATTGTCGCCCGCAGCCGCAGGCCGTACGCAGACGGCGCAATGGAGACGAGCATGGCAATACCAGCGAGGATCATCGGCGCAGCTCTGGGTGCTGCGATGCTCAGCGGCCTTGCGGCGGTGGGGCCCGCACGGGCCCAGTCCGAGGCGCCTGCCGGCGGCGAGCCGGGGGTGTGGCAGGAGCATCAGGTCGATTTTCCGTATCTCGGCTTCACCTCGCACTATTCCTGCGACGGCCTGCAGGACAAACTGGAGCTGCTGCTGCGCCAGCTCGGTGCCCGCGGCGATGCCAAGGTCACGACCTACGGTTGCGATCGCGGTTTCGGCGTTCCGAGCCGCTTTCCACGCGCGACGCTGAAATTCGCGACGCTGCAGCCGCTTGACGCGTCGGGCGCCGCCCCGGCGGGGGGCATTGCGGCTACGGCGACGGTCACCGCCGCGACGCCCGTTGCGGGCGTCTGGCGCGCCGTGCAGCTGGCACCGAACCACCCCTTTGCGCTGCAGGACGGGGACTGTGAGCTCATGGAGCAGTTTCGCGACAAGCTGCTGCCGCTGTTTGCGACCCGCGCGCAGCAGATCCAGTTGACCTGCGTCCCCTACCAGGACATCGGCCCCTTCAGTGTGCAGCTGCAGGTGTTCGGCCCGCCGCCGTCACCCGCCAAACCCAGCTAGCTCGCAACCCTCAGAGCAGCCCCTCCCAGAGACGCCAGAATCGCTCGCGCAGCCGCTGCGAGAGCGGCCGGCGGCTCCAGCTGTCGGCATCGATGCGCTGGGCGTGAGCGAGCCCCTCCTCGAACAACCCCTGCAACTCCGATCCGGTGCGGCTGCCGATGACGACCGCGTCGATCTCATCGTTGAACAGCACGCTGCGGTGATCGAAGTTCGACGAGCCGACGATCGACCAGACCCCGTCCGTGATGACGGTCTTGGAGTGCAGGATGCCATCCTGCCGCTCGTAGACCTCGCAACCCGCGCGCAGCAGCGAGCTGTAGTGCGAATGCTGTACTGCCAGTGCCGCGGCTGAGTCGCTGTGGGAGGGCAGCAGCAGGCGCACGTGCACGCCGCGGCGGGCGGCGCGCAGCAGCGCCCGGCTCTCCTGCAGGGTCGGCGCAAAGTAGGCCGCCGTCACGTCGATGCGCGACTCGGCGCTGCGGATCGAGGACAGCAGCGTTGCGTAATAACGTGGGGAGAGTCGCTGGCCGGCCTGGCTGCCGATGATGCGGACCACCTGATCGCCCTGCGCCACCGCCTGGCCGCTGTCGGCTGCCACCAGCACCGAGCTCTCCCCGCTCTGCTGCTGCCAATGCTGCTCGAACAGCGCCTTGAGCTCACGCACCGCCGGTCCTGCGATCTGCAGATCCGTGTCGTGCCAGGGCTCGTGCGTGCTCGCGTGCTCCTCCCCCGAGCTCGGTGAGGCGCTCTCGTAATCCGCACTCAGGTTCACCCCGCCGATGATGGCGGTGCGACCGTCGGCCAGCAGAAGTTTGCGGTGATCGCGATCGTTGACGGCGAAGTGCGGGGTCAGCGGATTGAGCGGATTGAAGGCCTTGACGTGGATGCCGGCCTGCGTGAGGCGATCGAAGAATTCGTGCGGCGTGGAGAACGAGCCGACGCTGTCGTAGAGCACATCGATGCGCACGCCCTCGTGCGCGCGCGCGATCAGCAGATCGCTGAGCTGCTCACCCTCGGACTGCACTTCCTCGAAGATGTAGTACTCGAGATAGAGGTACGCACTGGCGGCGTGAATGGCCGCAAAAATCGCGGCGAAGGTGTCGGCGCCGTCGTGCAGCACCTGCACGCGATTGCCGGTGTAAAGCGGCGCGCCGGCCACGGCCTGCTCGACGGACAGGTGGCGCTCGAGCGCTCCAGCGTCCGGCGCCTGCGCGGCGAGGCGCTTGAGCAGCGCGTTGGTCTCGCGCTGCGACAGCGGTCCGCGCGCGCCGGTCACCGTGATCTGGGAGGCGACTTCGGTCGCAACCGGCTCTGGGACCGTAGGGACCTGCACGCAGCCGCACAGCAGCGCGGCGAGGGCGGCGACTGCGATCGCAGCGGCGCTGCGCGGGGCGAGTCGGCTCGGTGGCTCGTTTACAGGGCGCATGCGTGGCGCCATTATCGATATATTCGGCAAGGGGTGGAGGGCGCTGACGCTTGCGCGTACATGGCTGAACCTATGGGTGACGTCGACCGGGTGGCTAAGCCTGCGAAGCTGCGTCTGGTCATCGGCGAGAACAACGCGGATCTGGCCATGACGCTCCGTCTGCTGCTCGATGCGGAGCCGGACATTCAGTGCGTGGCGACGGCGGCCTCGAGCGCGGGGGTGCTGCGGACCCTGGAGGCGCACGCGCCCACGGGATTCGTGCTCGATCTGTCGCTCGATGACGGCTCGAGCCTGCCGCTGATTGCAACGCTGCGTGCCCGCGCACCGCACGCGGTCATCGTCGTGCACACCGGCTACAAGAGCGAGGAGCTCGACGATCGCTGCCTGCGCTCGGGGGCGGACGCGGTGGTGCTGAAGACCGGCGATATCGACGCCTTGACCGTCGCGTTGCGCCAGGCAGCCTCGTTGCACGCTAACGGTTGAATTTCCTTGACCTGAGGCACTAGAATCAGCGCCGCCCGTGGACGGCGCAGGCGTTTGGGCCTGATTGCCGTAAAGCTGCAGGAACTGCGGCCAAGTGCTTGATCGTGAAGCCCCACCTGGGGCTTTTATTTTTTGTGTCACGGATCCGGACGGTCAGGCACCGAGATGACGGCGCTGGTACGCGAGAAGCTCATGGCGCTCAGCGAGCCTCTGCTCGCCCGCTTGGGCTTCGAACTCGTGGATCTGGAGTATGCGCCGGGACGCGCGCACGCGGTGGTGCGCGTGTTCATCGATCGTCCGGAGGGCGTGGGCATCGATGACTGCGAGCACGTGAGCCACGAGCTGGCCGCGCTGCTGGACGTCGAGGATCCGGTGCCGATCGCGTACACGCTGGAGGTGTCCTCGCCCGGGCTGGACCGCGTGCTGCGCACGCCGGCCCACTTCCAGCGCTTCGCCGGGGAACGTGTCTGGGTGGAATTGCGGGTCGCTCGGGACGGGAGGCGGCGCTACACTGGCCGGCTCGAGACCGTCGGTGCGGAAGGCATTGAACTCCGGGTGGATGGCGCCATCGTAGCGGTGCGATTCGGTGAGATTGAGCGTGCGCGGCTTGCGCCGCAGTGGTCCTGAAAAGGCCAGGAGCTTCTAAAGATGAACAAGGAAATTCTGATGGTCGTCGACGCCGTCTCGAACGAGAAGGGCGTCGATAAAGAGATCATCTTCGAGGCGCTCGAGGCGGCTCTGGCCTCGGCTACCCGCAAGAAGCACGGCGAGGACTGGGACGTGCGCGTCGCCATCAACCGCAAGACCGGCGATTACGAGACCTTTCGACGCTGGAAGGTGTTTGCGGATGACTCCACGGAGCTGGAGAACCCCTCGGCCGAGCTGCGGCTCGACGATGCGCGCGACCTGAGCGCCGATGCCGAGCCGGGCGGCTTCGTCGAGGAGCCGATGGAATCGGTTGCCTTCGGGCGCATCGCGGCACAGCAGGCCAAGCAGGTGATCGTGCAGAAGGTGCGCGAGGCCGAGCGCGCTCAGGTGGTCGATGCCTACAAGGATCGCGTCAATACCCTGGTCAACGGCGTGGTCAAGCGCATCGACCGCAACGGCATCTACGTGGACCTCGGCAGCAATGCCGAGGGCTTCGTGCCGCGCACGGAGATGATTCCGCGCGAGCAGCTCAAGCCCCAGGATCGCGTCAAGGCGTACCTGCGCGAAGTGCGCGCCGAGCTGCGCGGCCCGCAGCTGTTCCTGACGCGCACCGCGCCGGAGTTCCTCATCGAGCTGTTCAAGCTCGAGGTGCCCGAGGTCGGGCAGGGCCTCATCCAGATCCTCGGCGCGGCGCGCGATCCGGGCGTGCGGGCGAAGATCGCCGTGCGCAGCCAGGACCCCCGCATCGACCCGGTGGGCGCGTGCGTGGGCATGCGCGGCTCGCGCGTGCAGGCGGTCTCCAACGAGATCGCGGGCGAGCGCGTGGACATCATTCCCCATGACGACAACCCGGCGCAATTCGTCATCAATGCGATGTCGCCCGCCGAGGTGCAGTCGATCGTGGTCGATGAGGATTCCCACAGCATGGATATCGCCGTGGCGGAGGAGAAGCTGTCGCAGGCCATCGGCCGCGGCGGGCAGAACATCCGTCTCGCCAGCCAGCTCACGGGCTGGGAGCTCAACGTCATGACCGAATCGGATGCGGAGGCCAAGAGCGAGACGGAGGCGCGCGCGCTGGTGGAGACCTTCATGAAGCAGCTCGATGTCGATGAGAACGTCGCCAGCATCCTGGTGCAGGAAGGTTTCTCGACCGTCGAGGAGGTGGCCTACGTGCCGCAGGCCGAGCTCGCCGCCATCGAGGAGTTCGACGAGGACATCGTCAAGGAGCTGCGCAATCGCGCGCGCGACGTGCTGCTGACGCAGGCGATCGTGAGCGAGGAATCGCTCGATCAATCCATGCCCTCGGACGATCTGCTGACGCTCGACGGCATGCGGCCGGATCTCGCGCTGGCGCTCGCGCGCCGGGGCGTGCGCACGCGCGATGAGCTCGCCGAGCAGGCGATCGACGACATCTCCGACATCGACGGCCTGTCCTCCGAGGAAGCCGGCGCCCTGATCATGAAGGCGCGCGCGCATTGGTTCGAGGCGCAGCATTGATTGGCGCTGAGCTAAGGTAAGCATATATATGGCTGATGTAACGATCGCTCAATTCGCGGACGTCCTGAAGGTCTCGGTAGACCGTCTGATCGCGCAGCTCGACCAGGCCGGGATCACGGTATCGAGCCCCGAAGACATGATCAGCGAGGAAGCCAAACTCGAGCTGCTGACGCACCTGCGTCGCAGCCATGGTCATGGCGCCGAGGGGTCGGCGCCGAACCGCATCACTCTCAAGCGCAAGACGCAGAGCGAGCTCAAGCTCGCCAGCAACCAGGGACGGGCGCGCACGGTCAATGTCGAAGTGCGGCAGAAGCGCACCTACATCAAGCGCGACGTGCTCGAAGGCCAGGCGCGTGCGCAGCAGGAGCAGCTCGATGCGCAGAAGCGCGAGGCCGAGGAGGCGCAGCGCGCGCAGAGCGAGAAGGCCGAGGCGGAGCGGCGCGAGCGCGAGCGGCTCGAGGCCGAGAATCGTCGCCGCATCGAGGAGGAGCAGGCCCGCAAGAAGGCGCAGGAAGAGGCGCGCCGGGTCGCCGAGCAGCGCGCGGCCGAAGAGGCCGAGCGCGAGCGCGCGCGACGCGCAGCCGAGCCCGCGCGCGAGGCGCACGCAGCGCCCGTGCACGCGCATCAGGGTCATGGCGCGCATGCCGCGCATGCCGCGCATGCCCCGCACGTCGCACCGGCGGCGCGCGAGGACGTCGACGACAAGCAGCGCACGCGCTATGGACGCGAGGAACTGCACATCGCCGGCGACGTGAGCGCACGGCACAAGAAGAAGAAACGCCTCAAGGCGCGCCCGACCTCGGTCGGTGCCGAGACCAAGCACGGCTTCGAGATGCCCACCGCGCCGGTCAAGCGCGAGGTGGCGCTCGGGGAGACCATCACCGTGGCCGAGCTCGCGCAGCGCATGGCGATCAAGGCTACCGAGGTCATCAAGGTGCTCATGAACCTGGGCATCATGGCCACCATCAACCAGCCGATCGAGCGCGACACCGCGGTGCTCGTGGTCGAGGAGCTCGGCCACAGCGCCAAGCTGTTGAAGGAATACCAGATCGAGGAGGGCCTGCAGGGCGCAGAGGCCGATAGCGAGCAGTACGAGGTGCGTCCGCCGGTCGTCACGGTCATGGGCCACGTCGATCACGGCAAGACCTCGCTGCTCGACTACATCCGCCGCGCCAAGGTGGCGGCGGGCGAGGCCGGCGGCATCACGCAGCACATCGGCGCCTATCACGTCGAGACGCCACGCGGCTCGATCACGTTTCTCGATACCCCGGGCCACGCGGCCTTCACCGCCATGCGCGCGCGCGGCGCGCGCGCGACCGACGTCGTGGTGCTGGTGGTCGCGGCCGACGATGGCGTCATGCCGCAGACCATCGAGGCGATCCAGCACGCGCGCGCGGCCAACGTGCCGCTCGTGGTCGCGGTCAACAAGATCGACAAGACCGATGCCGATCCGGACCGCGTGCGCACCGAGCTTGCCAAGCACGATGTGATCCCCGAGGAGTGGGGCGGACAGAACATCTTCGTGCAGGTCTCTGCGCGCACCGGGCAGGGCATCGATGCGCTGCTCGAGGCCATCCTGCTGCAGGCCGAAGTGCTCGAGCTCAAGGCGCCGCGCAAGGGCCTGGCTGCGGGCGTGGTCATCGAGGCCAGCATGGAGAAGGGCCGCGGTGCGGTCGTGACCGCGCTGGTCAAGCGCGGCACGCTGCGGACGGGCGATGCGATCCTGGCCGGCTCGGAGTTCGGCCGTGTGCGCGCGATGTTCGATGAGAGCGGCCAGCCGATCGCCGAGGCGCCGCCCTCGATGCCGGTGGTGGTGCTCGGACTCTCGGGCGCGCCCAACGCGGGCGATGAGGTGCTCGCGGTCGAGAGCGAGCGCAAGGCGCGCGAGGTTGCGCTCTACCGCCAGGGCAAATTCCGCGACGTCAAGCTCGCGCGCGCCGCGACGCGCGCCGAGGACGTGTTCTCGCAGATGGGCGAGGTCAAGGCCGGCATCATCGCGGTGCTGATCAAGACCGACGTGCAGGGCAGCGCCGAGGCGCTCAGCGATGCCCTGAACAAGCTCTCGACCGATGAGGTGCAGGTGCGCGTGATCGCCAGCGGCGTGGGCGGCATCACTGCCTCGGATATCCAGCTGGCGGCCGCCTCCAAGGCCTTCGTCATCGGCTTCAACGTGCGTGCCGATGCGGCCGCGCGCGAGGCCATGAAGGAGACCGGCGTCGAGGTGCGCTACTACAGCATCATTTACGAAGCCATCGACGACGTGAAGCAGAAGATGAGCGGTCTGCTGGCGCCCGAGATCAAGGAGCAGATCGTCGGCGTGGCGCAGGTGCGCGAGGTGTTCCGTTCGAGCAAGTTCGGCGTCGTTGCCGGCTGCCTGGTCACCGAGGGTGCCGTCCGCCGCAACAATCCGATCCGCGTGCTGCGCGACAATGTCGTGATCTTCGAGGGCGCGCTCGAGTCGCTGCGGCGGTTCAAGGACGACGTCAACGAGGTTCGCGCCGGCACCGAGTGCGGCATCGGCGTCAAGAACTACCAGGACGTGCGCGTGAACGATCAGATCGAGTGCTACTCGCGCGTCGAAGTCTCGCGCAAGATCCAGTGAGCAACGCCCGCGTTGCGCGTATTGCCTCGCAGATGCAGCGCTCGCTGGCGGAACTGCTGCGCCGGGACGTGAAGGATCCGCGCGTCGGCAACGTCACGATCACAGCGGTGGTGGTGGCGCCGGATCTGTCGGTCGCGCGCGCGCATTTTCTGCCGTTTGCGGACGAGCATCCGGCCGAGGAGGTGCTCGCGGGCCTGCGCAGCGCGGCTGGCTTCCTGCGTGGGGAGCTGGCGCGCGAGCTCAAGCTGCGACACGCGCCGCGGCTCGAGTTCGTGCTCGACACCGACCTCGAACGAGCGCAGAAGCTCACGCAGCTGATCGATCGGGCGGTCAAGTCCGATCGCGCGCGGGGCGCCGGCGACGCCGATCCCCCGCCAGCCGACGACTAGGGTGGACGATCCGCCCGCCGGCCTGCTGCTGCTCGACAAGCCGGTGGGGCTGTCCTCGAACGGGGCGCTGCAGCGCGTCCGGCGCCTGGCGGGCGGCATGAAGGCCGGTCATTGCGGCAGCCTCGATCCGCTGGCCAGCGGCATGCTGCCGATCTGCCTGGGTGAGGCGACGCGGCTCGCGGGAGAGCTGCTCGCCGGCCGCAAGGCCTATCGGTTCGGTCTCAGGCTCGGCGAGAGCACCGCCACGGGCGATGCCGAGGGTGAGGTCATCGAGCGCTGCGAGGTGCCCGCGCTCACGCCCGCGCTGGTCAGCGAGGTGCTCGGGCGTTTCCTGGGCGCGCAGAGCCAGGTGCCGCCGATGTACTCGGCGCTCAAGCGGGAAGGAACGCCGCTTTACCGGCTCGCGCGCGCCGGACTGAGCGTGACGCGCGAGCCGCGCAGCATCTCGATCGAAGCGCTGACGCTGCTCGGGATCGAAGAGCAGACTCTGGACCTGCGCGTGCTGTGCTCAAAGGGGACCTACGTGCGGGTGCTCGGCCAGGATATCGCGCGCGCACTTCAGTGCTGCGGCCGCCTGGCGAGGTTGCGACGTGAATATGTCGAGCCGTTCGCCGATGAGCCGATGGTGAGCCTGGAGCAACTCGAACAACTGGCGGCGACCGGGCGTAGCCTGCTCGACTGGCCGCTGCTGCACGCGGACCGCGCCGTGACGCACCTGCCGCCGCTGCATCTTTTGGCCGAAGATGCGCAGGCGCTGCGCTGCGGCCGCGTGGTTGCGCTGCCGCAATCGCGGCCGGAGCAGGGGCGCTGGCGTCTCTACGATGCCGAGGCGCGATTCCTGGGGCTTGGGGTGTCAAACGGCGGCGCCTTGCGCGTGCAGCGCCTGTTCAGCGCGCCGCTGCCTGGCTCCGCTGCCTGTGTAACTCCCTGTTCCGCTTGAGGCTCGCGGGGTCTGCGGTTAGAATGCGCGGCCTTCAAAATGACACCAGTTTTACAAGTTAGAGTAGTTTAGAGGTTTTGCACGCAATGGCATTGTCGACGGAACAGAAAAGTGCGGTGCTCGCGCAGTACCGACGCGACACGAAAGATACCGGGTCGCCCGAAGTCCAGATCGCACTGCTCTCGGAGCGCATCAACGGACTGGGCGAGCACTTCGGTACGCACAAACGGGATCACTCTTCCCGTCGCGGCCTGGTGAAACTCGTCAATCAGCGCCGCAAGCTCCTCGACTACCTGAAAGCCACACGGCCTGCCAAATACCAAGAAGTGGTCGAGCGCCTGGGGCTCCGCCGCTGATCCCGCGGGCCGCGCAGATCCTGACTGGAATGCGCGGCCCGTTTCATCCGTACCGATCACTTCCGAGGATTGAAGCGTGACTGTCTTCAAGAAGACTTTTCCTTATGGCCCGCATTCCGTGACGCTCGAAACCGGCGAGCTCGCGCGCCAAGCCGACGGGGCCGTGCTGGCCTCGATGGGCCAGACGGTGGTTCTCGTGACCGCCTGCGCGCAGAAAACCGCCGTGCCGGGTCGCGATTTTTTCCCGCTGACCGTCAACTACATCGAGAAGACCTACGCCGCGGGACGCATCCCCGGCGGATTCTTCAAGCGTGAGGGTCGACCGACCGAGCGCGAGACGTTGACGTCGCGATTGATTGATCGCCCCATCCGGCCCCTGTTCCCGGACGGCTTCAACAACGAGGTGCAGGTCGTCGCCACCGTGGTCTCGCTCGACCCGGACGTCGACGCGGACATCCCGGCACTGCTCGGCGCCTCGGCGGCGCTGACCATAGCGGGGCTGCCCTTCAACGGGCCCATCGGCGCTGCGCGCGTGGGCTACAAGGATGGCAAGTACCTGCTGAACCCGACACGCACCGACCAGGCGCAGTCGCAGCTCGAGCTCGTGGTCGCGGGCACCGCGCCGGCCGTGCTGATGGTGGAATCGGAGGCGCAGATCCTGTCCGAGGAGACCATGCTCGGGGCGGTCGTGTTCGGTCACGAGCAGATGCAGGTTGCCATCCGGAACATCCGCGAGCTCGCTGTCGAGGCGGGCAAGCCGCGCTGGGATTGGAAAGCCCCGGCCTTCGAGGCACCCCTGGCCGACGCGGTGAGTGCACGCTGCGAATCGGCGCTGGCCGCCGCCTACCGCATCACCGAGAAGACGGCGCGCACGACGCGCCTGGCGGAGATCAAGAAGGATCTGGTCACCGCGCTCACCGCGGCCGAGCCCACGCAGTGGAAATCCGACGCGATCGTCTCGGAGCTGTTCAAGCTCGAGAGCCGCATCGTGCGCGAGCGCATTCTCGAGGGCGAGCCGCGCATCGATGGCCGCAATCTCACGACCGTGCGGCCGATCACGGTTAAGGTGGGCGTGCTGCCGCGCACGCACGGCTCGGCGCTGTTCACTCGCGGGGAGACGCAGGCGCTCGTTACGACGACGCTCGGCACCACGCGCGATGCGCAGATCATCGATGCGCTCGAGGGCGAGCGCCGCGAGCCGTTCATGCTCCATTACAACTTCCCGCCCTTCTCGGTGGGTGAGACCGGCATGATGGGCTCGCCCAAGCGGCGCGAGATCGGCCACGGCAACCTCGCGCGCCGCGGCGTGCACGCGGTCATGCCGGACATGGCCACCTTTCCCTACGTGATCCGCGTGGTATCGGAGATTCTCGAGTCGAATGGCTCAAGCTCGATGGCGAGC
>Ga0181523_10004047_pt1 | contig 12923 bp, 14 predicted proteins | sample PEATcosm2014_Bin_43_FD_119752 | JGI IMG/M metagenome (GOLD analysis project Ga0181523, IMG submission 119752) | Peatland microbial communities from MTU Mesocosm Facility, Houghton, MI, USA - PEATcosm2014_Bin05_30_metaG | ecosystem: Environmental > Terrestrial > Soil > Wetlands > Peat | place... | reverse complement strand
TTTGCTCCTAACACAGCATAGGCTAAAGGTTGAATGGAATCAGATGGTTTGCTCGGTTAACAATCTTCGTTGCGGAACCGCTGCCTGTCGCTGTTCTTCGTGGCGCCGGTTTAGTCCGCACTACGTTACAGACTTAATCCAGGCAGGACTTCAACGTGTGGCAAACTTGATACAAAATCTCCGAGAAAAGTTCTAAGATCGTCCCCTTGGGCGCGCCATAATTCAAAACCTATGTCTCGGGTCGCTCAATCAACAACGAATTACATTAAATAGAAATGCCGTGGTAAGACCAAACAGAATCCAATCATTCAATGCTTCTAGGGCACCCATTATTTCCCAGCCCGGCACCAGATACAGATTCGCGTGGCCTTGGCTGGTCAACCTCCTACTAGCCCATCACCTGAGTTGGGCCTGATTCGTAGAGCCGATTTGTCCTTAACTCCAGGCCAGCACGTGCGTCCACTTCTTTGGCCCGAACTTGTTCTAGCGACATTACAATATTCGCTGGAAGCCAAGTGGTTTTTAAAGCTATGAATTTAACTAATTGTGATAGTGTAGCGAGGCGCGATGAGTACCCGACCGGGAATAAACGCTGTCCCAGAGAGGGATTATCCTGGTATGTCCACATCTCCAAAACCACAGAAGACGACAGAAGATCCGATTCAACCTGGCTCCGATCGAGAGGTCGATTACCAATATGTTGCTTTGCTCGAAGAGCTAAAGAAGACCGGCCAGCTCACACGTTGGATCAATGACCACGATATTCTTCTGTACGAATACAAAGGCGAGATCAAAGCGTTGAGTAACATCTGCCGGCACTTCGGCGGGCCCGTCGGCTTCCACAAGGCGAAAGACGGCGTGTTTACGTGTCTCTGGCACAACTGGAGATATTCCTGCGCGGACGGCTCCTGCTTATCGCATCCCGGGCTTCCCCTGCGCCAATATCCCGTAAAGGTCACGGATGGAAAGATCTACGTCGATTTGCTCGGGTAAAGGAGGGAGGAGCGCCATGAAAAGATACACTTTGCAGGCTCAGTATCAAGCGGACATGGACTGCCCCAAAGAAGTAGTGATGTGGAATTACTACGACCACGAGCACCTTGTGGGCACACATTACAAGCTCTACGACAGAGCCCGCGTCGTGGCCGAGCGCGACGATTGGGCGCTGGTGTACCGCAGTAAACGAATGCCTCTTCTTCCGTTTCGCACTTCTGGAATTGGCTTCCAATACATGGATGGGAACACCATGAAGAGTTTTCACAAGGATTCCATCGGCTTCTTCCTGGAAACGGAAATTGAATTCATCGATCTGCCTGAGAACCGGTGCACGATCCGAGTCACCTACCGTGTCAACACCCACCCATTCTTCAAGGTCTTCGAGCCATTTTTCAAAAGGCTTTTCGAGAAGTGGTTCTGGGCCACTTGGGAGGAAGATGCGCCGATGCGTCTGCGCCGCTGGAAGGTTCACAACCTGGGATTCAAAGAGTTTAGCGGGGTCGACTACATCAACCGGAAGATTCCAAAGCCCGAGCATCTCGACGCGGGTAAATACGTTTTCGACCCACCAGTCCGAACCTCTTCCTCAATCAAGACGGTCCAAGGCATTGAGCGGCCTTTCACGCAGAGCCTGGAGCTTGGATACGACGAGTAAGAGAGTGCTCGGTCCGGATCTTTGGTTCATAGGGACGGAAATTTGACGCAGGATCATCCTCGCTGGCATCCCTACCTGTTCGTTTTACTTTTTGCCGCAGCGATCTATGTGGGTTGCATCGTTTCGCCGCCGTCTCTAATGGACGACGTGGACGCGATGCAGGCGCAAGTCGCGCGCAACATGCTGGTGTCCGGTGATTGGGTAACCCCTCGACTGGATGGCGTGGTCTATCTGGAGAAGGCTCCCCTCATCTATTGGATGATTGCGGTCTCCTACAAGATTTGTGGCGTACATGACTGGTCGGCCCGCATTCCGATAGCACTTTCCGTTTTGGCTCTTTGTTGGGTCACGACAGCCTTTGGGGTTTGGGCCTTCGGCAAGCGCGCTGGATTTTATGCGGGCTTATGTCTGGCCACCTGCGTTGGCCTGTTCCTCTTTACTCGAATTCTGATACCCGATGTCACCCTGACGTGCACCACCGCGTTGGCCATGTGGGCTTTTCTGCGCGCCATTGATGAGAAGGAAGTCCGTCCACGACTCTGGGCCTTTCTTTTCGCAGCGAGCCTGGGCATAGGACTTCTGCTGAAGAGTCTAGTCGCAATTGTTTTTCCAGTGGGCGCAGCGATTGTCTATCTCTCGCTCACTCGCCAATTCTTTTCCTCGAAAGCCTGGAAACGGCTTCATGTAATCAGTGGTGCATTGGTCATCCTCATCATCGCTGCTCCATGGCACGTTCTTGCGACGGTAAGGAATCCACCCTATTTCGCCTTCACGTTGCAAAGCGGTCCCGGCCAATATCACGGGTTCTTGTGGTTCTTCTTCATCAATGAGCAACTGCTTCGTTTCCTCAATATGCGCTATCCGCGTGATTACAACACGGTTCCGCGCCTGTATTTTTGGCTGTTTCATTTGGTTTGGCTGTTCCCTTGGAGTGTTTACTTCCCAGCCGTCGCGAAATTATCGTTCAATCCGGTCGATCGCGGCGGCCGGGTCCGTTTGCTGGCTCTTTGCTGGGCAGGATTCATATTAGTATTCTTCACTTTCTCGACGACGCAGGAATACTATTCGATGCCGTCTTATCCGGCCTTCGCATTGCTACTGGGAAGCGCGATGGCCACGGAAGACCCTCTGGTGCGCCGCGGTACCCGTGTGCTTGGGATCGTTGCCGCATGCGCCGCCGTCGTTGCGTTTGCGATTTATTGGTATATGCGCGACATGCCTGCCGTTGGTGATATTTCCTCCGCCTTGTCGCACAACCCCAGTGCCTACACGCTTTCGCTCGGACATATGCTCGATCTGACGCTCCCATCCTTCGCTTATCTGCGGATGCCCCTGCTCATTGCCGGCTTCACGGCTCTTCTCGGCGTCGTGGGAAACCTTCGTTACACGGGCTTGCGGGCTTTTCTCGCCTCCGCCCTGATGATGCTGCTGTTTCTGCACGCCGCACGTTTAGCAATGGTGGTGTTCGACCCGTATCTTTCCTCGCGGCCACTGGCAGAAGTCCTGCTGAAATCGCCACAAGGCACACTGGTTACAGAACTTCACTACTGGCGGGCCTCTTCCATCTACTTCTACACAAACCGCACTGGCTTACTTTTGAATGGACGGGCGCTGAATCTCGAGTACGGTTCCAACGCGCCGGGCGCCGCCGACGTGTTCATTGACGATGCCAAGTTCGCAACTCTGTGGAGTGAGCCGGCCAGATATTATTTGGTCGCGCCGCAAACCAGCTTGCCTCGTTTGGAAACTCTGGTGGGTGCCCCAAGCCTGGATGTCGTTGCCCGAAGCGGCGGGAAACTCCTGCTCACGAATCATCCCATGCCATAATCGTAGTATTCGAGCTCTCGGCAAGTCTGCCGATCCAGAGTGATCGCCTTGATCGAACTTCTTCCACTACGCAGCAGACGAGATAACAAAACGGTGACAAATTCTTGACAAATTCTTGACAACCCCGCCCATCGCGTAGGGTACGATTGACAAGCATGGTCGCGACGAGACTTTTGTCGGTTTCAGCAATTGCACTGGGCATCTTGTTCGTCATGCCCACTCTGGCTCAAGACCGTTCCATCGATACGGCGCATTCGTTTCTAAGAGTCCGAGTCTTCAAATCAGGTCTATTTTCGGCCTTTGCGCATGACCACGAAATTCAGGCCCCCATTACAGCCGGGACCGTGCGCATGGGCGACAATCCTAGTGTGACGCTCCAAGTCCACGCGCGGGAACTGCGTGTGCTTGATCCCGACGCTTCAGCCGACACTCGCGCCGACGTGCAAAAGACCATGGAAGGTTCGGACGTTCTGGACGTCAATCGATTCCCCGAGATTTCCTTTCAGTCAACCGAGATACAAAAAAAAGGGGAGCAGCACTGGACCGTTCGCGGGAATCTGACTCTACATGGACGAACTTCGGCCGTGGACGTCGACGTCGTGCTCAGAGACGGTCACTTTGAAGGCTTTGCCCAATTGAAGCAGCGCAATTTTGGGATGACTCCCGTAAGCATTGCCGGGGGAACCGTCAAGGTGAAGGACGAGGTGCTCATTGAATTCACGATTGTTCTCCAGCAGTGAGTGCATTTGAAGAACGAGCAAATGACCGACGTTATCATTGTGGGTGGTGGAGTCGCGGGGTCCACGCTGGCGATTCTTCTCGGGCGCCAGGGATTCCGTGTGGAACTCTTTGAACAAAGGCGCTTACCCAAAGAAAAGCCTTGCGGCGAAGGATTGATGCCAGCGGGCGTGGCCGTGCTTCAGCGGATGGGCCTCGTCCACGCTGTAGGCGGTGCTCCGTTCTATGGAGTCAGGTACCACGCGAAGAATTTCACCGTCGAAGGTTCTTTTCCTCTCGTGCGCGGTGCGCCAACAGCCGGCCGCGGCCAGCGCCGCAAGCACTTGGATGAAGTCCTGTTTCGAACGGCTACGGCTACAAGCGGTGTGAACACGCATCTCGGTACACGCGTGGAGCGTTTGCTCTTTGAAAATGGGCGTGTCGTCGGCGTAATGGCTGGGGGCATAACGCGGCACGCTGGGTTAGTGGTGGCGGCCGATGGCATCCATTCAAGGACTCGACATCTTCTCGGGCTGGACGCACCGCAGCGACGAAAACGATTTGCGATTCTTACACACTTTCGCTTTGCACGGGGGAAAGAGCAGCCTCCGTGGGTTGATGTATTTTTTGCCCGAGGTCACGAACTGTATGTCACGCCGCTGCCGGATCACGAGGTTCTTGTGGCTGCGTTGTCGGATGCCGGAAACCTGGCACAACCCGTTGAAAAAACCTTCTCCAGTTGGTGGAGTGCTCAGCCGCTTCTGGCGACGCGGTTAGCGGAAGCACGGCAAGTGTCCCCGCTGCAATGCGTCTCACCGTTGGTCGCTAGAGTGAAGTGCGGCGTGGCGAAGGGTATCATTTTGCTTGGCGACGCGGCAGGTGTTCTTGACCCGATAACCGGTGGAGGAATGGCACACGCGCTCATGACGGCAGAGCTTTTGGCGGAGCGTTTGCGCCACGCGACGACCGATGAGGATGATTGGATTTGGGACTTCGAACGGGACCGTCAGGCACTCCTTCGCGACTATCGGCTGCTGACCGAGTCTTTGCAGTGGCTTTCCTCTCGTCAGACTGTGGCAGCCGGAGTATTCTCTCTGCTTTCCTATTCCCCGTCGGTTCTATCGCACTTTGTCGGGGTTGCTGGAGGAGTTCGCCAACTCTTCCGGCCGTGGAGTGGGGCGAAGTCTCCGGCTCACGCAGTTACGTGGCAAGGACAAACCGTTTAAACCTTGCGGACGTTAGAGCCAGAATTTGGCGCATACCTCTCGCCGCACTAGGGTTTCTTGCTCACTGCGACGCCCCGCTCACCCGCACGCGACCCGCCATGCCACGTAGAAACGCCCCCGCCTCAGGCCCGGGGGTGTAGCAGTTTCCCCGCCGTGCGTAATATCCCGTCAAATGGTTATCCCGCATTAACTCGGCACCTATATTGCCGCCGATAACATTCTGCGTTGCTCACGAATTCGGTCCCGCGCTACTGCTTCTGGAGCGGCCCAAAAACCCACCCGTTGTGGCTCCGCAAGAAGTTGATTCCACGCATCCAATTTTCGTGAATTTCATTGCCCAGAATCACATGTTTGTGGGCAATTAGCCTCTACGTTAACGAATCCGCCGTGAAAGCCATCGGGCGACCGCGCGACCAAATCCTTGGTGAGACCCTATAGAATCTCTACCCCGACCTGATTGGTCCGGAGTTGGAGAGCCAGGCCCACCGTACAATGCCGGACCGGATCCCCAGTGAATTTCTTTTTTGCCGACTCTCGACCAGCGAATGAGTCTGCCCTGGAATTTGGCTTTTCGATTCCAAAGGCAATGTGAGAGGTAGGCTCACCGTGCTCGAGGACTCGCCTTGTTCGATACAAGCTTTCGATATATATGTAGGTCTCCTCGTCTGCAACCTCGTGAAACGCAGGGAGAGTCCCAGATGCCGAGTCCGAAATACACTGCCTACGGGGCTGCTAAGCCTTACTTCGATCTGGTTCGAGGGGCGCTAGGCGACCTTGTTGATGGCGAGCACTTTTTCGACATCGTTACGGACGACGTCGTCTACGAGGTTCTCTACGACTTTCCAGGTTGGCCTCGCATTATCCAAGGGCGCGCCGATCTGATGGCCCGGTTCAAGAGCTATTGCGACAACATCGAACTTCAATCTGCCGATAAGTTGATTGCTCACAAGGCAGACAGCGACCGTGTCGTCGTCATCGAATATGAAGTCCATGGGACCATCCTCGCGACAGGCGTCAAGTACAACAATCGGTTTTGTTCAATCATAAAGATCGGAAACAGAAAAATTGCGCATTGGAGAGATTATATGGACTCCCTCGCGGCCTGGAACGCATTGGCGGTGCGCGCTCGCTAAAAGGCAATTACGTTGGTCCTCCCTTGCTCGCGTCAAAAGAGCCTCGCGCAAAAGGGCAAGCGTAGGGATGCCGCTGGCTGACCTGTATTTGCCGTTATCAACCCAGCACATCTGAGCTAATGCGCCTCTGCATGTCCCGCGTACTAATTGTTTATCCCCATCTGGGTGAGGAAGTACGCGTAATCAAACGCCGCTTCGTGCAGGCGATCATAGCGCCCCGATGCGCCGCCATGTCCGGCGGGACTCATGTTCGTTTTCAGAATTAGGATATTGTGATCGGTCCGGAGTGCACGCATCTTGGCAACGTACTTGGCCGGCTCCCAATACATTACCTGGCTGTCGTTGAAGGAAGTCCTCACAAGCATATTCGGATAGGGCTTAGCTTCGATGTTGTCGTAAGGCGAATATGTCAGCATGTAATCGAAAGCTTGTTTTTCTTTCGGATTGCCCCATTCCTCGAACTCGGCCACGGTCATCGGCAGTGACTCATCCAACATAGTGTTCATAACATCGACAAAAGGCACACCGACTAATGCAGCATGGAACAAATCTGGTCGCATATTGAGAACCGCGCCCATCAACAGACCCCCCGCACTTCGTCCCTCAATCACCAAGCGCTCCTTCGAGCCGTATCCTTGGGCCAGAAGGTACTCAGCAGAGGCAATGAAGTCTGTGAATGTGTTTTTCTTCTGCATCATGCGGCCGGTATCGTGCCAGTCTTTGCCCATTTCGCCCCACCCCGAATGTGGGCTACAGCCACAACAACACCGCGGTCAATCATGCTGAAGAGGTTGGAATTGAATCCGATCTCGTAAGGATAGCCGTAAGAGCCATATCGCTCAACTCGATCGTATCCGCCGGGAACTTCTTTCTGTTTGAGGAGTGTAGATTTGCCATCGGTCATATCGAATTCGTATACCGAAGGCGGCGTGATGAAGGACTGATAGCCATAGCGAAATTTGGTGGTGTCGTACTCGCGATTGATGTAGGAATAGCAATCGTAGGCAGGCTCAGGAAAGGCGATACGCTTTGGCTCACCGCCGCGGAGGTCCGCGACGCGCATCTGTGGCAGGCCATTCTCCCGCTCATACAGGATGTAATAGTCCTTGAAGAAGTCCGTGTCATTGAGCATGACATCAGTGCGTTGGGGAATCACTTCGCGCCAATTCGCACTCCTGGGATCCGATACTTGAGCCTTAACGAGGCGGAAGTTTCTACCTGTGTCGTTGACGCGAATGTAGAAGAAGTCTCCATTATGATCGGGGTAGTACTCAACATCCTGCTTGCGGGGTTCCATCAACTTCCAATTCGCCATGGGATCGGAAGCAGGAACGAAGCGAGCTTCGCTGGTAGTGTGGCTCGCGACGAAGCCTGTTAGTTCCGAAACCAGCAAAGTGGGACGTGGTCAAATGCGGTGACCATGGTTCTATCCGGGACTCGTTGCTCATAGCTTTTTCTGGTTGTCCGAGAAGGACTAGGGTCGCGTGTGTACTACCTGGGGAATTTTCAGTTTCAGGCGGCAATTCTGGGGATTTCTATACTGGCACTAACACCGAACGCAGTCCCGAGTTACTGTCTCGCAATAAGAAGCAAGAATACAGAGCAACGAATGGCGCACGGGGCGATGATTAGAGTACAGGTCGAAAGGCAGAAAAGATATGGAGGAGACGAAACAGCAGGAAACCGCGTATTCGGACGAACCGATCGAGATAACGGGACCGGATTCACTGCGAAGCCCGACAGAGGTTACGGAGTCTTCCGGGACGGGAAAGACCGCCTCGAAGCAGACACAAACGGCGCAGAAGGTGGTTGTGCCGAGGGGCAGCCAGACCGGCGCTGCCGGAACGGCGGTGGAGCTAGCGAAGTTCCCGAAAGGCACGAAGCGCGTGTGGTTGATTGTTGCAGGAGCGATTTTCGGAATGATGGCGGTAGTTACGGTGGTGATACGCACGTCCGAGCGGGCCAGAAGCGCAGGGGAGAAGCGGCAGGAACAAGCGATACTAGAAGTGATCCCAGAAAACGTGATCAAGTCGTGCGGTCCACCGGCGGAAGACGTGACAAAAAAAATGTATCCCGTGGTGCTACGGACGATGACCTACCAACGCGGAGAAAGCGAAAAAATCGTATTTGAGTTCAGCAGGACGGCAGAGGCAAAGAGCGATTGGGTGCTTCTGACCATAAAAGACCAGAGCGGAACCAGGAGCTTGGAAACTCCCGAAGCGAAGATTGCTGCGCTGCCGTGCCGGGATTGGGCGAAGTGAATGCTCTCACACCCGAGAATTCCAAGGTAATAACAGTTTGAGGGTAGTGCCTCCGACATAAGGCGCTGCACAACTTAGGAACAGAACTCGCCGAACACCATCCAAGACCGCGCTACTAGACATAGGAAAAGTTTGACGAGACAAGTACTTACATCATCGGCGTTGATCTACGAAGCAGAAGTTCGGGAGTTCGAGTCCTCCGGCGCGCTCACCACAATCCTAAAAACAAGTGAAAGAAGAAGACCAAGAGGTAGTTCTCGCTAGCTTGCAAGGGTGTGCCACTCTCCGCCGACAACGCCATGGACAAGGCACCAGAAGTTGCAGAGTGGTATCCTCCTGACATGTCCCGCGGTGAATCAGAAAAGAACTGGAAAGAACGACCCGTCTGCGCATGATTCAGCGCGCGTTGGAGTTTAATCTAGGAGCGTCTGGTTGCACGATTTCGCGCAACTCGAGATTCGCGGCAAGTTAGCTTTAGGGAGAGATAGCATGATGCAAGGAAGAAAATCGGCGAGCCCGATTGCGCCAATTATCGTCCTTCTCGGTTGCTTGTTTTATCTGGCACTGCCGACCAAGTTGGCCGAGCAAGCGCCCCAACCTCGCTACCCCGTCCTTTATTCAACAGATCTCTACTACTACTGTGTTATAAAATGGCGCACATTTCCTGAAAAAATTAGTAGCGATTGCACCGGTTCTCCTGACACTCTGTCGACATGAGCGCCACTGCTTCGGCGCCAGGCGGACAACAGCAACGCTTCGCGGCCTATCTCGATAGCCTGGCGCAAGCCGCAGAGCACGCGGATCGTGTGGAACCGCTGAAATCGTATTGTAAGGGTCTGCTTCTGCCCGGGGAACGCAAGAGCGTCGAACCCATGGCGGCACGGCTGGCTCCGGACAATGTGCGGCAGACGCATCAATCGCTGCATCATTTGGTAGCGGATGCTCCGTGGAGTGACGAAGCTTTGCTCGAGCAGGTGCGCCACTCCGTCCTACCCGCCATGAAGCGCAACGGACCGGTTATAGCTTGGATTGTGGACGACACCGGCTTCCCCAAGAAAGGAACGCACTCCGTCGGAGTGACGCACCAGTACTGCGGACAGTTGGGGAAGCAGGAAAATTGTCGCGTGGCGGTAAGCCTGTCGATAGCCACCGAGCACGCCAGCCTGCCCATCGCGTACCGTTTGTATTTACCGGAAACCTGGGCCCAGGACCGGAAGCGTCGCAAGAAGGCCGGTGTTCCGGAACAAATCTCGTTTGCAACCAAGCCGGTGATTGCCCTCGGACACATTCGCCAAGCGCTGGCAGATGGAGTTACCGCGGCGCCGGTGTTGGCCGATGCAGCGTATGGCGATGAAACTAAGTTTCGGGAACAGCTCAGCGAATTGGGCCTATCGTACGTTGTTGGCGTGCGCGGGCACACAACGGTTTGGCGACCTGGAGAAACTCCACTCCCGGCAAAACCTGGAAGCGGGCTGGGGCGCCCGCCGAAATTGTTGCGCCGGGATAGAAAACATCAACCGGTTTCTGTCCAACAAGTGGCTCTTTCCTTGCCGGCCAAGGATTGGAGAGCGGTCTCTTGGCGTCAGGGGACGAAGCAGAAATTGCGCTCCCGTTTTGCGGCACTACGAGTGCGACCTGCTCATCGGGACTATTGGCGCAGCGAACCTCGTGACGAAGAATGGTTGTTGATCGAATGGCCGGAGCGGGAGAGCGAACCGACCAAGTATTGGCTTTCTACTCTCCCGTCCCGCACGACACTGAGAGAGCTGGTGAAACGAGCGAAACACCGTTGGATTATCGAACGCGACTACCAAGAGCTGAAGCAAGAGTTGGGACTGGGACATTACGAAGGTCGGGGCTGGCGAGGTTTTCACCATCACGCCACGTTATGCATCGCCGCTTACGGCTTCCTCGTCGCGGAAAGAAGTCGTTTTTCCCCCTCCGCATGCGCCGGTCGACTGGACTTACGCGCCACGAAACTTCCGCCTAAGTTCCACCCCCGTGGCTCGCCGCGTGCGTGTTGAACGTCACAATCCTCATTCCATCGCGACCCTACGAATTCAGATTGCCAGACATCTTATCGAGAAACTCCCCTCCTGCCCATTTTGTTATCGAAGGCGCTTATGATTTTATAACACAGTAGTACTGGTACACCTTCGTCATGGACAACGACGATCCTTTTGATGCCGCAGTGTTGTTGAAATCTCCGGAATTAGACATCAAGGGCATCATTCTGGACAACCACACCTATCCCTCCGACGGCGAGAAACTTCTCGAAAAGATCATGACTTTCGCGGACCGGCACGTGCCATACGTCAAGGGCCTTGGCGAATTTGCGATGCGCTCCCCCACTGATAAAGGACTCTATGCTGCCCACCAGGGAGGCGTGGATTTAATCCTCAAAACACTGAGGGACTCCAAGGAAAAAGTCGCCATGATTGCCGTGGGCAGCCTGACGGACTTTGCGGTGGCCTTCGAGCGGGAGCCTGCCCTCCTCACCGAAAAGGTCTCCAAGGTCTATGTCGTGGCAGGGACACTGGAGAGCCGGGTCCAGGACTGGAACGTCAAACTCGACCCGACCGCCTTTGTCGTCATCATGCGCTCAAACCTTCCCATCGTTTGGGTGCCAGTGGATACCTCGATGTGGTATTTCCCGGCTCCTCAGATGCTCGTTCCGACAAAGAACGCCTTAGCGCACTTCCTTCTTAACGAATCTCTTTATTACTATCTGATGCTTGATTCGCAAGCCCGGACCCACAAGGATCGATACGAATATTACGACTTAGGTTTGCGCCTATGGTCGACACCCGCTTTTGTAATGGCGGCGCATAACCCGGGAGAGTCCGAGATGTTCGATCTGGAACCCGCCAAAGTCGAATTCGATGACGATGGACTTATCCGGTCAGTTCACTTCGGTGCCGAGAACGCAAATATGCAGATCGTTCGAGAGGTGAACGGGTCCAAATTAAATGAGTTCATAGTGGGGCGAATTAACCGCTAAGAAGGTCTGCAAGGCCTATTTGATGCGGGCGGGGCCGGCGGGCCGAATCTTTTCTGCGGGGACGACTCCCTGGCCTTCCAGAACACTGTAGAGCTTGTCTGCTTCCTGATTTTTCAGAGTTTCAACGAAGCCTGATGACCAGCGAATTTCCACGGTATCGATTTTGGTAGCCTTATCCAGGCCGAGGTGAACTCGCGCATCGTTCATGGAGAGGTAGCTTCAGCCGCTGTGAATCTAAGCCGTTTGAGTCGTCCCGCCCTCACCCAGTGCCTTCCGGTGACTCCCGGATTGCGTAGAATCATGGGGTTGCCCGCCAGATCTTCAACCACCAGCTCCATGTTCTCGTCATGAAAGAGATCGCCGACGGATACCCCGCGAAATCACCGAGAATGAGCAAGCGCTCCAAGACCTGGCTCAAATGGCCGATCCCGTTCTGGCGCGAAAGGCCACGAACGCTCCGACGCCTGAATTCGCATAATTCAGGGAAGCAATTGGTAGCTCACAAACGCGAGCTTTTTGCTATCGGGTGACCACGACGGAACATTGATGGTGCCCTGACCCCCAAACAGCTTAGCGAGTACGGTGATTTTCCGATCCCCAAGCGACATCAGCCGCAGCGTTACGTCTTTGTTCTCCGGATGACCCGTGACATCCTTACCGTATGATAAAAAAACAATCCATTTGCCGTCGGGAGACGGGTGCGGAAACCAGTTATTGAATTCATCCGAAGTAATTTTCTCCTGCGCGCTCCCGGTCAGCTTCATCCTCCAAATCTGCATCTGACCGGTGCGCTCGGAATTAAAGTAAATAAACGATGCATCCGAGGCATAGTCCGGGCCGTCATCCAGCCCTTTGGCAGTAGTCAATCGTTTTTCCTCACCGCCCCCAACCGGGATGGCATAGACATCGAAGTCGCCATTGCGCTCTCCCACGATCGCAAGCGTAGTGCCGTCTGGAGACCAGCCATGCCAGTAAGAGGGCGAATTCTGCGTGACGCGCTTTGGAACCCCACCCGAAATCGGCAAGACGTACACCAAGGACCTGTGATCTTCTTGAGATTGATCGCTGATAGCCAACCATTTGCCGTCCGGAGAAATTCCGTGATCG
>Ga0181523_10004046_pt1 | contig 12926 bp, 15 predicted proteins | sample PEATcosm2014_Bin_43_FD_119752 | JGI IMG/M metagenome (GOLD analysis project Ga0181523, IMG submission 119752) | Peatland microbial communities from MTU Mesocosm Facility, Houghton, MI, USA - PEATcosm2014_Bin05_30_metaG | ecosystem: Environmental > Terrestrial > Soil > Wetlands > Peat | place... | reverse complement strand
GCTGTTACCAACAAGTTTGACGATGAAAGTTTGCGGCAAGTGGTGCGGTCGGCGGAAGGTCTGGCAAAGGTGCAGCATCCTGATCCGGATCTTCTGCCCATGCCGGGCGCCCGCTCCGCGGGCGGGACGGGCGAGTCGCCCGTACCCACACCGCCCGTCCCCACACGAGCTGTTCCTTTTCGGCATTTTCTGCAGACTGCGGAGATTACTCCTGAATTGCGGGCGGAGGGCGTTAAGAAAATTGTTGGTGTGGCGGAACAGCACCGGCTCACGACTGCGGGAGTCTTCTCCAGCGCGGAGTCTTTGGAGGGGATCTTCAACTCGCGCGGGCTGAGCCACTGGCATCGCCAGACTTCGGCCGATGTATCGATCACCATGCTGGCGGGCGATTCGTCGGGCTGGCAAAAGGCGAATTCGCCGGATGTCGCGAATCTTGATGCGCTGGCGCTGGCCGAGACTGCGGCGCGGAAGGCGCGGGATTCGGCGCGGCCGCGCGAGATTCCGGCAGGCAAGTGCACGGTGATTCTGGAGCCCGCCGCGGTGCTCGACATTGTTGGATTCATGTTCTGGGACTACGCCGGCATGGCGATTCTCGATCAGCGTTCGTTTCTAACGGGGCGAATCGGCACTAAGTTATTCGGCGACAACATTACGATCTGGGACGATGTGGCGCATCCTCTGCAGACCGGCGCTCCGTTCGATGGCGAAGGCGTGCCACGGCAGCGGCTGGCCCTGGTGGAGAACGGCATCGTGAAACGGGTCGTGTATGCGCGGGCGACTGCGGAGAGAATGAAGCGGTCGGAATACAAAGATAAAGTTGGTCCGGTCGAGGCGACGGGTCACGGCTTCGCTCTGCCCAACGAAATGGGAGAGATGCCGCAGAATATCGTATTCGCCCCGGTGGGCGGTCCGCAGACGGTCGAGCAGATGATTGCTTCCACCGAACGGGGTGTACTGGTGACACGGCTGTGGTACATCCGCGAAGTCGAACCCTTCGAAAAGATGCTGACGGGAATGACGCGCGATGGCACGTTCTATGTGGAGAACGGACGCGTGCAGGGCGGAGTGCGCAATTTCCGTTTCAATGAGAGTCTGATTCACATGCTGTCGAATGTCGAAGCCATGAGCGTGCCGGTCCGTGCGAGCGGAGAAGAGTCGATGGACATGGTGGTTCCGGCGATGAAGGTCAAAGACTTCAACTTCACCGAAGTGACCAAGTTCTAGAGCCGGCCTCAATCGCGATTCCGCCAACGGTTTTGGCGGACGATCTTCCTTCCGTTTTATATCCGCCAATCGCCTGGAATTGACCCGGATTTGACCGGAAATTGGTGGGTTCCGACCGGCTATTTTAGGCTCAAATTCGACTCTTGAAATCTCTTCTAAGTTGTTCAAAGATAATAAGTTAAACCCCATTTGTTCCATGACTTCGGTAACTTTGTTTGCCCCATTTGTGGGTGTAGGCTGCCCTTGAGTTGGATGCTAGTCCGGCGAGCGGAAACGGAGCTCCCGGAAGGAAGGGTCTCCTCAGCGTGGCAGCAGAAGGCAAGGCACCGATGACCGAGGCGCAGACGACGGCGGGGCACTACGAGGATATGCAGAGTGCGCCGCGTTTTCCGCTGCACTTGTCGGCGTCGGTCACCAGTCAGGGCAGCGCGTATTCGGCGGAGACCGAAAACATCTCGGCCAACGGCGTGCTGTTTGCGATGGACCGAGACGTTCCGGTGGGCTCGATGGTGGATTTCACGATTCTGTTGCCGGCCGATGTTGTGGGAGCTCGGAAGGATGTGCAGATCGATTGCCGGGGCCGGGTCGTGCGCAGCTTTGAAGATCGGGGCCGGCGCGGTGTAGGCGTAGTGATTGACGAATACCATTTCGAACGAGTGTAGGCGCAGGAAACTGAATGGCAACCATTCCGGTTAGCGTGGAAGAAAATCTCGGAGCGTGCGAAGACGGCGGCAAGGGCCAGTTCGTCCGAGTCATCGTGGCCGATACGCAGGCCATCTTCCGCGCCGGTTTGCGCAAAGTGTTCGCGCTCGAAGATGACATTCGCGTGGTGGGCCAGGCCGAGACGCTGCCCCAAACCCAATCTGCGGTGGCCAAGTTTACTGCCGACGTGCTGATTTTCGAGGCGGCGTTGACGCCGAATCCGGTGGACGCAGTGGCCGATTTGCTTCGCCAGAACCCGCAGCTGCGCGTCGTAGTGGTGACTCCGGGCGCCGATGAAGATCTGACATTGGAATTATTCCGCCGCGGAGTGCACGGCATTGTGTCACGCGAAGTCGAACCCGAATTGTTGGTGGAGTGCCTGCGCAAGGTGGTAGCTGGCGATACCTGGCTCGACAGTCAGGGCGTGCACTGGGTAATGGAAGCGTACCGCAACCAGAATAACCGGCCGTCGGGATCGCGTCCGAAGGTGCAACTCACTCCCAAAGAAACGTTGATCGTCTCCTGCGTGACCCAGGGAATGAAGAACAAAGAAATTGCGCTGCGAGTGGGTACCACCGAGCAAGTGGTGAAGAACTACCTGCGCAAAGTTTATGACAAGCTTGGAGTGGCGGACCGCCTGGAACTGGCGCTGTATTGCCTGAATCATCACGTGGTCGACAATACGAAAGTGCCCCCGCTGCCGGCTTCCAACGGAAACGGCAGTAGCAATGGCAACGGAAACAGCAGCGCCGCGAATGCCGCCGCAGCTGGTGTGTCGGCCTCTGGCTCGCCCTCAGCGCCAGGTTCCGCATCGTCCGTGGGCTCGGATTCCCCCGGAAAACTTTCCTGATCGTTCCCAATTTCTCCGCTGCACTCTACTCTTTCAAGGTTGCGGTTTCGACGACTTCACCCATAGAATTGAGAAGCACGAAACAGCCGCAGGATCGTCAAGATTTGCGGCTGCGCAGAATGCTCCCGTAAGAGTCGTTCCTTCCATCCGATTCACGCCGGAGAGATGGCCGAGTGGCTGAAGGCGCACGCTTGGAAAGCGTGTTTAGGGGAAACTCTAACGTGGGTTCGAATCCCACTCTCTCCGCCAGTTCTTTACCCGCATAAACACTGCCTGTTACCAAAGGTCGCTATATACTGTGCTAATTTTGTGCTACGGTGGGTCCAGGAAGTGAGGACCCATGAGCGCAAATCCCATCATCACAATCTTTGTCCGCCACTCGGCAGACTGCAAATATGCCGGGGATGAGTTTGAGAAGCGCTGCCGGTGCCGCAAGCATTTCCGCTGGACACAGAACGGCAAGCAGCACCGCAAGACGGCGGGCACTCGGTCATGGGGCGCGGCTGAGGAAGACAAGCGCCGCCTAGAGGACCAGCTAGCGGGGCGCACTCCCGAAGTGAAGCCCGAGCAGGAGCAGCGGGACACGCAAGCCTGTATTGACATCTTCCTCCAGGACAAGCGCAACCAAGGCATCACGGACAAGGTAATTGGCAAGTACACGCGGGAGCTGGACAGGCTCCGCGAGTTTTGCGAGCACAACCGCGTTTACACCGTCCAAGGAATCACGCGGGAATTGCTGACCGGTTTTTGTGCCACGTGGCCGGACCACTACCCATCCAGCACCACACGCGCCAAGGTCCGTGAGCGCATCCGGTCCTTCCTCCGGTATTGTTTTGAGGCACAATGGCTGGCCCGCATCCCCGCGCTGCCAAAAATCAAGGTTGATGAGCCGCCAACAATGCCGCTCACCGCCGACGAGTACACACGGCTGCTAGATGCCATCTACGGCACAATTGAAGGCAAGGACCGGCAAGCCAAAGTCCACGCGCTCATCCAGCTCATGCGACACAGCGGCCTAGCCATCCGGGACGCACTCACGCTCAAGCGCGGTGAGCTGCAGCATGACAAGGCTCGGAATCTATACCGCGTGGTGACGGCCCGGCAGAAGACCGGGACCCACGTATCAGTGCCTATCCCGCCCGATGTTGCCGAAGAGCTGCTAACCGTGCTCAACGGAAACCTGGGATACGTCTTTTGGTCCGGCAAGGGCGAGGAAGAAAGCATTACCAAGAATTGGGCGAAATATTACATTGCGCCGCTCTTCAAGGTTGCGAAGATTCCTACCGCGGGACACATGATGAGCCACAGGCTCCGGGATACGTTCGCTGTGGACCTGTTGCAGAACGGCGTCCCGCTGGAGGAGGTTTCCAAGCTGCTCGGGCATGAAAGCATCAAGACCACGGAGCGGCACTACGCCAAGTGGGTGAAGGGGCGGCAGGACCGGCTAGACAATCTCGTCACCGCTGTGTGGGGTAAGAAAGAAGCAGAGCAGTAGCCGCCGCGATTAACGCCGCTTGGTAGCGCACCGGCCCGGAGATCCAGGGTTGCCAACATGCAAACCGCCGCGCTTGGGCTCGGTTGGCACGAAGACAAAGACAAGCCCGACATCATTGGCTCCGTGAGCTTAGGCGCTCAGCGGTCTTTCTGCTTCGGCGTGGGCGCGGTCATGAAATGCAAGGAGGTCTGGTGGATACAATCGCACCATGGATCACTGCTGCTGATCCCGGCTGAGACAAACGCGGCGACAAAGCATCGGGTACCCTGCCGCCATCAAGCGAGGCAAAGAAGATGAAGACGAAGACATGGACAGTGATCACCAACACGGGCAAACAAGCAGACCTTGAGTCTGGCCTTGAGAAGAAGGCGGTTCAAAAGCCGCCGTACATCAGCGCCAAAGAGTTTGTTCATTGGTTAGCACCTGGCAGCCATATTGATGAAGACTGTTTGCGATCACTATTTAAGCTGTAGGGCTGAAGCGCGAACCCCACCCTCTGCACTCGTAACGGACCTCAATCTTCCTCTTTTTTCGGTGGCACCTAACACGGTTGTAACCTCATCAACGTCAATCGCCTCAGCGCATGCGCTTTCTCGTCGTAATCGCAAACGCGACCGGGACGGGTTTGTTTGCATTTCTGGCACAGTGCAGTAGCCATTTTTCCGACTTCCTCTTATCGAAGATGCGACCTCTCGGTTGTCCTGTGAGGCAACCCTCCCCGAAGAAGTCGCCCTCGTTCAGAATGCCTATGATAGCTTCCTTCCCGCTCGTGGCCACAACGGTGAGTTTTACCTTTCTCCTCTGTATGTGGAAAACAGAATCGGCCGAGTCGCCTTGAGCGAAGATTATCTGCTTTTTTGGAGCGGCTGCGATTGTCCCGCCACCGTCGATGGTCGAAAGGAAGGTTTTGAGGTCGAACTTGCGGCGTTTCTTAACCGCTGCCACGGGTGTCATGATCGGCCCCTCCCAATGCTCAAGGATGCCCAAGAACCCTCGGCGTGGAAAAGGCAATTATGCGATTCGAGGTTGGGCCGTCAACTCCGACAGGCTCTCTGTGTTACGAAAGCGGAACAAACTAATGTCCGGGGGGGACGGCAGCATGGCGTGTCTTGGGCGGGCGCTGGGCGAATTCTCTCCCGTTCATTGCTCACAGTTATGCTCAGCTACGACACAGCAACCGGAGGACAAATGGGACACATAGTGAAATGGATCACACCTCCGTGTGACCGACGTCATCGTTGATGTTGATCTGAGCAATTTGGAACAGATTCGCTACAGTCTGGCTGACTAAAATGTTGGCAAATTTTAAGGCTCTTTGATTCCTACTGTGCGGCAGCCGTGAAGCCGAGAGGAAGAAGGATGACGGTCATGCGTAGATACAGCAATTCCGCGATTTGGTCCTTAGCACTCCTACTGCTCATCTTCAGCCCTGGATGCTGCAATCCCGGCACCAACCCGGACTTAGCCGCGCCTACCGTTTCCGTGGTCCCTCTTGCTGGTGCGGTTGGCGTCTGTCCCAGCGCGGCAGTGACCGCCACCTTCAGCCTGCCGATGCAACCTGCCACGATCAATGCCACAACGTTTACCTTGACAGCGGGCACTCCGCCCGTTTCAGTGGCAGGGGCAATTACCTCCGATCCGACCAACACAATTTTTACCTTTACACCAAACGCTCCCGGCCTCGCACTGAGCACCACGTATACCGCCACGATTACAACCGGGGCGATAGACGAGTATGGCGTTGCTCTGGCGAGTAACCTTGCATGGAGCTTCACGACCTCTAGCGAAGCATGTGCTCCGCCCACCGTGATTTCCGTGACCCCTGTTCTCACTGTCGGTATATGTCCCAGCACGGCAGTGACCGCCACCTTCAGCGAAGCGATGAATCCTGCCACGATCAATACCACAACCTTTGCTTTGACAGGGCCGGGCACCACGCCCGTGACCGGAGTAGTTACCTACACCGGGTCAACCGCGACCTTTACACCATCGAGCGCTCTCGCAGTCAGTACTCTCTATACCGCCACCATTACCACGGTGGCCCAGGACCTCAATGGCGACGCGATGGCGAGTAACAAGGTATGGACCTTCACCACCGCTGCCACAGCCTGTGCGCCCACCGTGATTTCCGTAGCCCCCCCTAATGGCGCTACCGGTATATGCCAGAACACCTTAGTGGTCGCCACGTTCAGCGAGGCGATGAACCCTTCCACGATCAATACCACAACCTTCACGTTGAGTGCGTCGGGCACACCCGTGGCAGGAACAGTTACCTATGACGTTTCAACCTATGCCGTGACCTTCACGCCTAACCCTCCCGGCCTCGCACTGGACACTACCTATACCGCCACCGTTACCACGGGGGCCCAGGATCTCGCTGGCGATGCGCTAGCTGCTAATAAGGTATGGACCTTCACCACAGCTGCCACGGCATGTACGACTGCACCCACCGTACCGTTGGGATCGGCTTGCAGTTTCGGAATTCTGGCCGGCTCCACGGTCACCAACGCCGGACCGTCCGACGTTACTGGGGATATTGGCGTATGGCCAGGGACTGCGATCACGGGATTTCCGCCGGGAACTCTGACGGGCACGCTCGACGCTGGCGATGCGGTCGCCCAGACGGCCCAGGGTGACTTGACCACGGCGTACAACTACGCCGCGGCAGCGGCAGGAGGTGCCGTCCTCCCCGCAGATATAGGAGGCGAAACACTCGCTCCTGGTGTCTATAAGACGACGAGCGCCCAGCCATCCCTGGGAATAACTGGGAACCTAACCCTCAGCGGCAATGGCGTCTACATTTTCCAGATCGTGTCTACACTGACGACGGCCGCGACGAACAGCGATGTCATTCTAAGCGGCGGCGCCACGTCCGCAGACGTGTTCTGGCAGGTCGGTAGTTCGGCGACGCTTGGAACCAGCACAACATTCGCAGGAACCATTATGGCTCAGGCGTCCATCTCGCTTGACACCGGCGCGACACTGAATGGCAGAGCACTGGCCCGGACGGGCGCAGTCACATTGCTAAGCAATCCGGTGAATGTACCTCCCTGTCAATGAGGCATTCGGTAGTGAGATTAGCGGGACGCTGGTCCACCACCGGGCAGGCTGGAAAGGCATGATTTCACGTTATTGAAGTTCGGAGGAATGGCAAATGTCATCTCACTCTCATAACCCTTGTGGCCGTGTTGCAGTTATGCGGTTAGTAGTCGTTGCTGTCCTGTGGGGTCTTGGCGCGCTCGCGGCAGCGCAGGATCAGCCTGCTCCCAAATGGGAACTTTACGGCGGATACTCCGCTTTCTATCCAGGCTGCACGGCGCACGGCCTGCTTCCAGGAGGGGTGGCCCCGGTGTCTAGCTGCTTAACGTGGGATCCGCGTGGTGCAGGCGCCAGCATCACCTACGACTTCAACCGCTGGTTCGGATTGACAGTCGACAGCAGTGGGCAGTGGGGCAGCGGTAAGAGCGGAGTGGCTGCCCGAATTGACCAGGCCGAATTTTTCAACCTTTCCGCTGGGCCTAAGATAACTTTTCGCTCGCACTATTTTTCCCCGTTTCTCGAAGCTCTCGTCGGCGACCATCGCCTAGCGTCCGAAGTCTTCGGAAGCGATGAGGAAGTCGGGTTCATCGCGGGTGGCGGCCTCGATCTGAACTTGAGTCGGCACTTCGCTTGGCGGGTAGCCAGAGCCGATTTCGTGTTCTCGAATCATCAGTTTGGCCCGTCGTCGGTCGTTCCCGCCACTGATGTCAGAGGCCTAAGACTGCAGAGTGGCCTTGTGTTTATGTGGGGCGGTAAAGGGACTGTAACGCCACCTAGCGCCGCATGCTCGGTACAGCCGGCTGAGGTCTTTGCCGGCGAGCCTGTGACCGCGACTGCCGCCGGATCTAATTTCAATCCCAGGCGCATCGTCGTATACAGCTGGAGCGGCTCCGGGCTGAAACTTGGAGGGACTGGTGCTTCCACGCAGATTGATACCACCGGCTTGCAGCCCGGTCCCTACCAGGTTACTGCCAGCTTGAGCGATGGCAGCAGAAATGGCGTTGCCTCCTGCAGTGCCAATTTCACCGTGAAAGCGCCCCGCCCGCCGGTGATTTCATGCTCGTCCGACCCCGCGAGCGTGCCGACGAGTGGAACCTCAACCATCAGTTCGAATGCCAGCAGCCCCGACGGCCGAAGGCTGACTTACAGCTACACCACCAGCGCCGGAAACATTACCGGCAACACCTCCACAGCAACCCTCAACACTGCGGGCGCGCAACCTGGGACAATTACCGTAAGCTGCAATGTGGCCGACGACCGCAATCCGCCACTCACTGCCTCCTCCTTAACCACAGTGACCTTGCAAGCCCCACCACCACCACCTCCTTCGCCCGATGTCGCTGCCATCGAGAAGAGGCTTGCCCTGCACAGTGTTTATTTTGCGACAGCGAAACCTACACTCGATAAGCCCGACGCTGGCCTGCTTGCCAGCCAGGAGAAAACTCTCAGCACACTCGCCGGCGATTTCCTGATCTATCTTCAAAGCAAGCCGGACGCCCGGTTGACTCTTGAAGGCCATGCCGATCCGCGCGGCTCCGTGGAATACAATCAGGGGCTCTCCGAGCGGCGAGTGGACCGCGTCAAGCGCTTCCTGGTCGAACAGGGCGTTCCTGCCGCTAACATCCAGACCAAGGCGTTCGGCAAGCAAGAAAACCTCACCGACACCCAGGTGAAGGACGCGGTTGAACGGAACCCCGAGTTGAGTCCAGAAGACCGGCAGAAGGTACTCAACAATATGAGAATGATCATCCTGGCCAGCAATCGCCGCGTGGACATCACTCTAAGTAACGCCGGCCAAGCATCCCAGGAGTCCGTCCGCCAGTACCCCTTCAACGCTGCGGACTCCCTGACCCTTCTCAAGGAGGAACAAACGAAAAAAACTACTGCACCGGCGAAGGAAAAGGCAAAGCCTAAGCACCAGCAATGAGCCTGGGCCAAGACGCAACATAACGAAAAGGTCGGTCAGGTGTATTCACTTGACCGGCCTTTCGGCTTCGGCAACTCGATTCCGGCGGGTCACGCTGTCGCCGGGCGGAAGCGACCCAGAATGTAGGGAGATCCGACTCGATTGTGCTTTGCGTGAATTGGAGCCATCCCAAAAAGCGCACAGCGAGATGCGGTCTCTCGGATTTACTTTGTCCAGGGACAGCGACTAAAATAAACACAGAAACGTCGTTGTTAGGCAGAAGAGGTGTCTATGTCTCCTGCTGGCCAACCCAACGGTTCTCCACGCAGAAGGAAGATCACCCGCCAAACCCCAATTGAACCGACGCTCCAAACGGAGCTTGATGCTTTAGGTTCAACCGTCACGGCCAAGAAAAAGCGCGATTTCGATCCGCATGCATTCCTCGCAACGATCAGCGAAGGTCGGAAATTTGTGCTTTTCCCCAGGAAACAAACCATCTTCGCGCAAGGGGATGTAGCTGATGCGGTGTTTTATATCCAGATGGGCAAGGTAAAGCTCACTGTGGTCTCGAAGACTGGCAAAGAAGCGACGATCGGCATATTAGGTGATGGAGATGTTTTCGGAGAAGGTGGTCTTGCCGGCTAGGTCATCCGCATGTCGTTTGCGACAGCGATGACGGATTGCGCGGTTCTGCGGATCGACAAGAAAGCCATGATGGAAGCGCTCCATCGGGAACACGAATTCTCCGATCTGTTCGTGGCCTATCTATTGGCACGGAACATCCGTTATGAAGAAGACCTGGTGGATCAGCTTTTCAATTCGAGCGAAAAGAGGCTGGCACGGATCCTTTTGCTGCTTGCTCATTTTGGCAAGGAAGGCAAACCGGAGACCGTAATCCCCAAGATCAGTCAAGAGGTGCTGGCGGAAATGATCGGCACCACCCGCTCGCGGGTCAGCTTTTTCATGAACCGATTCAGGGAAATGGGATTTATTCACTACAACGGTGGGCTGCAAGTCCACAGCTCGCTGCTCAATGTCGTTTTGCACGACTAGAGTTCCGAAAAAGGAACTCTACTCTCTTGCAGATTCAGCTCCTCTCGGCCTCGCCATTTCCTTGATGACTTCGGCTAGTGTCGCTTTTCCCGATAGCTTTCTTGTTTTTCTCTCACGCATACAGCCCGTCTTGGCTATCATTCGCTCTTCGTCCGTGCGAATGACGCGGACGGTGACCCTGTTCGCCGACGCGGAAATCACTCCCTCATTCAACGCGTTTCGTTTTTCTTCAAGTTCCTAGGTTGTCGTGCATCGGAGTTGGCGAGGTCAAGCCATCGAGGGCTGGGGGCGTACCATTGGGCATGCGCCCAATACTTTCGGACTGCCCCGGCTCTGGCCCTTCGAATAAATCCGTAGCTGACGATATCCGTCTTCGAGAAGAACCCGACGAAGAAGACGACGAATAAGAGAAAGATGACAGGAACGAAGAAGATGACGACTCCGACGAGGACCACTCGGAGTAAGCGTAAAGCGTACCTAACAGCAAAACGGCAGTCGTGGCAGACGAAGACTATCCTTGGCATGAATGCTTCCGTGGCCGCGGATAGGCGTGAACGCGAGCCAGTAGTTCGCCTTCTTCTCACCATCTCGCGATCCTGATGGCAGCAGATGGCCACTTCCTACAGTGCAGGGATTGCCGCCTCACCATCGCCTTCCCAGCCGGGGCAAAATACGACATAGTTGCGAAGCAGTTCGAGTGTCACCTGTGCAGCTCGGCCTCGAAGTCCTGACCGCTGGCACCATCGTGCGAGGCCGCCTCTACCAACGGGCCAGAGACAGGCGGCTGCGCCTCGCCGATAATCTCGTAACGCCTCTTCGACGGGCATCAGCCCACAAACTTCAACTTGGCGCAGATGTGGGCCGAACATCTGTGCGGAAGGTATCACGCGCATGGACTATGTCATGTCGGCCAACAGTTCTCCGCCCCCTCCTCCTCACCGCATCGCTATCCTAATGTCCCCCGAGGGCCGTTTCCTGCAGTGTAGAGATTGCCACCTAACCTATACCTTCCCAGACGGGTTGAAATTCGGTGTGGTCGCGAAGCAGTTTGGCGCTCACTCGTGCGTTACCCCGATCCGCAAACCGGCCGGGCAAACGGATCGACGTTTCGTCGTCCTCCGGTACGAGGGCAAAGTGCCCGCGTTAGCTTCATGCACCAAGTGCGAGCGGAAGTTCTTCACGCCAACCACTCTCATGCGCGACGCTATTGGAGCGGAGGAGTACCTGGGACGTAAGTTCGACGTACATCGGTGTGAGTAGACGGGAAAACTGCCCAAAAAAGGGCGGTCGCCAGGCCAATTTCGGGGGGCAATCCCGACCGCTAGCCCATGACCACCGGCATTCTACCCTTAAGTGTATTCGGCGCTGCTATATCGGTCAATACGGCGAATCCCGTACGACGAAGCTGCGCTCCTCCGGCCGCCCCCGGGCTCTTCTCTGCGACTGCTCGTCGTGGTCTGTTCTGATTTTGTAACAGGGATGGATCTCGTGTTTTAGATCACAGCCGGGCTGCTGGCGCACGGATACGATCTCATCATGCAAGAGTTGGAATGCACAACGCCAGCCAGTAGTTCGCCTTCTTCTCACCGCCTCGCGATGCTGATGTCACCCGATGGCCGCTTCCTGCAGTGCAGGGATTGCCGCCTGACCATCCCCTTCCCATCCGGTGCGAGATACGACATAGTCGCGGAGCAGTTCGCGTCTTACCTGTGCAACTCGGCCTCAAAGTCCTGACCGCTGGCACCATCGTGCAAGGCCGGTTCACCATCGTGCCAGAGACACGCCGCTGCGCCTCGCCGATAATCTCGTAACGCCTCTTCGACGGGCATCAGCCCACAAACTTCAACTTGGCGCAGATGTGGGCCGAACATCTGTGCGGAAAGTATCACGCACATGGACTATGTCATGTCGGCCGGCAGTTCTTCGCCTCCTACCGCTCACCGCATTGCTGTTTTAATGTCCCCTGATGGCCGTTTCTTGCAGTGCAGAGACTGCAACCTGATCTTTCAGTTTCCGGACGGGGCACACTTCGACACAGTCGCGAAGCAGTTCGAACCTCACCTGTGCAGTTCGGCCTCGGTCGATCGTAATCAGGAACCTAAGATGTGGCGCGATGCAGTTTGACCTTGAGAATGTAGCACTGTTCGTGGACAGCGCGCCCGTATTCGTCCGTTTTGGTAGTCTCCAGCTTCACGGGTGTGCCGCAGATGCCGCAGATTGGCCCACCTGGGACAGCAGGTTCGCGAACGTTCGGCAGGTCTGGCATTGTCGGCTCCGGAGAGAGGAACAGTGTGGCACAACTTGGAAGGCTGTGCCACCATTTAGCCCACCGGGTAGTGGCTCAGTTTGAAATTCTTTCTTTGTAGGGTCCGCGCTTGCCGGGTTTCGGCATCGCCGCATCGCCCATGGCAACCAGTTCTTCAATCGTCCAAGCATGATCGCACAACCCCGCTTCCATCGCTGGAGTCACGCGCAAAGTCTGGTGAATCCGAACATAGTTGCAATACATGAAGTGAAGCGCCACGGCGTAAGCGTGATTGTCGATTTTCTTGGAGAACGCATTCGTGAGGCGAGTGAAGCGGCGGATGTGCATCCGCATGGTCAAATTCTGGCGCTCTACGAAGCTGGTGCTCACGTACTTCGGATCAGGGCGTCCG
>Ga0181523_10004045_pt1 | contig 12928 bp, 10 predicted proteins | sample PEATcosm2014_Bin_43_FD_119752 | JGI IMG/M metagenome (GOLD analysis project Ga0181523, IMG submission 119752) | Peatland microbial communities from MTU Mesocosm Facility, Houghton, MI, USA - PEATcosm2014_Bin05_30_metaG | ecosystem: Environmental > Terrestrial > Soil > Wetlands > Peat | place... | reverse complement strand
GCGGCACGGAGAAGATGGCGCGGCACAGATCGTAGGGATGGTCACACGCGATGCGATTTTGCGAGTGATTCAGACGCGAAGCGAATTGGGCGCGGCGTTGAGCCAGAGATAGGAAGGCGTCTTCCCGCGAACACCGGATTCGCCAATTGGTAGAAGCAGCCAGAGCGGCCGCAGGGTCGACGCTCTCGCAAAAAGTAAACGCAAGTGAAAAGCCGAGGGGCTCGCGGAGTCGTCCTGCGCTACCGCATTGCCGATCTAAAGATCAGTCACTGCAGATTCATCGATAAGATCTTCAGGCTTGGGGCGGATGGCGGTTACGCGGAAGGCGCCCGTGCGAAGGTCCAAGGCAATTCTGGAAAAACCCGCGGCGGACAGGCGTGGGAAGACGGAACTGGGCGCTACCGGCGTGAAGGTGCTGCGGATGTGGCTGACGCGGTGAAACCAGCTGTCTGGAATTTCGAGAACGATGAAAACGCCACCCGGGCGGAGGACACGAAGCGTTTCCGCAAACATCTGATCCTGCAGTTGTGTGGATTTGAGGTGGTGGAGAACAAGAATGGAGAGGATGGAAGAAAACGTCTGAGAAGCAAACGGCAAGCGAGCGCCATCGCCCCGCACGGTCAAGAATCCCGCAGATTTATGATGCGATTGTAGTTTTCGTGCGGAGTTGTGATCGTACTCGAGAGAGGTTACGCGGGAAACTCGTGTTTTTAGGTGCGCGGTGGCGGGACCGTAACCCGCACCAATTTCGAGAAGGTGATCGCCGAGCCGTGCACCAGACAGGACCCAGGGGAGAAGTTGGCGCCGGGTGAGGTAGCGCCACAAGGACGAGGAACAGATGAAGTGCTCAGCGGCGTTCATGGTTTGTAAGGTCGGGAGAGTCAGTAGTGTAACGCAGGAGAGGAGGGTGCACGACAGATAGTGTGGAGATCCGCTTCTCTTGGCAGCCAAAGAGCACAGACCTGAGTATCTGTGCCACGGGAGAAGATCAGTGGAGCATCGGGCGGAGACGGCGGAGGGCGGAGGCAAACTGGTCGGCGTTGTAGGCGGAGGGATTTTCGAGTTGCTGGAAAAGGCCGTTGATGGTGGAGCGGATTTCGGCATCGTTGGAAGGCTTGGCATCCCTGCCGTAGGCGATATAGAGGGAGTCGAGAGCCATAGCGGCCTGTTCGGCGGCGCGTTCGTCGGAGATGGCCATGTTTTCGGCGTCGTCGCAGATGCGCTGCATCATGCGAAGAGTGATGGCCTGGTCGTATTGCATGGTGGCGAGACGATCGGCAATTTGCAGGGCCAGAGGTGCGGCGGCCAAGGCGGCGTTGGAAACAACCGTGCGATCAGGGTTGAGTTTGCTCATTTCGGTGGAGACGACGAGCATGTGCCGGTCGAGTTGCTGGCCGGAGACGGAATCGATCTGCTTGGCAAAGTGTCGGAAGACTGCGTAGCGGGAAGCGTTCCAGGGTGGATCGCCGGGGCGGCGGCCTTCGTAACCATGCTCCTGGCGCCAGCTATCTTTGGCGGCGCCGAGCGAGTGGTGGCAAGCAAAGCAGGAGAGTTCGGAGTATTCCGGCCAGACATCTTTCTTGTCGGCAGGTTCGTTCTTGGCACGCCGGGCAAGGCGATCCATTGATGCGCTTAGCTGTACGGCTTGGCCGGTGGCCCAATCACGGACGCCCGCCCAGGCAGGATCCTCAACAGGTTTGCCGGGAGCGGATTCACGTGGGACCTTCCAGTGACGGGGCATGACAGCGGAGAAGGAGTCCAGTTCGAAATAGAGATCGGGATGGCCGGCCGCGATCATTTCGTGGTCGACGAATTTTTCTCTTGTCCCGAGGTGACATTCCAAACAGAGATTGGCGCGCAGGATTACGTTGCGGGTGTCCCCCATACCAAGTGCCACTGATTTTTCGTGTGGCCAATCGCGTGTGGTGTGCGGACCCAGCCAGGCCGAGGCGGGGCCATGGCAGGATTCGCAGGAGACGCCCTCGGAAATTTCGAACGGGCGGCCACGCTGCTCGGGTTTGGTGTATAGCGCGTGGCAGGCCAGACACTTGGGAGATTCCTCGGGTCTGGCGCCGAGCTTCAGGATGCGGGCCATCCGTTCACCCACTTCGCCCGTGAGCGCCTGGTAGGCGCGGCTGTGCCTGTCCTGCAAAATCCAGGTGGAATACTCATTCTGCAGAACGCGGCTGCCACCGACAGGTTTAACGCTGCCATGGCAACTGGTCGCGGCGCAGGAGCCGGGGCCGATATATTTGACGGGCTCGTTGGAATCCGTGGCGGACGAAGTGGCTGCGTAGAAACAAACGAAGATGGCAACAAGCAACAAAGTGTGGGCAGGTAGATTGTTGTTGTGAAGCAGCATGAGGTGAGCGAGAAAAGTTCTTTTTGCTTATAACTTCAGCAGGCGGGACAAGTCAACGGGAAGGGTGTTCTTTTCGAGGGGATTGCGCGAAAAGACAACGGGTCATGAATTAGAAGCAGCCAGGGGGCTGGGAGTATGCGGAAATAGCCTAGATCTGATCGGGCGCCCCCGAGTGCACGCAAGCGGGGGGGCGGGTTCGCGAGACAATCCACCGTGATTTTTGACGAACTGCGGGCCATCCAACTGCGTTTCGGTTATCTGCCCAAGGCAGAGCTGGAGAGTTTTTCCCAGCGCAGCCAGATTCCTCTTTACCAGATCCACAGCGTGGCCAGTTTCTATCCCCACTTTCATTTAATGCCGCCAAGCCGGGCGGAAATCCATGTCTGTGCGGACATGAGTTGCCGCCTGAATGGGGCGTGCGAGGTGCGCGCGGAATTGGCAAGCCGGTTTGCGGGGATCCGACCGGAGGACGTGCAGATTAAGGATGTGAGCTGCCTGGGCCGATGCGACCGGGCTCCGGCCGTGGCGATCAACGATGCGATTTTCGAGGGCGTCACGGGAGAGCAGGTGGAGCAACTGGCGCGGCGCGCTGTGCGAGGAGAGGAACTGCACGCGGAAGACCGGGGAGTGGCGCGGGTGGCTTGCGCTTCGGATCCCTACGGTGAGGGAGAAAAGTATGGGGCGGTGCGACGGTTGGTAAGCACCCGAGATTTTGATGGAGTTCTGGCAGCGCTGAAAGAAGCGGAGCTTCGCGGGCTGGGTGGCGCCGGGTTTCCTACTTCAATGAAATGGGACCTGGTACGGAAGCAGGCAAACCCGGAGAAATATGTGGTATGCAACGCGGACGAGAGCGAGCCGGGGACGATCAAAGACCGCTTCATCCTGAGCCATCTACCGCATCTGGTGGTGGAAGGAATGACGATCGCGGGGCTAGTGACGGGAGCGAAGAAAGGGATTTTGTACATCCGACACGAGTACCCGCTGCAGGAAGAGGTTTTCGGGGAAGAGGTACGCCGCTGCACGCGGGCCGGCCTGTTGGGCAAAACAATTTTGGGGAGTGAGCTGGATTTTTCGTTGGAGGTGTTCGTCAGCCCGGGTGGGTATATCTGCGGGGAGGAGAGCGCGTTGCTGGAGGCGATCGAGGGGCATCGCGCCGAACCGCGGAACAAGCCGCCGTTCCCGGGAATGGCAGGACTGTGGCAGAAGCCGACGGTCCTCAATAACGTGGAGACGTTTGCGAACGTGCCGCAGATTCTGGCGCGCGGGCCGGAGTGGTACAAGACGACCGGGGTGGGCGGGTCGCGAGGATTGAAATTTGTGGGCGTGAGCGGGCACGTGGAACGGCCCGGAGTGTACGAAGTGCCGATGGGAACGGCCATCAGCGGCGTGATCTATGGAAAGGCCGGAGGGATTCGCGGGGAACGCACGCTGAAGGCGTTTGCGCCTTCGGGACCATCCTCGGGCTATCTTCCGGCTTCGATGGTAGATGTGCGGCTGGATTTCAAGGCACTGGCGGAGGCGGGGTCGATGTTGGGGTCTGGCGCAATCGTGGTGTGCGACGAGACGACGTGCATGCTGGATATGGCGCTGACAGCGGTGAAGTTCTACCGCAACGAATCTTGCGGAAAGTGCGTGCCATGCCGAATGGGTACGCAGAAGATGGTGGAACTTTTGGCGCGATGGACGAGGGGAAATCTAAATGAGGCGGCTTACCGGGCAGACCTTGTCTTGTTGGAAGAGCTGGCACAGGCGATGAGTTTGACTTCGATTTGCGGACTCGGGCAGATTGCGCCGGCGCCGATTCAGAGTGTGCTGAAGCATTTCCGTCCGGAGATTGAGGCTCATGTGTTGAAGGGGCAATGCCCCAGCGGGATTTGTTTTTCTGCGGCGGGCAGGATGCCGGAACTGGCGCGGGTGGGGATTCGGCCCTAAGAAGAAAAGGATTTAATGCAGAGTTCACAGAGGTAGGAACACAGAGAGCGCGGAGACTAGTTGCCAAGAGTCTGGAAATGAGTTCGACCAATACGACGCTGGTGGAACTTACGATTGACGGCAAGGTGGTGCGGGTGCCGGAGGGCACAACCGTTTATGATGCCGCGCGACTGAACGGGATTGCCATTCCCACCTTGTGTCACTTGCAGAACCAGACGCCGGTGGGGGTGTGCCGATTGTGCGTGGTGGACACGGGAGCGCGGGTGTTGAGCGCTTCGTGTGTGCGGCCGGTTGAGCCGGGCATGAAGTTAAGCACGAATTCGGAGAAAGTGCTGGCGGCGCAAAAGACGCTGCTGGAACTGCTGATGGCGGATCACCCTGCGCCATGCGCTCGACAACAACACTCTGGGGACTGCGAACTGGAAATGCTGGCGAAGCAGGCGGGCGTGGGCACGCCGCGTTTCGCAAAAAGGGTATCGTCACGAGGGGCGGATGATTCTTCGCTGGCGATAGCCGTGGATCACGACGCTTGTATTTTGTGCGACCGGTGCATCCGCGGGTGCGACGAAATCAAGAAGAACTTTGTACTGGGAAGGATGGGGAAAGGCTACGCCGCAGGAATTGCGTTCGATCTGAATGCGCCGATGGGTGATTCGACCTGCATTTCTTGTGGGGAGTGTATGGTGTCTTGCCCCACCGGAGCGCTGACGAATAAAAGCGTCGTGGGAACGGCAATAGCGGCGGGTACGGATGCGCAGTTATTGACGGCGGGGGAATTACACCGTTTGCCGGTGTTCACGGACATATCGGGTACATTTCTGGAGTTGAACCGTGGAGCGATTGTGAAGCGGCGCTACCGCAAGGGCGAAGTGATTTGCCGCGAGGGAGAATTCGGGTCGACCGCATTTTTCATACTGGAAGGTGCCGCGCGGGTGGCAATTTCCAGTTCCATCGCGCACGTGAAGACGCAAGGAGGCCCACAGGGATTTTTCAAGAGGCTGAGCAGCGTGCTGGTGGGACGAGAGGAGGATCAGCGCGAGGAAGAAGCGCGGGAACGGACGATTCCGATCGACGCACCAGTGGACCTGGCGTATGGGAATCCGGTGGCGGAACTGGGGCCGGGGGATCTATTTGGCGAAATGACGTGCATGAGTTTCTATCCGCGGTCAGCAACGGTGCGGGCGAAGACGGATGTCGTAGCGTTCGAGATGTTGCGGAACGTGTTGGACATCATGATGAAGAACAAGACGTTCCGCGCGCAGATCGATGCGAACTACCGGCGGCGAGCGCTGGAAACACATTTGCGCGGCGTACCGATGTTTGCGGAACTGTCACCGGATTTCATCGAGCACCTGAAGGGCAGCGTGGAGCTGGTGCGCTGCGCGCCGGGCCAAGTGATTGCACGGCAAGGTGAAACGGCCGACAGTTTTTTCTTAGTGCGGATTGGATTCGTCAAAATCTCAGAGGAATATCCCGGCGGCGAGCTGGTGCTAGCGTACCTTTCGCGCGGCGATTACTTCGGGGAAATCGGCTTGCTTGGTGGTGGGGTGCGGACGGCGACGTGCACGGCGCTGGATCACGTGGAGCTGGTAAAGATCTCCGGAGACGACTTCCGGGAGATGGTGCAACGATTCCCGAGCGTGCGGTCGGGAATCGCAGCGGTCGCGGCCGAGCGGCAGGCCGCCAATGCAGAGCGGATGAAGACGGTGCAGAGCGTGCCGCTCGACAAGTTCTTGTCGCAGGGACTGATGGAGGCACAAAGCCTGCTCGTATTGGACCTGCAGAAATGTACACGCTGCGATGCCTGCGTGAACGCTTGCGCCGATGCGCATGACGGCGTGACACGCCTGGTGCGCGAAGGATTGCGATTCGAGGGTTTCCTTGTGGCTACGTCTTGCAGGCAATGCCGCGATCCACTGTGCATGGTGGGATGTCCAGTCGGGTCGATTCGGCGCCGGAATTCATTGGAAGTGATTATTGAGGACTGGTGCATAGGCTGCGGACTGTGCGCGCGTAATTGCCCCTACGGGAATATCAATTTGCATCCGTTTGAAGTGCGGGTGGAAGACCTGGAAAACATGGGACGCAAAAAGGCAGTGGTGCAGCAGAAGGCGACTTCGTGCGATTTGTGCACGCACTTGAAGGAGCCCAGTTGCGTGTATGCGTGCCCGCACGATGCGGCCCACCGGGTGGATCCGAGGAAATTCTTTGCGGAGTTGAAGGGGCACGGACCGGCGTCATGAAAATGGACCGGACACAAAGAGGATGGGCAGTTGCTTCGCTGGGGATTCTGGGGGCTAGCGCTATTGGTTACGTTGCGTATGCGCATCAGGCACCGGCAGGGCCTCGCGGCGGGAGCGTGGTGGGGCTGACATTTGGAATTGTTGGGTTTGCGTTCATGATTTTTGCGGCGCTGCTGGGAGCGCGGAAACGCGTGCCGACCTGGCGATTGGGGAGGGCACAGGCATGGATGCGCGGGCATTTGTGGCTGGGATTGCTGAGCCTACCGCTGATTCTGTTTCACGGGGGATTTCATTTTGGCGGGACGCTGACGCGCGTGCTGATGTGGCTGTTGATTGTCACGGTTGGGAGCGGGGTGTTTGGCGCCGTGCTGCAGAATTATGTGCCCCGGATGATGACGTCCGAGGTACCGCTGGAAACGATTTACGATGAAATTGAGAATGTGCGGAATTTGTTGCGCGAAGAGGCAGACCGGGCGATGGAGTCGATCTGCGGCCCGATGGATTTGCAGAAACAGGCATCGGAGGGACAGCGGGCGGGAGGTTATACGGCGCTGCGTCCGATTTCGGCGGCGGCCGTACCTTTGCGAACTTCTGCTGCAATAAGCGCGGGGGCTAGCGCGGCGGTGGCGCCTGCAGCGGAGACCATGTTGTTGAGTGAAACGGAGAGCGCTCCGCTGAGGCGCTTTTACCTGGAGGAAGTGCGCGCATTTCTGGAGCAACCGCGGCGCCGTGGTCAGCGGCTGGGCGATGCAGAGAAGGTGCAACTGGCTTTCGCGGGAATGAAGACCCTTTTGCCAGAGGCGGCGCATGGGGCATTGGGCGATCTGAAAGATATCTGCGATGAGGCACGGCAATTGGTGAGACAGGAACGGTTGCACCACTGGCTGCATGGGTGGCTGCTGGTGCATATTCCCCTCTCGCTGGCATTAATGGTCCTGGGGGCGGTGCACGCGTTAGTGGCGCTGCGTTACTAGATTTAAGTGAAGAAGTAAGGAAAACCCGCGAAGCGAACCGTGGGGAGTGAACAGTGGCTAGGACGAGGACAACCAAGAAGCTGGCGCAGCGGGTCGACCTGAACTATTTCAAGAGGCCGACCGCGTTCAAGCGCGCCATCTTGTGGCTGAGTGTGTTGGTGCCTTTGCTTGCACTTGGGTGGATTGCCTGGTGCGGATTTGGGCGAGACTCCAAGGTGTACTCCAGCGGGAGGATGGGCGGGGCGCATGCAGTTCTGGAGCAGCGCTGCGAAGCGTGTCACGTACAAGCGACCGGCGAGTTTTCTTCGAAGGCGGCGGACGGAGCGTGCCTGGCCTGTCATGACGGTCCCGTGCACCATGAAAACGAAATGCCAGCGGAAGTACCAGCCTGTGCGACCTGCCATGTGGAGCATCGCGGGCGGATCAATCTGAATGCAGCGAGCAATCAAAGTTGCGCGGAGTGTCACGGAGATTTGAAGGCCGCGGACAGTAAAGTGCATTACGCGACGCACATTCAGAGCTTGGAGGATGGGCATCCGGAATTCGCGGCGCGTCGAGACAGTTCGAAAGATCCAAGTACGATTCGGCTGAATCACGCAGTACACATGAAGCCGATCCGGCAGGGGCCGAATGGGCCCATCGTGCAATTGGAATGCTCGGATTGCCATCGGAATTATCAAGCAGAATGGAAATACGCTGCATCTCCAAATCTCGAACCGACAACGTACCAGCTTCATCCGAACAATGCCATGGGCCTTGCACGTCAGCCGTTGCCGAGCCTGAAACCCTATGGGCCCGGCAGCGGGAAAGAACGGATGCGGCCAGTGGAGTTTGCGAGCGCGTGTTCGGGATGCCACCTGCTGACATTTGACAAGCGATTCGATGCTGGTGTGCCGCACGATGAACCGGAAGCGGTGCACGAGTTTTTGGTAAAGAAATTTCGGGAGTACATTGCGGCGCATCCCGGCGAGGTACGCGTGGTCCGGGAGCCGAACAGGGATTTGACGGGCAAGCCTATACCGCCGGAGGTGCGGGTGTTCACGTCGGCGCAGTGGGTAACGGAACGCACCAAGGACGCGGAGGAGTTGCTGTGGCGTAAAACTTGCCAGGAGTGCCATCAACTCGCGTTCATTGGGAGCGATTCTCTGCCCTCGATTGAACCGGCAAAGATGAGGGAACGTTGGCTGCCTCATGCAAAATTCGATCATGACGCACACCGGGGATTTTCCTGTGCGAGTTGTCATTCAAAGGCGCTGACGACTACGGAGACGAGCGACATTCTGGTGCCGGGGATTGCGAATTGTAAGACCTGCCATGCGCCGGGGCCGGAGCACGCAGAGTCGCGGTGTTTTGAGTGCCACACCTACCATGATTGGTCAAAGCGGAAGGAAGTGAAGGCGACGTTCATGTTGCCTGAATTGGTGATGGGAGGAAGGTAGGATTTTGGCGCGCCACAGGAGAAAGCCACACCCGCAATAGCTAGGAATGAATGCGAAAGGACGAGTTGGAAAGTCGGCGAGTTGGCGGACCGCCTTGGAAGACTGCCCCTGCAGAATCAAGGAACACAAAGCATTTTGTAATTGCGGGCTGGGGGCGCGGCTCTTCGAAACTCGGGGTAACCCGGGCAGAGCCCCTATAGGGGTTCAGCCGTTGACCAGATTCATCATGGCCTCGGGGTAGCGGAGCCCGGAGGCGGCGCCACGGGGAGCTACCTCATCGATGCGGCGGAGATCATCGGACGAGAGCTTCACGTTTAGGGCACCGGCATTTTCTTCCAGGTACGTGCGGCGCTTGGTGCCGGGGATGGGAATGATGTCTTCACCCTGCGCGAGGAGCCAGGCGAGCGCAAGTTGGCCGGGGGTGCAATTTTTTTCTTTGGCGAGGGACTCGACGCGCGCGACGAGGTCGAGATTTTTCTGAAAGTTTTCGCCCTGGAAACGCGGGGAGAAGCGGCGGTAATCGTCGGCCTCGAGATCATCAAATTTTCTGATCTGGCCGGTCAGGAAGCCGCGGCCGAGTGGGCTATAGGCAACAAACGCGATGTCCAGTTCTCGGGTGGTCTTCAGGAGCTCCTCTTCAGGATCGCGCGTCCAGAGAGAATACTCGGTTTGCAGGGCGGCGATGGGATGAACGGCGTGGGCGCGGCGGATGGTAGCCGGAGAGGCCTCGGAAAGTCCGAGGAAGCGGACTTTTCCTTCCTGGACGAGCCGGGCCATGGCGTCGACGGTCTCCTCGATGGAAGTGCACGGATCGACACGATGCTGGTAGTAGAGGTCAATGGTGTCAACGCCAAGTCGCCTGAGGCTGGCTTCGCACGAAGAACGCACGTATTCGGGCTTCCCGCTTACGCCGCGGATATGGGGATTGGTGCGGTCGCGGACGATGGCAAATTTTGTGGCCAGGAAAACTCTGTCGCGGCGATCGCGGATCGCGTTGCCGACAAGGATTTCGTTGTCGCCGTAGCCGTAGACATCGGCAGTGTCCAGGAAATTGATGCCGAGTTCGATCGAGCGGTGAACCGTGGAGATGGACTCGGCATCGTTGCGGGCGCCGTAAAATTCCGACATGCCCATACAGCCAAGTCCGATGGGTGAGACCTGAGGTCCTGTTTTGCCCAAACGCCGGAGTTGCATTGCTTCACCTCGAATTAAGCATAGACCAATGGGATGAGTAGGTGAAACTTACGGAACCATGGTAAAAGAAGCAGGGTCGCAGGAGGAGTGAATGAAGAATCACGTGGGCACCGTACTGGCCATCGCTTTATCGGCGATCACCTGTGGCGCGACTTTTCTTTTTGCTTTGTATCGCCAGTTCGCCATGGTGGAAGTGACGGCGAGCATCGTGACGGGTGTTGAGCTGTATTTCCTGAGTTCTTCTATTGGAGATTTGATTGAGAAAAAGATGGGCCCGAACCAGGTACGGCTATTGCTGGCGGTGGGACTGGCGGCCGGGGTAGTGTGCTATTTCGTAATCGCGAAGCATATGACTCTTTCCGGTGCCGGGTGAGCCGACAAAGAGGTCCCCTGATCAAAAGGAGTTTGAGGTTGCACAGGGATGGCTTTCCCAGGAGTCTCGCATTCTTTTCTGAGAAGCAAGGCTGGGTAGCCTGACGCAAGGGTGAGCAAAGGACCTGCGCGAAGTGACGCAAAATCCCGGTATGTGTTGGATAAATTTAACTTTTACAATCAGTTAGAAGCTCGCATTGTGGCACAGGAAGTGCGCATGTAAAGGGCGGAGGCTAAGGCAATGGCTCCGTCCACCCATCTTGAAGTTCCCCCCGAACAAGAAATAAAACAAGGAAAGATTGCAGAAGAGCAGGTCGTTAAACCACGTAAAGTAGTGACTGGCCGCTCCACCAGGGGGCCCCACTTACCTGCCAGACCTGAGGAGGGTTCGTTCCAATCCTCCATGCTGGAATACAACCGGATGAAGAGCAGTTCCCGGCTAATGGATACGCTGATCAGCCTAACGGTGAACGCCTGCATTCTGGTCGCGCCCATCTTCGCGGGGCTGTACTTCACCGATTCGCTCGACTTGAAGCTATTTGCATCGACGTTCCTCGTCGCTCCTCCTCCGCCACCTCCGCCGCCTCCCGCAGCTGCGGCCCCGGTGGTACGAGCCGCGCCCACCCGCCGGGTATTTGAAGACTCGGGCAAGTTGATTGCCCCAACGGTGGTGCCGAAAGAAATCGCGATGATCAAGGAAGCGCCGCTGCCACCGGACGTGGATGGCGCAGGCGGCATTCCCGGAGGAGTGCCGGGCGGAGTTGCCGGCGGCACGATGGGAGGCGTCCTCGGTGGAGTGATTGGCGGCACAGGCGCAGTCCCTGTGGCTCCGATTGCACCGAAGGAAAAAGGGCCGAAGGCGCCAGTGCGCGTCGGAGGTCGCGTGAAAGAACCAAGGCTGGTGCAGCGAGTGGACCCCTCCTATCCGCCATTGGCCGTGCAAACGCACATGCAGGGAACTGTGGTGATAGACGCCATCATCGACGAGCATGGTGACGTGGTGGAGATGCACGTAGTTTCTGGACCGCCGCTGCTGATTCAGTCAGCATTGGATGCGGTGCGCCGCTGGAAATATGAACCAACCTACCTGAATGAAGAGCCGGTACCGGTGCAGTTAAACGTGACGGTGTCGTTCAAACTCGGCGGTTGATAAAGCGACAGAAGTTGGACGGAGGGCGGAACAGCGCAGGAAAGGCCGTTCCGCCTTTTCCTTCTTGAGGGATGAATTTTACGCCTGTGTCTGGGGAGCAGGATTGAGTGGGTCTAAGTACTTGATCAGCAAGACTTCATTGCCTTTATCGTTGTAAATCAGATCATCAACAAGTTTCTTGGTCATTAGAATGCCAAAGCCGCCGGGGCGCATCCCCAAGGATTCGCGTTCCGCCATGTGCTGAAAAGGCTGGTCTGGGGGGTTCGCAAGAGCGGAATGCTTGAGTTCCTCGAGAGAAAAACCGGTGCCAGGATCCTTGATTTTGCACATCACCAGGCGGCGAGTGCGCACATAACCGACTTCGACATACTGGGAGGGATCAAATTTTCCGCCGTGTTCCATGGCGTTCAGCAAGATCTCGCGGAATGCGGTAGCTACCTCCTCGGATTCGGCGTCGGGCAGGTCGGAGGCCTCTCGATAGAACTGGAGGAGGCGATTGGCGGTGAGTACATCGCAGCGGACGGAGAGACGCACCCAACTGGGAGTGGCAGAGAGAAGTTCGATGCCGTCATCCCAATAGGGTTCCGTCATCGCGATGCGGATGACCTCCGCAAATTTTTCCGTGGAGAAGGGCCGCGAGAAATAGCTGAATGCGCGCTCGCGAATGGAATTGAGAACATCACCGGGAGTGAATTCGTCCGTGAGAATGATCAGTCGGGTGTGCGGACGGACGAGGCGAAGACGTCTAAGCAGTTGGATATCTTCCTGGCCGGAAGTGCGCTCGCCCGTGATAATGAGGTCGTAGGGACGCTGCCTGTTCTGCTCTAAGGCATCCTGATTGTCCTTGGCGATCTGGATTTTCCAATCTTCCTGGTCAAAGAGATTCTTGAGCAGTTGGTTCAATTCCGGGCCGGAATCCACGATAAGGGCGTGATGTGGCTTGCTTGTGAGTGGAACAGATGGAGAGTCAGCGAGCACAAAACCTCCCAGGAGACCCTCCCCGGGCGGCGGAAAGAGATCGGTTCAGTAAGAATGCAGGAAAAGAGAGGGAGCGCGCAAGTGGCGCTCCCCGAAGGTTAACCAACTTCGCTGGTCATGAGGAACAGCGGCTTCATTTCAAAACTCTGATAAACGGGTCGCAGGCGTTCGGTGCTGTAGTGTTCCTTGACGTTGACGACTTTCTTGGTGGCAGTCACGGTTTCGATGGGCATGTTGTCGTAGCGCCCGTTCTTGAGGACCACCAAGCGGCCATGGATGCGATT
>Ga0181523_10004044_pt1 | contig 12929 bp, 7 predicted proteins | sample PEATcosm2014_Bin_43_FD_119752 | JGI IMG/M metagenome (GOLD analysis project Ga0181523, IMG submission 119752) | Peatland microbial communities from MTU Mesocosm Facility, Houghton, MI, USA - PEATcosm2014_Bin05_30_metaG | ecosystem: Environmental > Terrestrial > Soil > Wetlands > Peat | place... | reverse complement strand
GCTAGTCAGCTTCGGCACCAGCGGACACCGTGGCTCGCCCCTGCGCGGCACATTTAACGAAGCGCACATCCTCGCAATTACCCAGGCGATCTGCGAATACCGGCACGAGCAGGGTACCGACGGTCCGCTCTATATGGGGAAAGACACCCACGCAGTCTCGGAGCCCGCGCAGCGCACCGCCCTTGAGGTGCTGGCGGCAAACAACGTGGACACAATCATTCAGCAAGACGACGGGATAACTCCGACTCCGGTCATCTCGCGAGCGATTCTGGTTTACAACCGTGGTCGCAAGGAGCGCGGTCACAAGGAGAAAGACCATCTCGCCGACGGCATCGTGATTACGCCATCGCACAATCCGCCGGAGGATGGAGGCTTCAAGTACAACCCACCCAACGGCGGCCCGGCTGACACCGACGTGACCCGCTGGGTAGAGAATCGCGCGAACGAATTGTTGCGAGCCGGGAATGCGGGAGTCAAACGAATTCCGTTTGCCAAAGCCATTAAGTCCGCGACCACTCACCAGGAAGATTTCGTCCTGCCGTATGTTCGTGATCTCAAAAACGTCGTTGACATGGATGCGATTCGCGGCGCCCATCTTAAACTTGGCGTCGACCCATTAGGAGGATCCTCGCTGCCTTATTGGGAACCGATCAACTCGATTTACGGGCTCGACATCGTCGTCACCAATCCAATAGTCGATCCAACATTTTCGTTTATGACCGTTGATCACGACGGCAAGATTCGCATGGACTGCTCGAGTCCCTATGCGATGGCCAGGCTGGTCGGGCTGAAAGATCAGTACCAGGTGGCTTTTGGGAACGATACCGACGCTGATCGGCACGGGATCGTAACTCCGGTTGCGGGTTTGATTAACCCGAATCATTACCTCGCCGTTGCCATCCGCTATTTGCTCAAGCACCGGCCCCAGTGGAGTAACACAGTTGCGGTGGGAAAGACGCTGGTGAGCAGCAGCATGATTGACCGGGTCGTCAAGAAGCTCGGCCGCCAGCTCCGCGAAGTGCCGGTGGGTTTTAAGTGGTTTGTGCCGGGCCTGGTCGATGGCTCCTACTGTTTCGGCGGAGAAGAAAGTGCTGGAGCGAGTTTTCTTCGTCTTGACGGCACGGTATGGGCGACCGACAAGGACGGGCCGATCATGGACTTGCTGGCGGCGGAGATTACTGCGCGCACTGGCAAGGATCCTGGAGAACATTACCACGAACTGACGGCAGAGTTCGGCACCCCGTACTACACGCGGATCGACGCGCCCGCCACACCCGAGCAGAAAGCAAAGTTGGAAAAACTCACCCCGGACGAGGTAAAGGAGTCAGCCCTGGCGGGCGAGCCGATCACCGCCAAGATGACCAAAGCCCCGGGCAACGATGCCCCAATCGGCGGCTTGAAAGTTGTGGCGGAGAGCGGTTGGTTTGCCGCGCGACCCTCCGGTACCGAAAGCATTTATAAGATCTACGCCGAGAGTTTCAAGAGCCAGACCCATCTGAACGCGATCCTTAGCGAGGCCGAGGAGATGGTGAATAATGCCCTGGGTTCGTCGGCAGTCGTTCCCGAGCATGGAGGCCGACCATGAGCGGCAACGGCGGGCTCATGAATGTTCCGCCGTTTCCGCTCGAATATCGCGCTTCGGGCTTGCTGTTACACGTCACCTCTCTGCCCTCTCCGTATGGCGTCGGCGATCTGGGATCGTTCGCGTTCTCATGGATTGATCGTCTCCACGATGCGGGCCAGAAGTGGTGGCAGGCGCTACCACTCGGCCCGACTGGTTACGGAAACTCACCCTATCAAGAGATGTCGTCGTTTGCCGGCAACGCGCTGCTGATCAGTCCTGATTCTTTGATTTCGGACGGGCTGATACAGGCAAGCGATGCTCAATCTCACTTCTCCGCGGACGCGGTTGACTACGATTCTGTTATCCCGTTCAAACAGCGGCTGCTCGAAACAGCATGGGCAAACTTCAAAGCCGGGCAGCGCAGTGCCACTGCCACAGCTCTCGCGCCTGCCTACGACGAGTTTTGCGCCAGGCAAGCGCATTGGCTGGAAGACTACGCTCTGTTCCGGGCACTGAAAGAAAAGTATCACCAAGCTTATTATCTGGAGTGGCCAGCAGAGTTGGTTCAGCGCAGCCCGAGTGCTCTCGCCGAGGCGCGGCGAGAGTTAGCAAGTCAAATTGACCAGGTTCGCTTTGCGCAATTCCTGCTGTTCCGCCAGGCCGATCAAATCAAGGAGCATGCCCATGCCAAGGGCGTGAGCTTGATCGGCGATCTGCCCTTCTTTGTTTCCCCCGATTCCAGTGATGTTTGGGCGAACCCTGAGCTATTCCTGCTCGATGAGCAGCATCGGCCACGCTTCGTCGCCGGAGTTCCTCCTGATTATTTCAGCGCGCAAGGTCAATTGTGGGGCAATCCCGTTTACAACTGGGATGCCGTGCGTTCGACTGGTTATCGGTGGTGCATCGATCGGTTGCGTGCTCTGCTGGCTCACGTCGATGTGATTCGCTTGGATCACTTCCGCGGGTTCGCGGCTGCGTGGCACGTTCCCGCCGGAGCGCCAACGGCTCAGTCCGGGCAGTGGGTGGCCGGTCCGGGAGCCAGCTTTTTTCAAGCAGTGCAAACAGAGCTCGGCCATCTACCATTCATCGCGGAAGATTTGGGTGTGATTACGGCCGACGTGCAGGCCCTGCGCGACCAGTTTCGGATGCCGGGGATGCGCGTCCTGCAATTCGCCTTCGATGGTCATGCGGACAATCCATATCTGCCGCACAACTTTGTCCACAATACGGTCGCCTATACTGGCACGCATGACAACGCCACAACGCGACAATGGTATGAGGAATTACCCGACTATCAGCGGCAGAATTTCTGGAGCTACCTCAAGCGTGCGCCGGGCACCAGTGCGGATGCCGCTCCGGAGTTGATGCGGCTGGCATGGTCGTCACCAGCGGCGCTCGCGATTGCTCCGTTACAGGATTTGCTCAACTTGGGAAGCGAAGCTCGTATGAACGTGCCTGGTCGTGCCGATGGGAACTGGCGTTGGCGTGTCCGAGAAGACATGGTATCCTCTCAGGCTTTCCAACGCCTGCAGGATTTGACGGAGAGTTCCAAGCGCTCGGTCAGTCCTGCAACCTCCGTGAGGGCGCAAGTGGACCGCGGACGGGCGACCGCTCAAATCTAGAAACAGCCGGAAGGTTATCCTCGTGATTCAAGTTGCCAAGAGTATTCTCCTGGTCGTGAGCGCGCTCTTTCCGATCGTGGATCCGATCGGAGGCAGTCCGGTCTTTCTGCTGCTCACGAGAGAGTACGCGCCCGAGACACGAAGAGTGCTGGCTCGCCGCATTGCGGTAGATAGTTTCATACTGCTGATCGCGTCCTTTGTCCTCGGGTCGCACGTACTCTCCTTCTTTGGGATTTCGCTTCCGGTTGTGCAGGTCGGTGGTGGGCTGATCGTGATTTCAACGGGCTGGGCGATGCTGAATCAGAAAGACGCGAACGATCAAGGCTCACCTAGGGGAACGGTCACTTGCGCTGATGCTCTGAGCCAGGCATTTTACCCGCTGACGCTTCCTTTGACAGTGGGTCCCGGCTCCATCTCGGTTGCGATCACTTTGGGCGCGAATTCGCCGCAGCACTGGGGCCCAAACCTGCTGGTAATACTCGCGGCGGCGATCGGTTCCGCTTTCGTGGCGGTAACCATTTATCTCAGCTACGCGTACGCAGACCGGCTCGCGAGCAAGCTGGGTCCCACCGGGACAAACGTAATTCTTAAGCTCTCGGCATTCCTTCTGGTGTGTATTGGAGTGCAGATCTTGTGGAACGGCGCGAGCAAATTGCTCAGTGCGCTACCACAGTTTGCCGGAGTTGCAACCCTGCCGCATTGAGAGCGAAGCGAGCGGCTCGAGTCGACGAAAGAGGGGGACAGTGAACAGTTCAGCCGTTGACGCGCTCACTAACGTGGATGGTTCGGCAAAGCCTACCAGCACCATCGCGACCCCACTCATCAAACGACCCACCTGGGACCAGGCTGAGGGCAATCCATTGCCCCTTGGCGCCACGTGGATCGAAGAGGAGCAAGCGTTCAATTTTGCGGTTCACTCCGAACATGCAGAGAGCGTCACGCTATTGCTCTATTCTCCAGCCGATCTGGTGAATCCTCTTCTCAGTCTTCAATTGGATTTTTTGCACCACAAGTCGGGGCGGATTTGGCACTGCCGCGTCCCAGTCTCCAAGATTACTAAGGCTCGCTATTACGCATACTCCGTCTCCGGAGAGACCGTTCCTCAACTCCATAGCTTCGATCCGCAGAAGGTTCTCCTCGATCCCTACGCGAAGTGCATTTTCTTCCCACCCGGTTTCGATCGGAACTTGGCGATGCGAGAAGGATCCAATGCAGGCAGAGCGCCTTTGGGGGTGCTGTTCGATCATCGAGAGACATTTGACTGGTCGGGGGTTCGGGCTCCGTATCATGAGTCGGATGCAGTCATCTACGAACTTCACGTGAAAGGTTTCACCAAGAACCCAAACTCAGGCGTCGACCCATCGCGTGCGGGCACATATGCCGGTCTCATGGAAAAGATCCCCTATTTAAAAGAACTCGGGGTGACGGTTGTAGAACTGATGCCGGTTTTTCAGCGTGATCCACAAGAAGGCGACTACTGGGGCTATATGCCGCTGAATTTCTTCGCGCCGCATGCTCAGTACGCGAGCTCATCCCGTGACGAAGAGCAGCGTCTTGAATTCAAGAATATGGTGAAAGCTTTTCATCAGGCCGACATCGGCGTGGTGCTGGATGTCGTATACAACCACACTTGCGAGGGCGACTACAAAGGGCCGATCTACAGCTTCAAGGGTCTTGACAGCGCCGGTTATTACATGCTTTCCTCCGATCCGGCAAACCCGTACGCCAATTACTCCGGCACCGGCAATACCTTGAATTTCGGCCAGGCCCATGTGCGCAAGATGGTGATCGACAGCTTGCGTTACTGGAAGCGAGGGATGCATATCGACGGATTCCGCTTTGATCTGGCTTCGGTATTCAGCCGCAACGCCGACGGATCTCTGAACTGGGGCGAAGCGCCCATCTTCAGTGAAATTGCCGCGGACCCGGAATTAGGCCGGGTACGTTTGATCGCGGAGCCCTGGGACACAGCCGCCGATCAGCTCGGCCGAGGATTCCCCGGATTGACCTGGCTGCAGTGGAACGGACGGTTTCGCGACGACATTCGCTGTTTTGTTAAGGGGGACCCAGGGATGGTTCCTGACCTGATGCGACGTGTCTATGGCAGCGACGACTTATTTCCGGACAGCCGCGCCGACGCTTATCACGCTTACCAGAGTGTGAATTATATAACTTCCCACGACGGCTTCACGCTCTACGATCTCGTCTCCTACAACCGCAAGCGCAACTGGCAAAACGGCAACAACAATCTGGACGGCACGGACGAAAACTACAGTTGGAATTGTGGGCAGGAAGGGGATGAAGCTATCTCCCCGGCAGTCCTCGCGTTGCGCCGGAAGCAAGTAAAGAATCTCTGCTGTCTGCTCTTCTTATCTAACGGTACGCCGATGTTCCGGGCCGGGGACGAGTTCCTGAACACGCAATTTGGCAACAACAATCCCTACAACCAGGACAACGAAATTGGATGGCTGGATTGGAACCAACTCCAATCCAATGTGGATATTTTCCAGTTCTTTAAGAAGATGATTGCGTTCCGGAAAAATCATCCCTCGCTGAGCCGGAGCAGGTTCTGGCGCGAGGACGTCTCCTGGTACGGCGTCGGCCCCACGGTCGATCTGTCCCACGACTCGCACAGCCTGGCATTCTGCCTGCACGGCGCTTCTCAAGGTGATGACGACATCTACGCAATGATCAATGCGTACTGGGAAGAGTTGGAGTTCAACGTGCAGGAGGGAACAGCACAGGAGTGGAAGAGAATCGTGGACACCGCTTTGCCCAGCCCAGATGATTTCTCGGACGACGGAATCCCTTTAGAGCGGACGAAATACCTAGTGGCGCCCAGATCGATTGTGGTCTTATGTCGACCCAAGAAAAGCGACACTCGGGAGGGTCCATGAGCACGCGATCGAGGGTCATTATCGTCGGCGGCGATTACAAAGATGCCGATAGTCTGGCCAGTTCGACTGTCCGCAAATGCGGAAAAATGTGCAGCCGGCTCGCGGAATGAATTCCAAGTCTGGCACACAGCTGGTACACCGGATTTTCCACCTGCGTCGCGGGAAGTTGCAGATCTCGACTGATTCGCAGTCGCTTGACCTCTAAGCCTCGGGCGTTCGATCGCGATGATACTGGCGCAAGAAATCTTCCAGTTAAGAGGAACCTGAAATTGCTTTCGATACTCAAATTAAACATAAACCGAAGGTTGGCTATGAGAAATCCTGTTTATCGGCCTCAGTGGATGATCGTCCTATGGATGATCGTTCTAACCAGCGTATTCGTTGCAGGAATATCTGTTGCGAGCGGCGAGACCTTCCCTGCGTTCTTCGCGCAGCACCCTGCTCTTGCAGGCCAGGCGCTGTCTGCCTCGGGGATTCCCGCGCTCCACGGTATTGTGGATTCAGGCCGTAATCCCGATCTTCGCTGGTCCGACTTTACTCCCTACAAAACAGAGGTCGCCAAACTTTACGAGACGAACGGTTATTCTTTGCTTTGGGTTCAGAACGGCCGCGTCCGTCCCCAGGGGCTGGCCGTGATCGAGCTCTTAACAAATGCCGACGCTAAAGGACTCGACCCCGAAGATTACGACGGTTCGCGATGGCAGGGCCGCCTGCTCAAGCTGGGGCAAAAGCCCTCTGAACAAGAGTTGGTGTCGTTCGATACCGCGCTTACGGTCTCGGCGATGCGCTACATCCGTGCCATCCACTGTGGCCGTGTAAATCCCAAGGAATTCAAGTTTGAACTCGATATGGAGGGCGAACAACTCCCGTTGGCGGAATTCATTCGGACCCAGGTCGTGAATGCGGGCGATCCAGCTGCCGAAATCCAGAAGCTGGAACCGCCCTTCCTGGGCTACCGGAAGCTGCTCGCACTCTTGCCGGTTTATGAAGGATACGCAAATCGAGCTGAGGGAGAGAAGCTGCCAACGGTCACGAAGACTGTGCGACCCGGCCAACCCTACGCTGGCGTGGCCCGCCTGGGGCGGTTTCTGCAAATCATCGGCGACATTCCTGCAGGCGCACAACTGAATCCGAATGCAACCATCTATGAAGGTGCGCTCGTCGAGGGCGTGAAGCATCACCAGGACAGACATGGTTAAACTCCAAGCGGCAACCTTGACGCGCGCACGATCAATGAACTCAATACACCTCCAGATGCCCGCATTCGCCAGATCAAGCTGACGCTCGAACGGTGGCGCTGGCTTCCGCATTCCTTCCCACTACCGCCCGTAGTTGTGAATCTTCCTGAGTATCGCGTACGCGCGATGAACCCGGATGGCACCGTCGCTTTCTACAAGAACGTCATCATCGGAAAAGCCTACGGCCACAAGTCTCCGATCTTTGAGAAAGAGATCCAATACGTGGTCTTCCGTCCCTACTGGGATGTGACTCCCAGCATTCAGCGGAACGAAATCGTGCCTCACATCCAGAAGGACCCAAACTACATCGCCAAGAATCATTTCGAAGTGGTCACGCCGAAAGGCGAGGTCGTAACCGACAATCAAGTGAGTTCGGACGTTTTAGAGGGCATAAAATCGCTTCGCCTGATGGTGCGGCAAAAGCCCGGCGACACGAATTCTCTGGGCCTGGTGAAGATCATTTTCCCCAATCCGGACAACGTGTACCTGCATGGCACAGATGCTCCGGGACTGTTCTCGGCGGACGTCCGCGATTTCAGCCACGGATGCATTCGAGTAGAGAAACCTGCGGACCCGGTTGCCTGGGTGTTGCGAAACAATCCTGGCTGGGATTTGGAGCGGGTGAAGGCCACGATGAACGGCGAGAAGAACAATCTTCAGGTGAACCTGGTCACGCGAATTTCCGGTTCTGATTGTCTACGGCACGGCTACGGTGAACGAGGAAAATCAGATTCGGTTTTTCGACGATATCTATGGTTACGACGCAGAACTTGATAAAGCGTTGGCCACAGAACATCCCTAGGCCTGGTGGGGCCACCTTGGTATTGGCCCCCGTGGAATAGAGTACGCACCACTCTGTGCCGATATGTCCAATCCATACCTTGGTGATGGTCGATACGTTCGTCCAATAGATTCGTCATCGTGATTCTGTCCTAATCAAGGTCGGGCCGATCGGAGCGATGTCACGCCAAATGGCTGCTGGCCGCTGACTCCCTATTCGGAACACTGTGCAGAACAGCTCACTTCGGAAACATCGCTGAGGCATATAATGTCGGGCTATTCGGCGCGAAAAGGAGATTCCGATTGACCGCTGACACCACTGAGCATCCCTTCGTCGACCCTAGCCATCAACTCCCGGCTCACGGTGCGGAATCTCACCGACATAGCGTAGTGCGGATCGTCATATGGATTCTGTCGTTGCTGGTGATTGTGCTTGTCGTGGTGCTGATGTGGCGCCACCTCCATGACGAGAAAAAGGCCAAGCCCGCGCCGGCGAAGATCGCGATTACAACCGCTACGGCTACGAAAGGCGACATTGGCGTTTACCTGGACGCCATCGGCACGGTTACTCCGGTCTATACCGACTCGATTACCAGTCAGGTGAATGGCCTGGTCCTCGCCGTGCACTTTAAGGAGGGTCAGCTGGTACGTAAGGGCGATCCTCTGATTGACATCGATTCGCGTACGTACCGTGCGACTCTTTTACAGGCGCAGGGCGCACTCGAGCGGGACGAGAACATCCTGGCTCAGGCACGTATGGACCTGGAGCGCTACCGTGACGCATGGGACCGCAGGGCCATCGCGAAGCAACTTCTCGATGACCAGGAAAAGATTGTGCTGCAGGACGAGGGCACGGTGAAGAATGATCAGGGAGCGGTGCAATTTGACCAGGTTCAGGTCGACTACTGCCATATCACCGCTCCCATCGCCGGCCGCGTGGGTCTACGTCTGGTGGATCCGGGCAACGTGGTGCAGTCTGCCGGAACCGTAACCCTCGCGGTGATTACGCAGTTGGAGCCCATCACTGTAATTTTCACGATCCCGGAAGACAGTTTAGGCCCGGTTCAAGCGCGTCTGCAGAAAAAGGCTAAGCTCAGCGTCGATGCCTCTGATCGTACTGCGCAGAAGAAGATTGCCAGCGGGACGCTGTTGACGCTCGACAACCAGATTGATACTACGACGGGGACGGTAAAGGCACGATCCATTTTCGACAATAAGAACGATGCGCTTTTCCCCAACCAGTTCGTTAACACGCGGCTGCTGGTGAATACGTTGCAGGGTGTGACGGTGGTTCCAGCATCCGCCATTCAACAAAACGGCCAAGCATCGTTTGTATATGTGATTCAAAACAACAGCGCTCATATGCGCAGCATAAAGCCGGGAGTGACAGACGGCGGTATGACACAGGTTGACGGCGTTAATCCTGGAGACGTTGTCGCCAACAGCAGCTTCGATAAGTTGCAGGACAACACTGCGGTCGTGATCGCGAACAAAGCTTCGACCCAGACTTCTAACAACGCTTCGAGCAAGCCTGCGGCGACCGGCACGAACGGGAGCAGCACTCCGTGAGTCCATCTCGTCCGTTCATCTTGCGGCCAGTTGCCACTTCTTTGCTGATGGCGGCAATCCTGTTGGTCGGCATTGTTGGTTACACACAACTGCCGGTCTCGGCATTGCCGGAAGTCGACTATCCAACCATTCAAGTACTCACGTTTTATCCCGGAGCAAGCCCGACGGTGATGGCGACTACGGTGACGGCCCCACTGGAGCGCCAATTCGGCCAACTGCAAGGGCTGAGCCAGATGACCTCCACCAGTTCCGGCGGAACTTCCGTCATTGTGCTGCAGTTCAACCTCACTTTGAATATTGATGTAGCCGAGGAGGAAGTGCAGTCTGCCATCAACGCGTCGCAGAGTCTGTTGCCTTCCATTCTGCCCGCGCCTCCGATCTATAGCAAAACGAACCCAGCCGATGCTCCAGTACTCACTCTGGCCATTACCTCAAGTTCTATTCCGCTTTCTCAGGTCGAGGATCTAGTGGACACGCGGCTTGCGCCCAAGATTTCGCAGCTCAGTGGCGTGGGCCTGGTCACGATCAGCGGCGGCCAAAAGCCCGCCGTGCGCATTCAAGCTAACCCTACGGCGCTGTCGTCTTACGGCATTAACCTGGAAGATCTTCGGTCGGCGCTGACCCAGGCCAGCGTGAATGCGGCCAAAGGCAACTTCGATGGACCGCGCCAGGACTACCAGATCGACGCCAACGATCAACTAGTTACCAGCGATGACTATCGGAGAGTTGTAGTCGCCTACAGGAACGGCGCGCCGGTGATGCTGACCGACGTGGCACAAATCGTGAATGGCGTCGAAAACAGCAATCAGGCAGCGTGGATGAACCAGACGCCCGCGGTCATCCTGAATGTGCAACGCCAGCCCGGGGCCAATACCATCAGCGTGGTCAAGAGCATCAAGACCCTTTTGCCGCAGCTTGAGGCCAACCTGCCCACGGGCATTCAGGTGACCACGCTCACCGATCTCACCACCGCCATCGAAGCATCGGTTTCCGACGTTGAGTTTGAATTGCTGCTGACGATCGGACTGGTTGTGCTGGTTATCTTCCTCTTCTTACGGAGTGTTTACGCCACCATCATCCCGGCTGTGGCGGTGCCGCTGTCACTAGTCGGTACTTTTGCGGCGATGTACATCCTTGGTTATAGCCTGGATAACCTATCGCTGATGGCGCTGACCATCTCCACCGGTTTTGTAGTGGACGATGCCATCGTGATGATCGAGAACATCGCACGGTACATCGAAGACGGCGATCCACCCATGGAAGCGGCGCTCAAGGGCGCGGAGCAAATTGGCTTCACCATTCTCTCGCTGACCGTGTCACTGATCGCCGTGCTGATTCCGCTGTTATTTATGGGGGATGTGGTGGGACGGCTGTTCCGTGAATTTGCCGTGACTCTGGCCGTCACTATCGTCATTTCGGCAGTGGTCTCGCTTACGCTCACGCCCATGATGAGTGCGCGCATCTTGCGGCACAACCCAAGAGAGCAGCAGGGACGCATCTATCGATTCACCGAGCGCGCTTTCGAGGGGATGATCGCCTTCTACGGCCGGACGCTGAAGGTGGTCCTGCGATTCCAGACGATTACGCTATTGGTCGCGGTGTCTACCCTGCTGCTTACGGTTTTCCTTTACATCATCATTCCCAAGGGATTTTTCCCGGTGCAGGACACGGGGGTGATCCAGGGCATATCGCAGGCGCCACCGACGATTGGCTACAAGGCCATGGCAGAGAAGCAGCAGGAGTTGGCAAAGGTAATTCTGGCTGACCCGGCCGTCGAAAGCCTCTCGTCGTTTATCGGCGCCGATGGCACGAATACAACGACGAACAGCGGCAGGATGTCGATTAACTTAAAGCCTCTTGACCAGCGCAAGATCAGCGCGTCAGACCTGATCCGCAGGCTCAACTCCAGTGTAAACCAGGTTCAGGGAATCCAGTTGTTCATGCAACCGGTGCAAAACATTACGGTGGACGACCGGGTGAGTCGGACGCAATACCAGTACACGCTCGAGGATCCCGATGCGAATGAACTCAATGACTGGACCAACCGTTTCGTCGGCCGGCTGAAGCAGTTGCCGGAACTGGAAGACGTTGCCACCGATCAACAATTGGGAGGGCTCGCCGTGTCGCTGATGATCGACCGGGTCACCGCCTCGCGATTTGGCATCGCGCCTACGACCATCGATAACACTCTGTATGACGCCTTTGGTCAGCGGCAGATCAGCACCATGTATACGCAGGTGAATCAGTACCACGTGGTGCTGGAGAGTGAACCGCAATTTCAGAAGGACCCGAACAAGCTGAACCATCTCTACATCCAATCCAATGCGTCTTCCGGCGCAACCGGTGCCGGAGCCTCATCCTCTTTCGCGTCTTCCGGATCGTCCTCTGCAGGGTCGAATGCGCTGACGGCTTCAGCGCTGTACACTCCGGCGGCAAATACGCTTGCTCCTCCCGCGAACGCGCTGTCGCCGAGCGCCTCCTCGACGGCGAGCACGGGGGCAAACTCTGCGGGCGCCACCAGTTCGGCCACGAGCAATGCCGTGCCGCTGAGCGCTTTCTCCCACTTCGAGGAAACGACGGAGCCGCTCGCGATTACCCACCAGGGTCAATTTCCGGCGATCACCGTGTCGTTCAATCTCGCGCCGAATGCCGCTCTGGGCGAGGCCATTACCGCGGTCGACAAGACACAGAAAGATATGCACATGCCTCCCAGCCTGCAGGCCGGCTTTCAAGGCACGGCAGAATCATTCACGGCTTCGCTGGCCAATGAGCCGTTGCTCATTCTGGCCGCACTGGTCACGGTCTACATTGTGCTGGGTGTTTTGTATGAGAGCTTTGTCCATCCGATTACGATTCTGTCGACGCTGCCGTCGGCGGGCGTTGGCGCTTTCCTCGCGCTGCTTATCTTTCGCCAGGATTTGAGCGTGGTTGCGATCATAGGCATCGTTCTGCTGATTGGTATCGTGAAAAAGAACGGTATTATGATGGTCGACTTCGCGCTGGAAGGGGAGCGGAAGCACGGCAAGAACGCGACCGATGCAATTTACGACGCCTGCCTGCTCCGCTTCCGCCCTATTATGATGACCACCATGGCCGCGTTGCTGGCGGGGTTGCCGCTGGCGCTGGGGACGGGTTTCGGTTCCGAGTTGCGCCGGCCGCTGGGCATCGCCATGGTGGGCGGACTGCTGCTGAGCCAGGTGCTCACGCTTTACACCACGCCCGTCATCTACATCTTCTTTGACAATCTGGCGCAGCGCTT
>Ga0181523_10004040_pt1 | contig 12935 bp, 10 predicted proteins | sample PEATcosm2014_Bin_43_FD_119752 | JGI IMG/M metagenome (GOLD analysis project Ga0181523, IMG submission 119752) | Peatland microbial communities from MTU Mesocosm Facility, Houghton, MI, USA - PEATcosm2014_Bin05_30_metaG | ecosystem: Environmental > Terrestrial > Soil > Wetlands > Peat | place... | reverse complement strand
GCTGGGTCATGTCGGCCCCAAACGGAATTTTTTGGTGCTAAATCAGGGATCGGCACATGCGCATAGCTCAATCTACACAACACCATGCGCGACGACCGCGGCGTTCCTCGTCCGAAGAAATATTCGGAAGCAGGACGACAGTTGGCAGGCTTGGCGCGTAAAATAGCGATGCAACAAAACGTGCTGTATCACGGAACTCGAAACGCACATTCAGTTCTCACGACAGGCGTATTATTCCCTCCAGTGCAAGGCGGAAAGGTTTGCTTCACGCGTTCTGCCGATGAAGCCGCCTATGGGGCGTTGTTGCCGCGGAGGGAAGATGAAGGGTGCGGTGCAATCTTGATATTCGACAGACAACTACTTCATTGTCGTTACAGGATAGAACCTAATCACGACCCGATCTTTGATACCAACAAAAATCGTCGCGACGAATATGAAGAAGAGATTTGGTCAGAAATAGTGAACGTTGGCAAATACCTAATTGGGTTAGTCACTGAACCGGCGCAACAGTCTTTGGACGAGCTGCACAAGATGGTAAATCGCCAATACAGAGCCGACATCGAGGCTCGGTTAAACGAACTCCTCTATCATGTGCCGGATTGGCGTTGCAGGCCGGAGGAATACATGAGTTCTGCCGCTGCAAGGTGACAAGGTAGGGCGATTCGCTGGCTCACGCACCACTCGCGGGTTACGTTGCCAGCTTCGCCTTTGGCCGCCGCGAGGTTCGAATTTGCCGCCCTCTCAGCTCTTCGCCGTAGGAAATCGCATCCAAGCAATTGGCGATCAACAAGGCGGCGGCGGCGGATCCACAAGCTTGGGATCTATTGCCTTGAGCCCGTCCGGCCAAGTCAACTTTGTGAAGTCGATCTTGCCATCGGTCGCCTTTTCGCTCTGGCCCCAGCGGCTAAGACTGCAAAAGTCCGAATAGTAGACTTTATCGATCGCTATCGGCCGCATATTGGTGTCCCACTGCTCTTTCGTGGCGCTTTCGCTTAGGCTGAGTTTGTCCGCGGCGTAGGCCGCGACCGCCTTGAAATCCTTCTCAGCGACGTCGCGGCCTTTTATGGTGGCGCGCAGCCATCTGCTGGCGATGTCCTTGCCCTGAGGAGTCGCCAGCCATTCCGGCCGCGCGCCAGCAACCAGATAGCCCTGGATATAGCCGGTCGCATCGGTGAGGTAGTGCGCCTTGTCGGGACAAATCTCGAGCGTGCGCGATCCAACCGGTTGCCAGATGAAGAATGCCGCGATTTCGCCGCCACACAGGGCTGCCGGCAGCACCTGTGTATCGAGGTTCTTAATCGTCACGGTCTTCGGATCAACGTGGTTTTTTGTGAGATATTCGGAAATGAACCAAGAACCGGTCGAGCCGACGCGCGTGGCAATGGTCTTGCCCGCAAGGTCTTGCGGCGTCTTGATGTCTTTACCGGCGACGGCGACGTAACCCTTCGCGTCGCGCTCGATCGCAGCGATGGTGCGATAGTCGCCTTTGACGCGGAAATAATATTGTACGCTCGGCAGGTCGCCCGTCATCACGATGTCGCCTTGACCGGTCTGGAACGCCTGAAAGGCGGTCGTCCCCGACGGAAACAGGCGGTATGTGACGTCCAATCCCTCCTGGCGGTAGAAGCCTTTCTCCAAAGCCATCCAGACCGAATCGTTGTTCACGGAGGGCTGTCCGAACAGCGTCATTTTGAGCGGCTCTGGCTGTTCGGCGTGGGCGGTTGCCAGACCAATCAAAAACACGCCGCCAGCCGCGACTCCAAACGCTTTCATGATGTGGCGCATCGAAATCCCTCTCTTTCCATCAGGTTTGCGAAACAAACGACATGTAGCGGGCGAGCACCCTGTCGACGAGAAGTCGGAATATTCGGTCGACAATGAACCCGAGCACACAAATCGTGAGCAGCGCGACGAAGATGCGATCGGTTTGCAGAAGCATCGACGATTTTTGGAGCAAATAGCCGATCCCGGAATCGGCGGCGAGAATTTCGGCGGGGATGATGCTCATGAATGACGAAGCCATCGCAACACGCATGCCGGTGACGATATAGGGCACGGCGGAAGGCACCACAACCAGCACGAAAATTTGCAATCGATTGGCGCCGAGACATTCCGCGGCGCGTTGCCGCGCAATCGGAGCCCTCCATACGCCGGCGGTCGTATTGATGAGAACAATGAAGAACGTTCCCCAGAAGATGAGAAAGTACTTCGACATTTCGCCGATGCCGAACCAGATCACCGCGATCGGGATCATCGCAGTCGGCGACAGATAGCGTAACAGTTCGATGATCGGATCGAGCAGATCGTGCAGCAGCCGGATGCGCCCAAGCAAGGCACCCATCAGCACGCCGACGAGCGAGCCGGTGATGAAACCCACCAGGACACGAATCATACTGATCGAAACGTCGGCAAAGATCTCGCCGCTCTCCAGCATCGGGATTGCCGTGCGGAACACCTTGAGCGGCGGCGGGATGAGGAACGGATTGAACAAGACGGTGGACAGGAGCTGCCAGATGCAGAACGCAATCAGCAGAGATGCGGTGGAGAGCAGCACCGTGCGGTACGGGACAAAGGATATCGAGGGCCGCAGCGGGCGCAACGGCAACTGCGTCGACGCCTCGGCGATTGTAGTTCTACCATCGCGGGCGGTCACCATGGCAGCAGGTTCCTGGCTGACTGCGGGACGTTCAACGCGGCATCTCCATCCGCTGGTCGGTCAGCGTCTCGTCTGGCGCCGCGAGCAACCCCTCTATTTCATTGAATAATTGCGCGACTTTCAGATCGGTGAGGTCACGCGGCCGGGGCAAATCGATGTCGATTAGCCGCGTAATGACGGAGCGCGGCCCCACCGACATTACCGCGATGCGATCGGCCAGCGTAATCGCCTCGGCAATATCGTGCGTCACAAACACGATCGTCTTGCCAATGCGCTGCCAGATGTCAAGCAGAACAGTATGCATGCGCCGCCGCGTCAGTGCGTCAAGCGCGGCAAACGGCTCGTCCATCAGCAGCATCTGAGGCTCAACAGCCAAGCCGCGCGCGATCTGCAGGCGCTGCCGCATTCCCCCTGAGAGCTCCGCCGGAAACTTCGCGCGGTGCATATCGAGACCCACCATGCGCAAAAATCTGTCAATAATTGCCGGCCATTGCGCCTTCGGGATTCTGCGCACGCGGAGCGCGAACCGTATATTCTCCTCTGCTGAGAGCCACGGCAATAGCGCCGATCCGGCATCCTGGAAAAACATCATCCGCTCGCGGCTCGCGCGGGTGATCGGTCTATCGTCGAACGTTGCCGTCCCGCCGGTCGCCTGGTCAAAGCCTGCAAGAATATTTAGCAGGGTGGATTTTCCGCAGCCGGAGGGTCCGAGTAAGCAAACGAATTCGCCATCGCTAATCGTCAGGGTCACGCCGTCGAGCGCGATATAGGTCCCACGCGCCGACTCGAAGACCTTCCGAACATTGTTGACGCGTAGCAAGCTTGCCTCCTGGCGAGCCAAGAACGCACCGGCGACGTTTGACGATAGAATTGAGAAATTCTGCTGTCAAACACGAGCGCCTCGCGCGATGTTCTGCAAGCGCGTTTGCAATGTCCCCGCATCTGGTATTAGGTCGAGATAGTTAGGACATCGAGCGGCGGCACGTGTTCACACTGATCCGGGAGGTTCGTGCATGTCCGACGTAAAACCGATCGCGCCCGTCCGCATCGGCCAATCCGATATTTTCTATGCACAAGGCATTCAGGCTGGCTCCTGGCTGTTCTTTACGGGCCACGAGGCGACGGATTTCGAGAATGATATCGTCCCGCAGGTCGCCGGGATTCCCGGGTTGCCACTGGGCGGCGCGCCCCGCTATTTGCGCGAGGGTAAGTTCATTTTCGACCGGTTCGCAAAATTGATCGCGGCCGAAGGGGGCGATCTTCGCCATATCGTGCGCCTTGATCAATACTATCCGCGCGCCGAATGCGTGAATCCGTATCAGCGCGCACGAAAGGCGCTGCTCAAGGAATATGTGCCGCCCAGCACCTCGGTATTGATGGACGAACTATTAGTCGAAGGTGCGAACATGAACGTTTCGCTACTCGCGGTATTGCCGGGCGGAGGCCGGGAACCTAAACCGGCTCGACCGGAAGGCGTGCCCGTGCCACAACATTCCGGCTTTATCCCGTCGCTGCTTTGCGGTGATTACGTTTTCGTCGCTGGGCAGATGCCGAACAATCAAGAAATGACAGCGCTCGATCCGCAGGCCTATCGGGCGCCGAACGCGGTGTGGAACGGCACCGACATCCGGTTACAAACTGAGCTTTTGATCACGCGGCTGCGCGCCGGACTCGAAGCCGGCGGCAGCTCGCTCGGGAACGCCGTCAAGGCGCAGGTCTATCTCACCAACCTCAACGATCTTCCGGAGTTCATGGACGTATGGAATGGCCATTTTGCCGCTAGCCCTTGCGCACTGACTGTCGTGAAAACCAAAGGTCTCGGCTTGCTGGAGTCGATCATCGAGATAAATATTTTCGGCGTTCGTGACGAGGGCAAGATCAAGAAGCAGATAATCGAGCACAAGCCGTCAGCAGCGATGCGGCTTGGTCCGGCTGCGGTCGCCGCCGGCGATCTCGTTTGCCTGTCGGCGCTGTATGCCGCCGACCAGAACGGCGCTATTCCGGAAGTTCGCAATTCCGGGGGCCTGCGTTACCTTGGAGTGCCGGCCCAACATCAAATGCGTACCATCCTGAGTGCCGCCGAAGAAATCTGCGGCAGCGCGGGCACTTCACTTGCCAATGTTGTGCGAGCGCACCACTTCGTCGGCGATCTCAACGTCATCTATCCGGCGCTGCGCATCTGGGGGGAGAAGCTTGGCACCGCCCCGATTCCGTTCGGCGCGGTACGCACACCGATGGCGATTCCAGGCTGCGACATCGTCATGGATATGTGGGCCTATCGCGTCGGCCCCTAATTCGTCGCCGCTTGGCTGAATGTTTGGAACCATTGCCGTGCGCCATACGACAGGGGAACGCAATTCGATCCTTCGGCGCCGCAATGAAATTCGAGGTCATTCGCCGCGGCCTGAACAAGTGCGACCGCCCGGCAGGTCGCTATCGCAGTCGCTAACGGGGGAAGAACGGACATGGGGCCAGAGCACCCAAATTGACGTTCTTGACTCATAACGTCACTTTGCCACCGTCAATTGCTGCACTGCGAAAGGTTCATTCTTCATTCCATCATCTCGGGCGCGCTAGCGAGCAGCAAAGCGGAGTTCCGGGTAGTCTCGTAGGCGGGTATTATCGTCGCTAATGGTCGCGCGAGAATCTCATGCTGCACATCCGCAAAACGTTGCTTATGCGCGATATCGTCACTTCGGAAATGGGACACATCGCCGACCACCCGACCGTTCGTGCCGCAGCGCTGGCGGTCATCGGCAACCCATTTGCCGGTCGCTACGTCGAGGATCTGACCGAGTTGTTCGAGGCAGGACGGACGCTGGGCGAGCAACTGATGCCTGATCTTGTTCGCCTGTTGCAGCGAAGCCCGGTTTCATATGGCAAGGGCGCAATCGTGGGCACCAACGGTGAGTTCGAGCACGGTGGCGCCTGTATACATCCGATGCTGGGCAAGCCGATGCGAGCGGCCGTAGGCGGAGGAAATCCGTCATTCCATCAAACGTGAAAGTGGCGGCGTGTGGCGCCAGCCTCGATGTTCCGCTCAGCCACAAGGATGACCCCTGGTCCTTCGACCATTTTGACACAATGACCGTATCGATGCCTGACGCACCACGGCCCGATGAGATTGTCGTGGTGCTTGCGGTGGCGGACGGTGGCCGGCCACACCCACGCTGCGGAAGCGCTCCGCGATAGGGCGTCGAGGTTCGACGCGCTGCTCGGCGGCGAACTTGGCGCCGGCGGTGACATTCTCAAAGGCATTGCCGGGGCGGCCATTGAATGACCCCAATGCGGTGGACAAGGCGCGGCTGGCGCTGTGCGAAGGCCTCGGTATCAACCGCGTGGCGAAGCTCGTTGGCCTCAGCAATGGTATTGCGCAGAGGATCAAAGGGGAAATGGAGCAGCGTCGAAACGGCGGCAACGATATGCAATCATTAGCGAATTAGTTGGGTCTGTTGCCAAAAAGCAACGGTCCAGAATTAACTGCGCGTTAACGATTTCCGCCTACCGAAGGCCATAATTCCCTTTGGATAATGTTGGCCCCGATCGCGGGGTCGTCGTCGGGGGACGTGGGGACTACGATCGGGGCCGCGCTCTTCATCGTCGGGGGACGAGAGGACGAGAGCGGCCCCGATTTTATAGGCTTCATGACTTACCGAGAATGAAATCTTATTAATGAAACGAGATTGTGATTGCTGGGTCTAAGTTCTTGTTTTTCAAATTGTCTTAGGCGCGCTCCGAAATCCTCTATCGCGGAACCAAGTGCGGCCGAGCGCCGCATTGGGCGGGTGTGAGATCAATCGCGCTACCTTCGATCTGCTTGAAATCACTATTTCATTCGACCTTGACAGCGACAGGCCGCAGTCTGACGATAGACGAGTAGACGCGGAGGTTTTGCATGACACCACCGGCAAGAAGCCGCGAGAATTGTTGGCGCAAACGCTCAGGCGCTAGCATAGCGGCAAGTCACGAACGGCACGCCGGGAGCGGCCCTCGCGGGTCGCATCAGTTAGGCAAGACCCCAACTCGGCCGTTCCCGACGCCTGCTTTCCCAAGAAATTAGTCCATTCGTCTAACGGAAAATATGGAATATTGACGAGGCCTCAGTCATCTTGATGCCCTCAACTGGATTACTCGAGCGCGGCGCTCGATCATCCTGGAGACGAACTTGTGCGCGCGCGCAATCTCCTGCGCCTTCGGCTTTTTCATTGCCGGTCAGGCCGTTCCAGTGCTCTTGGCAATAAATCTCGACACGAACTCGGTCGCTGTTTCGGGCGTCCATCCAAAACCGACTTGCCCGAGGAGCACGGCATGCGCATTGGCGCTCTCAATCCCGTCGTCGCCAGCGTCGCACAATTCTTCAAAGACCCTCCTGTAAGCGTTCAGCAACGCGGGATCGACCTCTCGAACGGTTTTAGCTATGCGCTCAAGCGCGGCGGCGGCCTCGGCATTTCGAGGGTCCGCTGCGTCCTTGCGACGCCACGCGGCCGTCCTCAGCAAATCGACCTCTAGCCGGTCGGCCGTCTCAGATAGATTGATGGGCATCGCAACCTCCTCCCGGACACCTTCCTATTTCTTCAGCGCCTGCTCGAGCACCGGTGGATCGCCGCTTCATTCGATCACCTCGTCGGCGATGGAGAGCAGACTCGGTGGCACCTCGATGCCGAGCGCTCGTGCCGTTTGCAGGTTGAGCAAGAACTCGATTTTGCTAGACTGTATTCCCTCCACCTCAATGGCGCTCGACGTAGTCTGCGAACCGGTGTTTCAACTCGGCGAGTTGGGCCGGGTCCGAGTGTAGCACCCGAAAGCTGCGGTCGAGATTGTAGGTTGAGAGCGGCTGCCAGCCCGCTGGCGGTGCCACATCGGAACGCGGCGAGAAGGCGCCGTTGCGGCTTTGCTGCTCGGGAGCAAGATACCAGTCAAGGAAGAGCTTTGCGGCATTCGGATGTGGCGCATCCTTGAAAATAGCGCCAGACACCAGGAACAATGGCGTCGGATCATCCTGCGACAGCACCAACTGGATCGGCTTGCCCTCGCGGATGAGGCGCGGCGTGGTCGATGTCGAATCGAACGTTGCCAGCATTTCGCCCGCGGCGACGGCGTTCGAGACGGTGGCGTGGCCGTCGCGAGTGAAGCGCGGCTTCTGCGTCATGTACTTGTCCATATAGCTCCAGCGGTATTTTTCGATGATGGCGTGGAACGCCATCAAGCCCGCATCGTCATCGCTCGGGTCCGTAGTGATGAGCTTTTCCCGAAACATCGGCTTCAAGAAATCGAGCGCGGATTTCGGCACATCAGCTGTGGCGACAGCCTGCGTATTATAGGCGTAGGTGACCATGTTGACGGAGACGGTCGTGAATGCGCCGTCCTCATCCTTGAACGCGGGGTCGATCGTCTCGAATCCTTCGGGCTTAAACAGCATCAGTGCGCCCGCTTTCTTCCAGCGAACGAAATCTTGGATCGTTTGGAAAATGCCGACGTCAGCTTCCATTGCTTTGTCGGAGAGCTGTTGATCGATCTTTTTGTCGAGAAAATTGCTTAGGCCCCCAGTAAACTGGACGGCGACGCCCGGATATTTTTTCTGGAAATCCTCGATCCAACGCTTGAACGGATCCGACGGTCCCGCGCCATACAGCGACACGGTCCTTTCGAGCTTCGCTTTCTCATAAAGTGCGTCCACGCTTTGTGCGCTCGACGTTGCTACGGCCCAGATCGGTAGAATTACGCAAAGCGAAAATAAACGCCCCGCGTTGCCGGCAATCATCCCGAGCATCGCTGTCTCCCAGTCCTAAAGGTTGCAAGAGGAAAAGTGATTGGCGACGGTTGGTGGAGAAGAATATCACGCACCAATCGGCAGGTCTGGCCCTCAACCGTCCTGACGGCGGGCGTTAGGCGCGGCCGCTATCAGGGCTACTTCCACCGCGCTTCCGGTGAGGTGGCGCGGCGGTTCATGACCCATCACGAGGCTTTGCCGGAGGATTTCGGTGCAATGCAGCATGTGCGCTGTGCAGCTAATCCCGACTTATAAGTACTGGATCGGTTACTCGATCACCTCGTTGGCAATGGCGAGGACGCCGGGCTTAGCGATGGAACGGGCCGGCTTCACGCTATTTCTCGTCCATCATTTCTGCTCGACCGAGCCAGTCTGGCCGCGATTGAGCAGCCAGTGCAGCACGAAAAGGGTCAGGCCGCCGGTGACCGCCGACTGTTTTAAGATGAGTTGGAAGAGCAGCGGCAATTTCTGTAACGTCTCGGGCGGCACGAAAAGCCCGCCCAGCCCGATCATCAAGGCAGAGCCGCCGACGACGAGGTTGCGATCGTTCCAGTCGACTTCGTGTAGGAGATGGATGCCATGAACCATCACGATCCCGAAGAGAATGGTCGCCGCTGCGGAAATGACGACCACCGGTACGAGGACGAGCAGCATGTCGAATTTCACGCAGCAGCCCAGGACCAAAAGCGTAAGTCCCGCGGCGAAGGTAGCATAGCGTGAGCCGACACGGGTGGTGCGGAGTAGACCGACATTGTCGGGATAGATCTGCATGCTGAAAGTCCCGAGCATCGCGCCAAGCGCCGATCCCAAGGCGGCGGCGAAACAGCCTTCGGACATGCGCATCGGTGTGATCGGCTCGTTACCCCAACCCGCCACAACGTGATAGAGCGCCATCGAGCCGATGCTCGCCGGCACCAGGGCCAGGACGAAGACGAGAACGGCATCCCAGCGTACGGCGAAGCCGAAGGGAAAAAATTTCGGCACCACCAACCAGGGCACGCTGGCCACCGGCGCTAACGACACCGGGATGAAGCAGGCATAGAAGACTGTCCCCAGGATGAGCGCCGAGAGCAGGGCCGCGCGGCGCAGCCATAACCCGCCCCAGATCGTCACCCCGATGAAAATCACTGCCGAGATGAGACCGGCCGCGAAATTGACCAGTGGAAAACCCGGCGTCTGCGGACCGCCGATCCAGTTGGGCATCGACACTATGGCGATCTGCATCATCGACAAGATCACCATGACACCCGATATCAACCGGTTCTCAAAGAACTTCCCGAACAAGGCGATGAAGCTCATGTTGCGGACCGGAATCGCCAGCACCGCCCAAATTACGCAGGCGATGAAGAACGAGCCGAAGGCCACGGCTAAGCCAGCGTCAGGCAGTTGACCCAAGACGAGCAGTCCCACGAAACTGCCGACATAGGGACCCTGCGTAATCGGCAGCCGCAGCAGCCCGACCGACTGGAAGCAGGTCGTGAACCCCGAGACCAGGAAGATCATGCCGTATAGATAGGCGATTTGCTCCGGCGACATGTTGAAGGCACGGCCGAACAGGCCGGGAAAGACGAACATCCCGGGCATTCCGAAAACATTCTGAAAGCCGAGAATCAGAAGCTGGTTGAGCGGCAATTTTTCGTTGATGCCGACGTCGAAAATACCACGCTCCGCCGTTGCGGTCGCCGCGGGCAAGAGTGCCTGTGCCATGATGCTTCCCCCTCATTTTGTTCGGTCGCCCCGCCGTGAGCGACCTTTAAAAGAAACAATATCACTCCATAGAACAGACGTCTGTGAGCTACTTCACAGTACCCTTGGACGCTGGCAGGATGTTTGGTTATGGCCCGAAAACGAACGTTTGCCTCGGAAGTCCTTCGCTATCCACGGAATGCCGCATAATGGGTTTCTCATCGTTCGGTCATAGCCCAAAGCGCAAGGAAGATCCTGATCTGGTGACAGGCCGGGGACGCTTTGTCGATGACATTGCGTTGCCCGGCATGTTCGCGGCGGCGTTTGTACGAAGCCCGTTGGCTCATGCCCGGATCAAGTCGATCAACGCCACCACCGTCTTGGCGTCGCCCGGCGTTCGCGCAGTCCTGACCTATCGCGATCTGCCGGCTTCGCTTCGAGAGCGGCGGCTTCCACTCTTCGTTCCTCACCCGACCCTGACACCTCGGATGCAGTATGCGCTGGCAAAGGACGAAGTCTGCTATGCAGGCGAACCTGTTGCTGTCGTGGTCGCGGACAATCGTTATCATGCCGAGGACGCGCTGCACCTCGTGGAGGTCGACTACGAACAATTGCCGGCCGTCTCCGACTGCAAGGCGGGCGCACGGCCTGACGCGCCGCGCGCGCACCTTGGAATAGAGTCCAATATTGTTTCACGTATGCTCAGCAGCGTCGGGAATATCGAGGCGGCGTTCCGAAATGCCAAAAATGTCTTCCGTGAAGAGATTTTCCAGCATCGCGGCGGCGCGTTTCCGATGGAATGTCGTGGCGTCGTTGCCAGCTACGACCGCACTGAAGGATCGCTGCTGCTCTATATCTCTTCTCAAGGCTCCCACCGCATCAAGCGCGGATTGCTCGATCTGTTCGATCTAAGCGATACGCAGATCCGTGTCGTGACGCCCGACGTCGGCGGCGGGTTTGGCCCGAAAGGGGCACTTTACGCCGAGTATCCTGTGGTGGCGGCGTGCGCAATGACGATGGGCCATCCGGTCAAATGGATTGAGGACCGGCTTGAGAATTTCGTGGCGATGCACCAAGAGCGCGATCAATACTGGGACGTCGAAATCGCGGTCGATGACGAGGCACATATTCTGGGTGTGCGTGGCGTGCTAACCCACGATAACGGAGCTTATACGCCGTGGGGAATCGTGTTGCCCTGGATATCGGTGGCGACCGTGCCCGGCCCTTATGTCATACCGGCCTACCACATGGAAATGCGCTCGGTGCTGACCAACAAGGTCATGGCGACGCCCGTGCGCGGCGCCGGAAGACCCGAAGGCGTCGTGGTTATGGAACGGCTGATGGATCGGATCGCGCGCGAATTCCAGCTTGATCCGGCCGAAGTCCGACGGCGCAATTTCATCCAGCCGGCGCAGATGCCGTACAATGTCGGCGTGATATTCCGTGACGGGAAGGAGGTTGTCTACGACAGCGGCGATTACCCGGCTTGTCAAGACGCTGCCTTGAAAGCCATTGACTATGGTTCATTCCGGCAACGGCAGGCCGAAGCGCGAAAACAAAAGCGGTACATCGGCATTGGTATCGGCAACGCGGTGGAAGGGACTGGGCTCGGGCCCTATGAGGGCGCCGTGGTAAAGGTCGCCACCAATGGCCGCATTACTGTCTCTACTGGCGCAACGCCGCAGGGACAATCGCACAAGACAACATTGGCGCAGATCGCGGCTGACCAACTGGGCGTCTCGATCGACGCGATCCGGATTGAAACTGGGGATACAGCGAAGATTTCGCAAGGCATCGGCACATTCGCCGCCCGCACCGCAGTGAATGCCGGTTCGTCCGTGCACATCGCTTCGGCGAAAGTTGCCGAAAAGGCAAAGGCAATCGCCGCCAAGTTGCTTGATGTGAGGGTAGAAGACCTTGAGCTGCGGGACGGTTATGTTCAGCTTGCGTCCGTTCCCGACGGGTCAAGCGCAGGCGCCAGTAATGTGCGGTTCGTAAGAAAAAGCCTTGGGGAGCTGGCTGTGGTTGCAGCCGGAATGCCTGGCTTCGCCATGCAGGACGGCGCTGAGCCGGGGCTTGAAAGCACCGCTTATTTCACGGCGACGCAATCGACTTATGCCAACGGTACCGCAGTCACTGAAGTGGAGGTGGATATCGAGACCGGCCGGATAAACATTCAGCGGCTCGTCTTGGCGCATGACTGCGGACGGCTCATCAATCCGATGATTGTCGAAGGTCAAGTCATGGGCGGCATTGCCCATGCGATCGGCAATGCTTTATTTGAACGTCTGATCTATGATGATCAAGCGCAGCCTCTGTCGGCTAATTTCGCTGAATATCTGCTTCCGATGGCAACCGATATGCCCGGAGTTGAGATTGTTCATCAAGAGACGCCCAGCCCTCTGAACCCCCTCGGTATCAAGGGCGCTGGTGAGTCCGGTACAATCCCGACCATTGCTGCCATTATTGCGGCGGTAGAAGATGCCCTCTCGCCATTCGACGTGAAAATCTTGGAGGCGCCGATAACACCGCAACGGGTCGTGGAACTTTTGAAAGCTTCCACAGTCTTTAAGGAGCGGCTAGGCGGTGCAAACAGTAACTCCCTAGAGTAGAAGTCGTTTGCTCCAAAACTCACGATGATTGAATTCCAGCAGGTCTTACCCTGATTTAATGTCCGCTCCTTGAAGCGGCAGCTGTCGAAGAGGTGGTCCCGTTTTCCGGAACAGAATGGCGGCTTGGCTAAGGTGGATTCTGGGTTGGATTACGCCGCCAATTTCTCCTCGCCTGCTTGCGTAGCATAGACCTCGTCGGGTGTCCTGCCGC
>Ga0181523_10004037_pt1 | contig 12942 bp, 12 predicted proteins | sample PEATcosm2014_Bin_43_FD_119752 | JGI IMG/M metagenome (GOLD analysis project Ga0181523, IMG submission 119752) | Peatland microbial communities from MTU Mesocosm Facility, Houghton, MI, USA - PEATcosm2014_Bin05_30_metaG | ecosystem: Environmental > Terrestrial > Soil > Wetlands > Peat | place... | reverse complement strand
CAGTTTTTCCGGAGACTCAGCGACAGGGCGGAACTGAACGAGTAACAGTAAGAGAACGAAACAATCTGATCTGAACGAGGGGGAGAACTAATCTCCCCTTTTTCTTTTGTCTGGTGTGGATAAGTGAGGGCGGACGCTCGGTTTGGGCGAAGGCATGCGGTGCTGCTGAGGATAAGGGTAGATACGCCTGAACCGCGAGCTGTGCTCGCTTGGACAGCCGAAGGCGGCTGTCCGTACGTTCGCATTGCTCAGCGAAAGTAATGGATCTTGGGATTCCCGGGAATCATTGCACCCGCGATTACCAGCACGACGATCACAACTGCGAGTTCCATATTGGCTTCACCGTATCCTCTTCACTATGCCGCTCCCAGAATCAAACGGTCAGCGCTCAGCTTACCTCGTCTCGCAGTGAAGGCAACAGTACTAAAGTGGGGGGCGCGAACGTGGGATGCAGCAACGGAAGAGGACCTCGGCAAAAAGTTCAGCACGGCGTCGCAGGATCGAAGTCGGAAAAGACCTCGGCGGTGAAGGCCTCGATGGTTGCGGATTTACGCCAGGCATCCTGCGGCAGGCCAGCTTTGCGGCAGGTTTGCTCGAGGAAGGTTTCCCGGTCCCAACCATATTCGACGGGAACCTGGGGCAAGAGCAGGCCGCGACGAGCGCCTTGCGAGATGATCAGGCCGTGACGCCCGACTTCCACTGCCTCGGGCTGAATCGGGAACAAAAGGGAAAGCACACTGAGAGAAACCTCCAGCTTGATCGCCTCTTCCCCGGTTACCGGCAAGAAACGGGAATCCTCAAAAGCGGCGGCACGCGCCGTTTCCGCCACGGCGTGATACAAGGGCGCGATGGGCACGGCATAGCCGACGCAGCCCCGGAGTTCGCGATGGAGTTCGCGGCCGAAATCGCGGTTGAGATCGCTTTGCGGATCGGATGGCAGATAAAGAGTAGTGAACACGCCCCGTGGCTGCGACAGCCCGGGCACGAGAGGGGGCGCGACCGCAGAAGGCCGACGCTCCGCTCGGGAAAGAATCGCCTCGTGTGCAATGGCCAGCAAAGTCCGGCGCTGCTCGGGAGAAAATTCCGCAGATGCCAGGGCGGCGGTCCGAGAGATTTCGAACGCGCTGGGATTGTCAGTCGCCGTTTCAGACAGCTTGGACATCGCGTTTTCTCCGCCGGTCAAGGACGAAGGACCGGCGCCGCCGCTTTTCCGACTTGCGGTCGATCCTCGACCAGAAAGCGACAAAATAGTCGAGCGCGGAAACCAGCGAAAGCAGAACCATAAACCAGATGGCGAGCCAGGCGATCCAATAGACCGGGAAAATGTAAATGCCGTACACCGGCCATTCGTGCCAGCGGCGGGCGAGAATCACCGCCACCACGGAGATGATCTGCACCAGCATCTTGAACTTGCCCAGTTCGCTCGCCTGGATGGTGAAGCCTTCGGAAGCGGCAATGGAGCGCAAGCCGCTTACAAGAAACTCGCGGCCGATGATGACCACCGCCATCCATGCCGGGACGAGCGCGGGATTGAATTGCACCAGTGTGACGAAAGCGGCGGCGATCAGCAACTTGTCGGCGAGTGGATCGAGCAGAATGCCCATGGTGGTGATCTGGCCGCGTTTGCGAGCCAGATAGCCGTCAATGCCGTCGGTGATCGAAGCCAGGATGAAAACGACCGAGGCCAGGATTTCTCTTTCCCCGGTCTGGTCACTTAAGCGCGGAGTGCAAAGAATCCAGATGAGAAGCGGGATCGCGGCGATGCGAGTGAGCGTGATGTAGTTAGGAAGATTCACGCGGCGACTGAGCCTGCTTTGACTGAACCAGGACCGGCGGTCATCGGTCAATCAGATTATCCTCCACATCGGAGGACAAGGCAACGGAGAGGAGACCATCGTACAAGAAAGTAAGATGGCAATGCCAAAACGGGTACCATTTTGGACCGGCTCGACCAAAAATAAAAAAAGTGGCGCGCGTTCAGAAGAACCGCGCGCCGCCGAAAGTTCAGGACGCTTTCGTCTCCAGGTTCTGGAGCATGCTGGACGCCATCTCTAGAACATTGCTGTGGTCGGGAACCGCCCCATTTGGCGTCAGCTTGTCCACCAGTCCCGGGAGCAACTGGGCAATCGCGGAACCAGCGTCGTCGGGAGAGATCCCGGCTTTGGCCGCGAGCGCCTTCACTTGATCGCTGCCGAGGACCTGGTGAACCTGATCGGCAGTAATCGGCGGATTCGGCCCCGTGCTGATCCAGGATGACACTAATCCACCCATACCTTTGTCATGAAACGATTGCACCAGTCCCTGCAAACCACCGGGCTGATTCTGAATCATCTGCAAGAGGCCCGATGCCAGTGGATTGGAGCTTCCTCCCAGCACGTTGCCTAATGCCTGGTTTTCCAGATTGTCGAGCAAACCCATAATTGCCTCCTTGAGATTCCCGCCAAAAGCGTTCACCGCGGAGAACGCAGAATTCGCAGAGATTCTCTGGCGCATTAAACTCAGCGCGCTCTGCGATCCCCGCGGTTAATCTGTCTTACTTCTGTTTTGCGATGATCTTGTCTTTGATCTTGTTGTAGGTGGCTTGGGGAATAATCTTCTTATTTACAAGGTCGGTCTTCTTCGCATATGGACGGCCGTCGATGATTTTCTGGGAGTAGGCCGCTCCGATGCCGGGCAGAGCATCCAGTTGGTCCTTGGTGGCGGAGTTGAGGTCGAGCAGATCGGCAGACGCGGCCGTAGAGGTCTTAGCCGGCGTCTTGGCGGCTTGCGCCACGGCCATTCCACTGATCAGGCTGAGTGCGAAAAGTGCGATGAGAATTCTGGTCATGAAATGCTTAGGCATAGTCGTCTCTCCTTAGTAATTCTGCTTTCCTATTCTTTCGCGGCTGCTTTGTAGCCGGCAGCCTTAGCTTCGGCTTCGGTCATGAATTTCCCTTGCTTGGTCTTGCCATACCAGCGGCCGCTCTTGTGGTAGACGCCGCTCTCGGTGTTGACCCAGACTTTGCCGGCGGACTGCGCGGCAGCGATTTCAGGAGTGGAAGCCGCGGGGGTAGATGACTTCGCCATTGCCTGCTTTGGCGCCGCCATGTTGTTGGAAGAAGCCTGAGCTGGGGCCGGAGCTGCGGCCGAAGCGGGCGCTGGCGACATGGCGCTTGAGCTGGTCTTAGTCACTTGAGCTGCCGGAACTACCGGAGTGGCGGCGGCTGGAGCTGCATCCGCCGTTGCGGCCTTGGATTTCTTGCTTTTCTTCGCGGGCGTGGCAGCTGTCGCGGCTGTCGCATCGCTGGCGGCGGGTGTGGCAGCAGTGTCCGCGGTCGCGGCCTTCGATTTCTTGCTTGTGGTCGTTTTGGCGGTGGCCGTATCGCCGGCAGCCGGCTTGTCCGCTGTAGCTTTGTCGCTGGCTGCGGCCGCAGCCGCTTCCTTCTTGGCCTTCTTTTTGGACTTCTTCGTGGCGGTGTCTGTACTGGTATCGGTCGAACTGGTGGCGGTCGCCTGCGCTTTCGCCAATGCCGGCGAAATGGCAACCATGAGCACCAGGCTGAAAGCGAGCATCCAGAGACTAAGTTTCTTTTCGAAGCAATTCATTTTTCCTCGCGAGAATTTAAGGGGCATCAGGCCCCGTTTTTACGGATTAATACTTTTGGGCGTAGCTTGTGAAACGCACCTGCGAAAACATGAGGTGCTGAAAGGCCCTCGCATGATTACATCGGAGTGGACTAGCGGTCAACCGAAAATTAAAGGGCCTCCGCTGGGAAGGCCCTCGGGATATTTTGGCTAGGCATAGATTCCGCGCTGGCGGATGGTGTAGGCCACGCGGTCGATGGCCAGCATGTAGGCGGCGATCCGGTTGTTCACACCGTGCGTTTCAGAGTACCGGACAACATCATCGAACGCCGCCACCATGATCTCTTCCAGATGTTCGTTGACCACCGATTCCTTCCAGAAGTAGCCCTGGCGGTCCTGCACCCACTCGAAGTAAGAGGTTGTGACGCCGCCGGCGTTCGCCAGAATGTCGGGAATGACGAAGACTTTTTTCTCGGAGAGAATGTCGTCGGCAGCCGCGGTGGTGGGACCATTCGCACCTTCGGCGAGAATCTTGCACTTTACGCGGTCGGCGTTCTGGCTGGTGATGACGTTTTCGGTCGCGGCCGGGATCAGAATTTCGCAATCGACCAGCAGAAGCTCGGCCGGATCGTACTTCTCGGCGCCTGGGAATCCGTGAATGGTGCCATTGCGCTGGCGGAACTCCCACAGCGCCTCGACGTCGATGCCGTCTTTTTTGTACAGCCCGCCTCCGACCTCGAGGATGCCGATGACCTTGTATCCGGCCTCAGACATGAGGCGGGCCGCGTTCGAGCCGACGTTACCGAAGCCCTGCACGATGACGCGAGTGCTGTCACGATTCAGGTGCAGTTTTTGGATCGCCTTATCGCAGACCATAAGCACGCCGCGTCCGGTTGCCTCGCGGCGCCCGCGCGATCCTCCGATGTTGACGGGCTTGCCGGTAACAACAGCGGTACAAGTCTGCCGCAAGTGCATGGAATAAGTGTCCATGATCCAAGCCATGGTTTGTTCGTTGGTGTTCACGTCGGGCGCGGGGACGTCTTTTTCCGGGCCGATGAATTCGAAGAGCTCGGCCGTATAGCGGCGCGTCATCCGCTCCAGTTCGCCCTGCGACATGCGGTGCGGATCGCAGATGATGCCTCCCTTGGCGCCGCCGAAGGGAATGTTCACGACGGCGCATTTCCAGGTCATCCAACTCGCCAGCGCGCGGACCTCGTCGAGGTTCACGTCGGGCGCATAGCGCAGTCCGCCCTTGGCGGGGCCGCGCGCAATGGAGTGCTGCACCCGGAATCCGGTGAATACTTCGAGGTGGCCATCATCCATCTGCACCGGGATATGCACAATAATTTCGCGGCTCGGACTGCGCAGAACCTTCCACAGGCCTTCATCAAGATTCAACTTACGTGCGGCCAGGTCGAAGCGCGCCGCTTGCGCCTGCCAGGGATTAGTTTCCTGCTCGAGCTCCATAGCTGTCGTCATAAAGTCTCCGCATAAAATCGAGTGCGATTGCCACCCCTGGGTTAGCGGGCAAGCCTCGCAAAGTATATTGCTGTGCAGCGGGCTAGGCAAGGGCGGGGGAAGAAGAGACAACCTGAACACGTTCCTTATAATGAAAGTCTTGAGAGAAACATGATTCGTCCCGATTACAAAGAGTTTGTCCGATTGTCACGCGGCGCTACGCTGGTTCCGGTGGCGAAGTCGATTTCCGCCGACCTGCTGACGCCGGTATCCGCGTTTCTTGCCGTCGCCGACGGAGAGCCGGATGCTTTCCTGCTGGAATCGGTCGAAGGCGGAGAAAAAATTGGACGGTATACGTTTCTTGGCGTGCGGCCGTTTTTGCGGCTGGAATCGCGCGGGGACACGATCACGATTGCGTGCGGGCGCCGAGTCGAGCGGCGCACTGGGAATGTGTTTGAAGTCATCCAGGAACTATTGCAGCAGCATCGTCCGGCGGCGATGGAAGGGTTGCCGCCCTTCACCGCGGGCGCGGTCGGCTATTGCTCGTATGACATTGTGCGGCAACTGGAAAACATCGGAGAGCATGCCGCGGACGATCTCGACGTTCCCGATTGCGTGCTGATGTTTTTCGACCGCGTGCTCGCCTTTGATCACCTGCGGCACCAGATCCACATTGTGGCGTCGGCGGATGTGACGCGGGAGGCGCCGAAAATTGCTTATGAGCGGGCCGTGCGAGACATCGCGCGCATCGAGAAAAAACTTGCTGGGGGATGGAAGCCGGGGCATTGGCGCAAAACGGCTGCGAAATCGAAGCTGGCGGAGTCTAAGTTGAAGACGCGGGCGCGCACTCCGAAGGCGAAGTTTCTGGAGAGCGTCGGGCGAGCCAAGGAATACATTGCGGCCGGGGACATCTTTCAGGTGGTGCTTTCGCAGCGCTGGGATTTCGAGCCGGGAGTCGCTCCGCTCGATTTGTATCGCGCGCTGCGCACGGTGAATCCGTCGCCGTATATGTATTTCTTGCGATTCGGCGGGGGGATAAAGAATGGGCGGAAGCATTCCAAGCCCACTCCTCGCCAAACGCGCGATGAGTGGGGCACCCTGCACGTGCTGGGATCGTCTCCCGAGATGCTGGTGCGGGCGGCGGGCGGTGGACGAAAACTGGAATACCGTCCGATAGCCGGGACGCATCCGCGTGGGCGCGACGAAGCGGAAGACGCGGCGCTCGAGAAGAAAATGCTCGCCGACGAAAAAGAACGCGCCGAACATGTGATGCTGGTGGATCTCGGCCGCAATGATTTGGGGCGTGTAAGCGAGTATGGTTCGGTAAAAGTTCGCGCCCTTATGTACGTCGAGCGGTACTCGCACGTGATGCATCTGGTCTCCGCGCTCGAGGGACGGCTGCGTCCTGAACTGAACGCCATGGACGCGTTTGCCGCGTGTTTCCCGGCGGGAACGCTGAGCGGAGCGCCGAAAGTTCGCGCCATGCAGATCATCGAAGAACTGGAGCCGACGCGGCGCGGGGTGTATGGAGGGTCGGTGCTCTACGCCGATTTCGCGGGGAATCTGGATTCGTGCATTGCGATTCGGACGCTGCTCATGAAAGGCAAGAAGGCTTACTTGCAGGCGGGTGCGGGGATCGTGGCCGATTCCGATCCGCAGCGCGAGTTTGAAGAGACGGAGAACAAGGCGCGGGCGGTGCTGCGGGCGGTGGAGATGGCGAGGGGCAGTGGATAGCACTGATCTCGGATCGTGCGTGCTAAGGCCTGTTTACAACACCTATCGCTAAACAGCAAGCGACGAGGAAGGTTTTTTCTGCTATTGCATCTTCGCGTACTCTGCCTTGGCTTGCTTCAGGATGGGGACGTCGGGGTCGGCGTCTTTCCACAGCCCGAGAAAATCTTCGTATTCAAGTTTGGCTATACTCTTATTTCCCATGAGAGCGTAGGCGCGTCCAAGTCCTAAATAAGCCAGTGAGCCGATCACCTCGTTGGTGACAACTCCTGGGTGTTCGAGAATCTTCTGGAACTCGGCAGCCGCGGGTGAACCTTGCTTGGCGGCAAGATAGGCTTGGCCTCGCAGATAGACTGGGTAGAACGTAAAGTCCATAGACGGACTCGTCAGTCCTAACTCGCATAGAGAAGCTGTCTTGAGATACTCCACAGCCTTTGCGGGATTTCCACTCCATATGTCAGCGGCGGCGCGGATCATCGGTAAAAACTTGAAATGCACGATCGTGTTCTCAGGGTAGCGTTTGTCCAGGTCATTGGCGACGGGCATGGCTTGCGTTGAATTGCCTGACAGCGCAAGAGCTGTGGCCGCCATGCCCTCAACCTCTCTGCCATCCGCTAGTGTGAGTGCGGCTTTGGCCTGCCGCTTCGCTAAGGCTACATTGCCGACCAAAGCCTCCCGCACCGCTGCCTCCGCCTGGTACTCTGCCGCATTTTGTTTCTTATCGGCGCGTTTGGCGGAGTCACTGGCGAGACGGGTCAGGTCGCGTGCCTTTTCAAACTGCCCACCGTAGGAGGCTGTGTCGGATTTTATTTCGAACACCTGGTCCTCCCAGCCGGGCATCGCCGCGAGCTGGGCCATTTCTCGCTCCATGCCGCCGAGGTCCCGTTGCAGGAAATCGATGTTGTACATACTCACACGGAAGAGTGGCGAGTGTAAAACTTGGATTCCCTGGCTTGCCGCGGCTTTTGCTTCATCCAACCGATTGAGAAATATATAAGCGGCGGCGAGATTCGAGTCGGGCAAGGGGATGTGACTGAGATTGATTTTTTCCTGGGTCTTCTCAAGAACCTTGTCGTATTGACCGAGAAAAACATAAACCACAGACAAGCCGCCAACGGGGGCGGGATCACGGGGGTAAATCTGCTCCCATAACTCGTAATCGTTGCGGGCGGCTTCAAAATTGCCCACGGCCAGATCATCATAGGACGCAGTGATATTGAACTTCTCGCGCTCACTTACGCGGCCGCGAAGGTCGTATGCTTTGCGCAGTGCTTCAATTGCCCGGACTGACTCACCGAGGTTGAAGTAAACGACTCCCAGCCGGGCATAAGCCATGGCAAAATTTGGATCCAGGCTGATCGCTCGCTGCAGCAACGGTAGAGCGGTGGCATTGTCGTGCTGGCGTTCCGCCGTAGCGAGGCTGTAGGCCTTCAGCGCATCCAGTGAGGGCGTGGTCACATCTTCCAGGGGGACGTCGTACTTTTGCACCGAAGCTAGCGATTCGCCCAGACTGCTGCGGATTTCCGAAGCCAGTTTTCCCAACGCATCGAGAACGTGGTTTTTGTCCTTGGCCTGCGCTTCCGCGCTTGCCAGCGATTCATCATTTGCGCAATTGATCGCCTTCAGGAGCAGCAAGTACTGCGTGCCTACTTGAGCAATCGACCCAGCCAGAAGCGCCGCGCTCCCGGTACGCTGGCAGACCTCGCGAGCCAACTCGTGCGTCAGGCGCGCGTCTTTCGGCTGGGCCATCAGGGATAGGGTCTGCGCGGTACGCTGTTCGGAAAGCAAGTTCAGAAACGGCGACTGCTCCAACTGCGCCGAAAGTCCCTGCCGCAGCGTCCCGTCGAACACCGGGTCCCCGGTCGAATTGGCGAAATCCGCGATCACGATGCTGTCTCTCTCGGTGAGCTTCGGCGTTCGATGGTATCGCCAGTACAACCCGCCTCCGACTAACGCCGCGATCATGATCACGCCAGCCGAAAGCAAGGCCGTGCGCGAACTCTTTTCCTCAATTACCACTCGCGATCGTGAGTGGCTCGCCACGAACAGGTTCTCTTCCTCGGAGATGACACGGACCTTGTCGGCGAAGCGGTAGCCTCTGCCCGGAATGGTGACGATGTAATTGCGATCCCCGCCCGTGGCACCTAAGGTTTTCCGCAGCACAAAGATGTTCTGGGCCAGATTGGACTCTTCGACGAAGGTGTCCGGCCAGACGGCCTTCATCAGGTCGTCCTTCAAAACCACTTGTTCGCTGTTGCGCACCAGCACCAGGAGGGTCTCGAAGGATTTCAGTTGCAAGGGGACAGGCTGGTTGTCGCGCAGCAGAACGCGTTTGACGGGGTCGAGCCGGAAAGGCCCAAATTCGTATAACTCCCTTCCCTGGTTGCTCATAGCCCGCCTGATAAATTTTTGAGATTTCTCTAAAGACTTCTGAGGGCCGCCTTTGGCAGGATGCCTCCCGTTCGGCGGTAGCGGCAGAAGCCGATCCAAACGTGGCCCTCAATCTATCACGATTCCGGGATTGGACAAAGCTTTGGAGAGGTGTAATGCCTGCTCAGAAAAGGACCGAAATCACTGTGGAAACTAACCAAGCACTGATCATCCGGCGGTGCCGGTCGATCAGAGCCTGGTGCACGGTATGTGGCTGCGAGGTTGACATGGTGGAACAGGAAGAAGGCGAGGTGCTTACGGGAATGTCAGCACAGGCATTGAGCGGCTGTGTCGAAGCCCCCAAGTGGCACGTTTACCAGGGCCGAGACGGAAGGCTGCGCATCTGCCTGGAGTCGTTGCTGAAGTCGAAGTGAAGTTGGGTTGGCCGGGGGAACAATGCCAATGGTCCGAAATCACAACTAAGGAGAATTTTCTATGAAGACATTGCGGGTGCTAATCACGCGGCAGCAAAGGAGAAAACAGATGCAAAACCAGAATTCGCGGTTCATCAGCAGAGGAATCGCTGTAGTGACAGTGACGGTATTGTTCGTGAGCTTCACAACCTTGGCGGTGGCCCAGCGTATAGGCGGGGAAGAGCGAAACACCATTTTCGCCTCGGCGCCCAGAGTGGCTACGAGTGTTAAGGGAGTCACCGTTTTTGCGGCTCCGCCGAAGGGCTTTAATCCCCTGACCGCAACCAACCGCGAACTCCTCACCTATGGTTTGCCGCAGCGTCCCGACAAGACGGCCGACGCGAAAGCCTATCAACATTGGGAAAGAGCAATGTTGGCGTCGCAGACTCGCGCCACTGACGTGCAAGCGAAGCCGTACTCGAGCCGCGAAATGATGCCGACCGGGTCGCCTGCGGCAGCGGGCCTCGACGGCGCAACAGCCGCTGCCTCCTACAACTGGAGCGGTATAGCGAATACCAACAAGAACAAGGTCTGGAAAGACACCACCTCCTTCAATGAAGTTGCGTCAATCTGGAATGTGCCGGTTGCAAACCCGCCTTTTGGTGCGCCCTGCAGCGACGGTCCGTGGGTTGAGGTGACTTGGAACGGCATTGACGGCGTCAGCAATGGTGACGTGATACAAGGTGGCAGTTTCGAATATTGGGATCGCGGGGGTTGTGGCGGCGGCCCTGTTGAATACTTTGGATGGGTCGAATGGTATCCAAGCTATCCGATCCTGGAGATCTACTGCGGCAATAACCCTTGCCCCGTAGGCCCGGGCGATGACTTCTATGTAGTCACTTTTGGCGCTCAGGGAACCTCCGAGCAATATGTGTACGTCGAAGATTTCACCGAACAATGGTCTGGGACGTTTGGGCTGACCTATGTGAGCGGGCCGGGGTTGGTTGGAAGCAGCGCGGAGTATATCGTCGAGCGACCCACCAACGGTGGCGGTGGTCTGGGTCTGTATGCTTTGGCCAACTACGTCTGGGAGTTTTTCGACTACTGCACATCCTCTGACGGTGCCGGCAAGGAGTTCTATCCGGGCTCGGATGCGGCCAGCACCTACGTCATCACAATGGTTGCTGACGATGCATCCACGCAGATCTCGTTTGACTCCGGGTCCGGCTTGTCCGGATACCAGGGTGAGCATAGCTTCTGGATGGAGGACGACAACTGCGCGTATTCCGGCGGTTGCACGCCGTAGTAGCGCCCATGTTGTCTGACTCTTTGTTTGCACCTCAAGGCTTGCCCGGTTGGCAGGCCTTTCTTAAATCTGGCCACATGCGGCGGCGAAGTGGCGTGAGAACGCAGCCCACGACGAAATACTATGCGGTTGTTTGTTGTAACAGATTTCACTCATTGACCGACGAGTGCGATCAACTGCGCAGGAAATTCGACACCAGTTTCTTCCCTTCGTCCGTCAGCACGCTCTCAGGATGGAATTGCACACCTTCTATCGGGAAATTCTTGTGCCGCAGTCCCATGATGACTCGCGTGCCGTCTCGATCACTAGTCCAGGCGGTGACCTCTAGATCGCTTGGCAGGCTCTCTTCGGCGACGATCAGGGAATGGTAGCGGGTTGCGGTCATTGGTGAGGGCAGGCCGCGAAAAATGGTCTTGCCATCGTGTTCGACCTGACTGGTTTTGCCGTGCATCAGGTTCCTGGCGCGAACTACCTGGCCTCCGAAGGCTGCGCCGATGGCCTGGTGTCCGAGGCAAACGCCTAGCACCGGTACTTTGTCCGGCACTCTGGATTGAGATCGGCCGGCAAAATGGCGGATGAGTTCGATGCTGATGCCGGCTTCCTGCGGAGTGCAGGGGCCGGGAGAAACCACGATGCGCTCGGGGTGCATCGCTTCGATCTCACCGATGGTCACTTCGTCGTTGCGGCGAACCTCGACTTTGGCTCCCAGTTCGCCAAGGTACTGGACGAGGTTGTAAGTGAACGAATCGTAGTTATCGAGGACGAAGACCACGGATCTATTGTAGACGCTGATCAATGGCAAGGTGGCAGGTGACAGATAGCAGGTGACAGGTTTCAAAGAAACAACTGGAGGTGGGCAAACGCACGGTATCTTCGAAACCTTGCCTTGACAGGCTCGCCGCTACTTGCCATGCTTACAAGCGATTTGCAAGAAGCCCGTGAAAGTCTGAACCCTTGAAACTTTGAAACCTTGCCTTTTGGGAGGTTGAATGGCCGAGACGAAACAGGATCAGGACCAGCACCACGACCAGGACAATAAGAGTGATAAGCGGGCCACGCGGCGGTTTGCGCTTCGTCTGCCGGTAAGCGTCCGCTACGGCGAAAATGAGCAGGAGCACGCAGCGCAGACCCGGGACGTGAGCGCCCGGGGAATTTGCTTTTATGTCGATTCCGCCATCCAGGCGGGTTCTGTGATTGATTTCACACTCACCCTGCCGCCCGAGATCACGCTGACCGAAAGCATACGGGTGCGCTGCAAGGGCCGCGTGGTGCGAGTCGAAGGTGGCGGTCCCGCCAACAAGATGTCGGTGGCAGCCGTCATCGATGAGTACGAGTTCCTGGCGGACTCGTAAGCAGGTCCTTCCCCTTCGATTGAGCTCAGGGTCAGGATGACAATTGTTTTATTGGGCCACACGAGAAAAATGCTTGGTCGCATGGCCAGCGACTTAATCACTACCCACTTTTTCCACATCTTTCTCCGGTCCTGCTCCGAGTGGTATGTTTGCTGTAACACTTGAGTGCTTCCGTGAAAGATTTCTGGTTGGTACTGGCGTTCCTGCAGCAGGCGTTGCGCTGCAATTTGCGGACTGGGTTGCGCGCGGCGGTTGTTCTGGGAATGCTTGCAGTCGGCGGACCGTGGCTTTGTTCCCAGACCCCGATCGGCTCTGAAGCCGTGCCCGACTCCAATCCTGGCGCTTCGTCTCCCGTGGGCAGGGTTGGGGCAATTAAGAGCTTTCGGATGGTGCAGGAAATCGATGGCTCGGCGGTTGAAATTCTTTCAACCGCGCCGTTGGTTCCTACGATCCGGGCAATCGGCAATCCCGATCGGCTGGTGATCGATCTGCCGAACGCGCGGTTGGAGACGCAGGAAAAGCGCGTCAGCGTGCAAGCCGATCAGATCAGCGACATACGTGCCGATCAGTTTCAACAGAATCCCCCGGTAGCGCGCCTGGTGGTGGACCTGCTCGCGCCGCGGGCCTATACCTGGGATGCTGCCGGAAACCGGCTGGTCGTGCATCTCGGCAAGGGTCCTGATCAGACAGCCAATTCACCATTTCAGATTTCCGCGGGTCCCAGCCTGACGCCCGCGCCGCCACCGGT
>Ga0181523_10004032_pt1 | contig 12950 bp, 14 predicted proteins | sample PEATcosm2014_Bin_43_FD_119752 | JGI IMG/M metagenome (GOLD analysis project Ga0181523, IMG submission 119752) | Peatland microbial communities from MTU Mesocosm Facility, Houghton, MI, USA - PEATcosm2014_Bin05_30_metaG | ecosystem: Environmental > Terrestrial > Soil > Wetlands > Peat | place... | reverse complement strand
TCTCCCACGGCTCCCCGCCGGGACCGTCGACCCACACCTTGTCCTGGACTGCGTAGCAGCAAGCAGTCTGCTCTTCCACTGCCGTCGCGAGACCTTCACCGGCGAGGCGGGTCTGCGCTGCGGACACCTCATCGGTCGTGGGAACCTCGACACCAAGATGGTTCAACGTCCCGGGGGTCTGGTTGGCGTCCTCGATGAGTACCAGCTTCAACGGCGGGTCGACCACAGCGAAGTTGGCGTAGCCCGGACGGACCTTCGCCGGTTCGGTGGCGAACAACTTCGAGTAGAAGTCGATGGCATCGTCGAGGTTGGCGACGTTCAGGGCAAGTTGTACACGGGACATGGTGACCTCCTGTATTATCGATTCTATTCGATGCATTGAGTATGGATGATGCATCGAGGCGTGTCAATGGATGAGGTGACCAGTGAGCAAATCAACCTCCACAATTGAGGTCCGAGCCACCGAGCAGTGCTGTCCATCGGTTCTGGCGGCACCCCTTGATGCAGCCGAAGCAGCAGAGCTCTCGAGTGCGTTCAGCGCCCTGTCCGATCCTGTTCGGCTCAGGGTGCTCAGCATCCTGGCGACCTCACCTGAGGGCGAGGTCTGTGTCTGCGACTTCGTCGGTCCGCTCGGCAAGAGCCAGCCGACCATCTCCCATCACCTCAAGATCCTGAGCGAGGCGGGCCTTGTGCAAGGTGACAGGCGGGGGAAGTGGGTGTGGTACTCGCTCAACCGGGATCGCCTCGCTGGCCTCCGAGCTGCCATCGACACCTGAACTCACTTGACGAAAGTGCCCCTGATCAATGGCTCGGTGGGACAGTGCGAAGGATCTGGCCAGGATTGGCGCTGCTCAACGACAAACCTCGCAAGGCCCTCGGATACAGGAAACCATCGGAGGAGTTCGCCAAGCTCGTTGCGATGACTCCTTGAACCCGCCCAACTAGGGAGCGGGGGTGTACGGGGTAGCTCCGGCGAAGTCCTGCATCATCGTGGCCTGAATGTCATGAACCAGCACAGAGTTCGTCGTGACAAGCCCCACATTTCGGTCAGCGTTCATACTGGACTGCACAAAGTTGACGCTGCCGACGTACAGGGTGCTGTTGTTGACGGTCATGGCCTTGGACTGGATGTACAGCGGGGCGTTCGGGGCGTAGGTGCGGACCCTGACCCCGCCGGCTACCAATGTGTTGAACGTCGGTGCGTACGAGGCGTTGTAGGTGACGCACCACGTCGACCGTGACTCCTCGCTTGGCTGCCGCCACGAGAGCCTGGGCGATGATAGGGCTCGTGAACTGCTCGTTCTCGGTGATGAGCGTGGTGCCCGGCTTTGCCGTGCCGATGGTGGCCACAAGTGGGCTCTGCGCGCCCGGTGCCCAGATGAGCTCAGAGCCAGATGGGATGACACCGAGCTTGGGCGCGGACGTGGTGTGGGTGAAGTCTGTGTTGAACGTCGAGACGATGCCCGAGACCGTGGCTGGGTTGTCCGTCGTCACGAGGAAGCCCCGGATAATCGGGTAGTACTGCGCGTCGAGGTTGGCGGTCATGATCATGACGCGCTTCGAGTCGGCCACGATGCTCTTCTGGTGCCAGAGCACGCCGGGAAACGCCCACTCGACGTGGACCCCGCCCGCTTTGAGCGCAGCGTACGCCCGTACTGTCCGAAAACTCAAACCTCGCCTCATGCCGCCAGCTCGTACTCGTGGATCAGTCCGCCCAGCCGGTCGCGTCGACGAATCGGTGGTGGACGGTGCCGGTGATGCCGGTGTCGACTGTCAATGGTGGGCACCACCGCCAAGGGGGCAGTCTCTTCCGGCGCCGGAATCTCCTGAGCGATTCCTTGGTGTGGGCGATGCCCGTTGTAGTGGCGGGCGTAGCTGCGCAGGACGCGCTCGAGGTGGGCTTCGTTCACGACCAGCAGGTGGTCGAGGCACTCCGACCTGACCGTCCGCACGAACCGCTCGGCGAATGCGTTCGCGTCCGGGGTCCGGAAGGGTGTCTTGAGGATCTCGGCGCCCTCGGCCTTGAACACGTTGTCGAGGCTCGCGACGTACTTGGTGTCCCGGTCGCGGACCAGGAACGTGGCGGTGATGTCGGCGTCGGCGAGGTCACCGGTGACGTTCCTGGCCTGCTGGGTGACCCACAAGGAATTGGGGTGATCGGTCACCCCTGTTATCCAGACCCTTCGGCGGCCGAGCTCGATAAAGAACAGCACGTAGAGGCGTTTGAGCAGGACGGTGTCGACGTGGAAGAAGTCCGTAGCCACGACGCCCGAGGCCTGCGTACGCAGGAACGCACGCCAGGTGGGGCCGCTTCGCCGGGGAGCAGGGCCGAGGCCGTGGTCCTTCATGATCTTGGCGATGGTGCTCGCCGCCAGGCGCACGCCGAGTTTGCCGAGTTTCCCCTGGATGCGCCGGTATCCCCACCTCGGGTTCTCCCGGGCCAGGCGCACGACCAGGGCTGCCGTGGCGTCGTCGACGGGCGGGCGACCCGGTGGGCGATGGGGGTAGGTCCAGCGTCTGGTGGCCAGCCGGCGGTGCCAGGACAGCAGAGTTGCCGGCGTCACACCGAAGGTCCCCCAGGACGAACGGGGGAGTAGGCGACGGAGGACGGCCAGCAGGGCACGATCGGCGGGTTCGTAGGCAGGACGTCCGACCTGGCGTCGAAGCACCTCCACTTCGTGGCGCAGGGCGAGGAGCTCGGCCTCCTTGGAGCCTTCCCGGCGAATGAGTAGGAGGACCAACTCGAGCAACTGCCGCAAGCCGAGGTAGACGAAGACCCACAGCTGACCTCTGGCTCGCCGCCGTCGCATCGGGATGACGGTAGCCGCCGTGGTCGACACTCTGCACAGAGTCCCTGGTGACCGGCGTGATCGGGTTTTCGGACACTACGTCCACAACTAGAACGCGTTCTCGTATCGATTCCTTACGTTCAATCCGAATGTCGCGCATACTCCCTGGTGGAGGACGGCTGTCGGGACCTTTGGCCCTAGACCCAAAGTGGAACACGTTCTACTCTTCCACTGCACGACCTCATGACAACGGGCACCGAAAGGGGCTCGCGAAAGGAGCGGATCCACGATGGTCCCCACGACAGCCCGGCCGGTCTGCGACTTCGACGTCCTGGATCGCCGCTTCTACCAGAACCCGCATCCCGCCTACTCGTGGATGAGAGCCAACCGTCCGATCTTCTGGGACGAGGCCAACGGGATATGGGTGGTGTCACGCCATGCCGAGGTGTCCTATGTGTCGACGCACGCGGACCTGTTCTGCTCGGGCCACGGGGTCCGCCCGAAGGAGGGGGCGATGCTGTCCCTCATCGGCCTCGATGGCGAACGCCACGTGAGCCAGCGCCGCCTCCTCAACAAGGGTTTCACGCCGAGGATGATCCGCACGATGGAGCCGCGGGTGCGCCAGGTAGTGACCGAGGTGCTCGACGAGATTGCGGATCGTTCGTCATGTGACTTCGTGACCGACATAGCGATCCCGGTCCCTCTGGTCGTCATCGCCGAGCTCATGGGCTTGCCGGTCGAAGACCGGGTCCAACTCGGCCGTTGGTCGGACCGGATGATGGCCGGTGAGGGCCGCGGCGACCCGGACGACCCGGCGACAGCCGACGCCGGAGCCGCGTTCGGCGAGTACGTGGCCTATCTGTCCGACATGATCGAAGAGCGGCGCAAGGCCCACAAACAAGGTCGTGCACTCCCGAATGACGCTGTCAGCGTGCTGGTAGGTGCCGACGAGGACGGGCTGCTTGAGTCCAGCGAGGAGCTCGCGCACGACGAGCTCACGATGTTCCTGGTGATCTTGCTGGTGGCCGGCAACGAGACCACGCGCAATGCCATCTCGGGCGGCATGTGGGCGTTCAATCAGTTCCCCGACGAGTGGCAGCGGCTTCGCGAGAACCCCGAGTCGTTCGAGACCATGGCCGACGAGATCGCTCGTTTCGTGAGCCCGGTCATCAGCTTCTCCAGGACAGCGACGCAGGACACCGAGCTCGCCGGCCAGCGGATCGCCGAGGGCGAGAAGGTACTGATGCTCTACCAATCGGCCAACCGCGACGAGGATGTCTTCGAGGTACCCGGCGTCCTGCGGGTCGACCGCAACCCCAACCCGCATCTCGGCTTCGGCGTCGGCCCGCACGTGTGCATGGGCATCAACCTGGCGCGGCTGGAGATCCGAGTCATCTTCGAGGAGTTGACCAGGAGGTTCCCCAGCATGGTCGTGGCCCCCGGCGTGACACCGGTGTACGCCGAGCATGCCCTGGTGCACGCCGTGGAGTCGCTGCCGGTCGAGTTCACACCCGAACGCGGCTGACCCGAAAGTCTGCCAAGCACACTTGGCCGGCTCCGGCTTCGATCCACTACGGATCGTCGAAGCCTTCAATCGACACGGCGGGGAGTACGTAGCGACCGTAGGATACGAGACTGAGCTGCACGGGGCTGCAGCTCCCCAAATTTGGGACACCGACTCCCCGCGCGACGCCGACTCTCTCGCCCGTAACGATACCGTGAGCCCCGGGGACAGCCAAGTGATGATGCTGGTGCGGCACCCCTGTCTAGCTCTTTGAGCGGCAGAGTGTCCCACAGTAATGACGGTTTGCTGCGTACCTCATGCCGGCCAACGCTGAGCTTGCTTGCGGATCGCGAGCGCACCGGACGTGCCGTTCTGCGCTGAGGTTTGGGAGGCGGCGTGCGTCGTTCTGGCGCTGCGTTCTGTACCGCCTCGACGACGCAGTACGCCGATTCGGAGTGCCCCGGCATCCGTTGCCACTCTCAGTCCCTGAGGCCTCCCGCGAACGTCAAGTGCGCCAGAGAGAGTCCATCCGACGACCCTGCTGCTCGCGGAAGGTGGATGCGCCCCCAACGCACCTCGGTGATGTTCAGGCGGTCCGGGTAACTCCCGAAAAGTGGTAGGTGCCATCCAGGATTGCCGCTCCCGGCTGATAGGCACGGAGGACTGGTCGGAAGGCTCCAGGCGGTGTGGGAAGCCAGTTTGACTGCTTACCTGGACCTGGGGACTCGTGCTGCATGTAAATGATCACCGAGCCGTCTTCTCCATACTGAAGGCCTGGCGTCCGGTCGCCTATCGAATAGCGGTCGATGGGGTTGGCGACCAGGTAGTAGTCCGACTTGTCATACATGGTGAGTGACCAGAACGCTCCGACCGGTGGTGGCGGCGACAGGATGAGCTCGTAGGTATGGGAGCCGTCAAGGAACTCGCCATCTCCGTCCTGCCAGAGGATCTCGTAGTCCGCCTCGTAGCCGTGGTTGCCCCATAGGCCCATGCGAGCGGCCACCGCTCTGGTTACGTAGGCGATCTTGCGATCGGCGATCTTCCACTCAGGTGCGTTGATCGTGCCGGGGCCGCATCGGTCGAGGTTGTAGTCGAAGGCGTGCATGGCCGTTGCCCAGCCGTCCACCATCTTGATGAGCCTCGTACTCAGCTCTTCCAGAAGGGTCTTGGCCTGCTTCTCGCCCTCGATGAGTACGTCGTGAAGGTCGGAGTCGGGGTTGACGAATGGCGAGTCCGCATCGGTGAGACCGAATTCGGCGGATAGCTCGACGAACTCGTTGTCAGCGCTCGGGGGCGGAAAGGCCGCCATGGCCAGTCGGAACTTCTCCCAGAACATCAGGTCGTCAGCTACGCCGACATTGGGTGCTGGGATTCCGGCTACAGCGTCGCCAGACGGGTCGAGTGGTGTCAGGCTGAACTGGTCCTGAAGGGCATGGGCGGCAGGCAGATCGGCTTCACCATCCACCTGGAGTCGACCGAGGATCACAAACACTCTCGAAGGCGCCTCAATCACCTGCATGCCATCAGGGAGGGGACCATCGTACCCGCTGGGGGTCAGCAGGAACTTGCCGGCCTTGGTGCCCGTTGGTCGTCGACCCACGTAAGCGAAGTTGTTCGTCCATGCGTCGATGAACTGCAACCCGTAGTAGCGGTCGGAGGTGTCCGGGACGCTGACGATCAGTGGTCCATTGCCCACGTCAGCGGCCACGACCATGTAGAGGGTGTCGTTGTTCGGGGTCACGAACTTGGCGTCCGGGGTAAGCAAGTCACGGGCCAAGCCGAACTGATTGTACGGGACTACCTGGCCGGGGAGGATGGTCGATGACCCTTGAGGGAACTTGACCAGTTCATCAAGGTTGTAGACGAGCGGGTAACCGTAGATGTACGCCTCGGCGGCGAGTTTGACCCTATCGGCGTCTGCGGGTTCCGCCATTTTCCCTCTTCCGTCTGGATTGATTCCATCATACGAGTCCGACAGGGGGTGTCCATGATCACCGGATTGGTGAGGCAGAGAATCCCCTATCGCTCTGCGGCAGGAGCCTCGACCTGGGTCGGCCACGGGTCGTCCAGAACCCCGAGCTGGATGAAGAGGCCAAGTTGGTCGGCTCCTATCCATTCGCTGACGACCTTGTCATCCTCGAAGTGCATGATGTCAACAACCCACTCCTCAACTGCCCGCCCGGTCGGAGACCGACCCAGATACCCTCCTGTGTCGGTCCCGCGGAATGTCATCCGGAGCATCACCGTGTCACCGGCCACGATGAGTTCTTCGACATCTAGGTGCAAGTCGGGGAACGCCTGGTGATATCGGCGGATGGGCTCGACCCTCGCGGACGGACCGGTCCCAAAGGGATTCACGTAGTTCTCGCTGTACAGGTCGGAGGCCGCTTCGTAGCTTCGCCGATTCCAGACCTGCTCGACGAAGTTCCGCACCTGCATCTCGCGTTCGGCCACGTCCATTCGCCACCCCAATTCGCTCACGGCTTGAATAGTGGAGGCATCCTTAGTCGGCATGGGGGTAGGGCGCTGGAGGTCCGCTGCCTGCACCCGAAAACTAGTTCGCGGCGTGCTGGGTGCTGCCCGATCCAGAGGGTGCTTGCTGTACCCGAGCACACCCGACGTGCCGTTCTGCGCTGCCCGGTAATGATCAAACGTCGTGATTCGGTGCGCACGATCTGTACGGAGGTTCCGTACGGTCCGTGACCGCTGAGCGCCGACTCTGCGTGGCGACGTCGGGCTGGCGGTACCCATCCGACCAGGCGCTGGCAACCATTCTGAGTGCGTCGCGACCGTGCCATGCAGACTCCTTGCTCGCGAATGTTGGGACGCCCGGAACGAAACCTCGGGGGCACTCCGATGCTGAAGGCTCCCACGGGCGATACTGAGTGTGTGGCAGGTCTGGCACTCTTTGATCTCGACAACACCTTGTTCGACCGAGAGGCGGTGTTTGCCGTCTGGACGAAGAGTTTCATCGAAGCGAACCGGCTTCCTCCTGACGCGTGGTCAATCATCAAGTCGACCGACGAAGATGGCTTCAAGCCGCGAGACCTCTTCTTTTCTGAGATCCAAGAGGCACTTGGAGTCACAACGAGCCTCGATGAGCTTCTCGACTGTTACTACGTCGACTATCCAGCCTGCTGCACCGTTGACGACGAGACTGTTGAGGCGATCCGGAATCTGCGAGCGAGCGATTGGAAGGTTGGAGTCGTCACCAACGGCCCACCTTCCCAATGGGCGAAATTCGAGGCAACCAAACTCGTCAAAGAGTTCGACGCCATTTGCATCTCAGCGGTGGTGGGTGCTCGAAAACCCAACATCGAGATCTTTCAGGAGGCATCTCGCATCTGTGATGTGCCCCTTGAGGGCTGGATGGTTGGTGACTCTGCAAGTGATGACATCGGTGGTGGAAGGCAGGCCGGGCTCCGTACAATCTGGATTGCACGAGGTCGCAGATGGGACGTGTCGGAGTACGAGCCTGATGCTGTCGTAGCGACGGTTTCAGAGGCTGCTTCCGTCATCCTGGGTCTTGTCAGCACCACCGACTCATAACGGTTTGCTGCGTGCCGCCTACTGCCCGACGCCGAGGGTGCTTGCGGATCGCGAGCGCATGCGTGGGTGCCGCTCTGCGCTTCGTAAACGAGGGCGTCGGCCATCGTTCTGGCGCGGAGTTCTGGAGTCCCCCGACGCTCGCTTATCCCTTCACAAATCGAAGCCGCTCCGTCTGACGCTCCCATCCGCTGGCTCCCCAAAAGCCCACCGCCTGACCATCGGTTTCCACGACGACCGTCTGGCACCGCTCCGCTCCAGCTTCTCGCAGACGCGACTCCGCAGCGATCAAGAGCCGGCAACCAAGCCCCTGACGACGGAGATCGGGAGCGACGATAAGGCGATAGATGGATCCTCGCCAGCCGTCCCATGCGGCAATAACGGAGCCGACGACGCGCCCTCTGTGGTCGGCCAGGAGTACTGATGCTGGATCGTGGGCGATCAGCTGCCTAAGACTGACCTCATCGTCGGTGTGAGTCGGCTCAGCGTCGGCTTCTCGCCACATCTCGAGCATGGGAAGCACATCGGAGACAGTTGCCGGACGGATCGCAGATTTCATCGTGGGATCTTACGGTTCAGCCCGCGGGTGGGCTGTGACGGGGAGGGTTCGAGGATGTCAGATGTGCCGTTCTGCGCTGCGGCCAGTGTGGCGGCGGCCGTCGTTCTGGCGCGTTGTTCTGCGCCCGAGCGGGTGTGGTCGGCGGCAGCCACGGCACCCACTGCCGAACGCGTTTCAGCGTGCTTTGCAGTCCCCTGCGGCCCTCCGTGCTCTCTCCAGTCGCTGCGCCCGTAGCGGCATCCGGGCGTTTGGACAGCTACCGATCTGCCCCCAACGCCACCACCGAGGTGGTGGACCGGATCAACGCCCGGTTCAATCCTCGCTGCCGGGTAGGTGGAGCAGACCGGCACCTCGGATTGGTCCGAGTCTTGAGTTCAAGGCGCACCACTGTCGAGCGCCGGGCGCTATCTTGAATTGGTACTGAGCGAGTGGTTGCTCGATTGCAGCATTCGGAGTATCCGGAAATGACACCACGCCCTCTTCACACCGTCCTGGTACCAGGACTTGCCTGCTCGGCGAGGCTCTACGAGGGACTCATGCCCTTTGTCTGGGCACACGGCGCAGTGACCCTTGCTGACACTCGGCGAGACCACTCAATCGGCGGCATTGCCGAAAGACTCCTCGCGGACGCACCACCCCGGTTCGCACTCGCAGGGATCAGCATGGGTGGCTACGTGACGCTCGAGGTCATGCGTCAGGCACCAGAACGGGTGCGGGGACTCGCGCTGATTAGTACGTCGGCTGCGTCCGACACCCCCGAGCAGGAGGCGAGTCGCCGACAGCAGATCGACCTTTCGCACGCTGGAAAGTTCAACGAGCTCGTCGAAGCGGCCTTCCCGGTCCTGGTCGATCCGGACCACCGCGATGACGCTCGCCTGGCGGCATTCTGGTCCCAGATGGCTCACGAAATCGGACCGGACGTCTTCTGTACCCAGCTCGAGGCGGTTATCAGCCGCCTCGACTCTCGGTCCCTCTTGCCCACCATCGATTGCCCGACCGCCGTCATACACGGAGCCGGCGACCAGCTTATCCCGCCAGACCATGCGCATGAGACGGCCGCCGGAATCCCACACGCCGTACTTACGATTATCGATGGCGGTGGTCATATGGTCGCCCAGGAACAGCCGGCAGCCGTCGGCACGGCAGTCGACCTACTTCTGAGGCAAATCACGACACGGTCATAGCATCTTGATTGTCCTAGATCACCGGATCGGTGGAGCAGTGGGTCGCCACGGCTCAGGATGTTGAAGGGTGCCAAGTTCACCACATGGCGTTGATCTCGGACGCCATTCGGGCACCTTGATTCCTCCCGGCTGCAGCGGCATGAGATCTTTGGCTTGGGTCGTAGGGGTTTGGTCCGATCGCCAGTGTGCTCTCCTGGTCAGGCGAGAGGAGGACCACGCTTGCCGCTGCCCGCATTGCGGCGACGTCATCTTCCACTCCCGGAACTGCCCCGTAGCCGGCGGGCATAGGAGCAAGTACGACGATCCGGTCATAGCCATCAGCAAGGCGAGCATTGGCCGATGAGACCATGCCTCCGTCGATCCACGATCGGCCATCAATCCAGGCGAGAGGCCAGACACCAGGTACTGCGCCGCTCGCCGCTACTGCATCCGCTAGTGCAATCCCTGAACTGTGATCGAAGACGTGTAGAACTCCGCTCTCCGCGTCGATGGCGGTGATCTTGAGGGTTTCCGGCCAGTCTTCCGTCACGAGTCGACTCTCGACGATCTTCCGACGGACGTGAAGGGGAACCGGCTCGGGGTTCGCTCTTGCGATCTTGCCGAACGCGCGACCAACGGCGACTGCATCGCCAGCCCCAAATGCTTGGAACCAGGAGGTGATCGTCTCGGCCGAGGCGGACACAGCAATCTCATCCGAATCTGGCTCCGCCTGGGCTGCCTCCAGTCTTTCGAGGTCATAGCCGCTTGCCACGGCGGCTCCGACGAACGATCCAGCAGACGTCCCGATGACTGCGTTCGCCTTGGCTAGGTCCACACCAGACGCCGCCAAGCCGGCCAGTACCCCGATCTCCCACGCGATTCCTGTAATCCCACCACCCCCCAAGACCAGCGCTCGGGTCAGTGTCGACTGTCGCCCTGCCATAGAGCCTCACTTCTGCTTCTACGCGAACTACCTAGTTGGGGTTCATATTACGGCGTGCCTATCAGTCATCAGCTGAGGCGCGCGCCGTCCCATCCCTCCGGTCCTCATTCCCGAATGGTCGTATCCGGCGGTAAGTGATCGACGAAGGCTCTGTTGCATTGATTGATCATGTGGCGCGAACTCACTCGCTCCAGCGAGGTTCGCCGGTCAGATCACCCGCTCGAGTTCGTCGAAGGCCGCAGCAAGGGTGAGCCCCGGACGTGCATCGCTCCCGAGTTCGTAGTGGCCTCCCCGAAGGTTCTGGATGAAGGCATGGCCTCGGATTACGACGCTTGCCGTTCGGTCCCGTTTCAGTCCGCGCATCGGGCGAAGTCTGGCCTTGAGTCGCCCATGATCGGCTTCGACTCGGTTGTTGGCGTACTGGGTGGTGTCATGGAGTGCGACCGGGAGTAGCTCGGCAACGATGCGGACCAGTGTGTGGGCCCGGTCAGTGGTGACCTCAGCCGGCTCGCCGTTGGATCTGATCGCACCGGCGAAGAACGCCTCTGCCGCTTTCAGATCACGCTTCTTCGATAAGAACACGTCGATGACCTGCCCGTACTGGTCGACGGCCCGGTAGACGTAGCGCCAGGTTCCGGACACCTTGACGTACGTCTCGTCGACGAACCAGTGACCACCAACGCGGTGGCGGCACGGCCGAGCGGCATCCGCCAGGATTGGCGTGAACCGCTGGACCCATCGGGACAAGGTCACGTGATCGACCTCGATGCCACGCTCAGCGAGGAGTTCCTCCAGATCCCGGTAGGACAACCCGTAGCGCAGGCACCAACGCACGGCGAGGAGGATGACCTCAGGCGGGAATCTGAATCCAGCGAACGCTGAGCCGGGCGACCGGACGGACGGGGTCACACGGAGATGCCTCACCCTTACAGCCTCGTTCAACCACCGCTCAGGCACGGACCGCAAGATTCGGAGCCAGGTTCGCACGCAATGCAACAGAGCCTTCCAAGATCACCTTGGGCTCGTGTCACGAATACCTTCACTCCGATACGGTCGTTTGTGCGCCATGCCGCCACTGGGACGGTGTGAGGCCACCCTTTTCCACCCTTCACCCGGTTCCTGAACCGGGCAGTACTACTGACAATGGTCTTGCAGTCCTGGTCGGCGATATCGGCCCGGAAGAAGATACTGAAGACCCCTACTCAGCCAGCGGGACGGATACACCGGGGCGGGCCTTTAGGCCACTCGCTGGCTGAATAGGGCGATTGGGACAATCTGAATGGCCCTCGGCTCCCCATAGTCGAGGGCTTTTCGGGTTGGCACGCTGGCCCTCGGGCACGCCTCTTCGCTCCACCTCGATCGGCCCAGTGGTCATCACCGCCCACTGAGCCTGAGTCGTAGAGGGCAGGAATGGCGGCGATGGCGGCTGCCATCGCAATCAGCAGCAACACGATGGTCAAGGTCACAGCGCGCCAAGCAGTTGGACGGAGATTCTGCTTGCCTCCTACTCATGCGGTAGAGACGCTCCACGGAACCGACCTGGAACTGACCGGCGACCTGCGCGCCACCATCGGCAAGACCATCGCTGGAATGTCCCGCGCCCTCGCTTCCGACTGGCATGAATGGGCCGCCCGTCACCTACAGATCGACACGCCGACCCGGACGGTGGGGTATCCGCTATTCCGTAAGACACCTCGGCCATCATGGCCCGATGACAAAGAAGCGAGCCGGATGGTCCAACCTCAACCTCGCAGTCAGGAGGGGCACCGCGCCTCTCGTGAACTTCCGGCTCGCCGGCAGTGTGTCCGCCGAGTTGGACGCCGCCGCCGCCCGCCGTGGGATTACCCGCAGCGAAGCAATCCGCCGAGCCTTGGCCGACTGGCTGGCCGCTGACAAGGCCGTGAGCGCATGACGCTGACCACGGACGATGTGCGCATGGCCGAGGCTCACCGCGAGCTGCTCGACGCCCACCGGCAGAACCACAAAGACGCAGTGAAAGCTGGCGACCGTGCCGAGGCCGACCGCTGGGCGCGATCACTGCGCGACCTTCGCCGCCTCGACCGCCGTTTGGTTGTCGCTCCATCGTGGCTCTCGACTCGCCGCCGTGGCGACATTCGAGCCGTGGTGACAGTGGAGCCGGAGGCAGCAGGGGTGAACGCAACATGATCCACCGGGCATGGCTACTGCTCAACTGTGCGCTGACCTGGCTGCTGGGCCGGGTTCTCCGGGTGGCGCAGCGATGACCCTGACCGCCAAAGGATAGGTGGGGCACCCCCCCGCCCCGCCGGGCTGAACCATCCGGCCCGATTACGGGTCACAGGGGCGATCCTGTGCGAAATGGCCGCGTTCTGGCGGCGTGCAGTTGCGCCGGGACGCGAAGAACCCCCAGCCGAAGCCGGGGGCCATCGCTGCTGCGGTGTGAAGCGGTCAGTCGCTCAAGACACCG
>Ga0181523_10004030_pt1 | contig 12956 bp, 14 predicted proteins | sample PEATcosm2014_Bin_43_FD_119752 | JGI IMG/M metagenome (GOLD analysis project Ga0181523, IMG submission 119752) | Peatland microbial communities from MTU Mesocosm Facility, Houghton, MI, USA - PEATcosm2014_Bin05_30_metaG | ecosystem: Environmental > Terrestrial > Soil > Wetlands > Peat | place... | reverse complement strand
GGAACACGGCCGAGAACTTCCCGAAGGCCGCCGGGCTCTGCGCCAGGCGGCTCCGGAGGACGTCCCCCTCGACGTACTCGGCGAACCGCAGGGGCACCAGGTTGCGCCACTTCTCGTCGGAGCCAAGCAGGTCGCAGGCGACGATGTCGGCGAGGCCGCGCCTGTTGAGGGCCCAGACGAGGGCGCTGCCGATGAATCCCGCTGCGCCGGTGACGAGGATTCTTCCGCCGAGGGCGTTCATCGGGGCTAGGCCGAGAGCTCCTCGGAGCGCGCCTTCGCCGCGAGGACGCAGTCGCGCACCATGCCCCGGAGGTCGCGCTCGGAGAGCCGGCGCAGCCCCGCCGCGGTGACGCCGTTCGGCGAGGTGACCTGGTCGCGGAGCGCCTCGGGGCCGACGCCGCGCCTCGCGAGGAGCCGGCACGCGCCGAGGAGGGTCTCGGCGGCCATCGACTCGGCGCCGGCGCGCTCGAGGCCGGCGGCGACCCCCGCGTCGCGAAGCGCGGCGGCGAACTCGAAGAGGTAGGCCGGGCCGCTTCCGCACACCGCCGTGAAGGCGTCCATCTGCGCCTCGGGCAGCTCCAGCGAGCGGCCGAGGGCGCCGAAGACCCCGTCGATGGTGGCCCGGTCGGCCGGGGCCAGCGGATCGCGCGAGCACCAGCCGGTGATGCCGGCGCCTATCTGGCCCGGCGTGTTCGGCATGCTCCGGACGATGTTGCGCGCCGCGGGGAAGGCCTGGGACAGGCTCGCCATCCTCTTGCCGGCTAGGATCGAGATGACGAGGCGGCCGGCCGTCAGCTGGCCGAGCCGGGGGTCGGCCCCGGAGAGGTGCGCGGGCTTGAAGGCGACGACGAGCGTTCCCGCGCCGGAGAGGAGCTCGTCCAGCGTGCGGGCGAGGCGGACGCCCGTGCGCGCGGAAAGCGCCGCGGCCGTCGTGCCGGAGCCCCCCATGCAGGAGATCCCCGAGGGGGGGCGCGCGCCCTTGGCGAGCAGGCCCTCGACCATGGCCGAGGCCATGTTGCCCGCTCCCAGGAATGCGATGCCGTCCATTTGGGCCGCCGCGGGGCGCCTAGTCGTCATCGTCCTGGGCGCGGTCCCGCTGGCGGGGGTCGCGCACGGGGTGGATGAGGGTGGCGCTCGCGCCTCCCCCCTGCCTTGAAACGAGCGTCACCTCGCCGCCGAGGCTGCGCAGCGAGTGGCGGGCGATCGTGAGGCCCATGCCCACGCCGACGGTGCGCTTGGTGCTCACGAAGGGCTCGAACATGCGGTCGCGGATGTCGTCGGCGATCCCGGCCCCCTGGTCGTCGACGCGCAGCTCGAGCATCTTCTCGCCGCGGGGCCTCTCGATGATGCGGGTCGCGATCGAGATCGGGCGCTCGGTGCCGGCCGGCGGGTCGCGGTACGCCTCCCAGGCGTTCATGAGCACCTTGGAGAGCACCTCCTCGAAGGTCTCGATGTTGGTGTCGATCTCCATGTCGCCCAGGTGGTTGTCGATGGACACCGGGGCCGTGAGCTTGTAGTCGGAGTGGAACCTGCGGATCCCCCCGTCGATCAGGCGGGTGAGCGCCACCCGGGTGAGCTCGGGCCTGCTCTTGACGACGAGCGTGCTCAGCTGGCGCACGATGCCGACGATCCTCTGGATCGCGTCGTCCAGGTTCTGGGCGTTCTTCTTGACGGTCGCCGGCTTCTCGAAGCCGTTCTTGATGAGGTCCAGGTAGCCGATGACGACGCCGAGGAGGTTGTTCAGGTTGTGCGCGATCCCCTGGGCCACGGCGCCGATCGTCGCGGCGCGGCGCGACTCCTCGAGCCTGCGCTGGAGCTCGAGGTTCTCGCGGTTGATGGCGGCGAAGCGCAGCTGCGTCTGCACCCGGGCGATCGTCTCGTCGAGGTCGATCGGCTTGGTGATGTAGTCGACGGCGCCGACGTTGAGCCCCTCGAGCTTGCTTTCCTTGGTCGAGCGCGCCGAGACGAAGATGATCGGGATCGAGCGCGTCTCGCTGCTCGCCGAGAGGCGTTGGGCCACCTCCATGCCGTCCATGTCCGGCATCATGAGGTCGAGCAGGATCAGGTCGGGCTTGTGCGCCTTGACCTGCTCCAGGGCCTCGAGGCCGTTGTTCGCCGTCAGGACCTCAAGCTTGTCGCGCTCGAGCTTGCGCTTGAGGAGCTGGACGTTGATCGGCTGGTCGTCGACAACCAGTATTTTGGCGCTGCACATGGTCGCTTCCGTGGGCCCCTAGGATGAAGCCAAGGTGCCCGCGGGCGCAAGCCAAGGCGCGCCGCCTAGGCGGCCCTGCGCATCCGGTGCGCCTTGACGGTGTTCCTCATCAGCATGGCCACGGTCATCGGCCCGACCCCCCCCGGCACCGGCGTGATCTTCGAGGTGAGGGGGGCGACGGAGGCGAAGTGAACGTCGCCGACCAGCCGGTAGCCCGCCTTCCTCGAGGGGTCGGCGACCCGGTTTATGCCGACGTCGACCACCACGGCGCCCGGCCTGACCATGTCCGCGGTGACGAACTCGGCGCGGCCGATCGCGGCGACGAGGATGTCGGCCTGCCTGGCCACCGAGGCCAGGCCGGCCGTCTTCGTGTGGCAGACGGTGACGGTCGCGTTCGCGCCCCTCCTCCTCTGGAGGGCCAGGAGCGCCAGGGGCCTTCCGACGATGAGCGAGCGGCCGAGGACGACCATGTGCCGGCCCTCGAGCTCGACCGAGCTCCGCGCCAGGAGCTCCATGATCCCGGCCGGCGTGCACGGCGCGAATCCCGACTCGTCGCCCTGGACGACCTTGCCGAGGTTGCACGGGTGGAAGCCGTCGACGTCCTTCTCGGGGGCGATGCGCCCGAACACCGCGCGCTCGTCGAGGCCGCCCGGCAGCGGGGACTGGACGAGGATCCCGTCGACGCCCGGGTCCGCGTTGAGGCCCTCGACCAGGTCCTCGAGCTCGCGCTGGCCGATCGAGGTCGGCGGCAGGATGACGCGGCTGTCGATGCCGATCTCCGCGGCCGTCTGGCCCTTCTTCTTCACGTAGGAGACCGACGCGGGGTCCTCGCCGACGCGCACGAGGGCGATGCAGGGTCTTCGGCCCGGCATCGCCGAGACCTCCGCCTTCAGCTCGGCGACAAGGGAGGCGGCGATCCGGTTTCCATCGATGACCTCCATCTACTTGAGGCGGAAGCCCACGACGTCGATCACGAGGTCGTCGGAGTCCTTGACCGGCCGGATGGAGCCCAGGACTACCACGCCGTGGCCGGCGTAGCTTGCGATCTGCTCGGTGAGCAGGAGCTTTGAGATGTCGACGTAGGCGATCCGCTTGCCCGCGGAGTCGAGGAGCTGCCAGTCGTAGGGCTTGCGCGTGGGCATGAGCGTCTTCGTGGACGCTAGCGTGCCCTCGAAGAGCCGCGAGAGGGCGACGTTCTCGGCGGGCGGGGCGGAGGGGGGGGCCGGGGCGGCCGCGGCGGCGGCCGCAGGGGCCGACGCCTGCGCGGGCGCCTCCGGGGCGGAGGCTGCAGCGGGGGCTGCGGCGGGGGCCGTCGGCGGGACGGGAACGGCGAGCGGCTCGGCGGGGCCCGTCCTTATGTAGCCCACGAGGCTCTTCTCGAGGCGCACCTGGGTCCAGGACCCGCGCAGGCCCGTGATCTCCGCCTTGTCGCCCTTGGCGAAGACGGCGAGGACGCCCTGGTCCTCGCCCGGCCCGAGGAAGACCGACGAGCCGGGCAGCACGTCGAGCTGCTTCGTCAGGTCCCTGTTCCTGACGTAGCCCTCGAACGGGCCGGGAACCTCGATCGCCGCCCATCCGGGCGGCGGCGGGCCGGCCTTGTCCGTCGGCGCAGGCAGCTCCGAGCCGGCCTTGAGGACGGTGATGACGGGAGATGACGGGTCGGGCTGGGTCTGCACCGCCGTCGAGACGCTGAGCGTCGCGGCGCCGAGGCTCGCGCACAGGGCGAGGCCCGCGCCGGTGAGGATGAGTTTAGTCTTCATTTAAATACGAATCCCTGCGGGCGGTCGCCTGCAGCTCGGCGTTCGGAGTCCGCGGCGACCGGAAAAGCTGTTCGATCTCCTTTGAAGCAAGATGTCTCGCTCCGCGCAACGGGATTCCCTTGAGGCGCACGGCGCCGATCTGGTAGCGGCGCAGGCGCCGGACCTCGTGGCCGAGCGCCGAGAAGAGGAGCCGGATCTCGCGCTTCTTGCCGTGGTGCATGTGGATGTCGAGGTCGCGTGCGGTGCCGTCGGCTGCGGGGTTGACGAGCGCCGCGCGCTCCACCCTGAGGCGCTCGCCCTCGAACGTGAGGCCCCTGGTGAGCCTCGGCAGGCGCGAGGCGGGGAAGGCGTCCCTGAGCGACACGAAGTAGCGCTTCACCACCTCGCTCGACGGGTGCATCAGCCGGTGCGCCAGGTCGCCGTCCGTCGTCAGGATGACCAGGCCCTCGCTGTCCTTGTCCAGGCGCCCCGCGCAGAAGAACCGGTACCGGGACCATTCCCGGGGAAGGAGCCCGAAGACGGTGTCGGGGTTGTGGGGGTCGTCGTTCGAGCAGACGAGGCCCCGGGGCTTGTTGACGGCCACGGTGATCCTGGGCTGCGCCAGCGCGCGCACGACCGTCCCGCCCACCGTCACCTTGTCGGACGCCGGGGACACCCTCTGGCCCGCCACGGCCCTGGTCCCGTTGACCCAGACCTCCCCCCTTGCGATCAGCGCCTCTGCCGCTCGCCTCGAGCAGACGCCCGCGTCGGCCATGAACTTCTGGAGGCGGAGGGCGCCGACGTCCGGGCCCTGTTGGAAGGTTTTGCGCATCAATTTCTAAGGAGAGGCTTGCGCGGGCGCGAGCTCATGGCAAACGCAAAGGCCCGCGGGCCGGGCCCCGGCCGCGCCAGCGCGGGCGCCTACAGGGGCTTGAGGCCGGCCTCGATCTCCCTGCGCCGGGCCTCGAGGAAGGGCGGCAGCGACAGCCTCTCGCCGAGGGCCGACATCGGCTCGTCGGTGGCGAAGCCCGGCCCGTCGGTCGCGATCTCGAACAGGATCCCGCCCGGCTCGCGGAAGTAGAGGCTCTTGAAATAATACCGGTCGACGGGCCCGCTCGTGGGCATCCCCAGCCTCTGGAGCCTCGCCGCCCAGGCGGCGTATTCCTTGTCGTCGGGCGTGCGGAAGGCGACATGGTGGACCCCGCCCGCGCCGGAGCGCGACGCGGGCAGGTGGGGCTCGACCGCGACGTGCAGCTCCGCGGCCGGGCCGGAGCCGCCCATCCGGTAGACGTGCACCCGCGAGCCCCCGTTGCCGTCGGAAATGTAGGTGCGGACCGGCGCCATCGCCATGACGGCGGTGAGCACGCGGTCGGTGTCCCTGATCTCGGGGACGCTCATCCTGATGGGGCCCAGGCCGCGGATCTGGTGCTCGGGGGGGACCGGGCTCCGCTCCCACGGGTGCGCGTCGCCGGCGCCGCCGTCGTCCACGAGGGATAGGCGCTGGCCCTCGGGGTCCTCGAATTCGAGCGAGGCCCGGCCGTCGCGCGTCGCGACGCCCGAGTTCCTGACGCCCCTCTCGGACAGGCGGGCCAGCCACCATTCGACGGTGGCGCGGCCCCGCACCCTGAGGCCGGTCTGCACGACGCTGCGGGTCCCGCGCCGCTCGGGCGCCGCCGGCCAGTCGAAGAACGTGATGTCGGTGCCGGGCGAGGCGGCGCCGTCGCCGTAGAAGAGGTGGTAGGCCGAGACGTCGTCCTGGTTGACCGTCTTCTTCACGAGGCGCATGCCGAGGACCTGGGTGTAGAACGCGACGTTCTGCGGCGCGTTTGCCGTCACCGCGGTCAGGTGGTGGATGCCGGTAAGCGCTGGCGTGGGTTCCATGGGGGCGTGGCCTTGGGCGCTGAACGATCCGACGATCCGGACAAAACGCAAATCCGGGCCGCCGCCCCCGGGGACCGGAAGCGGCTTGCAAGGGCGGGGGGGGGCGCTTTCATTGCGGCCCCGCAAAATGACCGAAACCAAAGCCACCTCGGCCTACACCAAGGACAATCCGTTCTGGGGCCAGGTGACCGAGAACCGCCTCCTGAGCGGGCCGGGCTCCGGCAAGGAGACCCGCCACATCGTGGTCAGCCTCGCGGACAGCGGCCTGCGCTACAAGGCCGGGGACTCGCTGGGGGTGTACCCGTCCCACCGGCCGCAGGACGTGGACGCCATCCTGGGGCAGGTCGGCGCGAGCGGCGAGGAGCCGGTCGCGCTCCCGAAGGCGGCGGGGACCGTGGCCTTCGCCGAGGCGCTGCGCTCGAAGCTCGAGCTCTCGAAGCCGACGCGCAGGATCCTGGAGACCCTGGAAGCGAAGGCCTCCGACCCCGCGGAGAAGGCGAGCCTCGCGCGGCTGCTCGCGCCGGAGTCCAAGGAGGCGCTGGCCGCCTGGCTCGGCGAGCGCCACTACATCGACCTCCTGGCCGAGTTCCCGAGCGCCAGGCTCCGCCCCCAGGAGCTCGTGGACCACATGCGCAGGCTGGTGCCCCGCCTGTACTCGATCGCGTCGTCGTGGCGCGCGCATCCCCTGGAGGCCCAGCTGACGGTTGCCGCGGTCCGCTACAGGACGAACGGCCGCGACCGGGTCGGCGTGTGCTCGACCCACCTGAGCGACCGGGTTCCGGTCTGGGAGGGCCGGGTCCCCGTCTTCGTGGCCCGCTCGCCGTTCGGGCCTCCCGCCGACGGCGCGAGGGACGCGGTCATGGTGGGGCCGGGCACGGGGATCGCTCCCTTCCGGGCCTTTGTCGAGGAGCGCGCGGCCCTCGGGGCCACGGGGCGAAACTGGCTCTTCTTCGGCGACCAGAGGCGCGCGTCGGACTTCCTCTACGAGGAGGACTGGGCCCGGTGGCTCGCCGACGGGAGCCTGACGCGCATGAGCACGGCGTTCTCGCGAGACCAGCCGCAGAAGATCTACGTCCAGGACCGGATGCGCGAAAGCGCCGCGGACCTCTGGGCCTGGATCAGGGCGGGGGCCCACTTCTACGTGTGCGGCGACGCCTCGCGAATGGCCAAGGACGTCGACCAGGCCCTCCACGAGGTGGTCGCCGGCCAGGGCGGCATGAGCCCGGCGGAGGCCATTGACTACGTTAAGCTTATGAAGAAGGATAAGCGCTACCAGCGAGACGTGTACTGACACGTTGTCCCCATCATGCTCACATTCAAGAACCGAACCGCCCTCGTGACCGGCGCCGGCCGCGGGATCGGGAGGGCGATAGCGGAGACCCTGGCCCGCGAGGGCGTGAACGTCATCTGCGTCTCCAGGTCCCCCGAGTCGTGCGGCGGCGCCGCCGCCGCGATCGCGCAGGCGGGCGGCAGGGCCCGGGCGCTCGCGGTCGACGTGTCCGACGGGGCCGCCATCGCCCGCGCCGCCGAGGGCCTCCTGGCCGAGATCCCCGTCATCGACATCCTCGTCAACAACGCCGGGATCACCCGCGACGGGCTCCTCTTCCGCATGAGCGACGCCGACTGGAACGACGTCATCTCGACCAACCTGACGAGCTGCTTCCACTGGACGAAGCACCTCGCGCGCCCCATGACGCGGGCCCGCTGGGGCAGGATCGTCAACGTCACATCGGTAAGCGGGATCCTGGGAAACGCGGGGCAGGCCAACTACTCGGCGGCCAAGGCGGGGATGATCGGGCTCACCAAGGCGCTCGCCCGGGAGTTCGCGTCGCGCTCCGTCACGGTCAACGCGGTCGCCCCCGGCTTCGTGAGGACCGACATGACGAGCGAGCTCGTCGGCAAGCCCGAGGTGGCCGCGAAGATCCTGGAGGCCGTGCCGCTCAGGCGCTTCGGCGAAACCGCCGACATTTCGAGCATGTGCGCCTTCCTGTGCTCCGAGGAGTCGGGCTACATCACCGGGCAAGTTTTTACCGTTGACGGCGGCATGGCAATGTGAAGCCTGCGTTGATCGGATAATCCCAAATGGCTGAACAAAAAACCATAGACCAACGCGTTAAAGAGATCATTGTGAACCAGCTCAACGTCAACGAGGAGCAGATCACACCGACCGCGTCCTTTCTCGATGATCTCGGCGCCGACTCGCTCGACACCGTCGAGCTGATCATGGCCTTTGAGGAGGAGTTCAAGGACGAGATCAAGGGCGAGATTCCGGAGTCCGACGCGGAGAAGCTCCAGACCGTAGGACAGGTCATCGATTACATCAAGGGCAAGGCCGGCCAGGGCTGACCCTTTGCTGGAAAAACCCCCGGCAATCCGCGCGTTTCCCCGGACGGAAATGGCCGATCGCGGGAGTAGCCGATAAATGAGACACGCCGGGCCGTCGCATCGCGTCGTCGTGACCGGACTCGGCGTCGTCACGTCGATCGGCCACGACGTCGCCTCGTTCTGGTCCGGGCTCATCGCGGGCAAGATCGGCGTCGACCGCGTCACGCTTTTCGACCCGTCGCAGTTCGCCTGCCAGATCGGCGCCGAGGTGCGCAACTGGGACATCAACCTCCTCATGGACCCGAAGGAGGCGCGGCGCAACGACCGGTACACGCACTTCGGGTTCGTCGCCGCGAAGCAGGCGGTCGCCGACGCCGGGCTGGACATGGCCAGGGAGGACGGCGACCGGGTGGGCGTCGTCATCGGATCCGGTATCGGCGGCATGCACACGTACGAGACGCAGCTGCGCGTCCTCTACGAGCGCGGCCCGCGCAGGGTGTCCCCGTTCACGATCCCTTCGCTCATCGGCAACATGTGCTCGGGCCTGGTCGCGATAGAGCTCGGGGCGCGCGGCCCCAACTTCGGGACCGTGTCCGCCTGCGCGACCGGCACGCACTCGCTGGGCGAGGCCGCGCACATGATCCGGCGCGGCGACGCGGACGTGATGGTGGCGGGCGGCAGCGAGGCCGCCATCACGCCCTTCGCCTACGCCTCGTTCTGCTCGATGAAGGCGATGAGCACGCGCAACGACGAGCCGCAGCGGGCGAGCCGGCCGTTCGACAGGGGCCGCGACGGGTTCATCATGGGCGAGGGCGCGGGGATCCTCGTCCTCGAGTCCCTCGAGCACGCGCGCGCGCGCGGCGCCCACGTCTACTGCGAGCTCGCGGGCTACGCGGCCACCTGCGACGCGTACCACATCACGCAGCCCGACCCCGACGGCAAGGGGCTGTCCATGGCGATGAAGCGCGCCCTGGCGAGCGCGGCCGCCCCGGCCGAGAGCGTCGACTACATCAACGCGCACGGGACGTCGACCCCGTACAACGACAAGTTCGAGACGCTCTCGATCAAGCACGTCTTCGGCCGGCACGCGCGCAGCGTGCCCGTGAGCTCGACCAAGTCGATGACCGGCCACCTGCTGGGGGCCGCGGGCGGGATCGAGTCCGTGATCTGCGTCAAGGCGATCCAGCAGGGGATCATCCCGCCGACGATGAACCTCGAGGATCCCGACCCCGACTGCGACCTGGACTACGTGCCGAACGCCGCGCGCGGGGCCCGGGTGCGCACGGTGCTGAGCAACAACCTCGGCTTCGGCGGCCAGAACGCCTCCGTCGTCTTTCGCGCGCTGTGAGGCGCGCGGGCGCGGCCCTGCTCCTCCTCCTCCTCGCCGGGTGCTCCCAGCGCCAGGTCGGCGACCCGGGCGCGCTCGCGCAGCGGCGCCTGGTCTGGGAGGCGGTCCAGCCGATGGCCGAGGCGAGGGGGATCGACCCCCTGTTCGCGTACGCCCTGGTCGGCGCTGAGTCGGGCTTCGACCCGCGCGCCCGAAGGGGCGAGGCGCGCGGCCTGCTCCAGATCAAGCCCCAGGCGTGGGCCGCCGCGTCGGCGATCCCCTACGAGCCCGGCGTCTGGGACCCCATGAGCAACCTGGCCGTCGGGCTGGACCGCCTGGCCGCGGCGAAGCGGGCCCTCGAGTCGAGGGGGGTGTTCTCGTACCCGCTCCTATGGGCGGCGCACCACCACGGCCTCGATTACGTGGCGGCGCGCGGGTTCGACATGGGCCGGATACCCCGGCCGCCGGGCCGGGTCGCGATACGGCTGTGGTCGGGCGACGCCCGCCCGCTGGACCCGCCGCGGTGACCCCTGCTCGGGGGGCCGCGGGAAGTCAGGCCTTCTGGACCAGGCCGGCCTTGAGGGCCTTGGCCGATATCCAGACCCGCTTCGTGCCGCCGTTGGCCATCCTGATCCGCACCCGCTGGAGGTTGGGCCGGAACTTGCGCCTGGTGATGCTCGTTATGTGCGTGCCGATCCCGCCGCTCTTCTTCGACTGGCCCTTGCGGTTGATGATGTTACCCTTGGAGGGGCGGCGACCGGTGATGTAGCAGGTTCTGGCCATGGTGGGTTGCGACGAGTTGAAAGGTAGACGCTAGGGGGCCGCCCAATGGCGGCGCAAGGTGAAACTTATGCGGGCCGGCGCAGGGCCCAGAGCGCCTGGTAGCTCTGGCCGAGGTGCGCCGGGTGCAGGAGCTGCAGGAGCGACAGCTTCTCGGGGCTCAGCCTGCCGGCCTGCGCCTCCGCCACGCCGGCGATGAAGTCCCCGCAGTTGAGGGTGAAGAACGCCTCCGTCGACTCGACCCTCGGCTCCCGGAAGCCGAGGCCCCGGAGGGCGTCGGCGAGCCAGTCCCAGCACACGTGGCAGGTGATGTCCTGCCTCCCGGGCGACCCCAGCAGGTCGGCCACCTGGGCGTGGCCCCGGTAGGCGCGGGCGGTGCCGGCCGGGGTCTCGAGCGAGATCTCCCGCCAGGGCTTGCCGTAGTCGAACGCGAGGAAGAGCCCCGTCCACGGCTCGCGCGCAATCCGGCGGGCCAGCTCCGCCGCCGCGAGCGGGGCGTCGATCACGTAGCCCTCGGCGGCGGAGCGAGGGAACGGGGCCGGGGCGGCCGGCCCCGGGGGAAGCTCCACCTCGGAGAGGTCCGCGACCGAGACCCCGAGCTCGCGCCAGGCCCCCGCGCGGAAGCGGAACCTTCGGAACGGCTGCGCGTCGAAGAGCTCGTTCGAGAAGACGACGCACGGCCCCTCGATCCGCAGGGGCTCGCCGACCCGGATCTGGCGCAGGGAGCCGAACGGGTGGGGGCCCGCTCCCAGGATCCCGCCGCCGGGCTCGGCGCCGATCTCGACGAATTCGGAATGCGCCGCAACCCCCGGCCCGAGGATCCCCTCGCATGCGGCGGCGACCATCCGGCCGAAGAGCGGGGCGGAGGCGGTGGCCGTCAGGAAGTCGGTCCCGGGCCCGTACCCGATCCTGGGGCCGGGCCGCCGGTAGTAGCCGGCGCCGGGATCGTAGAGCGCGACGTCCATGTAGTCGGCGAAGCTCACCGCCGGCTCGCCTCGCGCCCTCGCGCGCAGCGCCTCGAGGACCGCGGGGTCGGCGGGAGGATCTTCCGAAGGCTTCATTTACAAAGCAGAGCGGATGGACACACTTCGGGGCATGTTCAAACGGATTATCGCCGTATCCGCGGCGGCGCTCCTGGGCTTCTTCGCCTGCGTGGGCGTCGCGCGGCTGCCGTCCTCGTGGAGCCTGTTCCCGAACCGCGACCTCGACCGGTCCGCGGCGTACGTCCGCGAGGTGCTCAAGATAGTCAACGAGAACTACGTCGACCCGAAGGCCGCGGGCTACGAGGCGCTGGCGCGCCTCTCGATACACGGGATGGTCGACAACCTCGACCCGCATTCCGAGTTCCTCGAGTCCAAGGACAACCAGGAGCTCGAGGAGGACCTCGACGGCGAATACGGCGGGATCGGCATCGAGGTCGAGATGCACGACGGGGCGTTCGCCGTCGTGGCCCCGATCCCGGGCTCGCCGGGCGACCGGGCGGGGATCCGGGTGGGCGACGAGATCACCAGCATCGACGGAAAGACCGTGGAGAAGGGGACGCCGATGGACTCGGTCGTCAACCGGCTGCGCGGGAAGCCCCGCACCCACGTCCGGATCGGCCTGCGGCGCCCGTCCGACGGCGCCCGGCTGGACCTGGACCTCGTGCGCGAGGTGATCAAGGTGGTGAGCGTCCGCGGCGTGCGCCTCCTGGACGGGACGACCGGCTACATCCAGATACGGGACTTCTCCGAGCACACGGGCGAGCAGTTCGACGACGCCCTCGACAAGCTCCTCAAGCGCGGGATCGACTCCCTCGTCATCGACCTGCGCAACAACCCGGGCGGGCTCCTCGACTCGGCGGTCGAGGTCGCCGAGCCGTTCTTCAAGAAGGGCGAGCTCATCGTCTACACTCAGGGCCGCCGGCCGGCCGACCGCGAGAACTACCTCTCGGAGACCGAGGGCGATCCCCTGGTGCTCCCGGTCGCCGTCCTCATAAACGAGAACACGGCCAGCGCCGCCGAGATCGTCGCGGGCGCCCTCAAGGACGCGGGCCGCGCGGTCGTCGTCGGCGAGCGCTCCTTCGGAAAGGGCAGCGTCCAGTCGATCTTCAAGCTCAAGAACGGCGAGGGGCTGCGGCTGACGACCGCCCACTACTTCACCCCGAGCGGGGTGATGATCCACGGCAGGGGCATCTCCCCCCAGGTGGAGGTCGTCATGACCCCCGAGGAGGACGAGAAGCTCGACCGGCAGACCTCGCGGCCGGACGTCACCGACCCCGGCGACTTCAAGGAGCGGTTCGGCTACGCGCCGATCGAGGACCGCCAGCTCGACGCGGCGCTCGACGTGCTGCGGGCCGCGCGGCTCTTCCAGAGGTGATCCTGGCCTTCGAGAGCTCCTGCGACGAGACCGCCCTCGCGATCTTCGACCCGGACGCGGGCATCGCCTGCGAGTGGGTCGACAGCCAGGTCAGGCTGCACTCGGAGCACGGCGGCGTGGTCCCGGACATCGCGACCCGCGAGCACCTGCGCAACTTCGGCCCGCTGCTCGAGCGGGCCCGGTCCGCCGGGGAGTGGCCCCGGATCACGCTGGTCGCCGTGACGCGCGGCCCGGGGCTGGCCGCGTGCCTCGCCCTCGGGACCGCGGCCGCCAAGGCGGTCGCCCGGGCCCTGCGGGTGCCGGTCGTCGGCGTCAACCACCTGCGGGCGCACGC
>Ga0181523_10004029_pt1 | contig 12959 bp, 12 predicted proteins | sample PEATcosm2014_Bin_43_FD_119752 | JGI IMG/M metagenome (GOLD analysis project Ga0181523, IMG submission 119752) | Peatland microbial communities from MTU Mesocosm Facility, Houghton, MI, USA - PEATcosm2014_Bin05_30_metaG | ecosystem: Environmental > Terrestrial > Soil > Wetlands > Peat | place... | reverse complement strand
TTACGTCGCCGCGCTTCAATCCCGAGTCGGCGGCTTTGCCGGCCGGGTCCACGTTGGTCACCATAACTCCGGTAGCGGTAGCCGGCAGTCCTAGCTGCTGGGCCGTCCGGGCTGTGACGTTCTCTACTGTCGCCCCTTGCAGGGCATCTTCGCTGCTGGACTCCGGCTGTTCGTTCTTGGCGGTTTCCGTTGGCATTTCCGCCAGGGTCAGGGGGAGGGTTTTCTCCGCACCGTCGCGGAACACCTTGACGTTTACCTTGGTTCCGGGAGCCATCAGCGAAACGTGCATACGCAGTTCGGCGCTATTGTTTATCGGCTTGCCGTCGATGTCCAGGATGATGTCACCCTTTTCCAAGCCAGCCTTTTGGGCTGGGCTGTTGGGGTTCACGTCGCCGACCAGCGCGCCGCGTACTTCCGTTTCATGGAAGGCCTGGGCGATGGCGGGCGTTACTTCCTGAGCCATCACGCCCAGGTACGCGCGGGTCGACGATATGGTTCTGATGTGGGCTGGTTTTTTGCTGAGCTTGGCGGAGTTGGCACACATCGGCCCGTAGAGGGTGAACGAGGCGAACCATCAAGATCTCTGTAAACTATTGATTTATTGTGCTTTATTGTGGTGAGCGCGGTAGGAATCGAACCTACAACCTAGTGATTAAGAGTCGGGCTAAGCCATTACTGCTCAGTCGCCCAGGATTGCTCAACACTGTGATTTTCAAGAGCTTACGCAGTTGCGAGTTGCCCCCGGTTGCCCGACATCACGAAGCATTTCTAGATGGGGTCCCCACAAAAGTCCCCACAGTCGGCGAAGGGAGTTACCATCGGCTCATGGCAGATCCGTCCGCCGAACAATTGCTGATCGATCTCGTGATGAACAAACACGTGACCGCTTGGAATATCGCCGATGGCGAATGGGGCCGGAGCAGGCTGGATGAGCAGCGAGGGCGGGAATGGCTGCGACTGAAGTACTTCGGGAATCTACATGGCGATCCGTTGGAAGCTGTCAAAGTGGCGCGCGGCGGGTTGCAGCAATCTCTGATGGCTTCCCGTTCTGGAACCTTTGAAGAGACTCAACAGCAGTCCCCGTTCAGCCGCGCGGCTCAACGGAATATGGACACGCTGTTGCACGCCTGGGTGAACGAAGGCGAAACGGGATTCGCTCGAGTCCGGGCGGAGGTGTTCGCGCCTGGGTGGGAAACGGCGAGGAGTGCGGAAGATCCGATTCGGGTTGTCGGCGACACAGGCGACTGCGAGGAGCGAGCCTTGGAGGTGAGAGGCGCGCCGGACTCGGAGACCCGAGTGGCCGCGGAGTGGTGGTATCTGTATCACACGCTCGGAAGATCGTGGAAACCGGAAATGCACTCGACTCGCAGCGGAAAGGAAGAAGGGGTCCACTTCAGCGTTCACGATATTCTCGTTCTCCCGGACTCTCACCGCAGCGTGTTCTTCCGCCTTCCCTGGTAAGCCGCAGTCGCCAGATCGCGCTCAATCGGAGCGCAGTCTGATCACTGCACCCACACTGTCACGCCGGTCTGGCTTATCTGATTGCCCACTTGCACCGTGATCGAGTTCGCCCCGGATGTGGCCGTCGCCGGCACTACTGCGTTCACCTGCAACACGCCGGCCACAAAGTACGGCGCCTCGCCTGCGAATGCCAAATCCGCGGGCTGACCGCCGATCATAACCGAAACGGCGAGCTGCGGCGCCGGAGTAAGCGGACCAACGCCGGACGTGTTCACCAGAGTTACCGCCCCGGTGGCTTGTGCGGGAGTCGTCAAGCCTTCCCCCGTCATATAGATTTGGACGATGCTCCCCACGGCCGCTGCGAGGGCCTGTGTGTTCAGGGAGAAGTTCTGGTTCAGGATGGCTCCCGGACCGGTGCCGCTGCCGTTCTGCGTGAAGATCTCTGGCGCGGAGGTCGCCAGTTGCAGGCTGAACTCGTTCGACATCTCCCCGGCGAACGTGACCTCCACGAACGGCGACGGGTTTCCTGCAATCTCATACGGCACGATGGCGTTGATCTGGGTTGAGCTGACATAAGTCAGAGGCGCCAAATAGCCGCTGAAGCTCACCGTGACCCCACCTATTGAAGTCGAGACCTTGCCTGTCGAATCCAGTGTCAGGTACGAAGGGCTGGCCGGCCCCAGATCGGTTCCGAAGATGGAGACGATCTCGCCCGGTGCGATCACCTGGGCGTCCGAGAAGCTGGCTGCGTTCACCACGGCGGTCACGGTGGGCGGCGTTGGCACTAACATGCGGATGCGGTTGTTGTTGGTGTCGGCAATGTAAACGTTGCCGGCGGAGTCCACGGCGACGCCTTGAGGATCGTTCAACTGGGCGCTGGTGGCCGGGCCGCCGTCGCCGCTGAAACCACCGACCGATCCGCCTTGTCCGGTTCCAGCCACGGTGGTAATCACTCCACCCGAGACCTTTTGGATGCGGTTGCTGTTGGTGTCGGCAATGTAAACGTTGCCGGCGGAGTCCACGGCGACGCCTAGGGGCTCGTCGCCGCAACATCCACCGTCTCCAGCCACGGTAGTAATCACCCCGTTGGAGACCTTGCGGATGAGATTATCATCTGTGTCGGCGATGTAGAGGTTGCCGGCTGAGTCCGCTGCGACCCCGCTCGGAGCCTCCAACTGGGCACTGATGGCCGGGCCGCCATCGCCGCTGGGGCCGCAACATACGCCGTCTCCAGCCACGGTGTTAATCACCCCGTTGGACACCTTGCGGATGCGGTTGTTTTCAGTGTCGGCGATGTACAGGTTGCCGGCAGAATCCACCGCGACCCCTCTGGGGCCGGCCAGCTCCGCGCTGATGGCCGGGCCGCCGTCGCCGCCGAAGCTACCGACCAATCCACTCTGGCCTCCCGCCACAGTGGTAATCACCCCGTTAGAGACCTTGCGGATGCGGTTGTAAAGGGTATCCGCGATGTACAGGTTGCCCGCAGAGTCCACCGCAACCCCGCTCGGACCGTCCAACTGGGCGCTGATGGCGAGGCCGCCGTCGCCGCTCTCGCCACCGCTGAAGTCGTAGCTTCCGTTACCCGCCACGGTGGTGATCGCGCCATTGGAGACCTTGCGGATGCGGTTGTTAAAAAAGTCGGCGATGTAGAAATTGCCGACGGAGTCCACGGCGACGCCTTTGGGACCGTTCAACTGGGCGAAAGCGGCAAGGCTAGTGTCGCCGCTGAAGCCTTGGGTCCCGTTCCCGGCCACGGTGGAAATCGTGTAGGACTGGCCAAATGCCGAACAGGAAACTGCCAGGGTGAGAAGAACAACAACCGGCGGGATATGCATTTTGGAGACCACAATTTCAGTAGCGCAATTACAGTGCGGCGGCGGTGGAAGTCTCTCAGATACTTTTGGGAATCATAACACTTCACTCCCTTGCTTCCGTGGGGTCAAGAACGCCTTGACTCAAGCGCTGGCCGCGAAGCTCGATGCAGGCCGCGTTGCGAGCTTGGCGGCGATTCCGGAAATGCCGATGGGTGGGCCACGCCCCACTTGAGACATTTCGGCGTACCGTTGTAGGCTGAAGCAATGTCAGACCTGCCTGAGTTGCCGGAGCCCATCAAGCGCAAGCTGGCGCTTCAGTGGAATACGCTGCTGGACAAGCACGGGCTAGCCGGAGAGCACCTTCATTGGCACGCCAGCGAGCGGGAACGACTCCGCCGGGTTGCGGCACAAATGGGACCAGCGCCCAGCCAACGCTGGCGCGGCATCGACTTGGGTGAACAGGCGGTAGATGGAGTCGGCATCGCCGCGTCTGTTAAGGTCGCGGAGGAACGGTTCGGCGGCCTATCCGCGGAGTACTGGCGGCGATGGCTCTCTTCCAGCGACGGATACGAGGTGTTCGCGGCTTGGCTCGATATCCTTAGGCGGCAAACTTCAGAAGAGGTCGCGTCAGTCTGGAAGGGCGGATCAAAGGCCGTTGACCGCTGGTACAAGAGAGCGTGCGGACCGGCGGTTGAGGATGCGCTTACCACTCAGGTGGACAATTGGCGCCGCCGGGCACTCGCCGATGAATTGAAGCGGCTAGAACGCAGCGCTGTGGAGGTCACCCTCCCGAAATCAAACAATGCTGGCGCAAGGGCGCCTCGCGGGAGTGAATCGGCCCAAACTGAAGTGCGGCCGCCAGAACCCGAATCAACCGCCTCGGGACGGAAGCGTGGACGGCCTCAGACCATACCGGACGAGCGGAAAGCGAAGGCGGTGGCGCTGAAGATGTCCGGCAGTACGAACCGCGAAGTAGCAGCCGCGCTCTACGACAAACGTCACCCATCATCACAGGAAGTGAGAAACGTCCATTCCATCCTTCGGGCGTATTCGAAGAAATCGAACGGTCCGGCCCGTCCAAAACGCCCGAGAACTCAGGGTTGAACCAACCCCGATTTATTCGGTACCGAAGGCTGATTTTTTCGGTGGGACTTATTCATTTTTTCGTCATGTAGTCTGGCTTTGGCGAGCAATAGGGTCCAGCCAAAGGAGACTGAATGGCAATACCACGCACCCTTGAAGAATTGGTAACTGAACATGACGTCGCGCGCATCACCGGCTTGTCCGTCGCGTCCGTCCGGCGCTGGCGGCTTCTTCGTCAGGGGCCGAAGTACCTGAAGATCGGCGCCGCAGTCCGGTACAGGCCGGGTGACATTTCGGCGTGGATCGAGTCGCGTCCATTCGGCGGCGAGCAGCCGGCGGGAGAATGAGTGGAGATAGGGGAGACTTTTCGGCCGTTCAAGTGGTTCCACGGCATCATCATTCCGGAGGGGCTGCATCGCTATTCGGGTATTGGCCCCGGAGAGAAACTGTGCTGGGGTCGGCTGGCGCGCTACGAGGGAAAGCAAGGCAGCGCGTTCCCCAGCATGAAAACGCTCGGCACTGAGTTGGGTGTGTCGGCTCGACAAGCGCGGAATTATGTCGCGGAACTGGAACGCCAACGCTTCATCGGGCGGGAGGAAGTTCCTGGAAAGTCGAACAGGTTTTTCTTCATCTGGCACCCGGTGCTCGCGCCACCCCGGAAGAGTCTTTCCGCCGTACCTAGGCACGATTCTTCAGCCCTACCGCGGCGGAATACTTCCGCCCTGGGAGGAAGAACTCTTCCGCCGAAGAGAGTCAGCGAAGAGAGTCGTCGTCAAGAGGATCATTCTGAAGAGGGTCAGGTGGCCCAAGCCGCAGACAATCAAGGGAACAACGAAAGCGGTCCGCGGCCGCCCGCGTTCGCCTCAGAGAAGGATGAACTGATTGCCCTGATCCGTGACTCCACGGGTACGCAGCCAGACACGAAGCTGATTCGCCAGATTGCCGAGTCCCTTGAACTCCGGGAAGGAACCCTGATGGAGTACATGAAAGACATACGGCCGCGGCTCGAACGACTGCGACAGAAACCTGGGCAGGCGTTCTTCTACCGACATGCGAAGCAATGGGGCGGCGAGAGTAGTACCCCAGCACCACGGCCGAAGCTGGCTGGGGACTCGAAGACACAGTGCTCGTGTCAACGTGGGCAGGTCCAGATTGAACCTGGCCGGTGGCGGCCGTGCCGGGATTGTGAGATGGGCTGCGAACTCGCGAGGATAAGCGCACGGCTCGCCCGGAAAAAGGCATCGGGAGAGTTGTGCGAGATAGCATGACAGACGTCGAAACTCCGCTCCGCGGGCGTGCGGAGGTCGATTCCGCCAATGAAGGCCATGCAAAGCGGGGCCGGCTTAATAACGGCAACCCGCCGGGGGATTACACAAAAGCACCGAGGTGTGGAGCGAGAACCCGGCGTGGAACGCGTTGTCTGGGGCCTGCGATGAAGAACGGCCGTTGCCGGATGCATGGCGGCTGCTCCACGGGTCCGAAGACGCTGGATGGGCTTGCACGCAGCCAGAAAGCCAACTGGAAGCACGGGCGGTGCTCTGAGAAGGCGCGGGCGGACAAGCGCGAACTTCTGGCTGGACTTGCTTGGATGGGCCGCTGCACGGCCATGCTACGGAATGTGGACCGGCTGTTCCGGCTTCTGAATGAAATCGCTTGGCACATTGACGCGAGCGAACCAAAGGGACTGAGGAAGAAGTGTCTAACCGCAGCGAAGCTGTGGCGCGAACACCAGACGGTTCTGAACTCAGCAACGACGGAAGAGCAAACACAGGCGCCGTGGTCTCAGACCGAAACAGGGGACCGACTGGTTACGCTCTTGCTGGAAGCGGGCGCGGCGGGAGAAACGCCATATGAGATCTGGGCGAAGCTGTCGGCTGGCGCGCAAGCCAAACCTGCGCTATGCTCCAAACCATGAGATCCGCTTTGCTGCTGCCCCTTGTGTTCTTCGGGCTCCATGGTCAAGACACCGACGCCGGGTCGCTGATACCACACGTTCAGTCTGCGGCGCCCGCCGATGCGCGCTATGAGATTGTGCAATCTCACTTGGCTGCGACGTTCACCTTCAAGTTGGATAAGTATGCCGGCCGCGTTTGGGAGCTTGTTCACGACGCACAAGGAAAACTCAATTGGCAGGTGCTCCCAGTTCTGGAAGGGCCTAAGATTACTAATCCTGCGGGCGTGCGATTCCAGATTTTCACGTCTGGATTGGCGGGACAGTTCACGTTTCTGCTCGACATGACAACTGGGAGAGCTTGGTTGCTCACGACATTCAAAGACGGAAACGCGTGGGCACCGATGGCAGAAGTGGATTGACCGACCCGCGCCCTGCTCGTGGAAGTCGCTTGTTTCCAGGCATAATACTTTTTCTCAAGAATTGGTATTGACATCAAAACAAAATGGGCTCAATCTGTGGTTATGACGAAGGCTCACGCATACTTGAGAGTTTCCGGCAAAGGGCAGGTGGAAGGCGATGGATTCACGCGGCAGTTGAAAGCGATTCGCGAGTATTCCGCGGCGCATGACATCAAGATTGTCACCGTGTTTCGTGAGGAAGGCGTAAGCGGAACGAAGGAATCGGCCGACCGGCCGGCGTGGTCTGAGCTGATGACGGTGCTTCACTCCAATGGCGTCCGAACCGTGGTGATTGAGAAGCTGGATCGGCTGGCGCGCGACTTGATGGTACAGGAGACCATCATTGCAGACCTTCGCAAAAACGGCTTCGAATTGGTGAGCGTGGCAGAGCCGGATCTGATGGCGAACGATCCCACCCGCATCCTGGTGCGGCAAATGATGGGCGCGGTGGCTCAATACGAGAAATCGCAAATCGTCCTGAAACTCCGCGGCGCGCGGTTGCGGAAGAAAGCGAAGACCGGGCGCTGCGAAGGACGCAAGCCATATGGAGCCCGTGAAGGCGAGGCCGCTGTACTGGCGCGTGTGAAGGCGCTACGGTCAGAAGGTCTGGGCTTTGATCGTATCGCGGCGCGGTTGAACGAAGAGCAAGTTCCGACTCGCACGGGCCGGCCGTGGCACGGTGTGGTTATCAATCGGATTCTGACGGGGAAGAGGTAAGCGGAATGCTCTACAAGCGCGGGAACGTCTGGTGGTATGAATTCATCTTTGCGGGCCGGCGGGTCCGGGAATCGGCGAAGACAAGCCGGAAGACCATCGCAATCGAATCCGAGCGGAACCGGCGGTTGGAACTGGAAAAGACCCTCTCGGGAATGCCCGTGGAGAAGCGGGACAAGCGCATCAACTCGGTTTCGGATGTGGTGAAGCAATACCAAAAACACTATGGCATCAACCACCGGGCGCAATCCGTTCTGTTCTCGAACGGTCGCCTGGCTCACGTCACGCGCCTCCTGGGAAGCACGCTGATACCGGACCTGACTGAAAAGCGAATGCGTGAGTATATCCAAACCCGGATTCATGAAGGTGCTTGCGGGCGAACGATCAACATGGAAGCGGGCGAACTCAGCCGGGCTGTGGGCAAGGCGTGGTCGGTTCTCTGGCCGAGGGTGCGAAAACTGGAAGAGCGGAAGGATGTGGGCCGGGCGCTCTCGCCCGCTGAGGAAAAGAGACTCTTCGTAGCCGTCTCGCAGTTGCGTTCGCCAATCATCGGCGCCTTCGTGAGAGTAGCCTTGCTCACTGGAATGCGATCCGGCGAGATTACGGGTCTGACGTGGGGTCAGGTTGACCTTGCGACGCGGGTTGTCACGGTGGGCCGGGCGAAAACCTCATCGGGCACGGGGCGACAGATCCCGATGAATCAGGAACTCTTCGAGGTCTTCACGGCTCACGCTGCATGGTTCACAAATCGATTCGGCGCCGCGGAACCGGAGCATTACCTTTTCCCCTTTGGGAAGCCGACGCCCAGCGATCCCACGCAGCCGATTACGGACATTTCGAGCGCTTGGGACGCACTGCGGGACAAGGCCGGTGTGAAATGCCGCCTTCACGACTTGCGCCACACAGCGGCTACCAAGATGGCAGAGGCGGGCACTCCAGAGAGCACCATGCTTGCGCTCATGGGCCACATGAGCCGAGCAATGATGGAGCGTTACTCGCACATCCGCATGGCTGCGAAGCGGACCGCAGTGGAGGCGCTTTCCCTGAAGCCGGCGCCGAAGTCCGAAGCAACCGCCGCCGTAAACACAGAAACGCCGGATTCAAACGGGGTCCCCACAAAAGTCCCCACAGTCGGGGAACCGAGGCGGATTCAGTAGTTACTAAGTGTTTTAGAATGTGGTGAGCGCGGTAGGAATCGAACCTACAACCTAGTGATTAAGAGTCACTTGCTCTGCCAATTGAGCTACGCGCCCGCGATCAAGAAATGGCTTTTCGGGAGGCCCGAGACGAACTCAAGCGGAATCCCGAACCCGATTATAGCACTGGATCTGGCTCGTCTTGCTATTCCGGCGTCGTCAACCCTCACGGCGTTTCCGGGCTGGCCGGCATGTTTCCCAAACAAGCCACCGACAAGCTCGGCGAGTTGTTCGGCGCCATGTTTCAGACCGCTGCCGCTGCCCGCCGCAACGACAAGCGCTCCGCACCCCAGACTGACATTTCCGCGGCAAGGCGGGAACCGGAGTCCGCTGTCTGGATTCTAAATTGCCATAGGATGGCAACATGACGACTCGAACGCTGCTGCGAAATACTGTTTCGACTGCCGCACTGTGCGCCGGCTTCACACTGGTCGCCCAGGCGGCAGACCCGGCACTGACGATTTATAACCAGGATTTCGCCGTGGTCCGCGAAACCCTGCCACTGGACTTGCAAGCTGGTTCCAATACGGTCCGCTTTTCCGGCGCCACCGCGCACCTGGAGCCCGATTCGGTGATTCTGCGCGATCCCAGCGGAAGGCAGGCCCTGGTGATCCTGGAGCAGAACTATCGCGCCGAGCCCATTTCGCAGGAGCTGCTGCTGAATCTTTACGAAGGCAAGACGATTGAGTTCGTGATCCACTCGCAGGATGGCGCCACGCGGGTGGTCTCCGGCAAAATCGTGCGCAGCGGCTACGTGCCGCACTACCAGGCCATGGGGCGCTACGGGACGCAGTACCAATACGGCCAGATGGCCGCGGCGGGCGGCGGCAACGGCCAGCCGATTATCGAAGTCAATGGAAAGCTGCAATTCTCGCTGCCCGGAGAACCCATCTTCCCGGCGCTGGGCGACGATACGATTCTCAAGCCGGCGCTCGATTGGATCATCCACTCCGGCGTGGCGGCGAAGTTCGATGCGGAGTTGAGCTACGTGACCGGCGGCATGACCTGGAACGCCGATTACAATGTGGTGGCGCCGGAAACGGGCGACACGCTCGACCTGGTTGGCTGGGTGACGCTCGACAATCAAAGCGGCAAGCAGTTCGACCACGCGCACATCAAGCTGATGGCCGGGGATGTGAACAAGGTGACCCCGCCGGGGGCATATCCGGCCACGGCGAAGCGTGCCATGGTCGTTGGTGGCTTCGTTTCGGAGCCTCAGGTGACGGAGCGCTCGTTCGAAGATTACCATCTGTACAACCTGCCGCTCGCGACCACTCTGCATGACCGCGAAACCAAGCAGGTGGAGTTCCTGCGCGGGAGCGGGATTTCGTCCAAACGGCTCTACATCTACGATGGCGTGACGGGCAACCAGAATCAGTACGGCAACGATGTGCGCCAGACGCCGCAATACGGCACCGAATCCCAGCCTCATGTGTGGGTGATGCGCGAGTTTGTCAACTCAGAGGCGAACCACCTGGGGATGCCGTTGCCCAAGGGCCGCGTGCGTTTCTACCGCCGCGACCAGGACGGGCAGCTGGAATTCACCGGCGAGAATGAGATCGACCATACACCTAAGGACGAAACCATTCGCGTTTATACCGGCAACGCTTTCGATATCACAGGTGAGCGCAGGCAGACCCATTACCAGGTGCAGATGCAGTATCCGAACGGATGGGCGGACGAGAGTTTCGAGATCAAGCTGCGCAACCACAAGAAGGAGGCAGTTACGGTGCGCATCGTCGAGCATCTGTATCGCTGGTACAACTGGGTGATCACACAGGAAGCGGCCGTGCATCGCCAGAAAGACAGCCGGACCATCGAATACGAAGTGACGCTCGCGCCCGGTCAGGAAAAGGTGGTCACTTACACGGCGCACTATACGTGGTAGTGGGTAACGCCGGCGGTCTTTGGCGCCGGTGTTTTGCATTTCGCGCACGCCCGCCAGGACACCGGCGACAAGATCGCCGGCGTTACCAGCCGCTATCATAGAGGCTGATGAAGCTACTCTGTTCGATCGCGCTGGCGGCCACGGCCATTGCGGCGCAGACGTTTTCCGGCGGGCCGGCGATCGACCGGGTGATCAGCGATGCCATCGCGCAAGCTCATCTTCCGGGCGCGGTGATCGTCATTGGCCACGAGGGGAAGGTCGTTTACGAGAAGGCCTACGGCAGGCGCGCCGTCGTTCCCGCGCCGGAAGCGATGACGGCCGATACCATCTTCGATCTGGCCTCGCTCACTAAGGTGGTCGCCACTACCACCGCACTGATGCGGTTATTCGAGCAGGGTAAGTTCCGGCTCAACGATAAGGTCACCGATTACATCCCCGAGTTTCAGGGCGGCAAGAGCGCGATCACGCTGCGCAACCTATTCACGCATTTCTCCGGGCTCAAGCCGGACGTGCCCCTGACCAGCCCATGGAGCGGCTACCAGACCGGCATCAAGCTCGCCTGCACGCTTCCGCCCGACGGGCCGCCCGGCGCGCGCTTCGCCTATAGCGACATCAACTTCATCCTGCTCGGCGAGTTGGTGCAGCGCTTGAGCGGGCAGACGCTCTCCGATTACGCGCGCGATCACATCTTCCGCCCGCTGGGCATGAAGGATACGATGTTCCAGCCGCCGGCCGCGCTTGGTGCCCGCATTGCGCCGACCGAGCGCGTGACCAAGGACAGCCCTCCGCTGCGCGGCGTGGTACATGACCCGACGGCGCGCAACATGGGCGGCGTGGCCGGCCACGCCGGCGTGTTCTCTACCGCCCGAGATCTGGCTCGTTTCGCGCAGATGATGATCGACGGCGGCGAACTGGACGGGGTGCGCATCGTGAGCGCGGCCACTATTCAGAAATTCACCGAACCACAAACGCCGCCCGATCAGCCGATTCTGCGCGGGGTCGGCTGGGATATCGATTCGCCATATTCGGGCAACCGCGGCGAGCTGTTTCCCATCGGCTCGTTCGGCCACACAGGTTTCACGGGGACTTCGATCTGGATCGACCCATCGAGCCGGACCTACGTAATTCTGCTGGCCAATAGCGTTCACCCGGCGGGGCATCCGTCGCTCACCGCGCTGCGCGGGAAAGTTGCCACCATCGCGGCCGCGGCGATTGGAATTGAAACGCGCGGGTTGACGTTGACCGGCTACAGCGAAACCTTCACCGCCGCCGGCGTGCATCGCGAATTGGGGCGCAATGCGGCCACGCGCAGCGGCCTCGACGTGCTGGCCGAGCGCAATTTTCAGCCGCTTGCGGGCAAACGCGTGGGCCTCATCACCAACCAGACCGGCGTGGACCGCCTGGGACGCCGCAATGTCGATCTCATGCGCAGCGCCGGCATCACCGTCGCCGCGCTGTTTTCCCCCGAACACGGTTTTGCCGGACGCGAAGATCAGCCCGAGGTTCACGATGCGACAGACGCCGCTACCGGCATCCGTATCTGCAGTCTCTACGGCGCTACGCCGCGGCCCACGCCCGAAATGCTGCGCGGCGTGGACGCGCTGGTCTTCGACATCCAGGATATCGGCGCGCGCTTCTACACTTACGAAACCACACTCGCCTACGCGATGGAAGCCGCGTCGCAGGCAGGCATTCCGTTTTACGTGCTGGACCGGCCCAACCCCATTACCGGAACGCATGTGGAGGGGCCGTTGCTCGATGCGGATCGCACTTCGTTCGTGGGCTACATGCCCGGCCTGCCGGTGCGGCACGGGATGACTATCGGCGAGCTGGCGCGCTTCGAGAACGGCGAAAAGAAAATCGGCGCGGCGCTGACCGTGATACCCCTCGAAGACTGGCGGCGCGGCGACTGGTTCGATTCCACCAATCTGCCCTGGATCAATCCTTCGCCCAATATGCGCAGCCTGAACGCGGCCTTGCTCTATCCGGGGCTGTGTTTACTGGAAGCCGCCAAGAACTTTTCGGTGGGCCGCGGCACCGATGTGCCGTTCGAACAGGTGGGCGCGGATTTCATCGGCGGCCGCGAGCTGGCGGCGTGGCTGAACTCGCGCCAGATACCCGGCGTGCGCGCGTATCCGACCAGCTTCACGCCCACCGAATCGAACTTCCGCGGCGTGAGGATTGAGGGCGTGCGATTCCAGGTGACCAATCGCGAGCTGTTCGATTCCACGCGCCTCGGCCTGGAGCTGGCCGCCGCGCTCGAGAAATTCTATCCCGGCAAGATCGATTTCAGCGTATGCAAAAACCTGATCGGCAGCGACGACGTTATTCGCCAACTGGCCGCAGGCGAAGACGCACGCACGCAAAGCTTCTCCGACGCAGTTGCCGGGTTCGTGCAGTTAAGGGAGAAGTACTTGCTGTACCGGTGACCTGCACGGAATCATGCTGTCG